>Ga0318563_10001185_pt1 | contig 11038 bp, 7 predicted proteins | sample GRESIP066b5f19_FD_203689 | JGI IMG/M metagenome (GOLD analysis project Ga0318563, IMG submission 203689) | Tropical soil microbial communities from Luquillo Experimental Forest, Puerto Rico - GRE.SIPMG.066b5f19 | ecosystem: Environmental > Terrestrial > Soil > Tropical forest > Bulk soil... | reverse complement strand
CGCCTGGTCGCCGGTGGGCAGCCCGGTGTTGGCTGCGACCACCCGGGCGAACCGGTCCGGGTGCTCGGCCCAGCCGGAGCCCGATCAGCCCGCCCCAGTCCTGGCCGACGAGGGTGACGCCCGACAGGCCGAGGGCGTCGAACGCCAGGGCGCGCATCCACTCGACGTGCCGGGCGTAGGAATGGTCGGCCATCTCCGCCGGCTTGTCCGACCGGCCGAAGCCGATCATGTCCGCGGCGATCACCCGCAGCCCGGCATCGAGGAGAACGCGCATCACCGTGCGGTACAGGAACGACCAGCTCGGCTCCCCGTGCAGCAGCAGCACCGGCTCGCCGTCCGCCGGGCCGTCCGCCACGTACGCCATCCGCAGCCCGCCGACGTCGGCGTACCGCGGCGCCCAGGGAAAACCGGGCAGATCGGCGAAACGGTCATCGGGGGTTCTCAGCGCGCGCACCTGCACATGCTCCCACGCGGCGGGCACCGCGCGCCGCCCGCGGCGCGGAGCGCAATCGAGATATAACTTGACAGCACGGAACACGCCGTCCCCGGCGCCGACGCCAAGGTCGGCGGCGGGACGGCGGTCGCCATGGACGTGGAGCACCACGCGACCCGCGACCGGAACCTGATCATCCCGCTGGTGCTGCTGGTGGTGCTGGTCATCCTCGCGCTGCTGCTGCGCGCGGTCGTCGCGCCGCTGATCCTGATCGGCACCGTGGTGCTCTCCTTCACGACCGCGGTTGGCCTGTCCGCGCTGGCGTTCCGCTCGCTGTTCTCCTTCGCGGGCGCGGACGTGTCGATGCCGCTGTTCGCGTTCGTGTTCCTGGTCGCGCTGGGCATCGACTACAACATCTTCCTGATGACCCGGGTCCGCGAGGAGGCCAAGCGCTCGGGTACCCGCCAAGGCGCGCTCACCGCCCTGGCGGCGACCGGCGGGGTCATCACCTCGGCCGGCCTGGTGCTTGCGGGCACGTTCGCCACGCTCGCCACCCTGCCCCTGGTGATCTTGACCGAGATCGGCTTCTGCATTGCCATCGGCGTGCTGATCGACACCATCATCGTCAGGTCGGTGCTGGTCACCGCGCTGAACCTGGACCTCGGCGACCGGATCTGGTGGCCGAGCCGCCTGCCCAGGCCGTCCGGCCAGGTCACCGGCGCGCCGAGCACGCCGGTGACCTCCGGGCATGCCTAACCTGGGGGCGGGGTCCGGTTCGCGTCGATCTGGTCGAAGTCACCGAACCCGTTGAAGGTGCCGCCGCCGCCGGACCACTGCCACATCAGGGCGTTGCTGTCCGAACTGGTCACCCCGCCGTAGAACTGCGCGCAGGTGTGGGTATTCCGCAGGCACCAGCCGTCCGGCGTGTGCGCCAGGCTGCTGGTGTCGGGGACGTAGGTCCACTCGTAGGTATGCCGGATGTGCGAGTACCCGCCGGTGCCGAAGATGCTGGCCCACACCGGCGCCGAGGAGTAGACGCCGGGCGCGTAGCTGGAGTTGTGCGCGATCTCGTCGAAGAAGCCGTTGAAGTCGGCCCGGTCGACGCTCTTCGCGATGCCCGAATGGCTCACCTTGCCGCTGCACGGTGAGGTGTAGACCGCGGTCCAGCCGTTGTCCCGGGCCGGGCTGATGCCGGGCGCGTTACCCGGCAGTTCGACGTCAGCGAAGATCACCGGGTAGGTCACCCGGAGGCCGGCGATATCGGACAGCGTTTGGCTCGCCTGCTGCTGGCCCCACGCGTACGCCTCGGTCGTGGTGCCGTTGTAGTGCGGGTCCACGCCGGGGCCGCCCATGAACCAGTAGACGCCGGTGCCGACGCCCAGGTGGTAGCCGTTGAAGTCGGTGTTCGCGGCCGCGCTGTCGGCCGCCGACCAGGCGACCTTGTCGCCGCAGTGTTGCCAGTTTGCCCAGTTCCCCGCCATGCCGATGTAGCCGCCGTACTTTCCGCCGATATGCGGCTCGGAGTACGGCGCGGACCCGCTGACCGTCATGGTGAAGCTGTCGGTGCCGTACCAGAAGCCGTTCGGGCCGGGCTCGCCGAGGGGGGCCGCCCGGTTCCCCCCGCGCGGGCCCGCCGCGCTGGCCGCGGCGCGCGCGGGCGCGGACCCGGCCGCCGTCAGGCCGAGCACCAGTGTCCCCACGCCGACCACCGTGGCCAGGCCTCGCAGGTTCTGGGGACAGCACCATCTGTTCATCGCATGCCACCTGTCTCTCTTATCGGGATCATCCCGGTCTGGCCCCGGACGCCGTGATTAGCCCGAATGTTTCCTGCCGTCACACCACACGTTCAGCGCTGGCGTTCTTTAAGACGGTCAAGCCGGCCAGTTGGTGGTGACAGATTCGGCCGAATTATCGGAGCCGGGCAGCTTCGCCGGCGCGCGCGGCCCGGCTAGGCCAGGCGGCCCGGCTAGGCCAGGCGGCGGGCGGCCCGGCTAGGCCAGGCGGCGGGCGGCCGTCTCGGCCCGGGCGAGCCGCCGTTGTGCCGCGTCCGCCGCTCGCGCCGCGGCCTCCTTGCCCCGCTGGGCGTCGCGGACCGCGCGGTTGGCCCGGCTCTCCTCGGCGACCGCCTGGCTCAGCTCCTTGTCGAGCCGCTCGACCTGCCGCCGGGCGGACTCCTGCACGATCCGGGCACCGGCGACCTGCCGTTCTGCCTCGTCGAGGTCGGCGGCCGCGGCCGCGGCGTCCTCGGTGGCCCGGCGGACGGCCTGCTCCGCCTCGGCGATCTGCGCCGCCCGGCGCTCCGCCTCGGCCGCGGCCTGCCTGGCCCGGCGTTCCTCCGCCTCGGCGGCCAGCCGAGCGTCCCGTTCCGCCGCCGTCTCCGCCGGCCGCCGACCACCGGCCCGTCCCCGGGCCGGCGCCTTCGGTCCGGCCGGTGCCTTCTCCCGCGCCGGCGCCTTCCGCGGTGCCGCCGCGCGGCGGGCCACGGCCACCGCGTCGGCGTCCCCCACGCCGAGGCCGGCGTAGGACAGCGGGCTGGCCAGGCACCCGGCGCGCACCGCCGCCGCCGCGCCGGCGTCGGCCAGCGCCGCCTGCAGGGTGGCCTCCACCTCGCGCTCGACCTGGGGGCCGGCGGCCCGGCCATCCCGCCCGGCGATCCTCCTCGCCTCGGCGAGGAGGGCGGCGACCAGCTGGCGGCGCTGCGCCGACAGCTCCCGCAGCCGTTCCCCGGACAGGTCTTGCTGCGCCTGCCGCAACGACTCACCGAGCGTCATCAGGCCGGCGACCTGATCCCTGGCCTCCCGGGCCAGCCGATTGACCAGCCATGCGCTCACCACCGGCCGGCGCAGCGCGCCGATGGCCCGGGCAAGATCTCGGTCCCCGGCGGTGCGGGCCTGGGCCACCTTCTCGTCGCGGGCCGCGGTGAAGTCACCGGGCGAAAGCGCGTACAGTTCCTCCGCCGCGGCCGCCAGGTCTGCATCCTGCACGGGGGGATGGTAGTCCCTGCGCCCCCCGCCGCCAATGAGCGCGCCGAACTATCCCGGCGGGGGCGAGATCCGTCGTACCCACCTGGGATACTTAGTACATGCTGCAACCCCCGGCCACCAAGCTTGTAGGCAGGGCCGCAGAGTTCGGCCGTCTTAGCCGCGTGCTTGACATGGCCGCCGCCGAGGAGCCCATGGTGGCCCTGGTGAGCGGCGACGCCGGCATGGGCAAGACCCGCCTGGTCGCCGAGCTGGCCACGGTCGCCGCCGGCGGGTTCATGGTCCTGTCCGGCCGGTGCGCGGAACTCGGCGACAGCGTCCCGTACCTGCCGCTGGCCGACGCGCTGCGCAGCGCCGACCACGCGGCACCGGCGCTGGCGGACGCGATCGCCGCGCGGCCGGTCCTGGGCCTGCTGCTGCCCGACCAGGGCGCCGCGGAGCCGGCCCCCGGCGAGGCGGCCGGCATGGCGCAGCAGCGGCTGTTCGGCGCGGTACTCGGCATGCTCGCAGAGCTGGCCGAGCGGACGCCGGTGCTGCTCATCCTGGAGGACATGCACTGGGCCGACCGCTCGACCCGGGACCTGCTCACGTTCCTGAGCCGGGTCTTGCACCGCGAGCGGGTCGCGGTGATCGCCACCTACCGGACCGACGACCTGCACCGCGGCCATCCGCTGCGGGCGGTGGCGGCCGAACTGCTCAGGCTGCCCAGCGTGGTCCCGATCGAGGTCGGGCCGCTGCGCGACGAGGCGATGGCCGAGCACCTGACGGCCCTGGCGCAGGGCGCGCTGGACGCGGCGACCCTGGAGGCCATCATCCGCCGGGCCGAGGGCAACACCTACTACGCCGAGGAGCTGCTGGCCGCCTCCGCCTGCGGCCCCGACCTGCCGGCCGGCCTGGCCGAACTGCTGCTGGCCAGGCTGCAGCGGCTCTCCCAGGCGGGCCAGCAGGTGGTGCACGCCGCGGCCGTGGCGGGCCGGCAGGTCGAGGACGACCTGGTCAGGCAGGCCTGCGGCCTGGACGAGCCGGAGTACGAGGGGGCGGTCAGGGAGGCCGTCGCGAACCAGTTGCTGGTCCCCGACGGCGAGGAGGGCTACGCCTTCCGGCACGCGCTGTTGCGCGAGGCCGCGTACGCCGACCTGCTGCCGGGTGAGCGGACCCGGCTGCACGCGCGGCTGGCCGAGCTGCTCTCCGACGAGGTCCGGCTGTCCTCGGTGCCGGGGACCGCCGCCGAGTTGGCCCATCACAGCCTGGCCAGCCACGACATCCCGGGTGGCTTCAAGGCGTCGGTGCGGGCCGGCCTCGAGGCGGACCGGCTCGCCGCGCCCGCGGAGGCGCACCGCCATTTCGATCAGGCGCTCGCCCTGTGGGATCGGGTCACCGACCCGGAGAAGCTGGCGGGCATGCAGCGTGGCGGGCTGGCGCTCGAATCCGCGACCAGCGCGGCGGCCAGCGGCGACCTGCACCGCGCGGTGCAGCAACTGCGCCGGATGCTGGCGTACAGCACCACCGCCGACGACCCGGTGCTGGTCAGCAAGGCCAACGAGCGGCTTGCGTTCTACCTGCTGGACATGGACGCGTACGCGGCCGCCAAGGACGCGGCACGCGCCGCCATCGACGCCCTGCCGGAAGAACCAGCGCGCTGGGAGCGTGCCCGGGCGCTGGCCACCTACGCGCAGACCCTGCTCTCGGCCGACGACCTGTCGCCGGCCCGGACCTGGGCGCTGGCGGCGCGGGATGCGGCCCGGGCCGCCGGGGCAGAGTCGCCGGAGGCCGACGCCCTGGTGACGCTCGGCCTGCTGGAAGAGCGCTCGGGGCGCACCTCGGAGGCCATCGAGCTGTTCACCCAGGCCCTCCGCCAGGCGCGGGAGACCGGGGTCCTCGGGGTCCACCTGCGCGCGGCGTTCCAGCTCGCCCGGATCCACCTGGAACGGGGGGACCTGGCGGAGGCCGGCGCGACCGCTCACGAGGGCCTGCTCCGCGCGGAAGAGGCCGGCCTGCTGCTCGCCCCGTATGGGCTGGACCTGCAATACCTGCACTACCTGGCGCACTTCAACGACGGCGACTGGGATCACGCGCAGCACGTCGCGGACGGGTTCCCGGTCCGGGTCACCACCGACCGCGAGGCCGTCCTGTCGGCCATGGCGCTGTTCATCGACGTGGCCCGGGGCAACGACGCCGTTGTGGCCGACCGGCGCACCTGGCTGGAGCCGTTCTGGCCCGCCGAGAACTTCAGCCAGTACATCGCCCTCGGGCTGCTCGCCGAGCACGCGCTGTGGCACGGCGACCCCGCCACCGCACTGGCCGAGGTGACGGTGTGCATCAAGTCAGAGCTGGACTACCTCGGCGGGTACGGCCCGCCGCTGATCCGGGTGGCCGCGGTAGGCCTAGCGGCCGAGGCTGACCGGGCCAGCCAGGCCAGGGCCACCGGCGACGTGGAGGCGGAGGCCGCCGCGATCGAGGGCGCCGAGGTCCTGATCGACACGGCGCGCCGGGGAGCGGAGTTCGCCCGCAGGCCCGAGTCGGTGCTCGGCGTGGACGGCCGGGCCTGGCTGGCCCGGGCCGAGGCGGAATGGCGCCGCGCCCAGGGCAACAACGACCCAGAGGCCTGGCTTGCCGTGCTGAACACGTTCGGCCCGGCGTTCGTTTACGAGGCGGCCCGGTCGCGGTGGCGGCTCGCCGAGGCGCTGCTGGAGACCGGCCGGCGGGACGAGGCCCAGCACGAGTGGCAGCAGGCCATCGACGCGGCGGACCGCCTCGGCGCCCGCCCGCTGCTCGCCGCGCTGACCGCCCTCGGGCGCCGCGGGCGGCTCAGCCACGACCAGGGGCGCCCGGGCGGCCAGGTGAACGCGCTGCGCGGGCTCACCGCCCGGGAGCACGAGGTGCTGCGCCTGCTGGCCGCGGGCCGGACCAACCGGGAGATCGCGGCCGAGCTGTTCATCGCCCCGAAGACCGCCAGCGTTCACGTGTCGAACATCCTCGCCAAGCTGGGCGCGGCCAGCCGGACCGAGGCCGCGGCGATCGCTCACGCCGAGGGCATCGGTCTGCCGGCTGGCCGCGCGCATTCTCAGGGCTTGCTCTAGCGGACGGCCTGGCCGTTGGAACGCCCGGCGGCGGTCGGCTCGCGCATCGCCGACCGGGCCGTCTGGCACAGGAAGTCCTCGTACGTGTCCGGCGCCCGGTTTCCGTGCACCGTCTGCTCCGTCACCCGGGGGCGGCGGGCAGCCCGCCGAGCCTGCCGGGCTGCCCTGCGTTGCCGCGCCGCGAGGGCGTCGGACTGCAGGTCCTTGGCCCGCTCCGCGGCCAGGATCAGCGAGATGTAGGAATTCATTTCGAGCCTCCTCGATGCGGGCCCGCATCCGGGTCCCGCACGATCGAGAATCGCCGTAAGGCGGCGGCCCTCGCATCGGACGTACGCCCTAATTCCCGCCGGTGAGCTCGGCTAAGGCGGGCCCGGGTGCCTTAGGCATGCACGTCTGCCGCGTCGGCCCTGGTCACGCCGCACGCCAGCACCCGCGACGCGGCCCGCGCAGCGGGTGCCGAGACGATCAACCGGGGGCACGCCGTGGCGGGCTCGTCCTCGGCCACGATGAGGAGGTGAACTGGCCATCCCGGGTGTTCCTGTCCGGGCAGGCGGTGTCGCTGCTCGGTGACGGCCTGGCCATCCTGGCCATTCCGCTGCTCGTGCTGGACCTCACGGCCAGCCCGCTGATCTCGGCGCTTTCCGCGGCCTCGACGACGCTGGGCTATCTGGCGGTGGGGCTGCCCGCGGGCGTCCTGGTTGACCGGCTCGACGCCTGGCGGGTGCTGGTCGCCATGGACGCCGCCCGCGCGGCCGCCTTCGCCGCGCTGTACCTGCTCTGGGTGACCGGCGCGGCCAGGCTGTGGGTGATCATGGCGATCGCGCTGGCCGCCGGGGCTGCCTCAGTGTTCTTCGAGACCGCCCTGGTCGTGGTCGTGAAGGACCTGTTCCCCGGCCGGGCGCTGATCCGGGCGAACTCCGCCCTGGAACTCGCCCGCCAGGCGGCGCTGGTGGCCGGGCCGGCCGTGGTGGGCGTGCTCGCCGCGGCCGGTGAGCTGGGCGCGGCACTGCTCGCCGACGCGGTGACGTTCGTCGTGTCGCTGGTGTCGCTGCTGGCCGTGCGGGGGCAGGTCCCGCATCCGCCGCGGCGCGCCATCGGCGGCTGGCGCGCCCTGACCGCCGACTTCCGCGCGGGCATCGGCTATCTGCTGTCGGTCCGGGTGCTGGTGATCATGACCGTGGTGCAGATCATCGTGAACCTGTGCCTGGGCACGGAAAAGCTCCTGTTCTTCTACGCCCGGGACACCCTCGGGCTGGGCGCGGCCGCGGTGGGCGCCGTGATCGCGGCCGGCGGCGCCGGGGGCGTCGCGGGCGCGCTCAGCACCAGCTGGCTGGCGGCCAGGGTGGGGCAGATGCGCCTCATCGTGCTGGCGGTCGCCGCGGCCGGCCTGGTGATCGGGTCGATGAGCGTGACCGGCTCGCTGGCCGCGCTCGCGGCCGCCAACCTCGCCTACCTGTGGGCGGTCACCGTGGCCAGCCTGGCCAACCGCAGCTACCGGCAGCTCATCGTGCCGCGCGAGCTGCTCGGGCGGGTGACCGGCACGGTGCGGCTGCTGTTCCTCACGGCCGACCCGGTGGGCGTGGTCATCGCCGGCTCGCTCACCGCGGCCCTCGGCGGCCCCCGCCCGGTGTTCCTGGGTGCGGGGATCACCGTCGTGGTCACCGCGGCGGCGGGCTGGCGAGCCGGGCTCCGGCGGGCCGGGCCGGCGGAGCCATCCCGCTGACCTTGGCGCCCTTGCGGAACCCGCCGGCCGACGCCGCCCCGGCAGTTCCGCGAACCGGCCGGCCAGGCCTTGGCGGCCGCGCGCGGCAGCGGGAGAATCGGCTCATGCGACTGGACTGGGACCGCGGGCCTGGCCTGGACGTCGCCGACCACGCCCAGCTTGACCGGGCGCTCGATGCGCTGCTGGCGGGGCCCGCCGCCGCCCGGCCGCTGGTCGCCTACCTCGCCGGCGGCGACGGTGCGCTCGGCCTGGGACTGGACCCAGCCGGAGGCGGGCTGCTGCTGTTCGCTCCCGCCGACCGCAGCCGCCCGGCCCTGCACAGCGCGGGCCCGCCGCCCCGCCCGGGCGGCGACGTGGTGTTCGCGGTCAGCGGGCGCCCCTGCCGGTTCTCCGGCCACTGCCGGGTCCCGGCGCCGACCGTACGGGCCGCCGCCAGGGAGTACCTGGCCACCGGCGAGCTTCCGGAGTGCGTCGCGTGGGAGCCCGAGCCGGGCCCTCCGCCCGATCGGGCCCGGCCGCCCTGGGCCGCCGCCTAACCGTTCGGCGGGGCCGACGGCAGCAGCGCACCCCTGACGATCTCCAGCGGGTGGCGGGCCGCGCGGCCGGTGCCGTGGGCGATCTGCTGCCGGCAGGAGACCCCGGACGCGGCGATGACGGTCTGCGCGGGCTCGGCGCGGACCGCGGGGAACAGGCGCAGTTCGCCGATTCGCATGGACAGGTCGTAGTGCTCGGCCTCGAAACCGAACGAGCCCGCCATGCCGCAGCAGCCGGCGTCCACCTCGGTGACCTCGGCGCCGGGGATGGCCCGCAGCAGCGCCACGGTGGCGGCCGTGCCGGTGACCGCCTTCTGGTGACAGTGGCCGTGGAACAGGATGCGGGTTCCCGGCATCGCCCGCAGGGCGAGCCGGCCGTCGGCGATCGCCTGCAGCAGCAGTTCCTCCGGCGGCGTGCTGGCCGCCGCGGCGGCCGCCGCGCGCGGGTCGCCGGGAAGCAGGGCGGGGTATTCGTCGCGCAGCGTCAGCAGGCAAGACGGCTCGACGCCGACGACGGGGCCGCGGCCGGCCACGCGGCCCGCCAGCCGCCGGGCCCGGTCCCGGGCCTGGTCGACCAGGCCCTTGGACAGGCTGGCGCGGCCGCAGCAGGCCGCCGTCTCCAGCCGCACCGCCCACCCGGCGGCCTCCAGCAGCTCGATCGCGGCCCGGGCCACCGACGGCTCGGTGTAGCTGGTGAACGAGTCGGCGAGGAAGACGAGTTCCCCGATGGCGCGGCCGTGCCCGCGCCGGGGGGCCGCGGGCGGCCGGCGGGCGTGCCACCTGGCCAGGTTCTCCCGGTCGAACCGGGGCAGCGGCCGGGCCGCGGCCAGCCCCAGCCAGCGCTGGGCCAGCAGCCTGGCCGGCCGGGCGCCGCCGAGCAGGTTCGCCAGCGGGGCGGCGGCGGAGCCCATCCGGTTCAGCACCCGGACCGAGCCGAACATGCGGGACCGGAGCGGGACGCCGTGCTGCGCGTGGTAGGCGGCGAGGGCCTCGGTCTTCAGCGAGGCCAGGTCGACGCCGAGCGGGCACTCGCTCTTGCACGCCTTGCACTCCAGGCAGAGGTCCAGGATTTCGTGCAGCCGGCGGTCGCCGAGCGCGGCCCGGGGATCGGCCGCCTCCAGCGCCTTCAGCAGGGCGTTCGCCCGGCCCCGGGTGGAATGCTCCTCCTCGCGGGTGGCCATGTAGGAGGGGCACATCACCCCGGCCGTGGTCTTGCGGCACAGGCCGATGTTCATGCACCGGTCCGCCGCCCCGCGCATGCCGCCCGGGAACTCGATCTTGCTAACGTAGCCGCCCCCCGGTGGCCGGGACGCCTCGCGCAGGTTGCTGGTCATCGGCGGCGCGCCGGTGATCTTGCCGGGGTTCATCCGGTTTTCGGGGTCGAACAGCCGCTTGACCTCGCACATCGCCGCGTAGAGCGCGTCGCCGAACACGGCGCGGTTGAACTCGCTGCGGACCAGGCCGTCGCCGTGCTCGCTGGAGTTGACGCCGCCGAACTCGAGCACGAGGTCGCGGATCTCCTCGGCGACCGCGCGCATCGTCGCGATCTGCCTCGGCTCGGTCAGGTCCACGAACGGGCGGACGTGCAGGCAGCCGACCGAGGCGTGCCCGTAGAAGCCCGCCGCCAGGCCGTGCGCGCGGAGAACCTCGCGGAACCGGCGGGTGTAGGGGCCCAGCACCGCCGGGTCGACGGCGGTGTCCTCCACGAATGCCAGCGGCCGACGCGCCCCGGTGCTGGCGGCCATCAGCAGGCCCAGGCCCGCGGACCGCACCTTCAGCAGCGCCGCCTGGTCCGCGGCGGACCGGGCCCGCAGCGTGTGGTATCCGTGCCGGTGCCGCCGCCACAGCGCGTCGAGCCGGTCGAGGCCGGCGGCGGCCTCGTCCTCGGTGTCACCGAAGAACGTCACGAACAGCAGCGCGGCCGGATCGCCGGACAGGATCGACGACAGTTCCCGGTACTCCAGCTTGGTGCGGGCCAGTTCGAGGATGGTCCGGTCCATGAGCTCGACGGCGGCGGGCTGGCAGGCGAGCGCGTCGCCGGTCGCCTCGATCGCCGCCTCGGAGGAGCCGAAATGACCGACCGCGATCACCCGGTGCCGCGGGGCGGGCACCAGGCCCACATCCGCCGCCACGACCGTGACCAGCGTGCCCTCCGAGCCGACGACGAGCCTGGCCAGGTCCATGCCGCCGGGCCCGCCGCGGCCGGCCAGCCGGTCCAGCCGGTATCCGCCCGACTGGCGCCAGAACCGCGGGTATCCCGTGGCGATGGCCCCGGCGTTCCGCTCGGC
>Ga0318563_10001179_pt1 | contig 11049 bp, 10 predicted proteins | sample GRESIP066b5f19_FD_203689 | JGI IMG/M metagenome (GOLD analysis project Ga0318563, IMG submission 203689) | Tropical soil microbial communities from Luquillo Experimental Forest, Puerto Rico - GRE.SIPMG.066b5f19 | ecosystem: Environmental > Terrestrial > Soil > Tropical forest > Bulk soil... | reverse complement strand
CTCGAGGTGATGGAGGCCGCCGAGGGCAAGGTCGACCTCGTCGTCTCCGACGTGGTGATGCCCGAGCTCGACGGGCCCTCGCTGCTGCGTGAGCTCCGCAAGACGCGGCCGGAGCTTAAAATCATCTTCGTCTCCGGCTACGCCGAGGACGCCTTCAAGAAGAACCTGCCGGAAGGCGAGAAATTCCATTTCCTGCCGAAGCCGTTCTCGCTGAAGCAGCTCGCCATCGCCGTGAAGGAGACGCTCGGGCGGTAGGGCGGAATTGCCGCGAACCGGCGTATTTCACCCGATCTCGTCGCGGATTGGCAGTGACGCAGTTCACAGGCCGGTTCCTGCTGGTCGTTCCCACGCGCCTGGTGCTCGTGAGCGGAGGACTGCAAGTGTCCTTGCGCGCGGGTAGATTGGCCCGCCGTCAGGGCCGGAGGAGGTGAGCTTGGAGAAGGCGTCGCGCTGTCTGCGCATCGGCGTGCTTGGCTGTGGCCCGATTGCACAATTCGCCCACTTCGAATCCTGCCAGAAGGCGCGCAACGCGATGCTGTGGGCGGTGTGCGACGTCGACGAGGACCTGGCCCGGCGGTTTGGAACGTTTTACGATACCAAGCGCATCTACTTCGACTACGACGCGATGCTCGCCGATCGCGATGTCGAGGCGATCATCGTCGCGACCTCGGACGCATTTCATGTCGAGGCGTCGCTTCGGGCTCTGTCGGCGGGCAAGCACGTCTTTTGCGAGAAGCCGCTCGGATTGAGCGTTGAGGAAGCCGAGAGGCTGGCGGCGGCGTCAGCGGCGAGCGGCCTGGTCCTGCAGGTCGGGCATATGAAGCGCTTCGACCCCGGCATCGAGGCGGCACGCGCGTTCATCGGCGATGAGATGGGCGAGATGCTGGCTTGCAAGGCCTGGTATTGCGATTCGACCCACCGCTACGCGATGACCGATGCGGTCCAGCCGCTGCCGATCCTCGGCAAGAAGGCTTTGAAGCCGCCGGGCGATGCGAAGGCCGACCGCCGGCAATATTTCATGCTCGCTCACGGCAGCCATCTCGTCGACCTTGCCCGCTACCTCGCTGGACCGCTGCAAGCGGTGCAAGCGCGCCGGCGCGAGCGATTTGGTGCCTATTGCTGGTTCGTCGACGTGGAGTTCGACAGCGGTGCTCTCGGCCATCTCGACCTCACCGTCGCCGTCCGCATGGATTGGCACGAGGGCTTCCAGATCTATGGCGAGAGAGGCAGCGCCGTCGGCACCATCTTCAATCCCTGGTACTACAAAGCGAGCCAGGTCGAGATCTTCCGCGAGGCCGATGCGAGCTATCGTCGCGTGCTCGGTGCCGACGGGCACTTCTATCGCCGCCAGATCGAAGGGTTTGCCGAGGTGGTGCTTGATGGCCTCCCGATGCGCGGCGCCAGCGCCGAGGATGGCGTCGCCTCGGTGCGAGCGATGGTCGCCATCTCCCGGTCCGCCGAGAGCGGCCAACCCGTCGCGCTCGCTGATGTTTCCGGGGCAGTCTGATGGTCCCCGGAATCTTCGCGCGTACCTATGCCGCCAAGAGCGCTGCCGCAGTCTGCGCGCAAGCCCGATCGGACGGGTTCGCGGCGCTGCAGTTCAATCTCTCCTGCGTCGGGCTCCCGACAACGCCGGAGCGCGTGCCGGACGGGGTCGCCGAGACGATTGCCGGTGCTGCCAAGTCCGCCGGCATTGAGCTCGCGGCCTTGTCGGGCACGTACAACATGATCCACCCCGATCGGGCGCTGCGGGCTCGAGGTCGCCGCGGGCTCGACGCCGTGCTTCATGCGGCGCGCGACATGGGAGCCGCGGTGGTGACGCTCTGCACCGGCTCCCGCGACGCCGCGGACATGTGGCGATCGCACCCTGACAATGGCGGGGCGGAGGCTTGGGCCGATCTCCGCCGTGAGCTCGAGCCCGCCCTCGCGACCGCTGAGCGTCTCGACATCAAGCTCGGGATCGAGCCGGAGCCTGCCAACGTGGTGCGCGACGCGCCGACGGCGCGCCGGCTCCTCGACGAAATGCAATCGCATCACCTCGGCATCGTGCTCGATGCCGCCAATCTCCTCGCCGGCGTGCCTTCGTCGGTGCAGCGCTCGGTGATCGCCGAAGCCAGCGATCTCCTAGGTGCGGCAATCGTCCTTTGTCATGCCAAGGACCTGGCAGGCGACGGGACGGTGGTCGCCGCCGGCAAGGGTGTCGTCGATCTCGCCGCCTTTGTCGCCGAGGTGCGCGCCGCCGGATTCGATGGGGCCCTGGTTGGCCACGGCTTCGCGGAAGGAGAGGCGCCGGCAGTAGCCGTTCATCTCAAGAAGCTGATCGGCCGCGGCGCATGACCGGTTCGGGGCAATTTTGCACCGCCGACGGCTGCATGCTCGCCTTCGACCGTGACGGCGAGGGTATGCCGGTCGTCTGGCAGCACGGCCTCGGAGCCGACCGTAGCCAGCCGGCAGAGGTCTTCCCGCATAGCCCAGCGGTCGGCAGGATCACGTTGGAATGCCGCGGCCACGGTGCCTCGGCGCTCGGCGACCCGGAGAAGCTCGCCATGGCGACGTTCGCCGAGGACGTCGTGGCGCTCCTCGACCACCTCGACATCGCGCGCGCCGTCGTCGGCGGAATCTCCCTCGGTGCCGCTGTCGCGCTGCGCGTGGCCGCGTCCCACGCCGATCGGGTGGCCGCCCTGATCCTGGCACGGCCGGCCTGGTTCGCCGCGGCCGCACCGCCGACGCTTCGGGTCTATCGCGAGGTTGCCGAGTCGATCGCCGACCACGGCGCCGACGAAGGTGCCCGCCGGTTCGAAAGCTCGCCGCTCCTCGCCGAAATCGAGAAGACCTCCCCTGACAATGCAGCCTCGCTTCGCGGCTTCTTCAGGCGCCCCGATCCGGCATCGACCGTCGCCCTCTTGCGGCGGATACCCCTGGACGGACCCGGCGTGAGCCTCGATTGGCTCGCGGCGCTCCGACTCCCCGTCATGGTAATCGGCAATGATCGTGACTACGTCCACCCGCTCGCCGACGCTCGCGCGCTCGCGGCGGCGATCCCGGCGGCCACCTTTGTCGAAATCACATCGAAGTCGGTCAAGCGCGATGCCTATGTCCGAGAATTTCGGCAGGCTCTCGCCGGCTTCCTCGCTTCACTGAGCAGCGCCCGCCAGTGATCCGTAACGACCCCGCCGCCAGCGAGGCCGCTATCCGCTTGGTCGATCTCGCGGTACCGGGATCAAGTTCGCGCAATCCGTGAAGGGTGAGCCGCGTCCACGGGGAGCGGCGCAGTTGAGGATTTGCTCTCGACGTGAACGTATGCTCGGATACGGTCAGACAGTTGCCGGCCGCATGAGGCCATTCAATTCGGCAACCGAGGATTGTAGAGACTCCAATGCCCGTGACAGGTGAAAACGGATGAGCGTGCACCGCTGAATGGACGCCAGGGTCGACAAATCCCGTCTCGACGACGCGGCGCGCGCGGGGTGGCTCTATTTTGTCGCCGGCAATACCCAGGATGAGATTGCCCAGAAGCTCAACGTGTCGCGCCCGACGGCGCAGCGCCTGGTGTCGCTGGCGCTCTCGGAGCGGCTGATAACCTTTCGCCTCGATCATCCCATCGCCGCCTGCATGGAGATCGCCGCGCGGCTGACCAAGCGGTTCGACCTCCTCTATTGCGACGTCGTTCCATCCGACCCGGCTTCCGACAGTGCCGTGCTCGGCATTGCCGAGAGCGCCGCCGGGTTCCTCGAGCAGAAGCTCGGCGCCAAAGACCCGATCATCGTCGCCATCGGCACCGGACGGACGCTGCGCGCCGCGGTCGAGCTGATGCCGCGCATGATCTGCCATCAGCACAAGCTCGTCTCCCTCGTCGGGCATATCTCAATGGAGGGCTCGGCGAGCTTCTTCGATGTCCTCGCCCGCCTGTCCGAGCTCAGCCAGGCGCCGCACTATCCGATGCCGCTCCCGGTCATCGTCCGGGTGCCCGAGGAGCGCGAGCAGCTGCAGCGGCTCGAGCCGGTCCTGCGCGTCCTCGATCTCGCCCGTCAGGCCGACATCACGCTGATCGGCATCGGCCGCATGGACGAGCAGGCGCAGCTCCATGCGGATGGGTTCATGTCGGCGGCCGAGCTCGACGAGATCCAGCGTCTCGGCGCGGTCGGCGAAGTCACCGGCTGGGCCTTCGACGTGGCCGGGCGGATCATTCGCGGCGGCGCCAACGACCGCGTCACCAGCGCCCCGCGCGAGGTCCCGCCCAGCCGCCTGGTGGTTGGCGTCGCCCAGGGCATCGGCAAGATCCTGCCGATCCGCGCCGCGCTGCGCGGCAAGATCGTCAATGGGCTGATCACCAACGAGACGACGGCGCGCTCGATCCTCGAGATGGATTGAACGGTGCCCCGCCGACGTCGATGCGTTTACGCTGCTATCCAGCAGCAACGCGCTATTCCTTCCTGGCAAATCGGCGACGAAGGGAGCGATTTCGCTCACTTCGAACCTTGATCGCTCGGCAAGCCCTCGCCGGGCTGGCGGCGGTCCGGCCTGCTCGCGCCGAAGCCGTCACGGCTCAGCCTGCCTTGCGCGACAGCTTGAGCGGCAGGTCCAGCTCCACCCGATCATGCATCACCGTGGGCGTGATACGGCCGCGCTCGCCGCGTTCGAGGCGGACCAAGCCGTAGCCTTCCATCGTCCGCAACGTGCGCGACAGGTTCGACTTGGCCTTGCCGGTGATCCGTGCCAGCTCGTCGAGCGAGCCCGGTGCCTCCTCGGCGATGACGCGGAGCAGCTCGCGGTTGCCGGCCGAGAGCACCTTGGCGAAAGACTCGGTCGAAGTGAACCAGACTTTGGGTTCACCGGCCCCTACGCGACGCTCTCCGCGCGCCACCGCCATGGTGCGCGCCTTCATCTCCTCGTAGCTCGCGATGCCGACCTTCAACGTGGTCATGGGATCCGTCATCACACTGAAGCAACTCAAGCAAGGGAGAGCTTTGGGCGGCGGGCCTAGACCAACGGTAGGCGAACTACGTTCGACGCGCGCTCATGTCACACGTTCCCCCCCGCTGACCGGTAGGTGTTGAAGCCGGAGTGTAGCGCGCATCCATTGGCGAATTCTCCCCCAACCACTGGCCGACCAGGGCATAGAAGGTGGTGAGCGGATCGCCATCGGCCTGTGGGAAAGCCGTGTCCGCGGTTGACTTCGCGTCCCGCCTGACAAAAGTCGGGATCATGCCGCTCAATCTCATCAAGCTTTGCGTCGGTTGCGATTCGGTCGAGGACCTGCGCGAGTGGGTCGGCTGGCGCCTCGGCGAGATGCGCAAGGCGCGCAAGAAGCCCGAGCATATTCACGTCACCCGGATGACGCCGAAGCGGGTCGACGAGCTCCTCGACGGCGGCTCGCTCTATTGGGTGATCAAGGGCATCATCCAGGTGCGCCAGCGGCTCCTCGCTATCCGGCCGTTCACCGACAACGATGGCATCCACCGCTGTGGGCTGGTGCTCGAGCCGAAGCTCGTTCTCACGGACTGGCAGCCGAAGTCGGCTTTCCAAGGCTGGCGCTACTTCCCGGAAAAGGACGCGCCCGACGACCTCCGGCCGGGCCGCGGCGGCGACGACCTGCCGCCAGCGCTGCGGGCCGAGCTGGCGGAGCTGGGGCTGCGTTAGCCTCCGGCTATTTCAAGGTGCGCTGTGCGGTGGAAGCGGCGAAGTCGGGGGGCCCGTCCGTCGGACGCTTGAGCAGGCGGTAGCGATCGGGCGACAGTCGCGAGCCGGTCTCCTTGACGGGGCGCGGCTCCGCCTCGGCCTCGATCGATTCGCTCGCGCGCTTGTAGGTCATCATGGCGCCGCGCCAGCGTTCAATCGCGGCATCGATGAAATCGTCGCTCGCCGATTTGCGTGTCGCCGAGCTTACAGCCTCGCTCCGCGGGATGCGGTCCGGCGGGAGCTCGCGAAATCTGAGGCGGGCGGGCAGGGCGACGCCTTCGCCGAAGGCAAGCACTTCGCGCGTCCCGAGCGACGAGACGAAGTCGATGAGATTGGCGCCGGCATCCGGCACCGCCGAGCGGAGCAGCGCCTGGTCACGCTCGTTCGCCATGCGCATGGCGAAGAGTGTGCTGCACTGGGAAATGATGGTCGGGTCGAGCTCTGCCGGCCGCTGTGTGACCAGTGCCAAGAAGACGCCGTACTTGCGACCTTCCTTGGCGATGCGGGACAGGGCCCGCCGGGTCGGACCGAAGCCGGTGGAGCGGTCGGCGGAGGCGTAGCGGTGGGCTTCTTCGCAAACAAACAGAAGCGGTACGGCGCCGTCGCTCCACAGGCCGAAATCGAAGGCCATGCGGCAGAGCACCGAAACCACCGAATCGACCACCTCGACCGGAAAGCCGGCGAGCTGCATCAAGGTTATCGACTTGCCATCCGGCTGCAGTCGGAAGAGCTGGCGGAGCACATCCGCCATGGTATCGCCGCCGACATTGGCATTGTCGAACATGAAGGCGTAGCGCGGATCATTGCGCACGGTCTCGATGCGCGACATCAGCTTGAAATATTGGAGACGCGTAGAGCGGTTCTCGAGGCGGCCCATGCGCTCGTCGATCAGGGCGAGGAGGTCGTCGAGCCGGTAGGGGACCGGCGTATCGACGGTGAAGCCGGTGCTCTTCGGATCGGCCCGCCGCACCGAGCGGTCGCTGCCGGCGCGGGCAGTGTAGGCGCCCTTGGCGAGCGGGATGGTCTCCGACAGGATCGCAACCTCCTCGTCGCCGCCGGGCCGGCCACCGAAGAACACGTCGACCAGCTCCTCGAAATTGAATAGCCAGAAGGGAAGCTTGAGATTGCGCGGGTTGAGGACGTTGGTGTGATCGCCGAAGCAATGGCCGTACTCGTTATGGCCATCGAGGACGAAGATGCGGAGCTGCGGCCGCGTCGCGAGGATCTCCTGCAGGATCAGCGCGAGGCCGCTCGATTTGCCGACGCCGGTTGTCCCGAGAAGGGCAAAATGCTTGTTGAGCATGTCGTCGACGTTGACGAAGGCGCCGATCGCGGAATCCTGCTGCAGCGTGCCGATATTGACCGTCTCGCGGCCCGAGATGTCGTAGACCAGCCCGACCTCGCGGCTGGTCATCACCGCTGCCGGATCGCCGATTGCCGGATAGTTGGTGACGCCGCGCTGGAAACGGGCGTGAGCCGACTCGACCGCCGCGATCTCGCCGAGGAGGTCGAGCTGCGCCGTCGCGTGAAAGCCGTGGTCGCGCGCCGCTCCAGGCGAGGCGATGCCGACCTCCACGATCATCCCGATGAGCAGAGAGCCGGCCCGCCGGATGCCGAGGAACCTGCCGACCGTCGGCGGCGTCGCCTCGAGCCTGTCGAGATAGGCCTTCGGCAGGCCGACTTCGGTCTGCGCTCCGTTCACCGCGATCACGCGCGGTAGCGGCTCCATGGCCGCCTGATCAACCGGAGAAGGCGCAGGCGGAAGGGCGGCGTCGTCCAACATTCGTTTGTCGCCTGTCGATTGATTGAATGAATAATGACCCGGCAGATTTTGCTGACAACTTATGTTCGGATGCTAACAAATCGGTTAACCGACGAGTAGGTTTTTCCCAGTGGTGGCAATGGCTTACGAGATGGTGAATGGTGAATGGCCGACAATAGATAGTAGAAGCAAAACCACAGATTCTTTAAGGCGATAAAGTTATAGCTCAGGGTCTCGCGCCGCGCCCCATCCTGAACCCGGCCGGGTTTCCCCATTCATCATTTCACCGTTCACTATATCTTGCCTTCAGCCGTCCCGGCGTTCACTCGCTCTCTCAGGTCGGGTTCTCGATCGCGATGTTGTCGATGAGGCGAGTCTTGCCGAGCCAGGCTGCCGCGAGGAGACGGAGCGGCTCGCAGTGAAGATCGACAACCGGGGCAAGGCTGCCTGCATTGCGGAGCGCGAGATAGTCGATCCGGAACCCGGCTTCGGCCAGCTCCTTTTGCGAGGCTGCGATGGCCGCGCCGGCGGGGCTGCCATCGCCTATGCGTGAGCCCGCCATGGTGAGTGCGCGATAGAGGTGCGGAGCGGCGTTCCGCTCTTCGGGCGACAAATAGGCGTTGCGCGAGGAGAGGGCGAGGCCGTCGCCTTCGCGGATCGTCGGGTAGCCGATGATCTCGACCGGGATATCGAGGTCGGCGACCATGCGTTTGATGACGACCAGCTGTTGGTAGTCCTTCTCGCCGAAGATGGCATAGTCGGGAAGGGAGGAGAGCAGGAGCTTGGCCACCACCGTCGCCACGCCCTTGAAGAAATGCGGCCGGAAATCGGTTTCGAGGCCGTCCGCCGGGCCGGCAACGGTGACAGTCGTGGCAAAGCCGGGGGGATAGACCTCCGCGGCCGCTGGCGCATAGACCGCATCGACCCCGACCTCGGCGAGCTTGGCGACATCAGCGGCTTCCGCACGGGGGTAGCGGGCAAAATCTTCGGTGGGGCCGAACTGGGTCGGGTTGACGAAGATGGAGACCAGCGTCCGCTCGGCGCGACCGCGGGCGTCACGGGCGAGGGCCAAGTGGCCGGCATGGAGGGCGCCCATGGTCGGAACCAAGGCGACGGCTTCGCCGGCTTGGCGCCACGCGGCGACCAGTCGGCGAAGCTCCGAGACGGTACGGACGATTGGGGGTTGGGTGGACATGGCGGTTGTCGAGGACAGCGGGTGAAGAGTAGCGAAATAACCAATGGCGGAACGATCGGCCAGCCCTGGCGGCGCGCAGCTCACATTTAGCCTTTAGCCGCCTCTCTATCTCTCTATTCGCAATCCATTATTTCGCTGTTCGACTTCAAAAACACGTGGCGTCGGCGGCGCGATTCTGGCGGAATAGCGGTATGGTGGGGCGATTCGCGGATAAGCGACCGGGACACATTATTGTCTTCGGCAATGAGAAGGGCGGCTCGGGCAAGTCGACCACCGCCATGCACGTGCTCGTCGCGCTTCTCAAGGCCGGTCGCACGGTTGCCTCGATCGATACGGATGGCCGGCAACGGTCGCTGACCCGCTACATCGAAAACCGCGCACTCTGGCGCCAGCGGACCGGTCTGAAGCTCGAGCTGCCGACCCATTTCGCGGTGCCGCTTGCCGACGGCGTCGGCAACGATCGCGTCGTCGATCTCGAGGGTCGCGAGTTTCGCGCGTTTGCCGAGGCGATCAGCCGGGTCGAGCGCCGCTTCGAATGCGTCGTCGTCGATACGCCCGGCAGCAACAGCTACCTCATGCGCGTCAGCCATGCGATGGCCGACACCTTGATCACCCCGATCAACGAGAGCTTCATCGATTTCGACGTGCTCGCCCGCGTCGATCCCGTGACCTACGCGATGGAAGCCCCGAGCCACTACGCCGAGCTGGTCGCCGAGGCGCGCCGCCACCGAGCCAATATCGACCAGCACGTCACCGACTGGATCGTCGTCCGCAACCGGATGACGGCGCTCGAGAGCCGCAACCGCAAGAATATTCTGCGCGGCCTCGAGGAGATATCGGTTCGGCTCGATCTTCGCCTGGTTGAGGGAATTTCCGAGCGGGTGATATTTCGCGAGTTCTTCCTGCGCGGCCTCACCGCGCTCGACGCCCTCGACAAGGAGACGCTGGGCAGCGAGCCGACCATGTCGCACCTTGCGGCGCGGGGCGAGATCAACCGCCTGATCGAGGCGCTGCGGCTGCCGACAAAGCCCGGCCCGCACCCGCTCCCCGCGAACGAGGCGGACGCGCTGTCGAGCCGGCCCGAGCCGGGATCGCGGTCGACGGCTGCGCCCGGCAAGACGGCGGCCGGCTGAGAGCCATATCCCGTTGAAGGAATCTTGTTCTTTGATTCCGATATTGGGTTAGTCTCACGAAGGTGTGCCCTTCCGGGACAAGACATCATGAGCATGCACGCCCCCGCGGCGAAATCGGCGCATGTGATCGTGCTCGGCAACGAGAAGGGTGGATCGGGCAAGTCGACCACGGCGATGCATCTCGTCGTCGCGCTGATCAAATCCGGTTCGCGCGTCGCCTCCGTCGATACCGACGCCCGCCAGCGCTCGCTCACCCGCTACATCGAGAACCGCGCCCGCTGGGCCCGGCGTTCCGGGCTCGACCTCGAGCTCCCCGCCCACTACGTCGTCAAGCTCGGCGACGGTGAGGTGGTGCGCGAGATCGAGGCGCAGGAGTTCACCGCCTATGTCGACATCATCCTCAAGATCGAGCGCGAGTTCGATTTCGTTGTCGTCGACACCCCGGCAAGCGATTCCTATTTGATGCGGCTCAGCCACTCGATGGCCGACACGCTGATCACGCCGATCAACGATTCGTTCGTCGACCTCGATGTGCTCGGCCGCGTCGATCCCGAGAGCCTCGCGGTGATTGGGCCGAGCCATTATGCCGAACTCGTCCGCGCGGCAATCGAGGAGCGCAAGCGCGTCGATGGCAAGGTCACGGACTGGGTGGTGGTGCGGAACCGCATCGCGTCCCTCTTCACCCGCAATCAGCGGAACGTGATCAAGGGCCTTCAGCAACTCGCCACCGCGCTCGACTTCCGGGTTGCCGACGGCATATCGGAGCGGGTCATCTTCCGAGAGTTCTTCCCGGTCGGGCTTACTGCCTTCGACACCTTCGACAAACGCACTTTCGGCATCGAGCCGACCATGTCGCACATCGCCGCCCGCAACGAAATCCGCGAGCTGATCGGCTGTCTCGGCCTGCCCAAGGCCGGAGGGCAGGGTGGGAATGCGGCCGGGCCGCCCGCTGCCACGACGCCTAAGGCAGCCGAGCCGAGGGCGGTGATGAACTGATTCTCAGGCGGCTCGCACGGTCGCAAGGAACCAGGTGTCGGCGGTAACTATCCGATCTGGCTTCCAACAAGACTGTGCACACTGTATGCGGTCGAGGTGTCGCGCGCCCCCGAATGCCCAGTTGCTTCCGGCCCCACAATCGCCACATCTTACGTGGCCAGGAAACGAACGCGCGAGGCGCGAGTTGAGCACGGACAACAAGAAGGCGCCGGTCAGCCGCGAGGATGCGCATAGTCCGGCGGCATCTTCGAAAAGCGAGATCGATCACTTTCTCGAGCGGGCCC
>Ga0318563_10001176_pt1 | contig 11054 bp, 7 predicted proteins | sample GRESIP066b5f19_FD_203689 | JGI IMG/M metagenome (GOLD analysis project Ga0318563, IMG submission 203689) | Tropical soil microbial communities from Luquillo Experimental Forest, Puerto Rico - GRE.SIPMG.066b5f19 | ecosystem: Environmental > Terrestrial > Soil > Tropical forest > Bulk soil... | reverse complement strand
GAGCCGGGACGACCTGCTCACCACCCTGATCATCGACGGCTACAATGCGGTCGGCGCGGCCGTGGAGAAGGCCGAGGCGGCGTGGCTCTCAGAGGACTATGCCGGCCGGTGGCTCGCGGCCTGCCGCGCGGTCCGCAACTGGGCCCTGGCCCACCCGCATGAGTACGCCCTGGTCTACGGCTCGCCGGTGCCGGGGTACGAGGCGCCGGAGCAGACGATCGGGCCCGCGTCGCGGGCAGCGGCGGTATTCGGGAAGATCATCGGCGATGCGTACCGCGCCGGGGCCACGACAGACCCGCCCGGGCCGGTGGTGCCCGTGCCCGCGTCGTTCACCCAGGATGCGGCGCGGCTGCGGGACGCCATCATGGAGGGGGTACCCGACCACATCGCCGCGGCCGCCCTGATCGCCTGGTCCGGGCTATTCGGCCTGGTGAGTTTCGAGTTGTTCGGGCAGTTCGAGAACGTGGTTACCGACCGGGCCGCGTTCTTTGACCACGCGGCGGCCTGCCTCGGCCGCCTCACCGGCCTGCCCGCCTGATCCCGCGGCTGGCGGCCGGTATGGCCACCCGCCTGCCCGTTTGGTCACGGACAGGAGAATTTATGTCACGGTTTGCGGGCAATTGCCTGGTCGGGGGGTCGTCTGCCGGCCACCGGCCCACGTGAGGACCATGGCAGTCCCATGGGAGCCCCAAGGGTTCGTTTACCTGCTGAGAGGCGGGTAGCCTGGGCGGATGTGGCCGGGAAAGCCCGGCCCCTGACGGCGCGCTTTACCTGCGGTACGCACGTTGCCGCGATAGCGTGGCCAGGATCGCAGCCCGGAGGCCGCCCGCTTCCGCCACCGGGACTCATAACCCAAGGCCGCCGGTCAGTGAGAAGGCCGGCCCCCGCAACGAGGATGCTGCATGACTCTGGGATCGACTCGGATCGGCGCGGCTGTCGAGCGCAGGCTCCAAACCCCTGTCGGCAAGCGGTTCAGCAGGTTCATCCTGGTAGCAGCCAGGTCACGCTGGCCATATGCCTGGGGCCGATTGGCTGGACCGCCGGGCGTTCGGCGCTCACGGCCTGGCTGGCCGGGGCAGCCGTGAGCTACGTCCTGTCGCGGTGGGCCTGGGAGCGCAAGGGCAGGCCGAACCTGCTCAAGGAGACGCTGCCGTTCTGGATCGTGGCGGTGGGCACCGCGATCGTGCTGACTCTTACTACCAAGTGGGCGAACCAGCGCGCCATCGCGATGGACATGTCCCACGCCGAACGGGTGCTGTTCGTCGGGGCCGCGTACTTCCTAGCGAACTGCGTGACGTTCCTGACGCGGTTCCTGATCTTCCACTACATCCTCTTCAGGGACCGTGGATCCAAGGTCTCGGAACTGGTGTCGGAACTGCCAGCCTCGGAACGGCCCGGTGCAAGAGCCGAGTCAGCCAACGACAGTCAGCCGAACGGCAGTCAGTCGAACGGCAGTCAGTCGAACGGCAGTCAGTCGAACGGCAGTCAGCCGAACGGCAGTCAGCCGAACGGCAGTCAGTCGGCGGCCGGCGACGACGTTGTCGCATCCGAGCCGTTCGCGGCCGCGGGCTCGGCGGCAGGGGTGAACGGCTCTTCCGCGTGGGCGGGCAACGGTGCCGAGCGCTCGCCCGGCCGGCGGCCGGCCCGCGACGACGCGGCACTGCCGGAACCCGGCACCCGGCGCTGACGCTCGCGCCACCAGGTGCCGAGCACGACGCCCGCGTACTTCAGCCCGTAGATCGCGTTGTGCCCCTTCTTGCTCTCGCCGACCTTGCGCTTGTGGATGGTGGCCGGCACCTCGGCTACCCGGAACCCGTGCGTGAGGACGGCGATGAGCAGTTCGGATGACTGGTACTGAGGCTGCTCCAGGCGGATCGCCCCGGTTACCTCGGCGCGCATGGCACGCAGGCCGAACGAGGAGTCGGTGATGCGCTGCCCGGTCAGCAGGCTGATGGTCACCGCGAACACCCAGGTGCCCAGGCGGCGCACCGGGTCCTTGGTCTCCTGGCTGCCCAGCTTGCGCGACCCGGTGACGAAGTCGGCACGGCCGTCCACCACGGGGCGCAGCACCGCGTCCATCTCGGCCGGGTTGTACTGCCCGTCGGCGTCGGTGGTGATGATGTACTGGGCGCCGCCTTCGCGGGCCAGCCGGTAGCCCAGCCGCAGCGCCGCACCCTGGCCGCGGTTCACCGGCACGTCACAGACCAGCGCGCCGTGCGCGTTCGCCTCTTCAACGGTGCCGTCCTTGGAGCCGTCGGACACCACGATCGGCATGGTGCCGAGCCCGCACAGCGTGTTGGGCAGCGCGTCCACGACCGAGCCGACCACGCCCTCCTCGTTGTAGGCAGCGATGACGATGGCCACCGGGGGCAGCGCGGTCGCACGCGTACCGTGCTGACCGAAGAAGGCGGTCGCCGCGGCGTTGTCGATCACCGCGTCTTGAGGGGTCCTGGTCACGGCGCAGCCTTCCCATCCGGGGCCTGCGCCCCTGTACCGGAAGCCGGCACCCCGCCGGCCGGCGCGAACTCTGGCCACACTGTCGCGATCCCCGACTTCAGGTCGTGCGTGGGCCGGTAGCCCATGGCACGGGCGCGGGAGATGTCGACGATGACCGCTGGCATCTCGCCGGGCTTAGGAGCGATGTTCTCGACCGGGATCGCCGCGCCCGTGACGCTGCGGGCGGCCGCGATGATGTCGTTCACGGTGACGGACTCACCGGCCCCGATGATGGTCGAGCCGGTGGCGCGCGTGCGCCAGGCCAGGAGCAGCGCCGACACGATGTCATCGACGTGGATCAGGTCACGGACCTGGGTGCCGTCGCCGTACACCTGCACCCCGTGGCCGTCGCGTGCCGCGCGCATCAGGCGCGGCACGAAGCTGTCCTTGTGCTGCATACCCGGGCCATAGACGTTGGAGAACCGCAGCGCGCAGCCAGCGATCCCGTAAGCCGCGGTGTAGCAGCTCAACAGCATCTCCCCGGCCGCCTTAGTGGCTCCATACGGGGTCAGGGGGTGGAGCGGAGCCTCCTCGGTGATGACACTGCTGCCGACGTCACCGACCACGGCGTTGGTGGACGCCATGATGAAGCCGCCCACCCTGCGGGCCCTGGCCAGTTCCAGCAGCGTGGCGGTTGCCTGCACGTTGGTCTGGTAGGTGCCCACCGGATCCTCAAGGGAACGGAGCACAGACGTCACCGCGGCCAGGTGGAAGATCATGTCCGTGCCGGGGCTGACCGCCCGCGCGGCGACGGACTCGTCGCGCAGGTCCCCGACTACCGCGTGAACTCCCGGCTCGGTCGGCTCGTGCAGGTCCGCCACGGTGACCTCGGCGCCGGAATCGAGCAGCGCCCGCACGAGCCGCCGCCCAATGAACCCGGAACCTCCCGTCACCAGCACCCGGGAACCCTGTTCGGCCGTCATATGTTCTCCGTTCGCGGTAGCGACATCACAGTTGTGCCTCACCCGGTTCTACCGGGATCCTGCGGGCGATGTGGCCTGGTCCGGCGAAGCCACCAGGTATGAACCCGGCCACCACGAGCCCTGTCTGTGTTCTGGGCCTTACGCGGCCCGGCACTTGTGACGGGTATCCGGGCACCATTGAGCATCGAGGTTCCCGGTGCCCCGCCCTGGCAGCCGGGCTCTGGCTGCCGCGCAGCGCGCTCCGGCCCAGGGCTGGTACCGCACGGCGCCTGGTCAGTGTAGCCGCAGGCTGTCACTGCTTTCCCTGCGAAGCCGCGGCTGATTCGAACTCTGGGCTACTTTCAATGCGCCGGCCCGGGGGTATAGCGGGAGAGCGAACCGGGGGAGCACATCAGGGCCCGGAGGGCCCTCTTTCATCCATCCCCATGGGTACTCCGCCCAGTCGGTACATAATGACCACAGCAGGTAACACGGCAACGCGGAAGGGTGGTTGTCACTAAGAGTGACCCCGCGATGTCAGTTACCGGGGGGACGGATCTGACGCGGAATGATCGTGACGTGTGCCACGGACCCTGGCGACAAGGGAGAACCAGGGTGACCTGTGGGACAACGACTGGGTAGAAGTGCCAGCACATGGTGGAAGGGCGATGACCGAGGGCCAGAAAGTAGGGGCTGCCGCGGCACGCGACCCGGGGGCGGGTACGAGTGCGGCGCCGATTCCCGGCGCCCACCCCGCTCCGGCCGGGCCAGCTCAGCCCGGTAAGGCCGCCGCCCAGCCCGGTGAGGCCGCCATGCCTGGTAAGACCGCCCAGCCTGGCCAGGCTGCCCGGCCCGGCCAGGCTTCTCCGCCCGGGCAGGAGCCGGTGCCAGGCTCAGGCTCATCCCAAGCCGCGGAGAAGCCCGCAGGCCAGGAGCGGCCGGGAGCCCCGGAGGACCCGCACGGCCCGAGGGTGGCGCAGGTCCCGAAGATCGAGCCGCACGTCCGGGTGGACGGCAGGCTTCTGCAGTCCGCGATCCTCGCGCTGCGCAAACCCATCGTCGCGGCGTCGCTGCCACTGGAAGCGCCGGGTGTGGACGAGGCCAGGCAGGAGCGGCGCAAGCTGCTCAGCCAGATCGACGATTATCTGCTGCCGCGGCTGCGCGAATCGGGAGCCCCGATCCTGGTCGCGCTGGTCGGATCGACAGGGGCGGGCAAGTCGACGCTGGTGAACAGCATCGTCGGCACCCACGTCAGCATGACTGGCATCCGCAGGCCCACGACCAACAGCCCGGTGCTCGCCTGCCACCCCGACGATGTGGGCTGGTTCGCCGAGAACGTCTTCCTGCCCACCGTGCCGCGGGTCCGTCAGGAGGGACTCGCCCGGTCCGGCAAGGACGGCCTGCTCGTGCTCGCGGCGAACGAGGGGATGCCCAAGGGCGTGGCGTTGCTCGACACGCCCGACATCGACTCGGTGGTACAGGCGCACCGCGAGTTCGCCTACCAGTTCCTTGACGCCTCCGACCTGTGGCTGTTCATGACCACGGCAACCCGTTATGCCGATGCCATGGTGTGGGAACTACTCCAGCACGCCAGGGATCGGGGAGCAGCCCTGGGCATCGTTCTGTCTCGTGTTCTTCCTGCCATCAGCGCGGAGGTGGTCGGGCACTTCCACGCCATGCTGGAAGCGAACGGATTGGGCGGCAATCAGCGCTTCGTCATTCCGGAGACCGTGCTCATCGACGCCAAGCTGCCGCCGGAGATCTGCGCGCCGGTGCGGGCGTGGCTGGCGCAGACCGCGGAACAGCCCGACCGCCGCGTTGCGGTGCTCACCCGCACCATGTCCGGGGTACTCGACACCTTCCGCATCCGGGTGCCTTCCCTGGCCGCCCAGGTGGAGGATCAGGTCACCATGCGGGCCGGCCTGACCAGCGCCGTGGCCGGGTCCTACCAGGCGGCTCTGGACGAGATCGGCCGCAGGCTGCAGGACGGCTCTCTGATGAGCGGGGAGGTGCTCGCCCGCTGGCAGGACTTCGCCGGTGCCGGTGACGTCCTGCAGTCCCTGCAGTCGCGGCGGGGAAGCAGGCAGCGCCGGCACCGTGCCCCGGCCAAGGCCCAGGCGCTGATGATGGCGGCGCGCACCGCGGTCGAGTCGCTGATCACCTCGGCGGCCGGCCGGGCCGCGGAGGACTGCCTGGCCCGCTGGCGGGACCATCCGACGGGCGCGGCCCTGCTCGACCATCTCGGCTCGGGTGGCAGCGCCGCGGCGTGGCAGTCGGAGTTCGCCGCGGAGGCAGGCCTGATCTTCGGGTGGGAGTCAGAAGAGCCCGGCGCGGCGGCGGCCGAGGGGCTCGGCCCGCAGGCGCGGATCGCGGCACTCGGCAGGTCGTCACCGGACCTGGCTACCCACGCGGCGCGGGCCATCAGCGCCTGGCAGGACCAGGTGACCCGCCTCGTGCAAGCGGAGAATGTCACCAAACGATCCATCGCCAAGGCCGTATCCCTGGACAACGACTCGCTGGCCACCGTGCTCATCGTCAGCCTGTTCGGGGCCGGCGAAGACGACACGGGCACGGCCGCGGTTCCGCGTCGCCTGCTCACCACGCTGTTCGGGGCGGGGCCACTGCGGGACATCATGGCGCGGACCGGGGCCGACCTCCGGCACCGGATCGCACTGCTCCTGGATGAGGAGATGCGCCGGTTTACCGATGTGATCGACGCGGTGGGCACACCAGACGCCGCCGCCAGCCTGCGCCTCTACCAAGCGACCTACGCCCTTGAGGTGGCACGGTGAGCCCGGCCGCGACGGTGCGCCGGGCCAGGGCTGCCCACGAGGCGGCCGATGCATGCGAAGGCGGGTGGTGATGGAGACCGAGGCGCCGGTCACCGGTCCACCGGGCCCAGGTGGGCCCCACGCCGGGACGCACCGCTGGGCTGGGGCCGCGCTGGCCAGCTCGATATACACCGGTGAGCTGCCCACGAGCGGCGTCGGCCTGTCGGAGCGCCTCAGCGCCCTGGCTCGGCTGGTCCAGATCGGCTCCGCCCGGGTCGGGCCGGACGGCTTCGGCGCAGCCGTGCTGGCCGACGCGAAAGCGCTGCTGGCCAGGGCGGGGGAGCGGCTGCGCCTGTCCTCGCATCACACGATCGTGGTGCTGGCCGGGGGCACGGGCAGCGGCAAATCGTCGTTGTTCAACCAGCTTGCCGGGGCGCCGTACTCCCCGGCGGGAGTGCTGCGCCCGGCGACCAGGGAGCCGCACGCCTGTGTCTGGGGCATGGAGGGGGCCGGGCCGCTGCTGGACTGGCTGGGCATAGAGCCACGCCGCCGCTACGCCCGCTCCAGTGCTCTGGCGGAAGGCGAGCGCGCGCTGACCGGCCTGCTCCTGGTGGACATGCCCGACCATGACTCGGTCACCAGCGGGTCCGCCGAGGTGAGCCGGTTGATAGCCCAGGCCGACCTGATGGTATGGGTGCTCGACCCGCAGAAGTACGCCGACGCCGCGGTGCACAGCCGGTATCTGGTGCCGATGGCCGGGCATTCGTCGGTAATCGCGGCCACGCTGAACCAGGCCGACCTGCTGACCCCCGAGCAGGTCCAGGACTGCGTTTCCGACTTGCGCCGGCTGCTGGACGCCGAAGGGCTGCACGACGCCAGGGTCCTGGTGACCTCGGCCACCAGCGCGGCGGGTGTCGCCGATCTGCGCAGGGCACTGATCGAGACGGTGATCGCCAGGCAGGCGGCGCTGCGGCGGATCAGCGCGGACGTGGACGCGGTGGCCGCGCGGTTCGTGCCTTACGGAGGCGACGCCGAGGCACGGGCGCGAGTGAGGTCGGCCGTACCTTGGACGGCCGCGCTCGAACCGGCCGTGACGGCCGCGCCGCAGCCGGGGATCGCGCCGGAGCCAGCGGGCGGCCCGGGCGCCAACGGTGACCTGCCAGCCGCCGCGGATGCCGTCGGCAGCATGGAGAACGGCGCGGCCGAAGCAGGCGGCGACATGGTAGAGATAGCCAGGCGTGCCGTGCCCGCCGCGGCTGGCGACGAGCTGGCCGCCGCGTTCTGCGCGGCCGCCGGGGTGAGCGGCGTCGGCCAGGCGCTGCAGAGCGCCAGGGAACTGAAGGCCGTCGACTACGTGGGCTGGCCCATGGCAGGGCTGGCCGACCGGGTGGCCGGCCGCGACCCGGTGCGCAAGGTCCGGCTGGGCGCGCTCTGGGACGAGTTGCGCGCCGTTTCGGCGGGTGCCACAGGTGCGCAGCGGTCGGAGATCAGCAACGCGATCACGACGCTTGCCGACGAGGCGGGCCGTGGGCTGCCCGGGCCGTGGCAGGCCAGCGTTCGCCAGGCCGCCAGGTCGAGGACCGAAGAGATCCCGGCCGCGCTCGGCACCGCGATCGCCCAGTCCCTGCCCGAGGAGAACAGTGTGGCGTCCTGGTGGCGGGCGGTGGCGGCCTGGCAGGGCCTGCTGCTCGGTGCCGCCGGGGTGGGCGTGGTCTGGTTGCTGGCGATCATCATCCTCGGCGTGTTCGGGGCGGCGCCACATGCCCCGCTGCTCCTGCGCGACGTCAGCCTGCTGCCGTGGGTCGCGCTGATGGTGGCGGCGATCCTGCTGCTTGGGTGGCTGACCGCCAATGGCTGCATGGCGGTGGTCATTCGCGAGGCCGACCAGGAGCGGGAGCAGGCGCAGCAACGGATGCGCGCCGCAATCGCCGATGTCGCGCAGCGGTTCGTGCTCGCGTCGGTGGGGCAGGAACTGTCCGAGTTCGCCAGGTTCCATGACGAACTGGCGGTCGCCCGCGCGGCGGGCTGAACGACGCCCGTGCCTCGGCTGCTAAACAAGGCCCGTGCTCGGCTGCTAAACGAGGCCCGCGCCCGGTCGCCGAACGGCGTCTCGCGCCAAGGCTGAAATGACGGCCCCGCGCCGCGGGCTTGGAGCCAGGGCTCGCGACTCTTTGCGCAGCCGGTGGGAAGCAATCTCCCCATCCCGGGGTTCTCATGTAATGATGTAATCCCAGTAAATGGAGATGACGTTTTAGATCATGCCCCCGCTTGACGCGTATTCCCAGGTCGTGGCCGGAGTCGCGGCCGAACTCACCGGCAAGGTGGCCAGCCTTCGCGTACCGCGGCGGGGCGCGGGGCGGGCCGGTGAGAGCCTCGGTTCCGCGGTCGTCTACACCAGCGACGGCTTCCTGCTGACCAACGCGCATGTGGTCGGCAGCGCGCAGTCGGGCACCGCCTCCTTCGGCGACGGCACCTCGGTGCCCTTCACCACGGTCGGCGCTGACCCGCTCTCCGACCTGGCGGTGCTGCGGGCCGCCGGGCCGACACCCCCGCCCGCCAAGCTGGGCGAGGCGGACGAACTCGTCGTCGGCCAGCTTGTGGTGGCGGTGGGCAATCCGCTCGGCCTGGCCGGCTCGGTGACCGCGGGCGTGGTGAGTGCCCTGGGACGCTCGCTGCCGACCCGCAGCGGATCCGCGGCCCGGCTCGTCGAGGACGTGATCCAGACCGACGCCGCGCTCAACCCCGGCAACTCCGGCGGGGCGCTGGCCGACAGCGAGGCCAGGGTGGTGGGGATCAACACGGCGGTCGCCGGGGTGGGCCTGGGCCTCGCGGTCCCGGTCAACGCCACCTCCCGCAAGATCATCTCCACTCTGATGCAGCACGGCCGGGTGCGGCGCGCCTACCTCGGCCTGGTCAGCGCCCCCGCGCCGCTGCCCGTCCAGCTCCGGGAGCGGTGGGGCCGGGCCAACGGCCTGCGGGTAGCGGAGGTCGTCCCCGGCGGCCCGGCGGCGCGGGCCGGCCTGCGGGCCGGTGACCTGCTGCTGACCGCGGCGGGCCAGCCGGTCGAGAAGGCCCAGGACCTGCAGCGGCTGATGTTCGACGACGCGATCGGCCGGCCGCTGGCCATCACCGTGTTCCGCAACGGTGCCCTGGTCGACGTCATCGCCGAACCGGACGAACTCGTCGCTGCCTGACCCAGCCGCCGGTCCGGGCCCCGCGCCCTCGGGCCGGCGGTGGCTGGCGTTACCCGGCGGGCTTCCGACGCCGCCAGGCACATGGATTTTGGCACAGAACGCAAGATCCCTCCCTGACTTATCCACAGGCGCGCCGTTTGCGCGTAGTTGTCCACAGCCGACGGGTGCCCGATGGCCGTTACTGCCCGGGCGCGTGAGTGTGGTGACAGCCGGTGCCCGTTCCCGGGGCCGGCCCGGAACGAGCGCTAGCCCACCGCGCTGCTCCGGCCAACACAGGGAGGACCGCGATGATCCACGAAGCACAGGTACACCTGGCCGGATATGTGGCCACCGAGCCCAAGTTCAAGAAGGTCGCCGGCGATACCTCGTCCGTGCGGCTGCGGGTCGCCTACACCGCACGCCGCCGGGACAAGGAGACCGGTGAGTGGGGCGATGGGCCCACGTCGTTCGTGAACATCCAGTGCTGGCGCACGCTGGCCGACAACGTGAGCATGTCCGTGCATAAGGGAGAACCGGTGCTGATCATGGGGCGCCTGCAGATCAGGCGCTTCGAGGACGCAGCGGGGGCGTCCAGGACCGCCGTCGAGGTCGAGGCGTCCTCGGTCGGCCACGACCTGACCCGTGGGGTGGCCCGGTTCTCGCGTAGCCGTTGGCCCGCATCCGGCGCGGCGGCGCTGCCGGACGGTGCGCCTGGATCCGAGGAAGGCGCGATGCCGGGGGACGGCGCGGAGCTCGCCGACGGCCTGGAGCCCGCAGAGCATACGAACGGGGCCACGAGCGGAGCCGCAGCCGGCGACGGGATGGTCGACGAGCGCGCCGTGGCGGAGTTCGCCAGGGAACTCAGCGAGTCGCTCGGTACGGCTGCCGCGGCGGACTCCGCTGCGAACGGCGCCGAGGATGCCGGGGCTGCCTCCGAAGCAGGCATGCCCACCTAACCACGTCCGCAAGCAACCGGGGCCCGGGGTGCCCGCCCCAGCCGCGCCCGGCGAAAGGCGGATGCTCCCGGCCCCGCTGTCCCAGGCGGCCCGGCCTGGGTGAACTCTGTTCGCCGGGCTTTCAGTTCGTCCGATCCTGGCGCCGGAAGCCCCTACCCTGGAGGCATGCCCGAGTTCATCTACCAGATGCGCGCCGTGCGGAAGGCCCACGGCGACAAGGTCATCCTGGACGCTGTCACGCTGGCGTTTCTTCCCGGTGCGAAGATCGGCGTCGTCGGGCCCAATGGCATGGGGAAATCGACCCTGCTGCGCATGATGGCAGGCGTGGAGCAGCCATCCAACGGAGAGGCGAGGCTGATGCCTGGCTACACCGTCGGGCTGCTGGCCCAGGAGCCGGAGCTGGACGACAGCCTCACGGTGCTCGGCAACGTGGAGAAGGGCGTCGCCGACGTCAAGGCGCTGCTTGAGCAGTACAACCAGGTCGCCGAGAAGATGGCGACCGACTACTCCGACGAATTGCTCGCCGAGATGGGCAGGCTCCAGGAGCAGCTCGACCACCGGGACGCCTGGGACCTGGACAGCCAGGTCGAACAGGCCATGGACGCGCTGCGGTGCCCGCCGCCCGACTCGGAGGTAAGCCTGCTGTCCGGCGGTGAGCGGCGCCGGGTGGCGTTGTGCGCGCTGCTGCTCTCCCAGCCGGACCTGCTGCTGCTTGACGAGCCGACCAACCACCTCGACGCGGAGAGCGTGCTCTGG
>Ga0318563_10001173_pt1 | contig 11058 bp, 10 predicted proteins | sample GRESIP066b5f19_FD_203689 | JGI IMG/M metagenome (GOLD analysis project Ga0318563, IMG submission 203689) | Tropical soil microbial communities from Luquillo Experimental Forest, Puerto Rico - GRE.SIPMG.066b5f19 | ecosystem: Environmental > Terrestrial > Soil > Tropical forest > Bulk soil... | reverse complement strand
CCTTGCGAGAGCGAGCGGATGCGCTTCAGCGCCGCGAGCGTGTCCTCCTCGCCGGCAGCGATATGGATCTCCTCCTCGGTGCCGACGATGAGGTCGCAGAGCGGCAGGATGGTGCTGAGCTTCGTCGAGACCGCGGCCGAGCGGACATAGCGCTCATCGCCCGCCGCATGGCCGGCGAGCCCCCAGAGATTGGGGCGATAGTCGATGTCGAAGACGACCTTGCCGCCCTGTTGGCGCATGAGACGCATGGCCTTGAGCTGCGCGGCCTCGGTCGAGGGCTTCGCGAAATGCGTGCCGGTGACCACGACGGCGTGGGTGGAGGCGATGAAGGCCTCGTCGATATCGGCTTCTTCGAGCGCCAAATCGGCGCAGTTCTCGCGATAGAAAAGAAGCGGGAAGCTCGCATCATTCTCGACCGACAGGATGGCGAGCGCGGTGAGCCTTGCGGGATCGGTGCGGATGCCGTCGAGCGCCACGCCCTCGCGCTGCATCTGCTCGCGCACGAAGCGGCCGAACTGCTCGTCGCCGACCCGCGTGATGAGACCCGAGCGCAGGCCGAGCCGCGCAGTGCCGATGGCGATATTCGCCGGGCAACCACCCACCGATTTGGCGAAGGAGGTGACATCCTCGAGCCGTGAGCCGATCTGCTGCCCGTAGAGATCGACCGAGCAGCGCCCGATGGTGATCACGTCGAGCGGCTTCTCGGCCGACTTCTGGTTCAAGCCCATCTGCGTCGCGTCAGCCATGCTTGTCGCTTCAACCTCCCTCACACCGTGCCGCCGAGCTCGTCGGAGAGCTCCTGCAGCTCCTTGTCACCGGCCATCATCGTCTGCAGCGCGTCAAGCTTGATCTCGGATTTTGCGAAAGTGCCGAGTGTCTGGCCGCGATTCAGCACCGTGAAGCGATCGCCGACCGCATAGGCGTGGCGAACATTATGGGTGATCAGGATCACACCGAGCCCCTTCTGGCGAAGCTGGCGAACGAATTTCAGCACCATCGACGTCTGCGCGACGCCGAGCGCCGAGGTCGGCTCGTCGAGGATCAGCACCTTGGCGCCGAAATGCACCGCGCGCGCGATCGCAACGCATTGCCGCTCGCCGCCCGACAGCGTGCCGACCGCCTGCTGCGGATCGCGCACATCGATGCCGATGCGCCGCATCTCTTCGCGCGCCACGGCATCGGCATGCTCCATATCCATGAAGGAGAATGGGCCGAGCCGCCGCTTCACCGGCTCGCGGCCCATGAAGAAGTTGCGGGTGATCGAGAGCAGCGGGATCATCGCGAGATCCTGATAGACCGTGGCGATGCCGCGATCGAGCGAATCGCGCGGGCTCGCGAAGGTGACGGGCTCGCCTTCGACGAGGAAATCGCCGCTCGTCGGCCGGTAGACGCCGGCGAGCGTCTTGATCAGGGTCGACTTGCCGGCGCCGTTGTCGCCGAGGAGGCAATGCACCTCGCCGGCATTGACGGCAAGCGACACGCCGGCGAGCGCGACCACCGGCCCGAAATGCTTGACGATGTTGCGCACTTCGATGAGCGGCGCGCCGCCCTCGACGCGGGGAGAGGCGGCGCCGACCGTGCCGGGAAGCGTTTGCACTGTGCTCATCGCCCGCTCACCACTCGCTTGCGGATCAGATTGTTGAACAGAACCGCGATCAGGAGCATGGCGCCGAGGAAGACGCGGAACCAGTCATTCGGGGCCCCGGTGAACAGGATTCCCATCTGCACCACGCCGAAGATCACGGCGCCGAGACAGGCGCCGATCACCGAGCCATAGCCGCCGGTCAGGAGGCAGCCGCCGATGACGGCCGCGATGATCGCCTCGAACTCCTTCAAGAGGCCGCGATCCGACGCAGCCGAGCCGAACTCGAACACCTGGCAGGCCGCGACCACCGTGGCGCAGAAGGCGGTGAGCATGAAGAGCGAGATCTTCACCACGCCGACGGGCACGCCGACATTGCGCGCCGCATTGGCATCGCCGCCCGAGGCGAAGATCCAATTGCCGGCCTTGGTCTTGGCGAGCACGATGTGGCCGATGACCGCGATGACGAGCGCCCAGATGATGACCATCGGGATGCCCTTGACGCTCGGATCGCCGTTCGGCAGCCGCCCGATGATGTCGTTACCGGCGAGCCAGGTGAAGAGCGGATCACCAACCGTCCCCGAGAACAGGAAGGCGACGACGCTTCCTTGCGCCGCCTCCTTCACGCCGACCACGATGGTGCGATTGGTGAACAGGATCGAGAGGGCGAGCGTCAGCCCGCGCAGGATATAGAGCGAGGCGAGCGTCACGATAAAGGAGGGCAGGCCCGTGCGCACCACGATCAGCCCGTTGAGAAAGCCGATGGCGAGCGCGCCCGCGAAGGCGAAGATGACGCTCCAGGTGATGGGCCAATGGAAGACGATGGTCGGCAGCGCGATCATCATCCCGGCAAAGCCGATCATCGAGCCGACCGACAGATCGAATTCGCCGCCGATCATGAGGAGAGCGGCGCCGACCGCGATGATCATCAGGTAGCAGCTCACGGTCGACCAATTCAGGATGCCGTCCGCCGCGAACATGCCGGTGCCGCGCGCCGCGACCGCGAAGAACGCGAAGACCAACACCGTGCCCGCGAAGGCGCCGAGCTCCGGCCGCGCCAGCAGCCGGCGCAGGCCGGACTGCCGTCTCAGCCGCTCATCGCGCGGCGAAGCTGCAATGGTCATGACGGTCTCGGCGCCGGAGCTCTTTGCCATCGTATCGATCTCGGGCTCTCGACCTCCCCCCTGGCGGGAGAGGTCGGCTTCGCGCGCAGCGTGAAGCCGGGGTGGGGGGCAACGCCAGCGCTGGGCAGAACGCTGTCGCCTGCATCGGAGACGCTCCGCTTGGGAGCCTCTTGCCTCAACGTCCAAAGCCGGTGCTGCTCACCCGGCTCGCTGCGCGAGCCGACCTCTCCCGCCAGGGGAGAGGTCACGCGCGCGCAAAAGCCTAGCGGTATTCGCCGGCGAGCTTCTCGACGAGGGCGATATTCTTCTTGCTGACGAAGCCGGGGCCCGTATTCACGTTGTTCGCCGGGATGACGCCGTAGCGCGCGTATTCGGTCAGGAAGACCACCGGCAGATAGCCTTGCAGATAGGGCTGCTGATCGATCGCCGCCTCCATCGTGCCCTCCTTGATGGCCTTCGAGATGTCGCTGTCGAGATCGAAGCTGATGAAGCTCTTGAACTTGCCGGCGGAGCCCGTGTCGCGCAGGAGCTTGATGGTCGGGTCGGCGGAGTTCGGTCCGAGTGTCAGGATGCCGTTCGTGTCGGCATGCGTCGTGAGATAGGCCTTCACCTTGTTGTAGACCTCGGTCGGGTCAATGCCGGAATCAAGCATCTGGTCGCCGAGCGGCACGCCGAGCCCGTCCGCATAGCCGCGGCACCGCTCGACCGAGACGGTGTTGGTGATGAAGTGGTTGACGCACAGGAATTTGGTGACACCCGCGGCCTTAGCACGCTCGCCGGCACCCTTGCCGGCGTCATATTCCGGCTGACCGATATGCAAGAGTGCACCGAGCTTCTTCGACTGCTCGGCTGTCCCCGAATTGACGGTGATGACCGGGATGCCCTTGGCGATGGCGCCCTTGATCGAGCCTTCGAGCACATTGTAATCGGCGATCGTGGTGATGATGCCAGTCGGGTTCGAGGCCGCGGCCTGCTCGATGATGCGGGCCATATCGGCGATGTCGCCGGTCGAGGGGTTGCGATACTCGACCTTGACGCCGAGATCGTGCTCGGCGTTCTTCAGCGCGTTCTTGATGGTGTTCCACCAGGAATCGGAATCGGGCGCATGGCTGACGAAGACGAACCGTTCGCCAGCGGCATGCGCGAGCCCCGCGATGCCTGCCATCGGCAGAGCGAGAGCCGCTGCCAGAAATGCCCTTCGGATGATGCGTGCAGTCATTGACGTGCCTCCCTCATTTGACGGCCAGCCGTGGGCTGCGGACGCAGGAGAACGTCGTCATTCCCGACGCGCGGCGTTGCCAGCGCCCCCGACAGCTCCCATCCGGACCCCGTCAAATCGGAGCTCAACTGATCCGGACAGAATGAACAGACCATCGATTGCTTTATTAGAATATTCATTCCATTGTGTCGTTGGCTTGTCAAGCCGCAACCGAAGGCATCCGCAATCTGGGCACCCAATGGGCGAAGCACCGCCACGCGATTTCGAAGCGCTGAAGGCCATGCTGCTCGATGCACATGACGATCTGCCGAAGCGACTGCGGCAGGTCGCGGCTTTCGTCGTCGACCATCCGGACGAGATCGCCTTCGGCTCCGCGGCCAACATCGCCGAACGGGCGCAGGTGCAGCCTTCGACGCTGGTGCGCTTCGCGCAGGCGATCGGCTATGCGGGCTTCTCCGATCTCCAGGAGGTGTTCCGCTCACGCCTCAGGCGCGGCCGGCCCGACTATGCGGATCGCATCGCCTCGATCCATGCGGGCGGCACCATTGCCACCGATCCGATGCGCCTCCTCCTCGGCTTCACCGAATCCGCCGCGCAGTCGTTGACGCGGCTGCGCGAGACGGTGGCGGCGGACCGGCTCGGCGCGGCGATCGAGCAGCTCGCCGCGGCGGAGACCATCTATGTGCTGGGCCAACGCCGCGCCTTCCCGGTCGCGGCCTATCTCGCTTACGCCTTGCCCAAGCTCGGCATCCGCTCGGTGCTCGTCGACAATGTCGGCAGCCTCGGCCCCGAGCAGGCGGCCGACGCCACGCCGCGAGACGCGCTCGTCGCTGTGAGCTTTGCGCCCTATACGCCGCTCACCGTCGAGGTCGTGGGCGGGCTCGCCGCGCGCGGCGTGCCTGTCATCGCGCTCACCGACTCGGCCTTCAGCCCGCTGACGCGCGACGCCCCGGTCTGGTTCGAGGTGCGGGAGGCGGACTTCGCCGATTTCCGCTCGCTCTCGGCGACGTTATGCCTCGCCATGGCACTCGCGGTCGGCATCGCCGAGCGACGCCAGGGACGGGGCTGAGCGCGATGCGCCCGGACCGCTGGCCGGCATACTTTCCGCCAACAGTGCCCGCCGGAGGCCGACGTTCCAGCTGTTGCGCGCCGCACGGGCAGCGTGCATCAACACCTCAACCAACACCATCACGAACATGCCTGAAGAGGGAGGACAAGAATGATTCGCATCGGGCTTCTCGGAGCCGGCCGCATCGGCCAGATCCATGGCCGCAACGCCGCCGCGCATCGCGGCGCGAGGCTCGTCGCGGTAGCCGATGCGGTCGCAGCGTCGGCCGCCTCGCTCGCCAAGGCGACGGGTGCCGCGGCGCGAAGCGTCGATGAGGTGATCGCCGCCAAGGATGTCGACGCAGTGCTGATCTGCACCTCGACCGACACGCATGCCGATCTGATCGATCGGTCCGCCAAGGCCGGTAAGGCGATCTTCTGCGAGAAGCCGGTCGATCTTTCGGCGAAGCGCATCGCGCGCACGCTGCGCCAGGTGGACGCGTCGGGCGTCAAGCTGATGATCGGCTTCAACCGCCGCTTCGATGCGAATTTCGCGGCGCTGCAAAAGCGCCTTGCGGCCGGCGCCATCGGCGATGTCGAGATCGTGACCATCCTGTCGCGCGACCCGTCGCCGCCACCTGTCGACTATGTGAAGCGCTCGGGCGGGCTCTTCCGCGACATGATGATCCATGACCTCGACATGGCGCGATTCCTCCTGGGCGAGGACCCGGTCGAGCTGCAGGCCTTCGGCTCTAGCCTTGTCGACCCGGCGATCGGCAAGGTGGGTGACGTCGACACCGCCGTGGTGCAACTGCGCACGCGATCCGGCAAGCTCTGCCAGATCTCGAATTCGCGCCGCGCCACCTATGGCTATGATCAGCGCGTCGAGGTGCATGGCTCGAAGGGCCTTCTGCGCGCCGGCAACGTCCATGAGACGACGGTCGAGCAGGCAGGCGGCAAGGGCTTCGTGAGCGATCCGATCCAAAACTTTTTCCTCGAGCGCTATGCGGCCGCCTATCGCCACGAGCTCGACGCCTTCCTGTCGGTCGTCAAATCGTCGCGTGCGCCCTCCCCGTCCGGCGAGGATGGGCTGAAAGCTCAACTCCTCGCCGACGCCGCGACGGTGTCAGCGCAGAGCGGCAAGGCGGTTCGCGTCGCGCTCGACGGAGGCAAAGGGGGAAAGGCGTCATGAGCAGCAAGACCCGTTTCGCGCTGAACCATATCGCGGCGCCCGGCCTCGGCATCGACGCCTTCTTCGCCCTCGCCCACAGCCTCGGCCTCGAAGAGGTCGAGATCCGCAACGACCTCGCAGGCGTGCCGATCTTCGACGGCACGCCGGCCGAGACGGTGCGCAGGGCTGCGCAGAGCCAAGGCGTGCGCATCCTCAGCATCAACGCTCTGCAGCGCTTTAACGAATGGAATGAGCGGCGCGCCGTCGAGGCCCGAGAGCTGACCAATTATGCGCGCGATTGCGGTGCGCATGCTCTCGTCCTGGTGCCGGTCAATGACGCGCAGTTCCGGCCGGACGATGAGGCGCGGCTCGGCGGGCTGCGCGAAGCGCTCGCAGCGCTTGCCCCGATGCTCGACGCGGCAGGGATCATGGGCCTGGTCGAGCCCTTGGGCTTCGGGATCTCGTCACTGCGCTCGAAGCGCGAGGCGTTGGCGGCGATTGATGCGGTGGACGCAGCCGAAATCTTCCGACTGGTGCATGACAGCTTCCACCACCATCTCGCGGGGGAGGCGGAGATCTTCCCCGAGCGCACCGGGCTCGTGCACATCTCGGGCGTCGAGGGTCCGGGGCTCGCCGTCACCGATATGCTCGACGCGCATCGGGTGCTGGTCGGCCCCGCCGACAGGCTCGGCAATCTCGCGCAGATCGCGGCGCTGCGCGCCGGCGGCTATAGCGGCGCCTTCTCCTTCGAGCCCTTCGCCGAGAGCGTGCAGCGTTCACGCGATATCGGCGCCGAGCTCGCGGCCAGCATGCGCTTCATCGTGGATCGCCTGCCGGCCTGACGCGCCAGGCGAAGAGGCTTGGCGAGGAGGCTTGGCGAGGAGGCTTGGATCGCGGCGTCCCGCCGGCTCCTCTTCCTTCCCGGAGCCGCGGCAGCGTCGGCGCTTGACGGGGCCGGCAGGATGCCGGCGGTCCGAGTGGCCCCCTCACCGGCCGGCCCAAACTGCCGCTCTGACAGCGACTAGATCGTGCTCATTCCTTCGCTCGGCAGCGTCGTCGAAAACGACGGAATCGCTGGGCCTGCCGGCGCTGCCGGGCAACCGGCCGGAGGGTTCGGGAACACCCAGCCCATCAGGGCGCCGAGGAAGAAGAACTGGTGCGTCATGCACTGGATCGACACCGTCACATTCATGGGCAAGGCCCCGGATGTGCCGGCACCGTTAAGCTGCCCGACGAAGCCAAGGCCGTTCGTCTTGTAAACAACCTGCACGTCCTGGCGCTGCAGCCGCGGCAAAGCCTTCTGCATATTGCCGAGGATCGTGCCGAATGCTGTGTCGTCGAATGTCGAGCCGTCGCTGCAGGTGCCCCCGCTCGAGGCGGCCGGCGTGCAGGTGGTATTTACCGTTGGGCAGGCGGCTGTGCTGTTGACGGTCCCGTCCGCCGAGTTGAAGCAGGAGAGACCGAGTTCAGTCGACTGGGTCGAGTAGGTCAAGGCCGTGATGCCGCTCGCGACGGGGTTCGTGACCACGGCGGTCCTTGCGCCGATATAGGCGGCTTTGTTGGCCTGCGCCCATTCGAACATCATGTAGCTGACGTCGACGGTGCCGAAGGCGGCGAGCATGAACATCGGAAAGACCAAGGTGAACTCGACGAGAACCGAGCCCTCGCAATCGCGTAAGAAGCTGCGAAGACGCCTAGCCACCGATCCAGCGCTCCTCATGCTGCGTGCTCAACGTGGTCGGCATTCCGGCGAGCATGATCGACGTGAACGGGACGGTCGCGCTGAGCTGGATGATGGTCGGATTGCTGGCGCAGCTCGTGGGTTGCGTCAGCGTGACATTCGCGGTGCTCCACCCGGAGATCAGCGGGCTACCGCTGCCGGCTATGTTGCCATAGACCGCAAGATTCTGAGCGTTCGTCAGACCCCACCCGCAGACGGCGCTCGCCGGCAGATGAGCGAGGTAACGGGCGGCGTCACGCATCGATTTGTCGGCGGTGCTCGAGGTCGAATAGGCGCGTCCAAAATCCGTCGCGCCCATCATGAGCGCGATCACGACCGGCATGGCGAGCGTCGCCTCGACGAGCGCTGCGCCCGAGGTGCAATCAGCAAGCCGCCTCAGGAGTTGCAATGGCGCGCTCATCTGACGAGCTGCACGATCTGATGGATGGCATTGCCGGGCGCATTCGGGGAAGCGGAATTGGTCCCGATACCATAAGTCGTCACATACTCGCCATATATATTTCCGCTCGAGTCCGCCGGCTCGGTCATGAAGAATTGCGCGTAAAGGGTGGTTTGCGGCAGCGTCTTCTTGCCGGTTATTCCCCAATAGCTGCAGTCGACGATCGCGACATTGATGAGGCGCCGAGACTGATCCCCGACCGTCGCCTTCGCGCACATTGGCGCATGCGGTTCGGCTTTCTCCGAGGCCGCCGTGAAGGGCGCGGCCCCCGACACTTCCTGCTGGTAGATCTGGTAGCGGTTCGTCACGCCGGCCGGCAGGCTGCCGGCATGATGATTTTTCCAATAGGCCTGCAGATCGGTGATGTTCGGGCCGCCGCCGATTATGGTCGTATCCACTAACCGATCTCGCGGCAGGGGACAGCTGAAGCTCGAACTCGTCGTCGCGTTGCAGGTGGCGCTGTAGTTGGTCGGGTCAAAGCCCGTCGGACTGACCTGCTGTGTTTTGCCAGTGGTGGGATCATAGCGATTGCATTTGGGATCACTGCTCGAGGGTAGGAAGCCATCAATGACGACGGGAGCCGACAAGGACTGATCGCTGGTGCCGATCGGGCTATCGAAGCGGACATTCATGCCGGGTTGGGCGAACTTGGCGACGTTTCCGGTATCGGTGCTCGAGGGATTGCTCGCCGCGGAGCACGATCCGGCCGAGCTCTCGGCCCAGAACGGCGTTTGATTGTTGGGGTTGCTGTTCTCGTTCGGCGCCATGAGAAGGCCCCAGTTGCCCGGGGCACCACCGCCAGTGCCACCGCTCACGAACTTGTTCAGCAACAGGATCATGGTGCCGACCGGCAATTTCGCGGAAAAATTATTGGCGTTGCCGGGGTTGGTTTCGCTCGCCTCGTAGGGGTTGCACATGAATGACTGCAGCGGAGCGCACATGCTGTAAGTCGCCTGCGCCATTGCGGTCGCGCTGGTAGAATCATTCCCCTTGGCTCCGACTGCGACGAGAAAGGACGGCTTGACGCTGCGGGTCACCGTAGTGACCTTGATGTAATTTGCCTGAGCGGGATCGGTCGTAGCGGTATCCGGATTGAGTGATCTGTAGAAGGTCGGAGCGTTGATCTGCACGCCCGACACCGCGACATTCGACCAGTTGACGTTGTTGGTCAGGAGATTCTCGGCCTTGTTCGTCGCGCGCGTGATCGCGTCCTTGGCGCCGTCGAGCTCAGCTGCGCCTGCAAGCGCTGCCGCATCCGCGAGCTCCTGCAGGTCGCTGTTGAGATGCAGCAGCGACCCGCCCTCGAGGACGAGCCCGATCATCCCCATCATGACGATAATCAGCAGCGTGAAATAGATCAGGACGCCGCCATACTCATCCCGGCGGAGCTCGCCGAGCAAGGATCGAAGGCGAGAGATCTCTCTCATGCATCCGAATCCGCGTTTCGTCGCAGCCTCCCATGGCTTCGGGCGGCGCTCGGCGAAGAGGAGCCGCGAGCCCGCCCTGTGCATCAGCCATCTTGAAGCCGGCGCGAAGCTCGGTCGAGGGAACTAAAGGGTTAGCTTGCAGGACGTAGAGAGAGAGAGGTGGCTGCGTCGCGGCGGCAATCCCGGTTTGCTTGTCGAGCGCCGGGCGATTGCTTCCGAAACCTGTGCTCTTGCCACGAAATCCCTTAAGTTAACGGGAAATCAATGTGCATTTATTTAGGTCGTGACATGAATAAGCTCCGCATCTTCCGACCCGTCGGACCGGTCGCGATCATCTGATGGGCGCGTCCATGACCCTGTCGTACTGGGTACTCGTCGCGACGGCGGTCACCTTGTTCTGGGTGGCCATCACGGATCTACGGGAATTCAAGATCCGCAATGATGTGGTGCTCGTTCTCGCCGGCCTGTTTCTTCTCCACGCCATCCTGTCGGGCCGATGGGTCGAGATCCATTGGAATATCGGCCTCGCGGTTCTGATGCTCGCCGTCATGATCTATTTCTATGCCCAGAGGCTGATGGGTGGAGGCGACGTCAAATTATTGGCGGTCACCTTCCTCTGGACGGGCCCCTGGTGCGCGCTTCCCTTTGCGCTGCTGATGTTGATCGGCGTCTGCCTGCACACCGCAGCGGCGCGGCTTGGTTGGGTCGCGGTCCAGGAGCACGATGGCCGCAAGCGCATCCCGCTCGCGCCTTCGATCGCCGGCGCGCTCATCGGCACGATCATGTCGGGTTGCATCCGGCCGATGGTGTAAGGGCATCCGGCGCCGCCTCAGCGAGCCAGAGATCTTGGGACCTGCGGTGCCAGGCAAGAGGAGAAGAGGGTCGCGAGATGCGAGGACGGCGCGGACGACGACTGCACAATGGCGTCGCGTGTCTTCCCGAAAAGGCCTGCGTCTCGACGAGGCCTGCCCTGTCGCCCAAGCTCATGCGGGCATCGTGATCGTACAGACCCGATATTCCCCCGCCGGCAGGATTATGCCATGCGCTCGAGTCTGCCTGATCGACGTCAGATGTCGACCCGCCGTCGCCCGGGTCGAGCTATGAGCGAACAGGCCACCCCTCAGTTGGCGGGAAGCGCTCCTTGCAGGGTCGTCCACTGGGTGTTGATCCAGGTGCCGACGAGACCAATGGTCGCGATGACGGCGACAAGCAGGATGCCGAGCAGAACCGTATATTCGATCAGGGCGGCTCCGTCTTCATCGTCCCGGAGTTTCTTCAGCAAAATCATTGTGTCACGCATAACTTGGT
>Ga0318563_10001170_pt1 | contig 11066 bp, 4 predicted proteins | sample GRESIP066b5f19_FD_203689 | JGI IMG/M metagenome (GOLD analysis project Ga0318563, IMG submission 203689) | Tropical soil microbial communities from Luquillo Experimental Forest, Puerto Rico - GRE.SIPMG.066b5f19 | ecosystem: Environmental > Terrestrial > Soil > Tropical forest > Bulk soil... | reverse complement strand
GATCAGGCGCTCGCGCGAGGAAGCCTCGACGGCCTCCTGCGCCGCATGCGGGGCGATGCTCGGGAAAGCCCGCCTCTCGGTCGGCATCGGCTCGGCCCTGGCGTATTCGGCCTCGGTCGCGGTGATCAGCCCGCGCTCGCGCGCCCGCTCGAGCACGCGTGCCCTCGCCCGCTCGGCGGCCTCGGGGAAACGGTCCGGCCGGCGCGTCTCGGGCGATTGCGGCAGGGCGACGAGGAGGGCCGCCTCACCGATCGAGAGCCGCTTCGGCTCCTTGCCGAAATAGGCAAGGCTCGCGGCCCTCACCCCTTCGATATTGCCGCCATAGGGTGCGAGCGTCAGATAGAGATCGAGCGTCTCCTGCTTCGAGCGCGCCTGATCGATCTCGACGGCCCGGATCATCTGACGCAGCTTCGCCGCGACCGAACGCTGGGTGCGCGGCTCGAGCAGGCGTGCGACCTGCATGGTCAGGGTCGAGGCACCCGAGATGGTGCGCCCATGGCTCGCCATCTGCCAGGCGGCCCGCAAGGCCGCGAGCGGGTCGATGCCGCGATGCTTGAGGAAGCGGCGATCCTCATAGGCGATCAGCATGGCGAGATAGCGCTGATCGACCTCCTTCGCTTCGACCGGCAGGCGCCAGCGACCGTCCTGGGTGGTGAAGGCGCGCAGCAGCTTGCCCGAACGGTCGAGCACGACCGTCGAGCCGTCCTCCGGCTGCGGCCAGCGTATAGGCCCGAGATCGATGACGGCGCGCCACCGCGCAAGCCCGCCCCCCGCCGCGATCAGGAAGACGAGCGCCACGCTCCAAAGGGCGAGGCGCGCACTCCTCCTCATGCGCCGGCCGGGCAATTGCCGCTCCGGCAGGGCCGGCTGTGCGCCGGCCTTCGCCTGCCTATTTCGCCGGAGCCACATCCAGCGTCCCGAAGGCGGTGCGGCCATAGCGCTCCGGACGATACATGTCCTCGATCGTCGCCGGCGGGTGCACGTAATGGCCAGGCGACACGGCCCGAACCATATAGGCGAAGTTGAAGAAGGCGGGCTGGCCGGAATAGCGGTCGGCGCCCACCACGAAGCGGTCGTCGCGATATTCCTCGGTCGAGGGCGCGACATCCTGCTTCAACCAGTCGAGCGAGGCGATCGAGTCCGAATCCATCAGCTTCGGATTGTCGATCTCGAGGCCGGCCGGCAGCGGATCGACGATCAGCACCTTCGCATATTTGGTGTCGGGCTCGGTGATCTTGAGCACCACGACCAAGCGGTCATTCTGCTTGATCTTCGAAAGATCCGCCTTAGAGCCGTCGAGCTTGTAGTATTCGCGCACGATCGAATAGCCCTGGCTCGAGGCGGGATCCTCGGTGAGAGGATTGCCCGACACGGTCAGGATCGATTGTGCCGGCATGTCGCTCGTGTTCTGCACGGTGATCGGCTTCGACTGCAGGTCGAGATCCGAGTAGCGGGCGTTGAAAACGCCCTTGCGGTCATTGCCGTCGACCTTGAGCATCAGGTCCTTCGAGGTCGAGGACAGCGCCTGGGCCGCGAGCACCATCCAGGTGTTCTCCTGGGTGCTGGTGTAGCTGCGGTTCGCGCGCGCATCCTCCATCACCACGCTCGCCTTGACGAGCTGGTCCTGTGGCAGGCCGGTTTCGGCCGCGAGCGCAAGCGTGCCGGCGCCGTCGCGCAGCCGCGAGCCGTAATCGGGGCGCGAGAGCCCCGTATCCTTCACATGCCGCAGCAGGTCGAAGGCCGAGGTGAAAGTTGCCTGCGAGCGGCCCTTGTCCCCGAGCAGCGCCAGTGCGGCCGCAATTTGCGCCCGTGCAAACGGACTCTCGAAGACGTCGAGCTTGGTGTCGGCCGCATAGCGCAGATCGCCGATGATCGGGCGGTGATTGCGGGCGAGCACATACGCGGCATAGGCGAAGCCGTCGGCATCCTCCGTCTTCAGATCGGAATGGTTCACGACGAAGTTGCGCAGGCGGTCGAGCGCCGCCTGGAAGGCGATCTGCGGCACCTCGAAATTGCGCTCGCGGGCCCGCGTCAGGAAGTCCGTCGTGAAGGCGTCGAGCCAAATATCGTCCGAAGATTCCTGCGACCACAGGCCGAAGGCGCCGCTCGAGGACTGCCGCGACAGCACCCGCTCGATCGCGGTCTTGATCCGCCCGTCGATATCAGGGTCGAGACCGAGCCGCTCGAGCGAGGCGAGCTGGTTCACGTAGAGAAGCGGCATGGCTCGCGACACGGTCTGCTCGGTGCAGCCATAGGGGTAGCGATCGAGCGATTGCAGCAGCGCCGCAGCGTCGATGGCTACGAGGGGCGCGACCGAGACGCCGATCGAGCCAGTGCTCGGCAAGAACTCGGTGAGGAGATCGCCCGAGACCGTCAGGCTCGCCTGCGGCGGCATCGGCCGCGCGATGCGCCTGTAAAGTTCCGGACGTCCCGGCTCGATGCGCAAGGCGAGCGTCTGGGTGAAGGTGCCGGGCGCGCCCGAGAGGCGCACATCGAGCGTGCCGGTGCCGATGCCGGCAGCCGTAACCGGGATCTGGATGCTCTTGCGCTCATGCTCGCCGAGCTTGAGCGTCGAGTGCGTCGCGGTCGCCGGCAGGACAAGCGGCCCATGCACGTCGACATCGATGGCGAACTCGCCGGCGGGCGCCTCGACATTGTTGATGTCGATGTTGAAGCGCGTCTGGTCGCCGAGATTGAGGAAGCGCGGTAAGGTCGCCTCCGCCACCACCGGATCGCGCACGATCACATCCTTCGAGGCATGTGCCACCTTGGTCTTCGACCAGGCAGCCGCCATGACGCGCACCGTGCCGTTGAAGGCCGGCAGATCGAAAGTGATGTTGGCAGTGCCGTTCGAGCCCACCTTGACGATGCCCGAATAGCGCGCGAGCGGGGGCTGGGTCGGCGTGTCGGCCTTGAGGCCGCCGCCGGCATCGCCGCCGGAGCGGATCGCCCCCTTCTCGCCTTGCATGCCGTCGATCAGGAAGCCGTAGAGGTCACGCACCTCGGCGCCCATCTGGCGCTGGCCGAAGAAATAATCGCCGGGCTTCGGCACCTCGTAATTGGTGAGGTTCAGGATGCCGACATCGACGGCAGAGACCGTCACATAGGCCTCTTCGCCGGGTTCGAGCCCGGTGAGCTTCACCGGGATGTCCATGGGGCCGCGCGGGCGCAGCTTGTCTTGCGGCGTGAGCTCGAGGCCGAGCGCATGCGAGGCGGGATCGATGCCGAACCAGGCAAGGCCGAGCGCGCGTCCGGGCAACCGCTTCGCCGTCGTGTCGAGCGGCCGGTGCACGAGCGCCACCATATAGGCGCCGGCCCCCCAATTCGACTTGATCGGCATGTCGACATCGTTGTCGCCGGCCTTGATGTCGATGGTCTTGAGGTCATAGACGCCGTCGCTGACGACCGCGATTGTCGCAGTGCCGGCGAATTTCGCGCCGAAGTGCAGCTTCGCCGTCTCGCCCGACTTATAGTCGTGCTTGTCGAGCGTCACCTCGAGCGTGTCAGGGGTATCGGCCGTCGCGCCGCCGCCCCAGCCCGCATAGAAGCTGACCGCCGTCTGCGCCGTCCCGTCGGCCGAGCGCACATCGAGCCGATAGCTGCCATATTTCACCGTTGCGGCGATCTGGGCCGGCGCATTCGCCGCGATGTCGAGCTTGCCGTCCGCGACCTTGCGCGTCGTGGTGACCGTCTCGTATTGCCAGCTCCCGTCGCGCCGGAACCATTGATAGGATTTGTGCACCTCGTTGAGCGTCCAGTCGACGCCCTTCGCGGCGAAGCGGGCGCCGCTCGGATCGGCGGCGACGAGCTCGAACTTCGCCTGCGTGTTCTCGACGAGCTGATCGTCGTCGAAGAGCTTCTTGACGCCGATCACCGGATGCGAGGGCCGGATCGGCAGGGTCACGGTGCGGTCGAGCGCCCTCCCGCCGGCCTCGGCAACGGTGAGCGTGATCTTCGCCTCGAGCGGACGTGGCGCCGCCACGTCATCGAGCGGCACGACGACATCAGCATGGCCCTTGCCGTCGGTCGTCGACCCCTCCTCCAGCGCGTTTGACTGGTTCTCGAAAGGCTCGTCCTGCAGCCCGACCGTATAGCCTTCGAGCCCCGGCAAGGTCCCGCTGTCGATCGGCTCGATCGTCACATTGCCGCTGACGTCGAGGCCCGAGCCCGGCGCGCCATAAAGGAAGCGGGCATCGACCCCGATGCGTGCGGGCTCGCCGGCTTTGAGCACCTTGTCGGCTGGCGACAAGGTGACCTCGAGCTTCTGGGGCACGTAATCCTCTAGCAGGAAGCTCGTCTCGCCGATCGGATCTGCTTTCGGGTCGGCATAGGCCTGAATGCGCCAGGTGCCGTGCTGCGCGCCCGAGAGCAGCGGCAAGGCGAAAGAGCGCCCCCCGAGGCCTTGATCGTCGAGCTTGACGCGTTTGTATTCGACGCCGTCCGGCCGCTGGATGATGATGGTGACCGGGAGGCCGGCGACCACGGCGCCCTTGGCATCGCGCACGAGTGTCGTCAGGAACACCGTCTCGCCCGAGCGATAGACGCCGCGCTCGGTGAACATGAAGGCATCGAGCGCCGTCTGCACCAGCCTGCCCTTCACGCCGCGATCGGTGAGATCGAAGGCGGTGAGCTGCAGGTCGAGGAAGCCGTAATCGCCCTTGCCGTCCGAGGCGACGACCATGGATGGCGCCATGCCGCCTGTGCCGCGCGCCAGGCCCGGATCGAAATGCACATAGCCATTGGCGTCGCTCGACTTGGTGTCGAGCACCTCGTTGTTCTTGGCGATCAGGCGCATCTCGACGCCCGAGATCGGCTCGGCTGTCGCGAGCGACTTCAAGAGCACATGCACGCCGTCCGTGCCCGAGAAGGCGGTGAGGCCGAAATCGGACACCACAAACCATTGCGTGGCGCGCGAGGAATCATCGTCATCCGCCGCGCCGTCCGGCCAGGCGGTCATGACATAGACGCCGGCCTCGAGCTTGCCGACGGCGTCGAGCACCGGGAAGGCCGTCGTCACATCGGTATTGGGGAGCGACTTCACATCGATCGTGCCGTTCCAGACCTTGACGCCGTCCTGGTCGGAAATCTGGCCCGCCCGATAGGCGGAGATCTGGTTCAGGAAATCGTCTGAACGCACGGTCGAGAGCAAGCTGCGGTCACCGATGCGGTTGACCGTGACCTTCACCTTCGCCGTGTTGACCGAGATGATCGGAATGCCGACCTGGCCGACGCTCGGCAGCACGTAGTTCTTGCCGCCGAAATGCACCTCAGGCGAACGGTCGCGCACATAGATCTCGTAATCGGCGGACTTCAAAAGCGTCTCGCCGACCGATGAGGGCAGCCCCTGGCGCACCACGATCGCATAGCGCTCGCCGTGCTTGACGCCGTCGACGCAGATCTGCGCGTTCTCGGCGGTCACGGCCGGGTTGGCGTTGCCGGAGACGGCGATGAAGGGCGTGAAATCGACCTTGCCCTGCTGTAGCGGGTCCGAGAAGGTGAAGCAGATGCGGGGCGAGCTCGAATCCGAATCGACCTTGTAGTCGAGAATGCGGAAGCCGTGATCCTTGCGCAGCTCCTCATAGGTCGAGCGGATATCGGCGTTGTCCACCCGGTCGAGGCTCGCCCGATAGGCGTTGAGCGCGGGCCGCCAACGCTGACGATCGGCAAGCACCTCGCCGAGATAGGCGAGCGCCTTCGCCTCGTCGGCGACGCTCGAGGCGCGCTGATAGGACGCGTAAGCCGCATCGATGGCGCGCTCGCGCAAGAGATATTTCTCGCTACCATCCTTTGGATCGACCGTGAACGCCGCGCGCGCATAGCCGAGCCAGGCCGCGGCGTTCTTGTCGTCGACGCCGATCGCGGCGCCGAGGAGGGCGAGCGCGCGGCGCGTATCGCCGCGTGACAGAGCTGTGAGCCCATCCTGTGCAAGCTGCGCCGCGGGGCGCTGGATGAGGTTGCCTGCTTCCTTGCGCAAGCTCGCCTGCAGGCGCACCACGTCGCTCGTGAGATCGTCTTGGACGAAGGATTTGTCAGCGAAGGCCGGATTGACCAGGAAGAGACCGAAGACGAAAGCCAACAGGCAGAACAACCGGCGCATTCGACACCCCTCTGCTGCGACTCCATCCGGAGAGCCAGGCCATTTGGAGATATCCATCATGGCCGGACAATGACGCACCTATGACGACCCTTTGTCAGCTTACGGCACGATGGGGAAAAGTGAAACGTCAACTCTCTTCCTTCTCCCGCGATGCGCGAGAAGGTGCAAATTCTTAACAGGGCGGATGAGGAGCGCCGGGGAAGTGCGCCACCTTCCTTCCTCCGCTGCGCGCGACGCTGCGCGCGGGGGGAAGGTGCAATATTCTTAACAAGAAGCCTCTGCGTAGCGACGCGGATGAGGAATCGCCGTGCGCTTCCCCGGCGTCCGCCGGTCGTTCACGCGCAGAGTCTTTCTATTCCAGACTTGCACCTTCTCCCGCACAGCGGGAGTAGGAAGAGGCGGCTAGCCCAGATGGAACTTCCCGAACTCGCGGTGCTCGGCCCGGATGCGGCGCACCGTGCCGGTGGCGGAGCGATAGACCACGGTCTCGGTCTCGATGACCTCTTTGCCGAAGCGCACGCCGGAGAGGAGCGCACCGTCGGTGACGCCGGTCGCGGCGACAATCACGTCGCCCGAGGCGAGGTCGAGGAGGTCGTATTTGCGCTTCGGATCCTTGACGCCCATGGCGGCGGCACGCGCACGCTTCTCGGGTGTGTCGAGGATAAGGCGCCCCTGCATCTGACCGCCGACGCAGCGCAGCGCGCCGGCCGCGAGCACACCTTCGGGGGCAGCGCCAATGCCGAGATAGATGTCGATGCCGGTCTCCTCCGGCTTGCTCGTGAAGATCACACCGGCGACATCACCGTCGGTGATCAGCCGGATGCCGACGCCGAGCGCACGCACCTGCGAGATCAGCTCGGCATGGCGCGGCCGATCGAGAATGAGGGCGGTGATTTCGTGCGGCGCGACACCCTTTGCCTTGGCGAGGGCGCGGATATTCTCCTCGGGCGTCGCGTCGAGATCGACCGTGCCCTTGGGGTAGCCAGGCCCAATGGCGATCTTCTCCATATAGACGTCGGGCGCATTGAGCAGCGTACCGTGCTCGGCCATCGCCATGACGGCGATCGAGCCCGGCATGTCTTTGGCGCACAAGGTGGTGCCCTCGAGCGGATCGACGGCGATATCGACCTTCGGTCCCTTGCCGTTGCCGACCTTCTCGCCGATGAAAAGCATCGGCGCCTCGTCGCGCTCACCCTCCCCGATCACCACCGTGCCGTCGATTTGGAGCTTGTTCAGCTCGCGCCGCATGGCATCGACGGCCGCCTGATCCGCTGCCTTCTCGTCGCCCCGCCCACGCAGCCGCGCCGAGGCGACGGCGGCACGCTCGGTCACGCGCACCAGCTCCAAGGTGAGGATGCGCTCGATGATCTTGTCCGTCCGGACCGTGATAGCCTCACTCATGACGTCTCTTCCCTTATGATAGAGCGGTGTTCAATACGGCATCGGCGCAGGCGCCGGCTGAGGCTTTCCGCATCCTGGACCAAGCCCAGTCGCTTTGGCAACGTGTTGGAAACTCAGCATCATTCCGAGGAGTGCTCTCCGTCTCCGGGGCAGGATGGCCTAAGCTTTGCCGGCTTTGCTGAAATGCGAGCTGGCCGCCTTGGCGCTCAGTCGCGCTCGATGCGGATCACCTGCGGTGGCTCGGCGATGTGCCCGTCCGCCGAGACCGCGTCAAGGGCCCTGCGGATCGCGGCCTCGGTCGTCGCATAGGTGATCAGCACAACCGGCACGGCGCTCTCGGCTCCGTTGACCGAAGGCAAGGCAGTCGCAGTACGGGCCCTGCCCTTCTGCAGGATGCTCTCGAGCGAAATTTTCTGCTCGGCAAAGCGGGTTGCGATGGCCGCGGCGGCGCCGGGATGGTCATAGACCGACAGGCGGACATAATAGCCGCCCTCATGATGCTGCATCGGGGCCCGGCGCGGCTCGGCGAGCTCGCGGACCGACAGGCCGAAGGGCGGCGTCAGGCGGCCGCGCGCGATGTCGGTGATGTCGGCGATCACGGCCGACGCCGTTGCCTCGCCGCCGGCGCCAGGGCCCACGAGCGTGATCTCGCGCACCGCATCGGCGTCGATGGTGACGGCATTGGTCACGCCCATCACCTCGGCGATGGCCGCCCCCTTCGCGACCATCGTCGGATGAACGCGCTGCTCGACGCCGTCTGCGGTGCGGACCGCGACGCCGAGGAGCTTGATGCGAAAGCCGAGCTCGTCGGCCATAGCGAGATCGAGCGGGGTGATCTGAGCGATGCCTTCGACATGAATGGCTTCCGCATCGATCCTCGTGCCGAAAGCGAGGCTGGTCAGGATTGAGAGCTTGTGGGCCGTGTCGAAGCCGCCGACATCGAAGGTCGGGTCGGCCTCGGCGTAACCCAGGCGCTGCGCGTCGGCAAGCACCTCGTCGAAGCCGAGCTTCTCGGTCTCCATGCGGCTCAGAATATAATTGCAGGTGCCGTTGAGGATGCCCTGGATGCGCGTGATTTCGTTGCCGGAGAGCGCCTCCCGCAAGGTCTTGATGATCGGGATGCCGCCTGCAACCGCCGCCTCGAAGGCGAGCGGCAGATTGGCGGTCTCGGCCTTGAGCGCGAGCTCGTTGCCGTGCTTGGCGAGAAGCGCCTTGTTGGCCGTGACGACGGCCTTGTCAGAGGCGATCGGCCCTTCATCGCCGCCGATCAGCTCGACCAAGACGTCGATGTCCCGCGAGCGGGCGAGCTCGACCGGGTCCTCGAACCAGGCGACACCCGTCAGATCGATGCCGCGATCGCGCTTGCGGTCGCGCGCCGACACGGCGTTGACCACGATATCGCGAGCGGCGAGGCGCGACAGCGTCTCGCCCCGGGCCGCGAGGATCCGGGCGACGGCTGCGCCGACGGTGCCGAGGCCGGCGATGCCAACGCGAAGGGGGGCGTGATCTGAGGGCATGGGCTCATTCTACCGGGCGGACCGACCCAAGAGACGCTTCCTTAGGGAGGAGACGCTTCCTTGGGGAGGATTTCTGGCGTCGCTTCTGGGCGCGCTTTATGCGCGCCGCTTTCTGCCCGATGCCGGCCGTCGAGGCAAGGTCGCCACCTCGCAATGCGGTTGTGTACTCAGTCGGGAGCGGAGCAGAGGTCAGCGCCAGCCGAGCGCCGGGCGCAGCCGGCCGTGGCATTCGCGCAGATTGGTGGCGCCGAGGAGGCCGACGGTTCGGTCCGCCTCCTCGCGCAGGATCGCAAGCGCGTGCTTGACGCCCGCTTCGCCCCCTGCGGCGAGGCCATAGAGGGTGGCACGGCCGATAAGGACGAGATGAGCGCCTTGCGCCATTGCCTTGACGATATCGGTGCCGCGCCTGAAGCCGCCATCGATCATGACGGTGAGGCGGTCGCCAACGACCGCAGCGATCTCGGGCAGCACCTCCATGGGCGAGACCGAGCCGTCGAGCTGGCGCGCCCCGTGATTGCTGATCACGATGCCGTCGGCGCCGCAATCCGCTGCACGGCGCGCATCCTCGACATCGAGCACCCCCTTCACGACGAGCTTGCGCGGCCAGATGCGCCGCAGCCAGGCGATATCGTCGAAGGTGATCGAAGTATCCATCTGCTGCACCAGGAAAGCGCGGGTCGAAACCGGATCGGCTTTCTTGCCCGGCAGGAACTCGACGAGATTCTCGAAACGCGGCATGCCGTTCGGCACGAGGATGTCGAAGATCCAGCGCGGATGGGCGAGGACATCGAGCTTGCTCGAGAGCCGCAGCTCACCCGGCCCCGAATAATGGCGGCGGTCCCATTCGCGGTTGCCGAAGACGACCGTGTCCGTCGTCACCACGAGCGCTCCGCATCCGGCTTGTGCGGCGCGCGCCACGATCGCCTCGGTCACGGCGCGATCCTTCAGCATGTAGAGTTGCATCCAGTGATGCCCGCGGGCCTCGGCCGCGACCGTCTCGAGCTTCAGCGTCGAGACGGTGCTCTGGATGAAGGGGATGCCGGTAGCGGCTGCGGCGCGAGCGAGCGCGAGATCACCGCGATGAGAGAACAGGCCGGCAGAGCCCGTCGGCGCGATGGCGAGCGGCAAGGGCCGCTTCTCGCCGAAGACCTCGACCGAGAGATCGCGGGTGGTGACGTCGACAAGCGTCTTCGGGACGAAGGCCAGAGCCTCGAAGGCGTCGCGGTTGCGCTCGAGGCTCACCTCGTCCTCGGCGCCGCCCTCGAGATATTCGAGCGCGAAGGCGGGCAGGCGCCGCTTGGCGATGGCGCGCAGTTCCTCGATGGTCAGGCTCTGTCGGAAATCGCGCCCCGAATGGAACCGGCGTTGCATGCCTTCTCCTCGATGTCCGTCCCGTGAATCGCCTCGCAGCGAATCACATTGCCGAGCGCTGCGCGCAAACCTTGGCCGAGCGCTGCGGGCAAACCTTGCCACCTCGCCGAATATCGGCTTTTCCCAATCGGATGCGATGCTATTGTAATCTGCGTCAACACCAATTTCGCCGCTGCTGCGCCATAGGCGCATGCGACCCATGCGCCGGAACCTTGAGTGGATGGCGAGGTGCATGGAGGGGACCCGCCGGATGAGCCTGAGCCGATTGCAGCCGCTTCCCCCCTTGGTCGACCTCCTGGTCGGCACGCTCGATCGGCAATCGATGACGATGCCGGCGCGCCTCTACCGGCGCGTCGAGGCGGCGCTGATCCTGATCGGCCTCCTCGCCATGATCGTCTTCACGGCGCCGAGCACCACGGAAGGCGAGCATCTACTCGCCTCGGCGGTGTTGATCTGCGTGATGGTCCTCTTCACGGGCGATGCGGTGGTGCGCGTTGCGCTGTCCCGCCCCATCACGCAGCGCCGAAGACGCAGGGAGCAGGAGAATGGCGGCACGGCTTGGGCCGGCACGGCCTGGGGCGCGCTCGACGTGCTCACCGTGCTGCCGATGGCGATCGCCGCGCCTTTCTCCTGGACGCCGACGGGCGCCCCGCTCCTCGCCTCGCTGTGGCTCTTGCGCT
>Ga0318563_10001168_pt1 | contig 11071 bp, 8 predicted proteins | sample GRESIP066b5f19_FD_203689 | JGI IMG/M metagenome (GOLD analysis project Ga0318563, IMG submission 203689) | Tropical soil microbial communities from Luquillo Experimental Forest, Puerto Rico - GRE.SIPMG.066b5f19 | ecosystem: Environmental > Terrestrial > Soil > Tropical forest > Bulk soil... | reverse complement strand
TCGGGAAGGGTCCTGGATCGTCCCGGAGCAGCCTGCGAGTTGCCCTACCCGCAAGCGAGTTTGCGTCTCGTCCTGCGCACTCGCGGTGACCCGCGTCACCGTCCCGATCGACGTACACCGGAGTGCGTCTCGTGGCCGATCGATGCGCCAGGAGCAGCGGCGAAGCCGGGTCGGAGCGCCCGCACCCAGGCGGGGAGAAGCCCCAGCACGGTGGCCGTGCCCGCCGCGCTTCCCACGCACGCGAGCGCGCTCCACGCGTGCAGCGCTGGAGCAGAGCTCGCGAGCAGCGCGAGGCAGGCGAGGCTGGCGACGGCACTCTCGAAGATCGGGCGGCCCGCATCGCGCAGGGCGATCGAGACCGCGACGCCGAGCTCGGCACCGGCGGCGCAGAGCTCGCGAACACGGCCCAGGTAGGTGACCGCCGGTGCCGCCGCGGCCCCGGCCACGAGCGCCGGCAGCGCGCTCGCGCACGGGTCGAGCGCGAAGCCGAGCTCGCCCGCGACGCCGAGCACCGCGAGCGACGCGAAGGCCGCGGGCGCGCACGCGAGCGCGCCCGCGAGCGGGCTGTCGAGCGCGAGCGCGGCGATCGCTCCGACTGCTGCGATCGCCGCGATCGCGCCCCAGAGTGCGCCGCGGCGCAGCCGGCGGGCGGCTGAACCGCGGGCCGAGAGCGCGGCAGGAACGCGCAGCACGCCGGGCCGGCCGAAGCTGGCGAGCGCGTGGCGTTCCAGCGCGAGCGCGAGCCGCCCGCCGTCCTCGGGCGCGCGCAGATCGGCGAGCAGGTCGACGGCGAGGTGACGCCGTTCGGTGTCGACTTCGCGGCCGAACGGCGCGAGCGCCTCCTCCACCTGGCCCCGGGTGGGCGGCACGACGGCGAACACCGGGTCGTCGCCGTGCTCCGCGCGCATGGCGGGCAGCACGGCGACGTCGAGCAGCGAGCGCGCGAAGCCCACCCCTGCCTCGCGCGCGCACGCTGCTTCGAACTCGAGCGCGCGCTCCAGGAACAGCGGCTCGAGCGCTCCGCCCGCGACTCCGGAGTCGAGCTCCACGCGCAGCAGCGCCGCGCCGCCGAAGTCCCGCGCGAGCCGTGCGGCGTCGGCGGCTCCGCGCGTGCCGCCGAGGAGGGTCCGCTCGCTCGGATCGGCCCGGAGCGCACGCACCCCGGAGCCTGCCGCGAGCACCGCCAGGCCCAGCGCGAGCCAGCCAAGTGCGCGGCGCGGGCTGCGTGTGCGCGCGGCGAGGTCGAGCTGTGCGAGAGCGCCTTCGCTCGCGATTCCGAGCGCGCTCGCGCGCAGTGGCGGTTGTGCGCGGCGGTCCGCGAGCACGAGCGCAGGCAGCCCGACCAGTCCGGTCGGGGCGGCGGCGAGCAGCAGCAGTGCGAACGCGAGCGCGAGGCCGCGCGCTGGCTCGGCCGCGCAGGCGAGCACCGCCAGGCCGGTCGCGCCTGCGAGCGCCGAAACGCACACCGCGGGACCCGTTGCGCCGAGCGCGCGCCCGAAGGCGATTCCGCGCTCGGCGCCGGCGCGCTCCTCGACGCGCGCGCGGTGGAGCAGCGCGAAGCCGGTCGCCGCGAGCGCGCTGCCCGCGAGTGCGGGCAGCAACGCGGCGCCGGCCCCGAGCGGGAGCCGCGCGAGCGCGAAGACCCCTGCGCCGGTCAGGAGGGCCAGCCCCGCGAGCGCGGCGAAGAGGAGGCCGATCCGCGCACTCCTGGCGGCCAGCGCGGCGAGCAGCGCGAGACCGGAGAGGATCGCGAGCACGGCGTGCGGAGCGCCGCGCTGCGCCTGCCTGGCGAGCGCGTCCGCGGCGACGGCGTCCGAGGCGATTCCCAGCGCAAAGGCGGGTGGACGATCGAAGCGGCCGCGCAGCGCCCGAGCGAGCGCGCCCACGTCGCGCGCGGCCGCCCCCGCGCGCAGCCGCGCCTGGACCAGCGCGGCGCGGCCGTTCGCCGCCACCAGACCGCGCACCGCGGCCGGATCCGACTCCGCGCGAGCCTGCAGCCGGCGCAGATCGAGCGCAGCGATGGCCCGCTCGGGAACCAACGGCACGAGCGAGAGCTGCCGTCCGTCCAGCACCACTCGCCGCCGCGTAGTGAGTGATTCTACGCTCTCGACCAGATCGCCCGATGCGAGGAGTGCCCGACTCAGTGAGTCGACCTGCGCGACGCACTCCGCCGCCCAGACGCCGGCGTCGCAGGTGAGCTCGCCGAGCAGCGTGTCGCCTTCGGGCGCTGGCGCGGGCGTGGCCAGATCGAGCCGCACGACGCCGGGCGAGGCGACCGCGCAGAGCGCGAGCAGCGCGGCCGCGACGGCGCGCGGCGCCGCCGCCACGCGGCGGCCGAGCGCCTCGAAGAACGCTGCGTGGAACAAGACTCGCCTCTCCGGGGGGCTTCAGGCCGCGGGGCCGCCTTCCGAAAGCGTTCCCGATCTCCTGTTCGGGCCCGAACGGGCGCCGCTTGAACCAGCGCTGCGCCGTCCGTAACTTCGCGCCCGCGAATCGAGGAGTGCGGCTGCGCATGCTTCCGGCGCTGTGGATCTTCGGCTACGGCTCGCTGATCTGGCGCCCGGCCTTCCCCTTCACCGATCGGCGCGCGGCCTCGATCCGCGGCTGGGCACGCCGCTTCTGGCAAGGCTCCACCGACCACCGCGGCGTGCCGGGCTCGCCCGGGCGCGTGGTGACGCTGGAGGCCGTGCCCGATGCGCGGACGTTCGGCGCGGCCTACCGCGTCGCGGACGAGCGCACGGTCGAGGTGCTGATGGGGCTCGACCACCGCGAGCGCGGCGGCTACGAGCGCCTGCGTCTGCCGTTGACCTTCGCCGACGGCGAAGTCGCGGCCGGGCTGGTCTACGTCGCCACGGCCGCGAACCCGAACTGGCTCGGGCCCGCGCCGCTCGAGGCGATCGCGGCGCAGGTGGCGAGCGCACAGGGCCCCAGCGGTCCGAACGCGGAGTACGTGCTGCGCCTGGCCGCCGCGCTGCGCGAGCTCGGCGCCGAGGACGAGCACGTGTTCGCGCTCGAGCGCCTGGTGCAGGGCATCGCGTCGCGCCCGAGCGCCCTGCCGGGTGCGAACGCCTAGTCGTCGCGGCGCGGCGCGCCGCGCTCGCGCTTGGCGCGTCCGCGGTGGCGCTTCTCGGAGAGCCGGCGTTCGACCGCCGCCCGGCCCGGCCGAGTGGGTCGTCGGGCGCGCCGCGGTCGCGCGAGCGCACGCAGCAGCGCCGCCAGCTTCTCCACGCAGTCGTCGGCGTTGCGCGCCTGGTCGCGGGTGCGCTGTGACTGGATCACCAGCTCACCCGCTCGCGTGAGCCGCGAGCCATGCGCCGCGAGCAGGCGCGTGCGCACGTCTGCCGGCAGCGTCCGGCTGTGGAGCACGTCCCAGTGCAGCGTGGCCTTGGTCGCGGTCTTGTTCACGTTCTGTCCGCCCGGCCCGGAGCTGCGCGAGAACGACAGCCGGAGCTCGCTCTCCGGAATCCCGAACGGAAGCCGCGTCTCGGCCATGCCGCGAGTCTAGCCTTGACCGGCACCGCCGCTCCCGGGACACTCGCCGCGTGCCCCGCCTGCCCAGCGCGCCGCCCGCCGGCGTCCGAACCTCGGCGCTCCGCTACCGGGTGCCCTTCTACGACACCGACGCGATGCGCGTGGTGCACCACGCCCGCTACGTCCACTACCTGGAGCTGGCGCGCATCGTGTTCCTCGACGAGCACGACCGTCCCTATCGCGAGTACGTCGCCGAGGGCCTGCACTACGCCGTGACTCGCGTCGAGGTCCTCTACCAGCTGCCGGCGCGCTTCGACGACCGGCTCGAGGTGGTGTGCTGGCTCGACTGGCTGAAGCGCGTGTCGCTGCAGATCGGCTACGTGATCCGCCGGGGCAGCGACCTGATCGCGACCGCGGCGACCGAACACGCGATGGTGTCGGACGAGGGGAAGCTGACGGCGATCCCTCCAGCCCGGCGCGCCGTGCTGGCGCAGCTACTCGGCGGCGAGCGCTGACTCGAACGGAGTCGCCGCAGCGATCAGCCGCCGGTACTTGGCCAGGTCGCGCGGGCGGCTCCACGCGAGCACTCCGCTGAGCCGGCCGGCGCGCCCGTAGAGCGCGGTGAACTTGCGCTCTGCCAGCGACCCCGCGACCAGGCGCACCTCGTCGTCGGGGCGCATGCGTCCCGCGAACTGGATCTTCACGCCGTACTGATCGGACCAGAAGAACGGCACGGGCGCGAACGGCTGCGCGCCCAGGTCGGTGCCCGCCAGCCGCTCCGCGACGTAGCTGCCCTGCTCCGCCGCGTTGCTCCAGTGCTCCACGCGCATCTCCTCGCCGAACAGCGGGTTGTGCCAGCGCGCCACGTCGCCCGCGGCGAACACCCCGGGCGCGGCTGCGCAGAAGCCGTCGCAGACCACGCCGTCGTCGAGCCGCAAGCCCGAGCCCTCGAGCCAGCCCGTCTCGGGCGCGGCGCCGATGCCCACCACCACGAGATCGGCCTCGACCGAGCTCCCGTCCGAGAGAGTGACTCGTTCGATCCGCTGGTGACCTTGGAAGCCGCTCACGCCGACGCCGCAGCGCAGGTCCACGCCCTGGTCGCGGTGGAGCTCGGCGCAGACCCGGCCCATCGCTTCGCCGAGCCCGCGCGCGAGCGGGACCGGTAGCGGCTCGACCAGGGTGACCTGGAGCCCGCGCGCGCGGCACGACGCCGCCACCTCGGCGCCGATGAACCCTGCGCCCACCACCAGCACGCGCGGCCGCGCCTCGAGCGCGGCGCGGAGCGCGAGCGCGTCGTCGAGCGTGCGCAGGAGATGCACGCCCGGCAGGTCGGGCTGTCCGCGCAGCCGGCGCGGCGACGCGCCGGTGGCGAGCACCAGCGCGTCGAACGGCTCGCGCACGCCGTCGCCCAGCACGAGCTCGCGCGCCGCGAGATCCAGCGCCGTCGCGCGCACGCCGAGCCGAAGGTCCAGCTCCAGCTCCTCGTAGGGCTGGCGGCGCAGGCCGATGCGGTCGACCTCCCAGCGTCCCTGCAACAGCTCCTTGGACAGCGGCGGACGATCGTACGGCAGGTGCTTCTCGGCGCCGACCAGGACGAGCGCGCCGCCGTAGCCGAGGCGTCGCAGCGACTCCGCGGCGCGCAGCCCCGCCAGCGACGCGCCGACGACGGCGATGCGCTCCAGCTTCCTCACGCCGCGCAGCTTACTTCACGCCGTCCACGCTCGCGAAGAACAGCCAGCGGCGCTCCCAGAAGCGCTCGAGCACGAGCTCGAGCTCGTTCCGGCCGGGCCGCAGCCGCACGCGCGCGACCCCTTCGTCGCGCTCCACGCCCTTCACGTTCGCCAGCTCGAGCACGAGCGAGCCGTTCAGGTAGACGCGCGCGGCACTGCTCGCGCCGATGTGGAGCACGGCGTCGCCGCCGCTCGGCCGGTCGACCTCCGCGTGCGCGGCCACCACGTCACCGATCGAGCCCTCGCGCAGCGTGCCCAGATCGACCAGCGGGATGCCGGTCTCGGCGGCGTGCAGCTCGTGCGGCGGGCTCGCGCTCGGCGGCAGGTCGAGGTCGCGCAGCGGCGCCCAGTCCGGATTCGGGTGGCGCTCCGAGACCTGCCAGCTGCGCACGGCGCCGGCCTCGAGCGGGTCGGGGACGAGGGAGTTCGCGCGCTCGACGACGAGCGCTGCGATGCCGAAGCCCGTCGGGCCGCCGAAGCGCAGCTCGAGCGACCCGCCGGCGACGTGGCTGGTGAAGCTGCGCCGCACCATCTCTCCCTTGTCGAGCGGCGTGTCGAGCAGCACCGGCACGCCGTTCGCGAACACCATGCCCGACACCAGCAGGTTGAGCTGGCTGTACGCGCCCATCGCGGTCACCACCGACACCCGGTAGTCGCCATCGGGGAGGTCCAGCTTGAACACACGCGAGCGACCCGACACCAGCGCGGCCGAGATCGCGCGCGGGAGCTGTGACTCCTCGTACGGCCAGTAGACGGAGTAGAGCGACACCGGGCGCAGCGCATCGGGGTCCACTCCGGCTGCGGTGGTGTAGTCCTTCTCCTCGGGCGAAGCGACGGAGTCGTCGTCGGGGGGCAACCAGCCGAAGCCCGCGGCGCTCTCGTACTCGCTGTCGGCGCGCACCGCGGTGAACGGCTTGGGATCGGCGTTCTGCCCGAACGCGAACGCGGCGACCGGCGAGCCGATGGCGGCGAAGCTCTGCACCGCCTCGATGTAGGCGCTCTCGCGGTCGCTGGCGACTGCGCGCAGGAGCTCGCCCGCCGCGACGTCGAAGCGCTGGGCGTCCTGCCCGCGCAGCGCCTGCACCCGACGCAGGCGCGCGTCGAGATCGGGCAGGCCCGCGCCGGCCCTGCGCGCGCGCGCCCACCGCCGGTCGCCGCGCGCGAGCGCGCTCGCGAGCGGCTCCGCGCCGCGCGGCCCCAGCACCAGCACGCCGTACACGTGCAGCGGCGGCAGCGTCACGTGCGCGACGCCGCCCTCGACGCGCAGCGGGAGCTCGCGCTCGTCCTCGCCGGGGGCGAACCAGCGCGCGCTCTCGGCGCGCACGTCCTTCGGCATGCGCACGCCGATCTGGGCCATGGGCAGGGTCGGCGCCGCGCCGCTCTCGAAATCGATCGCGTAGCTCACGAAGTGCGCGGAGACGAAGCCGCCGGCGTGGCGCCAGAGCTTCACCCAGGTGCTGGGGCGCAACTCGCCGCTCACCCGCGGCGCGGGCAGCAGAGCCCGCAGCTCCTGCTCGAGCCGCGCGCCCTGCGCAAGCATCGCCGGCGACGGGTTCACGCGCGAGGGCGGGAAGCCCTGCCCGCCCAGCAGCACCTGGACCCGGCCTGCCGCGCGCAGCTGCGCGAGCGCCGACGCGGCGCGCGGCCGGTTGCGCTCGTCGCGCGCGCCGAGCGGCCCCAGAACCGCGAGCGTGCCGCCGCCGCGGAGATACTGCGTCAGCCGCTCCAGATCGGCGTCGGAGAGCCGGTCGATCGCCGGCGCCACCACCACGCGATAGCGCGACAGCTCGACCGCCGGCGGATGCGCGGAGACGAGCTCGGGATGCGGCAGTACCACCACGTCGTAGGGCTCGTGCATCTCCTCGAGCGAGCGGGCCGCGGCGGAGAAGTCGTTCAGCACCGGCGCATCGGTGCTGCTCGCCTCGGGGACGCACTGGTCGAACAGCACGGTCGCGACCGAGTACAACAGCGCCACGTCGGCGACCCGCTCGCGGCCGCGCGGCGTGAACACCGCGCGGTGTCGGTCGCGCAGCTGCATCATCTCGCTGAACGCGAGCAGGGCGGCCGGCGCCTCGTGCGCCAGCAGGTCGGGGTTGATCAGCGGCACGCCACCGCCCGCCCCGATCTCCGCCATCTCCTGCGCCACGAAGTCGGGCGTCTGCTTCTCCGGATGGGCGATGAACATCACGTTGCGGCCGCCGGCCACCGCGTCGGCCAGCTCCAGGCGCAGCGCTCCCCAGGCGTTCCACCAGTCGTGGCGCGAGAGGTCGTACTGCGCGAGCCCGGTGGTCTCGAACCACACCGTGTCGACCAGCGGCGCCAGCGCGAACGGGTAGGCGTCGGGGCCCATCGGGCCGCCGCCCAGGTTGCCGTGGACGTCGAAGGGCCGGCCGGCGCGCTGCGAGATCTGACGCAGATTGGTGTAGAGCCGTGCCCAGCTCGCGAGGCTCGCCGCGGTGTGGAAGATCTGGAAGTCGGCGAGCACCGGGTCGTCGCAGAGCGCCTGCGCGGCGGTGTCCGCGCGGCGCGGGTCGAAGCCCTGCTGCGGCGCGTAGGGCCGCAGGCTCGCGAGCTGCTCGCCGAAACGCGCGCGCAGCTGGCCGCGGATCGGCGGCACCGCCGGCTCGTTGCGCCGCGCGCGCCAGAGCGCGTAGCCGAGCTCCGCCGCGTTGCCGAAGCGTCCGATCGCGCTCGGGCCCATGCCCTCCTGCGCGCTGCCGATGTTGTCCTGCGAGATCGCGTCGCCGAGCAGCGGGCTGCTCGCCTGGTCGTAGGCGAGGATCGACCACCAGCGGGGCTCGATCGGATCGGCGATGTAGGCGCGACCGAGGCCCGGCAGCGTCTCGATCACCAGCTCGCCCAGCGGACCGCGCGCCAGGCCGCGCTCGCCCAACAGCGCGAGCGCGCCGGCCGACGTCATGTGGATCGTCTCCTGGTACTCGTTGTAGCCGTAGTGCTCGGCGTAGATTCCGCGGTGTGCGAGCCAGCCGTGCGTGGTGTAGTTGTAGGCGCGGTCGGCGTAGTCGACGAGCTGCCAGTTCTCGGGCGGCGCGAGCCAGCCGTTGCGCCGCTCTTCCTGAGCGATCGTGCCACCGCCGAGCACGGCGACCACCACGTCGTCGCTCCAGCCGGGCGGCGAAGGGGCGAACGCGCGCAGCTCCGCCGCGACGTCGGGAGGGCGCGTCTGCACCGGTGCGCCTTCGGGGAGGACCGACGCGACCGAGAGCGCGGTCGCGAGCAGCGCGGAGGAGAGGGGCATGCAGCGCGAGAAACTAGCAGACGAATCCGCGACTCGATTCGGCGCGTACCCTACATTTGCGGCGTCGAGGGGTCCCGAAGTGGCGCACGGAGCGCGACTGATCGCGATGGCAGTCCTCTCGTTCGTCTTCGCAGCGAAGGCGATCGGAGATCCTGGCTCGCCGACCTTCGCAGCCGAGGCGGAGCCGTCCGCCGCCGTCGACGCGAGCGCCCTCCCCGAGGCGTTCTTCGACGAGACCGAGCGCTTCGACGCGCTGTTCACCTACGAGGTCCGGCGCGGCCCGGCCCGCGCGGTGTTCAACATCGCGCGCCGCTGGCGTGCTGGAGTTGCAGAACTCTTGTTCGACGTGCGCGAGCCCGCGTCCTTCGACAAGTGGGCGATGTTGCTGCGCGAGACACGCGGCGGCTCGGACGACCTGTTCGCCTACGCCGGGGACGACACCGACCGCCGTGTGGTGAGGCTGGCGTCCCAGCACATCGAGCGGCAGGCGCTCTTCGAGCTCTTCTCGCTGGGAGACTATCGCCCCACTCCGCGTGGAGAGCTGTCGTACGAGCCCGCGCCCGACGCCGAGGCCGGAACGGTGCCGTGCAAGGTGGTGATCGCGCGCACGCAGCACGCGTATCTGGGCTTCGACGAGGTCGAGCTGTTCTTCGCCACGGACAGCGGACTCCTGCTCGAGTCGCGCTTCATCCGCGACGGCCACGAAGTCCGCCGGCTCTCGACCACGCCCGGCGACTACCGCGACATCGGCGGCCACCGCCTGCCCTTCCGCCGCGTCGCCCGCCGCTGGGCCGACGGAGGCGAGACCGAAATCGTCCTGCAGCACGCCATCGAGACCCCCGGCCTCCCCGACGAGCTATTCACCGACCTGAACCTCCGACTGCGCCACTTTCCGCAGTTCTGATTGACTGCGCTCGGGTGCGCCTCGCTGCGCGCTCCGCTTGCGTGCTCGCTCAGGGCGGCCTTCGCTCGCCCTCGCAGTAGCCATCGTCTTGCTCGAGAAGAGCAAGGCCATCGGACGCGGGGTAGTCCGAGCGAGGGCCGTCCCGAGCGAGGACGCAAGCGCCGTAGGCCGCGCGCAGCGAGGCGCAGCCGAGCGAAGTCAATCGGACTCGAGCGTTGCGCGTCTTCGCGCACAGCGACGGCGGGTTCCGCGCGGAGCGCGACGCGCTTCAGCGCTCTGCTCCGGCTCAGCCCACCAGCTTGGCCAGGATCTTGCCCGCCTCGCGCGGGTCCTCTTCCAGCACCGTGGCCGAGTGCAGCATCGCGCCGGCGGCTTCCTCCTGCTGCAGGCGCTCTACACATTGTTCTGTAGACCCCGCGAAGCCCAGCCGCGACATCATCGCGGGCGGAACGGCGGCGGCGGCCTTCTCGGGTCCGCCTTCCGCCCAGGCAGCGCGGACGCGGTCGGCTTCGGCCTGGAACCCCTGGCGCGAGAGCTGGCGGTAGTAGAACTCGCCCATGCGCGCGCAGTAGAACGCGAGCGTGCCCGCCGAACGCCGCTGCGCGAGCGCCAGCTGCGCGGGCGTGTTCGCGACGGTGACTCCGCCGGGCGCTCGCACGGTGAACTTCTTCGGGTCGCGGCCGGCCTCGCGCACCCACTGCTGGACGCGTGCGATCTCTTGGCCGAGCTGGTCGATCGGTATCATCACCGGCATCCAGCCGTCGGCAAGCTCCGCGGTCATGCGCACGCTCTTCGGATTCAGCGTCGCCAGGTAGATCGGCACCTCCTTGCGCACCGGGTCGAAGCGCAGCGTGAAGCCGCGCTCGAGCTTGAAGATCTGGCCCTGGTACTTCACCGGCTGGTGCATGAAGTAGAGCCGCAGGATCTCGACGGTCTCGCGCATGCGGCGCAGCGCGGGTTGGAACGGCACGCCGTGGAAGTGCTCGATCACGTTCGGCCCGCTGTTGCCGAGCCCGATGATCACCCGCCCGCCGGAGAGCTCGTCGAGCGTGGCGAAGTGCTGGGCCAGCGCCGCCGGCGTGCGTGAGTAGATGTTCACGATCCCGGTGCCGAGCTGGATGCGCGAGGTGCGCTCGGCCACCTGGGTCAAGAGTGAGAAGGCGTCGCGGCCCCAGGCCTCCGCCGCCCAGAGCGAATCCACCCCGGCGTCCTCGGCGATCCTGGCGCGATCGAACGCGCGCTCGCGATCGAGGTTGCCCTGCCAGTCGAAGCCGATGCCGATCCTGCGCGCCACCTGCGCCTCCTTCGTCCCCCAGCCCCGCAGTTTGACAGAACTTTCACCGCATGGGCGCAGCTCCGAGCCGATCCTAGCCGTAGAGTTCCCGACCTCACACGTCCCGGGAGGATCCCCGCATGAGCGCCCCTGCCGACTCGCTCCGTGCCGCCGAGCTCGCCGATCGCGAGCGGGATCGCCCCGCGGACGGCGTACTCGCCCGCAAGCAGCTGCTGCCCACGCTGATCTACTGGGGGCTGCACGCGCTGGCGTTGCTGGTGCTGGTGACGCCGCCGACGCGTTTCGTGCTGGCGCTGACCGCCGCCACGTTCTTCGTGCGGCTGTTCTCGATCACCGGCGGCTACCACCGCTACTTCGCGCACCGCGGCTACCGCACCAGCCGCGCGTTCCAGTTCATCATCGCCTTCGTGGCC
>Ga0318563_10001166_pt1 | contig 11089 bp, 4 predicted proteins | sample GRESIP066b5f19_FD_203689 | JGI IMG/M metagenome (GOLD analysis project Ga0318563, IMG submission 203689) | Tropical soil microbial communities from Luquillo Experimental Forest, Puerto Rico - GRE.SIPMG.066b5f19 | ecosystem: Environmental > Terrestrial > Soil > Tropical forest > Bulk soil... | reverse complement strand
GCTGTTCGTCCATATTGTACTGCTGTTCCAGCCGTATTGCTCCTGGTAGGAATTGGCATTGGTGTTGTTCTCCGCATTCTCGTAGGCAGTATAGATGAAGGCATTGTTGAAGAAGTAATTCACGGTTCCCCCTATGCTGGTACGGACCGTAAAATGGCGAAGAAAATCCAGTTCGGCGAAGGCATTTCCGTAGATCTCATAGTCCTGGTTCTTGTTATTGGCCTGGCGGTTCTGGATGGCCACCGGCTGCGGGGAGTTGCCGAGTCCTGCTGATCCGGTACCTGCATAATTTCCCATGATGTCATATACAGGAATGATGTTGGGGATCTGGTAAGCCGCAGAAATAGAGTTTGCATTGTTTACCCCGGGTGCATTGAGGTATCCCGGGTTGCTTTTGTAAAAGGCAAACAAGTTTTCTCCAATCCTTACGTGATCGTTAAACAGACTGAAGACCGAATTCACCCGCGCAGAGTAACGCTGAAGTTTTGTATCTATCAGGGTGCCGTCCTGACTGAAATAATTAAATGCAAAAAGAAAGGAGGATTTTTCGGTTCCCCCGCTCACCGATATGTTCTGATCGGTCATGGAAGCGGGCTTGAAGATGTCATGGAACCAGTCGTTTCCTCCCTTATCGGCGAGGGTGATCTGGTTTGTGTAAAGTGCATAGGTTGAAGGGTCAGTACCTGGCGCTCCCGCCATCGATCCGGTGGGAGTGATATAGTCCGGTACTACCGGTTGCGCACCACTGCCGTACTGCTTGTCCGATGGCACCAGACCATCATTTTCATATTGCAACCATTTGGCCTGACCGGTCTGCGTGGGATTTGCGAGTTTCCAGCCATGTGCCAGGGGCTGTTGCGTACCCACCATGGCATCATAGGATATCCGGAATTTTCCACCGCCTTTTTTAGAAGTTACAATGATGACCCCGTTGGATCCGCGAACACCATAAATCGAAGCCGCGCCTGCGTCCTTGAGTACCTGCACCGACTGAATATCGTTGACATTGATGTCATGCAGGCTGGCAGGTACACCGTCGATGATCACCAGCGGGGCAGAATTACCCGTGGAAGTGATGCCCCGGATCTGTACGACGGAAGCGCCCCCCGGTGCGCCCGTGGTAAACACGGTAACCCCCGATGCCTGCCCCTGGAGCAACGACTCCGTACTTCCCGACGGCATGGATTTCAAATCATCCACGTTGACAACTGAAACAGCCCCCGTTATATCCTTCTTTCTCTGGGCCGTGTATCCCGTTACAAATACCTGGTTCAGGGTAGCCGTGGAGGTAGTGAGTAAAATGGTTCCCAGGTTGGAAGCACCTGTCAGGGTGATCTCGGCATTTTCAAACCCGACAAAGGAAATCACAACCACACCCTTCCCGCCTGGAACATCCAGGGAGAAGCTACCGTCCGCAATAGTCTGGGTGGCAGATTTGGTGCCTTTGATTTGAACTGTTGCTCCTGCAATGGGCTGGTTATCGGTCCTGCCGAGAACCTTGCCCGTGATTGTATTCTGTGCTCTGACACCATATGTCAGTAGTAAAAAAAGTAAGCATACGATGCAGCTTCGCTTGGCAAATAGGCCGGTCTTGTTTGGCATAAGCAGTCGTTTTATTTAATGGATAGAAATTTATTTGTCCCGATAAGCACTGGATTTTATATCATTAAAGAAAGTCTGACAAATCTAAATGCCAATTGTACCCATGTATATTTTTACACTACATCAATACTACATCAGCTTTTCAAAAAGCGCCTAAAAAGGCCTTTTCTGCCACATCTTCGCTACATCACACATCTTCACTCTCCGTATGTATGAGCTGCACTGTTCCTGATCAGCAGGAAAAGGCCAAACAACCGGGGATGAACCTGGGGAATTTCTGTATCGAGTGGCCGCGAAGTACTACATCCGGAAGTCCTCTGGTAAGCGGTAACAAAAAAAAGCGGGCCGCCGGCCCGCTTCCTGGTATGGTTGAACTTTTTTCTGGTTCTGTCAATTGGTCTTTCCAGAGTTGCTCACAAAGGCCAGGTATTTACTGTCGGGTGACCAGGAAGGGACATTGATGGTTCCCTGGCCGCCATAGAGACTGGCGATGACGCGGGGAGCGCCACCTGCTGCTGGCATCAGCCTCAGCATGACCCGTTTGTAGGATGGATGCCCATTGGGGTCAATATCCGGCAGGAAAGAAATAAACGCAATCCATTTCCCATTCGGTGACAGGTGCGGAAACCAGTTGTTGTACTGGTCAAAGGTGATTTGCTCTTTTTCCGAGCCGTCCGGCTTCATTCTCCAGATCTGCATCGTACCTGTCGCATTGGCATTGTAATAAATATATTTTCCGTCCGGAGAATATTCCGGTCCATCCACATGGCCGGAAGTGTTGGTGGTCAGGGCTGTTTCCTTGTGGTCTTTCAGGGAAACCCGGTAGAGGTTGAAGATCCTGCTGCCTCCACGCTGGGCAACGATCAGGATGTCTTTCCCGTCAGGGCTCCATCCATGAAGATAAGAAGGTGTGTTTTCTGTGACGAGGGCGGGTTCCCCTCCTCCGAGAGGCAGGGTATACACCGTGGAACCCCCACCCGGCAGGCCTTCCCGATGACTGCTGATGCCAAGCATTTTGCCATCAAAGGAAATGACATGGTCGTTGTTGTTGCTGCTTTCGGCACCTGTATTCAGCTTCTCCGGTGTGCCCCCTTCGATAGGTATCGTATACAAGGAGCCATTTTCGTTAAAGAGAAGTTTCTTACCGTCCGGCGTCCAGTTCGGCGCCTCAAAGCGGCCAGGCGATTCCCGGATTACCTTTCGGACTCCGGTAGCTGCATCCATTATCTCCAGTCTGCAGCCCAGCACATCGCGGACCTCATGGTTGACGACATGGGGGTTGGAACTGTACTCGGTGAACAGAGGCCGGTCAATCCTCACGTTCCAGACCCGCGCCCGGGCAAGTGCATTTGAATCATGCGAACAGATATAAAGCCCAACCAACACCGAATCCCTCAGATCGGTCATATTGAAGGAAACTGCAGTCTGGAGTGGTTCGCCCGGGTGGGCAATGCGCATCGTAATTTTCTTTCCGATACGCTCCAGCTGGATCGTCTGTCCTCCTTTCTTGGGAAGGAACAGTTCGTCTTCCGGATCACGCATAAAAGCACCTTTGAGAGCCCTCCACTGCAGGACAGTAAGTCCGTCAAGGTGGTTACAGGCATTCATACTCATCGCATCATCGTCGGCTGATTCCCGGATCATCCACCCGATCTTACGGTGGCCTTCCGCCCGGGCAGTATCGCCAGTAAATTGGAAGTCGGCAGTCAGGATAAAATCTCCGCTGATTCTTTTATAAACGTAGTGAAACTCATCCCGGTTAAACCAGATATTATAACCAGCTCCTGAAATATCATAAGTCTGGGTTGCTTCATCATACCCGGCCGACCCAGCGATCTTCGGGTTTCCAATATCGGCATGGTTCTCAAAAATCCCGATCGGGTGCTGGCCAAGACAGACAGAGACAACAAAAAACTGGATCAGGAAGAATATAAATTTCATATGAATCGTTTTAATTGACATGGTATTTAGATAATTCTCAATTTTTGCCGGCAATAAAATCCGCCGCTTTCCCATTGATCTCAGGAACATTCCAGGCACCCACCCTGAACCAGGGTTCGCCGGACCGGATCCTGGTCAGCGGGCAACTAACCGTCACCGTGATTTTCTCATGGGCTTCCAGGGAAAAATAGTTGTCTGACCAGTAGGAAGGAAGGACTTCTTCGGTTCCCGACATCAGTTGGGGATTGATAAAAAATGCCAGGTGGTCCGATGGATTGGAAATTTCCAGGATCCAGTTCCTGCTGGTCTTATCAATTGATCCGGAGACCGCCTTCAGATTCAGCCTGCCCGGGGGCATTTTCTTCAGGGAGGTAAAATCGTGATGCGGGGACATCCAGTAAAAATTCCGGGAGAGCTTCGTTCCTTTTGGATCATTCAGCTGAAGAATGACAAAGGAAATTCCAGGCGTGCTTCTCAGGATGTCCCTGAGCGGAAGGACTAATTTTACATCAGTTGTATCCAGGCTAACCGGCGCCTGTTGTTGATACACCGGGTTGCCTCCCATGCCCAGCACTTCGGCCTTCACCGTAAGGCCGTGCATGGGCCTGTAGCTCCTGTTGATGACCGCTACAGAAGAATCATCCAGGTTAAGTTGAACGTGTTGGGGTTCGCATGCCCTTTTCATAAAATAATAGCCGGCGTTGGGTTCCAAATACCAGTCATAGATCTGCCAGACAACGCTTGGAAAAGCAGCATTGAGCTTCCAGAGCATGACACCACCGGTCTCGTTGAGTTTATGCCCCGCGGCCTCAAAAATTCCGCGGTAACCGGCTGCATTGAGCAGTTGCATCTTGTCCGAAAAGTCCCTGAGCCCGGAAGGAGCTCCATAACGGTCAACCATAGCCTTGTAATAAAGGTTGTATTTTCCGTTGCCTGTACAGGCGTCGTGATATCCCCATGTATTGTTGAGAGGGTAAGGCAGGGCAGTATCAGGTTCCAGGTCGGGAATGATGCGGGGAAGAGTATTAAAAGGAGGTTGCGAAGGCAGCCCCGTTTCATCCTTAAATACCCAGTCCCTTCCCCGGTTGACCAGCCGGTAATATTCTGCCTCGTCCTCCCAGGTATAGGGTCCCCCGCTATACACCCCGGCCGGTTTATCATCGGGCCAGGAACCCTTCCATTCCTTGGGTGCCTGTGAAAACCCCGAAGAGCAGGGTATGAATGGTCTGGTGCCATCCAGCATGGCTACCTGGTCGCGCATTGCGTTATACAATTCTTCCCGGGCATGTCCTTCATTGCCTCCTGTCCATACGAGCAGACTCGGGTGGTTCCGGATCCGGTAAATGGTACTGACCAGGTTGGAAATAAAAACGCGGGTTTCCAGGGGCCATTCGGAGGATCCTTTGAATCCTCCATTGGTGTCCCCGGTAATCCAGAAATCCTGCCAGACCAGCAAGCCATAACGGTCAGCCAGTTCATAAAAATCATCGGTTTCACCAAGACCCCCGCCCCATATCCGGACGAGGTTGACATTGGCATTGCGGCATAGCCGGAGTTCATCGTCATACCTGGTGGAATCGCGGTTAAGCATCATGTCGGGCACCCAGGCTCCCCCTACCAGGTGCACCCTTTTCCCGTTTACATAAAAATCCCTCCTGACCCATCCGTTCACTTCGACCGTTTTAGAGCCGACCGTTCGAATCCCGAAGACAAAAGAGGTATCATCCGATATTTTGCCCCCTTCCAGGTACTCAATACGGATGCGGTACAGGTTCGGGTCTCCATACCCGTTAGGCCACCAGAGCTTGGGATGGGTGATCTGCAGCTCTCTTACCTCAGCCGGTGAAAAGGAGAGCTTTATCACCTGTGATCCTTCCATGCCAATATCCCTGTTAAAGGCGAATCCGGTCCCTGAAAAATTTTCTGGGCTGATCGAGATCTTCAGCTGACCTTTCACGGGGCGGCCGGCGTGATTGAATAATTCCAGGTTCAGGGAAATATTTGCCATGCTCGTATCAGGCAGGGAGGGAAGTGTGGTGATGATCTGTGGCCTTCCGATGACTATCTGACCCGATGTGCGCAACAGGACCGGCTGCCAGATGCCCATGTTTCTGTCCCTGACCTCCGGTATCCAGTCCCACCCCACTGAACTGAGCATGGTTACGTTTTTACCGATGTCACCGGTTGGGCCTCCATTTTCATAAAAATCTCCGAGTGCCTCCAGCTGCGGATGCGCCGGAAGGCCGGGATAGTCCAAAGGAAATATCTTAACGGCGAGTGAGTTCAGCGTTCCGGCACGGACGGCAGCGCTTGCATCGAGGCTGTATTCTGCAAACATGCCGGCCATCTGTGAAGAATCCGCCATCCGGTGGCCATTCAGCCACACTTCTGCGCGGTAATTGATGCCTTTAAAAATCAGTTGAAAATAGCGCCCGGCATCCGAAGCAGGTACCATGAAGGATGTTCTGTACCAGTAGGGTTTTTTCCAGGGGTTGGGTTCACCGGGAAGATAGCTGTATTTGCCCAGCTGGTATTTGTTGTTAAAGGAATCCGAAGCATCGGGGATAAGCATATTGTTCATTCCTGTATAGGGATCGGGGTAGATCCGGTTTGCGACCAGTCCCGTAAGAACCGTTGAAGGAACCTTCACCGGGTACCAATAGTCCCGTGGGAAATACTCCGGATCGGACAGGGAATCACCCGTCGTTCGGACAACTGCCGATGATTGTAAGGCAAAATCCGTCAGCCTGACCTGGCTGACCACCTGTGCCTGAGAGGGTATAATATAGAGCAACAGGGAAGCGGCGGCAAATCGCGGAATCCGGCAGCCAAAGAAATGATGCATGTGAACAAAGGGTTTTGAAAAATGAAAACTGTTTCTATGGTCAGCCTTAGCTGTCCTCCATCAAACCTTTCCCTTCCGTTAAAAACAGAGCGCCATGGCTACATTCCCCTCAGGGTTTTATTATTGTCCTTACCCCCTCCTTTCCTGCGATGATCGCCCTGCCCGCCATATTATAAAACAGGGAAGTCTCCACAACTCCGGTGATGCTTTTCAAAGAAGGGTTTACCAGGGACAGCGACGGCCATTGCTCAAACCACAGGTCAAGCAGATGGTTGCCGTGAGTGCTCGTAAAAAGAGATTCCAGATCGTCCTGTCTTCTTATTGTCACCCGAACGTTCCGGTACATTTCCCGGATCTTTTCCTCCACAAAAAGGACGGCTTCCGGGAAAACCTCGACTGCCAGGGGAAATTTTGTACTTAGCTCCTGCACATATTTGGATTGATCTCCCACCAGGATGAATTCTTTTGACATCGCTGCCAGTAATTTTTCCATGGTATGGATCCCTCCCCCGCTTTTAAGGGCGTGGAGATTTTTATCAAACTGGTCGCATCCGTCAAAGTAAAGATCTAATGAGGCAACTGAAGCTGGTTCAACCACCTCAAATCCCTTTAGACGGAGACTCTGGCTGGTGTTGGAAGAAGAAGTAAGCACCTGGAACTGTAATCCTCTTTGCCGTTCTTCTGCAAGACATTCAACAAGGCTGGATATGGTGCTGCCCCCGCCCAGTCCGACGATGGCCCGATTCTTTATTATGCCGGCAGCAAATTTTGCAGCCTCCTTTTTTAAATCCGCCTGTTGGTATTCTTTTTCGGTCATACAGCCCAGACATTTTCCGGCCTGAAAAGATAATCATATTCCCGGTCGCTATAATTGCTGTCCGGGAAGAGGATCATAAAATGACTCAATGACTTCCACTCATATCAGAATTGCTGATGAAGGCAATTCTCTTGCTGTCAGGGGACCAGGATGGCGTATTGATGGTACCCTGTCCCCCGTATACATAGGCAAGCACTTTTGGTTTGCTGCCGGAAGCGGTGGACTGTATCCGCAGGTATACATGCTTGTAAGGCGGGTGGATCCCGGGATCAACTTCTTCCTTCAAAAAGGAAAGAAATACCATCCACTGGCCATCGGGTGAAATATGCGCGAACCAGTTGTTCAGGTCATCATTGGTCACCTCTTCCTGGGCGCTGCCATCCGGCTTCATTCGCCAGATTTGCATCAGGCCACTTCGCACAGAATTAAAATAAATATAGTGTCCGTCAGGCGAATATTCAGGACCGTCATCCAATCCCTTCGAATCGGTGAGACGCATTTCCTTCCCTCCTGCTGCAGGGATCTTGTATACGTCAAACTCTCCGTTTCTTTCACCGCAAAATACGAGGTCCTTTCCATCAGGAGACCAGCCGTGCAGATAGGAGGGCCCTTGGGGAGTAATCTGTGTTGGATTACCACCATTCATGGGAACGGTATAGATGATGGAACCTCCGAGCTTGTCCACATTGCTGCTTAGTCCAATCATGGTCCCGTCAAAGGATATCACATGGTCATTATTGTTATTCCTCACTTCTCCCGTGTTCATGGCTTCCGGCTCCAGTGTGCTAAGGTCAAACCGGTAGAGGAGCCCCTTATAGTCATTAAAAATCAAATATTTTCCATCCTTTGTCCAGTTGGGGGCCTGGATGGAATAAGGAACACTGTGAACGATCTTCCTGCTTCCGCTGGCCACTTCAAGCAGTTCCAGGTTGCTGCCCAGGGACATCTGGGTCTCGCCGTCTGCCACCCCCATATATGGGATATTGATTCTCACATCCCAGAATACTCCTGTCTCCAGGACATCCGAATTGTGCGATCCAACAAAAAGACCCACATATACTTCGTCACCCAGGTTAATGCCCGAAATAGTGTCCGTTGTAAAAAGGTCTCCATATTGAGCGACACGCATGATATACTTGTTTCCCCTGCGTTCCAGCTGCAAAACATCAGCCCTGGTTATCGTGGATTTGATTTCTTCAGTCGTTGCCCCCGCCGTTCTGCGGAACTGGAGGGAAGTCAGGCCGTCTCCGTGCTCCACCACGTTTACATGCGGAGAGTTTCCATCCAGGGACTGACGCACCATCCAGCCGATTTTGCGGTGGTAGCCGACCCAGTTTTGAAGGAAGGCCGCCCGGGTGTATAGTATAAAATCTCCTTTCATTTTCTTCCACACAAACTGGAATTCATCATGATCGTTCCAGATATTGTATCCGGCCCCGGAGATGATGTACTGGCCCGTTGACGGAATAAAACTGGCTGATCCGGGTTTCACATTTGTTCCGATATCCCCGTGACCTTCAAAAATTCCCACGGGCATCCTGAGCCCCTGGGAAAACGCCGGTTCCAGGCTGAACTGCACGATACAGGCAGCCAGAAGGGCTGGGAGATATTGACGCCACCCATGGAACCGGAGAATCGCTGACCGGTTCCTGAAAAGGACAGTTTTTAGATTCAGGCTGGTTCGGCAGGAAGAGCCCGAAGCATACTTGTGAATAATCATAGTGGGAGTATTAGCGTTAATAAGAAAGCTGGCTGCGGATGAATCATCCCGTTAAGGCGAAGATAGTTTTGATTTGCCTCGAACGGCACTTTTATACTACATCAACACTACATCATTACCCGAAAGTCGTTGTAATTGTCTACGGGTGACTACATCAAGATTACATCACAGCCCTTGAAAATGACGGTATTGCGTAAATGAGAATGGCCATCCTCCAATTTTTTTTATCTTTATAGCAAGCACCGGAATTTTGCAAAGAATGGCAAGATAGAAGAGTCTTCCGTCCCGAGACTACTTTCTCGTTTTTCCGTCGGGGCTGTAGGGTTTTCCTTACCGATAAAACAGCTAACCACTTCCCAAACCAGGCCCGGAGCCAGCCGGTCCATAATGACCGGCAATCTTTACCTGACCAAAACCAGTAGTAAGTCTTAACCTGCACAAAATGAGATCAGCCTTCCTGGTAATATTCTTTTTGTTGGCAAAAAACCTGTCGATCGGACAGAATACAATTGGGATCCCTGAAATCACGAATTATTCCAAGGACATCTACAATGCGGGGACCCAAAACCGCGGAATTGTTCAGGACCGCAACGGGATCGTATATTTTGCCAATTACGAGGGGTTGGTCAGCTTTGACGGTACTTACTGGAAGACCTATCCCCTCCCCAATAAAACGGTGGTCAGGTCGGTGGCCATCGGAAAGGACGACAAGATCTATGCCGGGGGCCAGGATGATTTTGGTTATTTTGCCCCGGACCTGAACGGAAAGCTGGTTTATACTTCCCTCAAGCCGCTGCTTTCTGAAAAAAACTACTCATTTACGGATATCTGGAATATAATACCCTTTGGCAACGATATATTCTTCCGTTCCCGTGAGAAGATATTCCAGCTGAACAACAATTCGATAACGGCATACCCTGCTTCGAGCGAATGGTCCTTCCTGGGCCTGAGCAACAATGTACTGATCGCCCAGGATGGAAGAGACAGGCTACTTAAGTTTGGCAATGGCATGTGGACGCCATTTATACGGAAAAGTTCGCTTCCTGCCAGTTTCCTGGTCACCTGTGTTTTCCCGATAGGCTCTGACAGCAGTTTCCTAGCTACGGTCAATACGGGGTTTTACGTTCTCCATGGCGATACCATTTCCAATTTCAGGTTTCATGGTTCCGATCCTTTCCAGAACCAGAGGATCCTAACTGCCATTTCCGTCAAGAGGGACTGGATCGCCGTAGGTACAAACCTCGATGGTTGCTTTATCATCAATAAGAAGGGAGAAGTCATCCAGAATATTTCCAGGAAAGAGGGACTTCAGAACAACAATATTCTTTACCTTTTTCTGGATAATAAAAACAACCTATGGCTTGGCCTGGACAACGGGATCGACTTTATAGCCTATAATAATGCCATCAAACATATTTATCCGGAAAAACTGAATGAGGGTCTGGGCTATACTTCCATTATTTACAAGAACGATCTGTATGTCGGTACCTCCAACGGCCTTTACAGTATACCGGTCACCGGCAAAAAGGACCTGAGCTATACCATTGGCGAGTTCAGGTCCGTCCCCGACACCAAGGGGTCCACCTGGGGGCTATGCGAAATCAACGGGTCCCTGCTGCTCGGACACCATGACGGTGCTTTTGAGGTAAAAGAAGGCAGGATAGTTCCCATCAACCGGAATACAGCCTACTGGACCTTTCTGCCATTTTACAACATCCTGCCTTCTTCCCTGGTGGTAGCCGGCAATGATCTTGGGCTGGACCTGGTGAGCTTTAAAAACGGTCGGTTTGTTTCCCGGGGAAACCTTCCCGGTTTTAGCGAGTCATCCCAGTTTATATCCATCGACAACAACAACAATGTCTGGGTGGCCCATCCCTACCGGGGAGTATACCGGTTGGATTTCAATGACCTGTCAAATACCAAGGTCAAATTGTATACAGACAGAAATGGACTTCCTTCATCTCTTAAGAACCATTTGTTCAAGGTAAAGAGCCGAATCGTTGTGGCCACGGAGAAAGGTATTTATGAATACAATGAAAGGATGGACCGGTTTGAAGCTTCCGGATATTTCCGGGATTTTTTTGGGGACCACAACATCCGGCTGCTCCGCGAAGACTCAGATGGGAACATCTGGTTTATCGAGGAAAGAAATCTCGGCGTAATC
>Ga0318563_10001164_pt1 | contig 11097 bp, 10 predicted proteins | sample GRESIP066b5f19_FD_203689 | JGI IMG/M metagenome (GOLD analysis project Ga0318563, IMG submission 203689) | Tropical soil microbial communities from Luquillo Experimental Forest, Puerto Rico - GRE.SIPMG.066b5f19 | ecosystem: Environmental > Terrestrial > Soil > Tropical forest > Bulk soil... | reverse complement strand
CCATGTTGCGGATATGCATCGCATCGCCCACGGTCTTCAGCGGCAGCGCGTGTTGCTCGAGCCCGGGAATGAGGTCCAGCCGCGCCCGGTTTCCGAACGCGAGCAGCAGGTGCTCGTACGCAAAGGTGACGTCGCCCGCGAGCGTCGATGCCGTCAGAACCCTGCGGCGAGGATCGACTTGGCTCACGTGTCCCATCACGAAGCGCGCGTGCGTGATCATTTCGCGGATCGGCGCGACGACCTGTTCCGGAAAGATGGAGGCCCCGACGGCCTCCGGCAGCATTGGGTTGAACGTCGTGTGGCTTTCCTCGCTGATGAGCAGCAAGCGGTAGCCGGAAGGCAGCTTGCCGTCGAGTGCCCGCATGAGCGCCGTCCCGGCAAACCCTCCGCCAACAATGATGATGTTCTTGTCTGCGCTCATCGCAAGTAGCTCCAGTGAATCGTCTCTGGGCTTGGTCGGAAATCCCGGCCGCCGCTTACTTCGACGCGGCGTCCAGTAAGGATTTGGTCCCGCGCGTGACTATCTCAGCGATCGGGGCCGCCATGCTCCCACGAACTGCAGTGTCCGCCGCCGTGCAAGCGGACGTCCTTCAGCTCGGCTTCTGCGTGGACGTGCCCCCGACCTATGCCAACGCACCGGGAGTAACCCATGTTCAAAGGCAAGACTGCACTCGTCACCGGCTCGACGAGCGGCATTGGTCTCGGCATTGCGACCGCATTTGCCGAGAGGGGCGCCAACGTAATCCTCAACGGCTTCGGCGATGCCGCGGGAATCGAGAAGCTCCGTGCCAAGCTCTCCGCCGATTATGCGGTAACCGTCCGCTATGATGGCGCCGACCTTTCGCAACAGCCGCCGATCGAGGCGATGATGAGCAAGGCGCTGGCCGAGTTCGGCGCAATCGACATCCTCGTCAACAACGCCGGCATTCAACACGTGGCGCCGATCGACGAGTTTCCGGTCGACAAATGGAACCTGATTCTGGCGCTCAACCTGACGGCGTCGTTCCACACGATCCGGTTGGCGCTTCCCGCGATGAAGGCGAAGAAGGCGGGGCGGATCATCAACATCGCTTCCGCCCACGCACTGGTGGCGAGCCCGTTCAAGTCCGCGTACGTCGCAGCCAAGCACGGCATCGCCGGCCTCACCAAGACGGTCGCGCTCGAAGTCGCAACGATGGGCATCACGATGAATGCGATCTGTCCCGGCTATGTGTGGACGCCCCTCGTCGAAAAGCAGATTCCCGATACCGCCAGGACGCGCGGCCTCACCGAAGCACAGGTCATCAACGACGTCCTGCTGCACGCGCAGCCGACGAAGCAATTCGTGCAGGTCAGCGAGGTGGCGGCGCTTGCGACGTTCCTGGCGAGCGAAGAAGCCGCCTCGATCACCGGCACGATCATTCCCATCGACGGCGGCTGGACCGCGCAGTAGTCCGGGACCGCGCAGCTGTCCAGGGTCCATCTCAATCGAGGTCATCATGACGGCAACGAAGAGAGCCAAGCGCGGCTCGGACTCCGGCAACGGCGCTTTTACCAGCCTCCGCCATCCGGGGTTTCCCGGACAGGTCGTGCTGGTGTTGCAAGGGGGCGGCGCGCTCGGCGCCTACCAGGTCGGCGTGTACCAGGCCATGCACGAGGCGGGTGTCGAGCCGGATTGGGTGATCGGAACATCGATCGGCGCGATCAACGCCGCGCTCATCGCCGGCAATTCCACGGAGAACAGGATGACCCGCCTGCGGGAATTCTGGGCGCGGGTCGAACAGGAGTCCGATCCCGATCTTCTCGGTCTCTTCACAGGGCTGTCCAATGCGTCGGCAAACCTCGCGACCATGCTGAAGGGCATTCCCGCGTTCTTCATTCCGAATCCGCTTGCGTGGCTGAGCTCGCACTCGCAGCTGGGTGTGGAACGTGCCGCGTACTACACCGTTTCACCGCTGAAGGAGACGCTGGGCGACCTGATCGACCTCGAGCATCTCGATGCGCGCAAGATGCGACTCACCGTCGGCGCCGTCAACGTCCGCACCGGCGAGATGCGCTACTTCGACAGCCGCGACCATGCGGTGTGCATCGACCATGTACTGGCCTCCGGCGCGCTGCCGCCGGCGTTCCCCGCCGTGCGCATCGACGGCGATCCGTACTGGGACGGCGGCATTTACTCGAATACGCCGATCGAAGCGGTGCTCGACGACAAGCCGCGGCAGGATTCGGTGATCTTCGCCGTGCAGATGTGGAATCCCGAAGGTCCCGATCCGGTAACGCTATGGGACGTGATGGGAAGGCAGAAGGACATCCAGTACGCGAGTCGCGCCAAAAGCCACATCGCCCGGCAAAAGCAGATCCATCATCTGCGGCACATCATCCGCGAGATCGCCAAGCACGTGCCGGCAAGGAACCGGGAGTCCGCAGTCGTCAAGGAGCTCGCCTCGTGGGGATGCAACACGACGATGCACGTGGCGCGACTGATCGCGCCGAGGATCGACGGCGAGGATCACACCAAGGACATCGATTTCACCCCTGGCGGCATTCGCAGTCGCTGGGAGGCGGGCTACGCCGACACCAAGGCGATGCTGGACCGCGCGCCATGGAACCGCCCCGTCGATCCGATCGACGGCGTCGTGATTCACGATCCCGTGACCCATCGGGCCCCGCCGCTCGCGCGCGGCGTCGATGGATTCGCCGGCAGAACGAAGTAGGAACGCTCGGCGCGATGGACATCATCCTGACGAGTCTTGCATTTCTGGTCGCCGCGATTTGTGCGGGTACGATGGGCTTCGCCATTCAACGCGGCGGGACGTGCACGGTTGCCGCCATCGACGAAGTCGTGGCCAAGCGTCGCTTCAACCGATTGGTGGCACTGATCGAAGCCTCGATCTGGGTCGGCGGCGGCCTCGCGCTCGCCACGGCGTTCCATCTGCTGGGGAACATGCCAGGGGGCTACCCCGTCAGCTATCTCACGGTAGTGGGCGGGATCCTTCTCGGACTCGGTGCGTACATCAATCGCGCCTGCGTCTTCGGCGCGATCGCGCGCTTCGGTTCCGGCGAATGGGCGTACCTCGCCACACCGCTCGGAATCTATGTCGGCTGTCTCATCGTCACATCCGGATTTTCGCCAATGGCGCCTGCGAAGCTCCCTTACGGCTCGCCCGTGCTCACGGTGGCGCTCTGGCTAGCCGTGCCGTTCACCGCCTTCCTCTTGTGGCGCGTCGTCCGGCCGCTGCGTGCGTTTTCGTCGGAGGCGTCCGAGCGGCCGCTCCTGACGCGTTTGGGTCATGGGATCGCGACGCGCGTGTGGGCCCCGCACAGCGCCACCACCGTGATAGGCATCACGTTCTTCGTCATGTTCCTTTTGGTCGGGGCGTGGGATTACACCGGCGCACTGGCGGAGCTTGCACGCGGGATGTCACACAGCCTGGTCGCGAAGTTGCTCCTTCTCTGGGCGCTATTCCTCGGCGCCGTGCTGGGAGGCTACACCGCTGGACGAATTCGCAGCACACGCGTCTCGGCGAAGCAGCTGCTGAAGTGTTTTGCCGGCGGCGTCCTCATGGGCTGGGGCGGATTGCTCGTTCCGGGGCAAAACGATGGCTTGATCCTGGTCGGCATGCCCTTGCTATGGCCGTATGCGTGGCTCGCCTTCCTGATGATGTGCCTGTCGATCGGCGCCGCGCTGACGATCGAGCGAATCGCAAGCACACCGGCCGCGCAAGAACGCGCTTCCTAGATAGCGTAAGGCGCAAGCGTCCGCTGCGACAAAATGCAGCATGACGTGTTCCCTCCAACAGCACCCAACTCACGAGGCAATGATCATGAATGAACGATTCGCCAACCTGTGCAAGCTTGTCGCTTTTTCCCTCTCGCTCACGTTTTCCGCATCGGGAATCGCGCACGCCGACGGCATGGTCGCGCCCGCAATCGACGACGGCATCATCAAGGTGAAGAGCGCCTATTCGAAGGCGGAAACCATCGCGCGCTTGAAGCAGGACATCGCCGACAAGGGCATCCGGTTCTTCGACGAGATCGACCAATCGAAGCTCGCCGCGGATGCGGGGGTGCAAATCCGCCCGTCGACGTTACTGGTCTTTGGCAACCCGCCCCTCGGGACGCTCTTCATCCGCTCGAACTCGCTCGCTGGCCTCGACTGGCCAGTGCGGTTGCTGGTGTTCGAAGATGAGCAGGGCCAGGTCTGGACCGCCTACACCGATTTTGCGTACATCGCGCGCCGGCACGACATTCACGGGATGGACCAGGCGGCTTTCGACAAGGCCACCGGCGTCATCGCCTCGATTACGTCCAGCGTCAAGGCTCGCTAGGCAAGCTTCGTCGGGATTTCGCGGAAGAACGTCCTATGACCGAGGAGTTCGACGCGATCGTGATCGGCACTGGCCAGGCCGGGCCCGCACTGGCCGTCCGCCTGGCCGGAGCGGGCTGCGAGACCGCGATCATCGAGCGCAAGCGCTTCGGCGGCACCTGCGTCAACGTCGGCTGCATTCCGACCAAGACGTTGGTCGCGAGCGCCCGCGCAGCCTGGGTAGCGCGCAATGCGGCTGCGTACGGCGTCGCCATGGATGGCGCTGTCCGCGTCGACATGCCAAGAGTAAAGGCTCGCAAGGACGAAATCGTAGCGCAGTCCACGAACGGCGTCGAAAGCTGGCTCCGCGGAACACCAAACGTTACCGTGATCGAGGGCCACGCTCGCTTCGAGAGCTCGCGCGTGGTGCGCGTCGATGGCCGGCAGCTGACCGCGCCGCGAATCTTCATCAATACCGGCGGCCGCCCCACCGTGCCGCCGATCGGCGGCCTCGCCGATGTCGACTACCTCACGAGCACCAGCATGATGGACGTCGATTTCCTGCCTGAGCATCTGATTGTCGTCGGCGGCAGCTACATCGGTCTCGAGTTCGCGCAGATGTACCGGCGGTTCGGCAGCCGCGTCACCATTGTCGAAATGACGCCGAGGCTCATTTCGCACGAGGATGAGGAGGTGTCGCAGGCGGTACGCGAAATCCTGGAAGCCGAGGGCATCGGCGTTCGCCTCAATGCGCGATGCCTCGCTGTCGAAAGGCACGCCAACGGCATTGCCGTACGCGTGAGCTGCGAAGAGGAGCCGCGCACAATCGTCGGCTCGCACCTCCTGCTCGCGGTCGGACGGGTGCCGAACACCGACGACTTGGGCCTCGATCGTGCCGGCATCGCGACGGACGCACGCGGCTTCATCGTCGTCGACGACGAGCTCGCGACCAGCGTCCCTGGCGTCTGGGCGCTCGGCGACGTCAATGGGCGCGGCACGTTCACGCACACATCGTTCAACGACTATGAAATCGTCGCCGCCAATCTTCTCGACAACGAAGCAAGGCGGGTATCGGACCGCTTTCCCGTCTATGCGTTGTTCACGGATCCGCCGCTGGCGCGCGCCGGAATGACGGAGCGCGAGGCCCGCGCCTCAAGTCGCCTGGTCCTCGTGGGTCGGCGTGCGATGGCGCGCGTCGGCCGCGCACGCGAACGCGGAGAAACAAAGGGGTTCATGCAGGTCCTGGTCGATGGCGAAACCCGCAAGATTCTCGGCGCTGCGTTCCTCGGCATCGAAGCGGATGAGGCCATCCACTGCATCATCGACGTGATGAACGCCGGCGCGCCCTACACGGCGATACGGCGCGCCGTGCATATCCATCCCACGGTTTCCGAGCTGATTCCGACGCTCCTCGGCGAACTCTCGCCGCTGCAGTAAATTCCGAACGGAGTGCCGTCGCGGAGTCCAGGCGGAAGGTTGTCACACGCTGTGCGCGCCTGACCGCTGACGTTTCGGGAGTCCCGAAAGCAAAAGCGCGCCGGCGCGAGAGCCGGCGCACCTCTTGGCTGAAGGACGTCGAACAGCACGTCCTGCATTCACATCATGTGTTCGTCCTTCTTCATCTCGACCGGGAACAGGTCCACCGAAATCAGCACCACGGGCGACGTTCCGGTGTTCTGCCACCAGTGCTGCGTACCGTTCTTCTCGGGTGCCACATCGCCTGCCTTGTGCACGATCGGCGCCGCGCAATTGCTGGCGTACTCGATGACCTCGCCGGAAACGATGTAGATCATCGCAGGGCGGTTGCCATGGCTGTGCCACGGAACGACGCCGCCCGGCTGGATGTCGAGCTGGCGAATCCGCAGCAGGCGTCCGCTGATGGCCGCCGGCTCCCTCGCGAGATCGATACTGCCACGCACGACGTCGGTGACGCCTTTGGCTGCTGCGGTGCTCATTTTTTGTCCCTGGCCATCCGCCACCCGCTTGTCCGCGGGGCATTCGCCCGCGGTGGCCGCGGTGGCCGCGATCGACAATGCGCCGGCGACGGCGCTGGCGACGAGGGTTCGCTTCCACGTCGACTGGAAAGAGATGCTGTCGTTGCGCATGATGCTTGTCTCCTGTGAGTTTGTTGGTCGCGCGCGGCAATCGCTGCGGACGTGGTGTCTGTCGGCAGTGCGCAAGTTTGCTTACATGACAGGCGGGGCTCGGACCCGCGCGACCAATCGCCATGTAAGGAAGCGACCGGCCATACGGCGAAACCGGTGCGGTTCCGAGGCGAAATGGAGTTTTCGATGAAACATCTTCTTGCCTGCGTCACGCTCGGTCTTGCGCTTCCGCTCTCGGCGCACGCCGAAGCACCCATCGCTTGAATGAACCACGATCTCACGCAGCGCTCCGGCGCAAGCGGGGCACCGCAAAGTCCACGAACGCCCGGACGTTCGGCGACAGGAACCGCGCGTGGGCGTACACGATCTGGATGGGGACAGCGGGTGGCTCGAAGGCCTCGAGTATGTGCGTTGCCTTTCTCGCGGCGAAAAGCGCTTCGACCTGGTAGGAGAGAAATTGGCCGCAGCCAAGCCCGTTGACGATGGCGTCGATCGCGACGTTGAACTGGTTGGTGCGCAACCGCGGACGCACTGAGACCTGGGAGGGATTGCCCGAGAACGTCCAGTCGTTGTTCGAAGTGAGGCCGGTGAAGACGACACAGCTGTGACCTGCTAGATCGGCAGGCGTCTGCGGCACGCCGGCACGCTTCAGATACGCTGGGCTGGCACACACCACTCGCCGCGTAGTCCCCGCCGGCGTGGCGACAAGCGACGACTCGGGAAGGTGGGCGATGCGAATGGCCGCGTCCACGCCTTCCTCGACGAGGTCCACCACTCGATCGAGCAGCAGGAGCTCCACCTCGACTCCGGGGTGCTTGCCGAGAAATTCGGTGACGATCGGCGCGACGCGCAGTTGGCCGAATGCGACCGGTGCGGTCAGCCGCAGCAGTCCCTTGGGCCTCGTTCTGCGGGAGCGCAGCGCGGCGTCAGTAGCCTCGATCTCGGCGAGCACCCGACGGCAGCGCTCGTAGTACTCGCGGCCGACGTCAGAGAGCGACGATCGGCGCGTAGTGCGGTTCAACAAGCGCACACCCAAGGAGCGCTCCAACGCTGCTAGCGTGCGGACGACCGACGGGGCCGAGACGCCGAGCCGGTCGGCGGCGCCCGCGAGGGTGCCGCGCTCGACGATGCGTACGAATACCTCCATGGCGCGAAGCCTGTCCATCGATGGAGTATTCATGCAAAACATGCACTGATCAAGTGTCCTGGACGCTATTTATTCAATATCTTGCACGTATCAACATACCTCCCGTGATGCGGCCGAATCCTTCGGCGGCCGAAACAGGAGATCGCCATGTCCCATATCCGTACACCCCAAGACATCGATGCCGCACCGATCGCGTCGCGTCCGCTGCTCGAAGCCGTGAAGCGTCAGCTCGGCTCCGTACCCAATCTCTTTCGTCTCGTCGCTAACAGCCCCGCCGCGCTTGAAGGCTACCTTGGCATGCAAGGCGCGCTGGCCAAGGGCGCGCTGCCGGCGGCGACGCGTGAGCGCATCGCGCTGGCGGTCGCCGAGGTCAACAGCTGCAACTACTGTCTCGCCGCGCACACGTACCTCGCGCGGAATCTCGCCCGGTTGGACGATGCGGAGATCGCGGCCAATCGCGCCGGCGCTTCGGGCGACGCAAAGGCGCACGCGGCTGTGATGTTCGCGGCGACGATCGCGCGCGAGCGCGGCCATATCCGGCCGGAGCAGCTCGCCGCGGTCAGGGCCGCGGGCTACGACGACGCTCAGATCATCGAGATCGTGCAGCACGTCGCGCTCAACACGTGGACCAACTACATCAACGAGGTCGGCGGAACTGACATCGACTTTCCCGCGACTGCGCCTCGCAAAGCTGCCTGAGGAGTCCTAACCATGAAGACCTTCGCCGAGCTCGCTTTCACGCCTGCGGTGCGAACGCTGCAGGAACGGCACGGTTCATGTGCCGCGTACGCGCGGGTGCAGGCAAGAGCCCAACCCGGCGAAGGTCTCGGGTCGCGTGAAGTCGAACATCTGTCCGGTGTGGACAGTTTCTACATCGCGACCGTGAGCGAGACCGCGTGGCCCTACATTCAACACCGCGGTGGTCCGCGCGGCTTCCTCAAGGTCCTGTCGCCCACCCGGCTCGCCTTTGCCGACTTCAGCGGCAATCGCCAGTTCGTGTCCGTAGGCAACGCCACCCGCGACCATCGCGCGTCACTCATCGCGATGGACTATCGCAACCGGCGGCGGCTCAAGCTCATGGGGCGGCTTCGATTCGAAGCGATCGACGATGCGGATGCCGCGCTTGCGTCCGCGGTGGAATTGCCGGCTTACCGTGCGCGCATCGAGCGTGTCGGAGTGATCGACATCGAAGCGATGGATTGGAACTGCCCGCAGCACATCGCGCCGAGATTCACGCTTGCGGATATGGAGGCCGCCGTTGTGCCACTGCACGATCGCATCCGGCAACTCGAGGCGGAGGTCGCTGCGTTATGTAAGCCGACGTCCGGAAATCCGCCGGCTACGCCGTGACTAGAAGATCAACCGAGTCTATTGCGTCGAAATTCCGTGCGGCGACGGATCGCCAGCCTTGATCTGCCCCTCGGGCGGCTTGGCGTTCATGTCCCAGGGCAGTTGCCGCGTCAAGAGAACGTTGAGCAGGTTGTCCTGGAAATTGATGTTGCTGGTCAGCTGGTCGTGCCGCTCACACAGGAAGAACCAGTACGCGACCGGAAGAAAGCTCTCCTCGTTTTGCGGAGCGGTCGGGTCGAGCGTTTCACGCGCGAGGAGCGACGGTTTGGTCACGCGTCCGTCACCGGGTTCGAGCATCAGCTCGCCGTAAGGAACCTTCGGCCGCGGCGCATGTATGTCCGCCGGGTTGAGTCGGGCGCGCGGGAGGCCGTTTTCCATTTCCAGCGCCATGCGCGCGGGCGTGAGCTGGCAGTCGCCGCCGAAGAGCACGTAGCGAATCGGCGACGACGGCTCGGGCGTCGACAGCATCCATGCTAGGCGCCGCGCGCGCTCGAGGCGCAGTGCGAAATAGCGTCGCAGCGCCGCTACATAGGCTTCGCCGGTCGCGCCGCGCGCCGCTCGCAACCGCGCTTCGACTGCGGGGTCGTAGATGCCCCACCGATACCGCTGCCACACGTCGGGATCGAACAGACTGTCGGACAGCGGATTGCCGTCGATGTCGATCAGCCAGGTGGCGATCGGATGCGGAAACAGCTGATAACCGCTCGGCATCGTCGCCAGCACCTCGGGTGCCATGCGCTTCAAGCCGATCGGCTCGCCGATCAGGTACGCATGCAGCGACGAGGTCGCGCCGAAGTTCGGCGCGCCGAGCAGGATTAGCTTGCGCACCCGCGCAGTGCCGTACAGCGAGATGAGCTGGGGCGTGCCGTCGAGCACGTCGACCGGCCCGTAGCGGAGGTAGTAGCGCGAAACCAGTCCACCCATGCTGTGCGCGACGATGTCGACGCGCAGCTTCGGATCGCCGTAATCCGCGCGAATCTGCTCGATCAGCTGATCCAGCTCTCGCGCGTGGACGACATTGTCCTGCCGCCAGTCGTACGTGAAAATGTAATAGCGGCGTTCGCCAGGCTGGACGCGCGTCCCCGGCGTCGCCCGCACATACCCGCCGTAACGCACAAGCGTCTCGATAATCGGCCCGTAGAAGTCCTGGCCGAGAACCTGCTCTGCGATCGCGAACGCTTCGAGGTTGTCGGGCTTGACTTCCAGCGTCTCGGGGTCGAACTTGAGTTCGAGATCGCTGTAGTCGTCGAAGAAGACTCGCTTCCAGTCGCCCGGCCACACCTCGACGCCCGTCGTGCGATCGCGCAGCTTCGATCCGAACAGTCCTGGGATAACGATCAGGGGCGTCTCATCGGGAGCCACGGCAGAGACGCGGTAGAGCCGTCCGAGGTCCGGACGCACCATCTCGCTGCCGCATCCGGCGATACCGCACGCAAGGGCTGACGCGATGAGCCACTGCCCGCACGTGCGCAGGATGCCCATCCGCCTCATCGTACGGCGAGGTATCACGAATATCCCCTAGTCCCAGGTTGATCGGCTTCAACTCGCAGTCGAGAGCCGGATAGTTTCCGAGAACGACGATGCCGACAACGGCAATGCCCCTGACCTGAAGGAAACGCATAAGCGGGCCGCCATGCTCACGGCTCAGGGCGCTCGGTCATTATCCTTCAAGGCGTACCCTTCCATTTCAGATCGCCCCCACCCCGAGGGGACGCGCGCGCGCTCGGCTCTTCGTCCGAGCGCGGTATCTCGCCTGCGTTCTTTGTTACCCCGCTTCCGGGAGTGCCAGTAGCCGGTCAACAAGGGCGGCCGAGGAAACCGATCACCGAAGTGCGAACTAAACGAAGTCAGGCGCCGGAGTCGCGATGAAGCCGCGCCTCCTCCGCTCGCGACCTGACGTAGCGGTAGACGCCATTCACGACGAGCGAACCGACGCCGATCCCGATCCCGAGCAGGACGATCGAGCCCATGTGGTCGAGGACGATGGGAACGTTGCCAAACCAGTAGCCGCCCACGACGAGCGTCACCACCCATACCGCGGCGCCGACGGTCACCGCCGCAAGAAAGCGCGCAAAGGTCATCTCCACGACACCTCCAACGAACGGAGCGAAGGTCCGCACGACCGCGACGAACGGCGAAATCAGGAACGTGAGCCCGCCATAATTCTCGTAGAAGGCGTGAGTGCGTAGCAGCGCGGCTTTATCTAGCCA
>Ga0318563_10001163_pt1 | contig 11103 bp, 12 predicted proteins | sample GRESIP066b5f19_FD_203689 | JGI IMG/M metagenome (GOLD analysis project Ga0318563, IMG submission 203689) | Tropical soil microbial communities from Luquillo Experimental Forest, Puerto Rico - GRE.SIPMG.066b5f19 | ecosystem: Environmental > Terrestrial > Soil > Tropical forest > Bulk soil... | reverse complement strand
TTCACTCGGCCGATCGTAAGGCACGACAGGTCAGCGGGCCGAGTGGGCTCCGGTCATCATCGCGGCCAGGTCGTCCGGGTGCAGGAACGAGGGCGGCGGCGGGGGTCCCCAGGCGAACAGGCCGCGGCCGCCCTCGAGGTCTTCCGGGGTCCAGAGCTGGTCGTCGATGATGCAGTCCATGTCGGAGTAGTACTCGGAGAAATTGCCCGCCGGGTCTTTGAGGTACCAGAAGAAGTTCGATCCCGCGTAGTGGCGGCCGAGGCCCCAGACGTGCCGCTCGGGCCGGCCCTCGAGCATGGCGCAGGCGCCGCGGCCCACGTCGTCGACGTCGTCGACCTGCCAGGAGGTGTGGTGCAGGAAGCTGACCGGCGCGCCCAGCACGAGCACGTTGTGATGGTCGGTCGAGCAGCGCATGAACGCGCCCACGCCCTTGATCCGGTCGCTGACCTTGAAGCCGAGCCCGTCGGTGAAGAACGACATGGTGGCCCGGGGGTCGGTGCTGCCCAGCACGGCGTGCCCGAGCTTGCGGGGGCGCACCCGGCCCTGCCGGGTGAAGCCGGGGGCCCGGCTGCCCTGCCGGTCGAACCGGCCGGGCCCGTTGTAGGCGGTGGCCGGCACCGGGTCCTGCCGGGTCCGCGGGGCGACATCCAGGCCGACGCGCACGCCGGTGACCGGCTCGGTCGCCTCAAGGCTGGTCCCCCGCAGGTCCGCCGGGACGCCGAGCCGGGCCAGGTTCGCCGCGGCGCGGGCCAGGTCGTCGGCGTCGTCGACGCCGACGCGCAGGGCGATCAGCCGCCGGGTGGGCGCGGCAACCAGCCGCAGCTGGCGGCCCGCGTCGAGGGTGCTGAACCACCCGTCGGCCTGCGGCGCGAGGCCGAACTCGGCGTAGTAGGCGGCGGTCTGCTCGACGTTCGGCACGCCGATGGTGACCGACAGCAGCCCGTGCAGGCTCATGGATGCCTCCCAGTGCTCTGCTGCCCTCACGGTAACCCGGGGTGATAGCCGGCGGAAGGACGGGCCGCAGAACGACACCGCGGCAGCCACGATACCCCAAGGGGTATATGCTGTCGGACGTGAATGTGGACAGTGAGGAGCTCGCGGACGTGATCCGGCGGCTGAGACGCGCGCAGGGCCAGATCGGCGGCGTGATCCGGATGATCGAGGACGGCCAGGACTGCTCGGACGTGCTGACCCAGCTCGCCGCGGCGGCGCGGGCCGTGGACCGGGCGGGTTTCAAGATCATCGCCAGCGGGCTCTGCCAGTGCCTGCTCGATGAGCAGGCGGGCCGCGAGCACGCGGCGGCGGAGCGCGCCCGCCTCGAGAAGCTGTTCTTGTCGCTGGCCTGACGCCCTAGGGCCCGTTCGGAATGAAAATGGGGTTTCACTTCGCTAGAGCGAAGTGAAACCCGGGTTTCATCCCATTGGGATGGGCCCACGGCCGGGGAATTTTCCCGGGGCGAGCGTTGTCGATACCCCTACGGGTATCCACGACGCGAGGAGGCGGACAATGGCGACGGTCGAGCTTACGGCCGAAAACTTCAACTCGACGGTGAGCGGCGACGGCTTGGTTCTCGTCGACTTCTGGGCGGCGTGGTGCGGGCCGTGCCGGATGTTCGGGCCCATCTTCGAGAAGGCGTCCGAGAAGTACCCGGACGCGGTGTTCGGCAAGGTCGACACCGAGGCGCAGCCCGAGGTGGCGGCCGCGTTCAACATCTCCTCCATCCCGACGCTGATGATCGTCCGCGACGGCATCGTGCTGTACGCGCAGCCCGGCGCGCTGCCTGAGGCGGCGCTCGAGCAGCTGATCACCAAGGCCAACGAGCTGGACATGGACGAGGTCCGGGCCCAGCTCGAGACGACCGCCAAGGCCTGACGCTAGGACAGCACGCGGCCGCGGAAGTGGCGCAGGCCGATGGCCAGGAACACCACCGCGAACCCGGTCACGACCGGGTAGATCACGTACAGCGGCAGGTGCGGCGCGTTGGTGAACGCGGCCCGCATCCCCTCGTTCACGTAGATCAGCGGGTTGATCAGCACGAGCGTCTGCAGCCAGTGCCAGCCGTCGACGGTGACCGGCGCGAGCTTGGTCCACGCGTAGTAGGTGCCGCCCAGGAACGTGATCGGCAAGATGATGAAGCCGAACATCAGGCCGATGTTCCGCGGCTCGAAGCTGGTGCCGAGCACTAGGCCGAGGCCCGCCATCGCGATAGCGGCCAGCGGCACGAAGGTCACGATGATCCACCAGTGCAGGGTCAGGTGGGCCTCCACTCCGGGCGCGTGCACCACCGAGGCGATGGGCAGCACGATAGCCGCCGACAGCACGCCCTGCGCCGCGCCGGACAGCACCTTGGCTATGGCCACCAGCCAGATCGGGCAGGGGGCCTGCACCCGGTCCTCGATCTCCCGGGTGAAGCCGAACTCCTGGGCCATGGCCAGCGCGATGGACTGCACGCCCTGGAACATGACCGAGATGCCGACCACGCCCGGGACCAGGATGGTGGCGAAGGCCGACTGCTCGACCGGCCCGTGGCCGCCGATGCCCTGCCCGATCTTCGGGAACACGTAGAGGAAGACGAAGCAGAGCAGGAACGGCTGGATGAGCGTGCGCAGCACGAACTCCCAGATGTGCTTGCGCAGCACGACCAGGTCGCGCAGCAGCAGGGCGCCCAGCGCGGTCCAGCTCGCGGCGGCCACCGAGCGGGTGGGCCCGCCGCCGATCCGCCGGCCGCCGGCCGGCGCCTGGGTGGTGCCGGTAGGGATCACAGCCATCAGTCGCGCAGTTCCTTCCCGGTCAGGCTGATGAACACGGTCTCCAGGGTGGGCTCGGCGATGGACACGTCGACCAGGTCGTAACCCTCGCGCTCGGCCGCGAGCACGATCCGTGGGACCAGCCGGTCGCCGCCTTGCATGTGCAGTTCGAGCTTGTCCTCGGCCACCCTGGTCCGGGTTACGCCTTCGACGCCCTTGGCGAGCAGTTCGGCCAGGCGGGCCGGGTCGCCGGTGGTCTTGACCGTGACGATGGTGTCGGCGCCGATGCTCTGCTTGAGCGCGGCGGGCGTGTCCAGGGCGAGGATGCGGCCGTGGTCCATGATCGCGACCCGCTGGCAGAGCCGGTCCGCCTCCTCCATATAGTGCGTGGTGAGCAGGATGGTCTGGCCCTCGGCGTGCAGTTCGCCGAGCAGGTCCCACAGCGCCAGCCTGCTCTGCGGGTCCAGGCCGGCGGTGGGCTCGTCCAGGAACAGCACGCTCGGGCGGTGGAAGATGGCCCGGGCCACCATGAGCCGCTGGGCCATGCCGCCGGACAGGGCGTAGACCGACGCCTTGGCCCACCTGCTGAGCTGGAACTGCTCGAGCAGCTGATCCGCGGTCTGCCGGGAGGCCTTGGCGCCCATGCCGAACAGGCGGCCGTGAAAGTACAGGTTCTCCCAGACGGTGAGCTGGCGGTCCAGGGTGTTCTGCTGGGAAACGATGCCGGTCAGCTGCTTGGCCAGCGCGGGATGCGCCGCCACGTTGACCCCGGCGATGAAGGCCCGGCCCGCGGTCGGGACCACGCGGGTGGTGAGCATGCCGGCCGTGGTGGTCTTGCCGGCGCCGTTCGGGCCGAGCAGGCCGAAGATCTCTCCGGCCTGCACGTCGAGGTTGAGCTTGTCCACCGCGGCGAAGTCGGTGCCCTGGTAGACCTTGGTCAGGTCCTCGGTATGGATGACGGCGTCCGGCTCGCTCATGGTGGATCCAGCCTAGGGTCCGCCGAGGACAGTGGACGGATCACTCATCGGTGGGCGCCGACCAGGGCGACATGGATCTTCGCGGCGGGGGCGGGGGTGCCGACCTCATCAGAGAAAGGGCCGTAGGGGGTGCCGTAGACGGGAGTGCCCGGTTCCTGGCGCCAGCTGTCGGCGACCGAGCCGGCGTCGACCGCGTCGTAGCCGATCGAGTCGAGGAACTCGGTCACCGCCGCCTTGGCCGCCGGGCTGTCGCCCGCGATGGGCAGGGCGGTGCGGTCCTGCGCGCCGTGCGGGCGGGCCAGCGAACCCAGGTGCCTGAAGGTGATGTTGTTGAAGACCTTCACGACCTGGGCGTCAGGCAGGTCACGCTGCAGCAGGCCGCTACTGGTCAGCGCGCCGGTGTCCAGTTCGGCGATGTGCCCGTCGCGCTGCGGGTAGTAGTTGCCGGTGTCCAGGACCGGCTTGCCGGCCAGCGGCTTGACCGGGATCTCGCCGAACGCCTTGACCGGGACGCTGACCACGACCAGGTGGCCGGCCTCGGCGGCCTGGCCGGCGGTGCCGGCCGTCGCGAGCGGGCCGAGTTCGGCCGCGAGCTCGGCCAGGGTCTCCGGGCCGCGGGAGTTGCTGAGCACGACCCGATGTCCGGCAGCCACGCTGAGCCGGGCCACGGTGCCGCCGATCATGCCGCTGCCGATGATGCCTACGGTTGTCATGCACGCGCCAACCCCGGATCCCGCGCCGGCATTCCGGACGCGGGATCCGAGGTGGGCGGCCCCCGTCAGGCGCTGGAGCGCGGCGCGAACTCCTCCGGGATCACGAGCTCACCCAGGGACTCGCCGATGGCCTCGATCTCGCTGACCGCGGTGACCTCGGCCATGGGCTCGGACGCGAGCCGGGCCGGTGCAGTCCGCGGGCGCAGGGTCAGGTAGCTGACCACGACCCCGGCCGCCATCAGGACGATGGTGACCAGCAGCCCGGTGTGGTAACCGTCCAGGAAGGCGTGCACGGGTCCGGCCCCGGCCCGCAGCGAAGCGGCCTGCCGGGTGCGCAGCACGGCGCCGATGACCGTGATCCCGAGCAGCCCGGCGACCTCGCGGGAGGCGTTGAGCAGCGCGGAGGCGATGCCGGCCCGGGCCGGCGGGGTGGCCGCCATGACCGCGTTGGTGAGCGGCACGTTCATCAGCCCCGCGCCCGCGCCGAACAGCATGAACCCGGGCAGCAGGCTGGCGTAGCTGGCCTGCAGGCCGAGGCGGGCGAACAGGACCAGGCCGACGACCATGAGCAGCATGCCGAACGCCACCGTGCGATGCGCCCCGGCCCGGGCCTGGACCTGCGGCGCGATCGCGGCGAACACCGCGACGCACAGCGCCATCGGCACGAAGGCCAGGCCGGCCTTGACCGGCGAGAATCCGAGCGTCAGCTGCAGGTACAGCGAGGTGAAGAAGTAGATGCCGAGGATGCCGAAGGCCCAGATCATCATCGTGCCGACGCCGCCGCTGAACTCGCGGCTGCGGAACATGGTCAGGTCGACCATCGGATGCGCGCTACGCGACTCGATGGCCAGGAAGGTCACCATGGCCGCGGCGGCCAGCGCGAACGAGCCGAGGATCAGCGGTGCGGTCCAGCCCCGGACGTCGCCCTCGATCAGCGCGTAGGTCAGCGCGAACAGCGTCACCGCGGAGGCGATCAGCCCGGGCACGTCGAGCCGCCGGACCGCGGAGGATTCGCGGGATTCGTCCACGTACCGCAGGGAGATGGCGATCGTGATCACGCCGACCGGCACGTTGATGAGGAAGATCCAGCCCCAGTGCAGATGCTGGCTGATCAGGCCGCCCAGCGCCGGACCGAGCGCGAGGGCCAGGGCCCCGGCCGCGGCCCAGATGCCGATGGCCGTGTTGCGTTCCCTGACGTCCTTGAACGTGGCCACGATGATGGCCAGCGTGGCCGGCATCAGCAGCGCCGCGCCGATGCCCTGGACGGCCCGGCTGGCGATGAGCACGCCCCCGTTGGCGGCCAGCCCGGCGGCCAGCGAGGAGAGCGTGAAGACGCCCAGCCCGAGCAGGAACAGCCTGCGCCGGCCGTACACGTCCGCGAGCCTGCCGCCGACCAGCAACAGCCCGGCCAGCGTGAGCAGGTAGCTACTGACCACCCACTCCAGCCCGGACACCGACAGGTGCAGGCTGCGCTGGATGGTCGGGATCGCGACGTTGACGATGTTGTTGTCGAGGTAGGTCATGAAGGCGGCCAGGCTCATGGCCGCCAGCGCCCACCATCGCCTGTTCTCCTGGCGCCCCGTGGCGGGTTTCGCTGACACGGTACTCGCTGACACAGCGGTGTCCTTTCCCCTGAGGTCCATGTACGCCGTACCTGTATGTCGTTCATATACGTCGTACAAGTACGTTGTACATCATTGCTTGTACGGCGTATAGTTGTCAAGTGATGGATGCAGAACTTCGCCCCGAAGAGCCGGACGGCGACGGCCGGGCCCGGCTCAGCAAGCGCGCCGTCGTCGAGCGCGCGCTCAAGCTCGCCGACACCGACGGGCTGGACGCGCTGACCATCCGCAAGCTGGCCCAGGACCTGAGCGTCACCCCGATGGCCCTGTACTGGCATTTCCGCAGCAAGGATGACCTGCTCGAGGGCATGGCCGAGCAGGTCTGGGGCGAGATCGAGGTGACCGTGGACCCGTCGGTCCCGTGGTGGGCTCAGCTGCAGGGCGGGCTGGAGTCCCTGCTCCGGGTGCTACGCGCCCATCCGTCGGCGCCCCAGTTGCTGCTCGAGCACGAGAAGCGGAACGAGGCGGCGCTGCGCGCCACCGAGGCCGCCCTGGCCATCCTGCGCGGCGCCGGGTTCGATCCGGTGTACGCCACCGAGATCGCCCGGAGCACGCTGTGGACCGGGATCACCCTGGTCATGAGCGAGGCCGGCTACAAGCCCGAACTCTCCGACGACGAGCGCACGGAATGGAACCGGCGCAGCCAGCTCCAGCTCGCGATGCTGCCCGCGGCCCGCTACCCGCACCTGGTCGAATGCGCCGCGCCGATGGCCAACTGCGACCCGGACTTCCACTACCGGCTGGGCGTCGAGATGTTCATCGCCGGGGTCAGGGCCATGGCCGAGCGGCAGCAAGGCGCATAACGGCGGCGACCAGGCGGGGCGCTGAGTCCATGGAGGACCAGGTGAGCCAGGGACCGTTCGGACAAAGATTTTTAATGATCCGAACGGACCGTGGTGCTACCAGCCGCAGCCGGAACCCGTAACGTTGCCGGAACGTCCGGGCCGTAGGGTCGGCAGGGTGGAGGTGTTCGGGTCACGGCGGATAGCGCCATTCCTCGCGGTCGGGCTGGGGCTGCTCGCACTGGGCTCTTCCCTGGCCACCGTGGTGGCCGGGCCGGCCCTGCATCAGCCGGCCGGTCCTGGCGGCTGGGTGGCCGACTGGGTGATCACCTCGGCGGTCGCGCTGGCCGGGACGGCGGTCGGGGTCCTGCTGGCGGCGCGGCGGCCGGGCAACCCCATCGGGTGGCTGCTGCTGATCGTGCTGGTGCTCACCGCCGAGCCCACCGACGGTTACGCCATCTTGGACTACCGGATGCACCACGGGACGCTTCCGCTGGGCTGGGTGGCGGTGCTGTTTCTCAGCGGGCCGCTGGCCGCGGTGCTGATGGCGATCCTGCTCTGGCTGTTCCCGGACGGCCAGCTGCCCGCCGGGCGCTGGCACCGGGTGTCGGTGACCCTGGTTGCGGCCGGGCTGGTGCTGGGGATCGCGACGACGGTCGGGCCCGGGCTGACCGCGGCGGCCCGCCACGACGTGCACATCGACGCGGGCGGCAACTTGTACCCGGTGAGCCCGGCCTGGACCATCGCCGGGAACGTGACATCCACCGTGGCGCTAGCGAGCCTGCTCGGCTGGCTGGCGCTGCAGGTTCCCCGGTACCGGCGGGCAGGCGCGGAACGGCGCCAGCAGCTCAAGTGGCTGTACAGCGGTGCGGCGGCCTTCGCCGCCGTGCTGATCGCCAGCGCGGTCGGCCCGTATGCGGTCGGCGAGACCTTCGGGTCCGACGGGCCGCTGGTCAACGACGCCATCGAGTTGGCCGCCTCCCTAATGCTGGTCTGCATCGCGATCGCGGTGCTGAAGTACCGGCTGTACGCCATCGACCGGATCATCAGCCGGGTGATCTCCTACCTGATCATCAGCGCGGTGCTGGCCGGGGTGTTCGCGGGGCTGGTGCTGTTCGCGACCGGCGTGCTGCCGGCCAGAACGCCGGTGGCGGTGGCAGCCGCCACGCTGGCCGCCGCGGCGCTGTTCAACCCGCTGCGGCGGCGGGTGCAGCGGGCGGTGGACCGGCGGTTCAACCGGACGCGGTACAACGCCGAGGCGCTGGTGGCTGCGTTCACCTCACAGCTGCGCCAGACCGTCGACCTCGACGCGGTCCAGGGCGAGCTGCTGAGCACGGTGCACCGCGCGTTCGAGCCGACTCACGTCTCGATCTGGTCCACGGCCCGAGACCGCCGCTGAGGCCAGCCCGGGGCGGGGCTCAGGGTTCGAGTTCGACCGGGTCGCCCAGCGCGATCGGGCCCGGTGCCACGATCGAGCCGTAGACCCCGAGCCGGGCGTCGCGTTCCCGCGCGATGGCGCGCAGGACCGCCGGGTTCCGGCCCAGCGTCACCGGGTCGATGGTGACCATCACGCACCGCTGGTCGCGCTGGTCTACCCGCATCCGCAGCCCGCCGACGCGCAGGTTCCGGCCCAGCCAGGCATCCTCGGGGAAGTCGCCGCCGCAGGCCTCCACCAGGAGGTTGGGCCGGAACCGCCCGGCCGTCAGGCTGGCGCCGGCCAGCCGGCCGAGGCTCGCGACGGTCTGCGTGGTCAGCAGGGACAGCGGCATCGTGTCGAAAACGCCGCGGTCCTGCTTGATGACGTGCACGCCCGGCCCGAGTCCGGCCGCAAGGGCGGGGTCGGCCACGTCGAGCTCGGCGCCGCGGGGCGTGCGCACCAGCACCCGGGAGGCGTCGGGCCGGTCCGGCTCGGCGAACCGGGGCCGGTAGTGCGCCAGTTCGGGTTGTTCCCTGATCGTCAGCCACGGGAAGCCGCTGCGCAGCTGCCCAGCGCGGATGAACGCCCACCGGCGATCACCCGCCAGGCCGTGCCAGGAGACCTCGACGCCGTCCAGCGCCTCGGCGGCCATGGACTTCACTGGATACCGCCACAGCCCGGCTACCCGACCGACCACGGTCATGTCCGCCTCCATCGGCTCGAAGGCGCCCTTGCCGGTGGTGCGGGTGTCGAGCGTGGCGGACCTGGCCCGTCGCAGCGCCTCTCGACCCGATCAGCGTGTCACACCCCGGCGAGCCGGGCAATCGCAGACCCGGGGTCCGGACCGGGGTTACGGACCGGCCGGGAGGTTCACCTCGAACTCCACCCCGACCTCGTCCTTCAGCTTGAGCGCGCCGAAGAAGCCGACGTAGGGCTTGATCCCGAGCGCCGACTGGACCACCTGGGCCGTCCCTCGGTACCGGCCGGGCGCGGGCTCGGACACCTGCAGCCGGACCGGCTCGCTCTGCCCGTTGAGGGTGAACGTGCCCTCGATCGCGCCGCCGGTGCGGCCGACGCGGACGATCCGGGACGAGGTGAAGCTGGCCGTGCCGGTGCCGATGAGCCCGCTCATGGTCTTCTTGATCTCGCCGCGGTCCCGGTCGGTGAGCGGCTTGGCGCCGCCGGTGCCCGTGCGGATCTCCAGTGAGCCGAGATCGAGTTCGGCCGAGACGGTGGCGGCCGTGACGCCGCCCGCCTGTTCGTCCGGCACGTCGACCTGCGCTGACCAGCGGGTGACCTCGATGGTCAGGTCGTGACCGGCCCGGGCCGCGATCCCCTGCCGGCCCGTCTTGAGCACGACGCGTCCGTTATCCGGCCCGAGCCGGAAGTTACCCGCGATATCAGTCACGCCGCCCACCGTACGGGCTCGGGCGGGCCGAGGTCCACCCGTGTGATCAGGGGAGGGGGAAGTCGCCGAACAGCTCGCGGATCCGCCGCAGGTCGCGCAGCCGCGGCTCGGTGGTGCCGCCGACCCAGCGGCTGACCGTCTTCACCGAGACCCCGAGCTGGCGGGCGGCCACCTCCATGGTCATGCCCTCGCGGCGCAGCGCGGCCGCCATCCAGTCGGCGAAGGCCGTCTCGTCCCCGTTCTGCCCGTTCGCCCCGTCGTAGCCGACCGGAGCGGGTTCCTGGCTCTTGAGCAGCGAGGCCAGGGCGTCCAGGCCGGCGGGCGTCCCGATCTGGGCGCCGGAGCGGAGCACGTCGACCTCGACGTGGTCCGGGAAGATGCGGAACGAGACGTTGATCGCGCCGGTCGAGCCGGCCGCTTCGAGCAGCGCCTGGGCGACGGTCTCGCCGACCTCGCGGTTGTCGTCCTCGGACAGCGGTGACTGGGCCAGGCAGCGGCGGACGAAGTCGCGGATGTCGGGAATGGACGACGGGCGCGCGGGGAACGTCTGCGACAGGACGACGACCGGCACTACCTCGACCTTGTCACTGATCAGGTCGGCTGGCTTGTCCATCGCCACCCTCCAGGTCGCCCGAACACGGTGAATCGCCCCAGGGCGCCGGTGTCGCCGGGGTATGACAATGAGGGTACGTGGAATCCATCTCCGTAGACGAGTCAGAACAGACAGACATATGTGTCCACCCGGTCGACTGTTCTGTCTTGCAGATCCTAACGCCGCCGGATTAGGCTGTCGTCACCGGTGATGGCGCTGTTGCCGTGAGCCGGCCTTTTGTGAGCATGTGATGAGCGGTCAGCGTGCCGGCGCATCTCGCCGGCCAGCGACTGGGCCACGGCGAGGATCGGCTCGCGTGACCCAGCGGTACCGCGCTCGCGCCGAGGCATACCGCTCGCGCGTGACCTTATCCAGGGCGCCCGCAGACGCGGGCCTCCTACAGAAGGGTGGCCGCGATGACCCAGGCCGCGGAGGAACCGGTCCTGCATATTCTCTGGATGAACGGCGGCCTCGGCTGTGACGGGGACTCGGTGGCGCTGACCGCCGCAACCCAGCCGAGCATCGAGGAGATCGTGCTCGGTGCGCTGCCGGGACTGCCCAAGGTGGCGGTGCACTGGCCGCTGATCGACTTCGAGTGCGGCCCCGAGCAGGGGGCCGACACCTTCATCGAGTGGTGGCACAAGGCCGACCGGGGTGAACTCGAGCCGTTCGTCCTGGTCGTGGAGGGGTCCATCCCGAACGAGGCGATCAAGTCCGAGGGTTACTGGTGCGGCTTCGGCAACAACCCGGCGACCGGCCAGCCGATGACCACCAACGAGTGGCTCGACCGGCTCGCCCCCAAGGCCACGGCCATCCTGGCCGTGGGCACGTGCGCCACCTACGGC
>Ga0318563_10001160_pt1 | contig 11123 bp, 9 predicted proteins | sample GRESIP066b5f19_FD_203689 | JGI IMG/M metagenome (GOLD analysis project Ga0318563, IMG submission 203689) | Tropical soil microbial communities from Luquillo Experimental Forest, Puerto Rico - GRE.SIPMG.066b5f19 | ecosystem: Environmental > Terrestrial > Soil > Tropical forest > Bulk soil... | reverse complement strand
ACCCACCTGGTATACATGACAAGCGCCAACAACCCCAAGGAAATTGAACATAAGATCATTTATTCCATACTGAACAAGAAGCCGAAACGGGCAGATATTTACTGGTTTGTTCATATTGATACCCTTGATGACCCATATACGGCAGAATACAGCGTGGACCATATCATTCCCAATGACATCATCCGCGTCGAATTCAGGCTGGGTTTCAGGATGGAGCCCAAAATCAATCTCATGTTCCGGAAAGTGGTTGAAGACCTGGTGAATAACAAGGAGGTCAACATCACCAGCCGGTATGAATCTCTGGAAAGAAACAACGTTGTAGGAGATTTCCAGATTATCGTGATGGAGAAATACCTTAGCCAGGATAATGAACTGCCTTTCTTCGAGCGGATCATTATGAAATTGTACTTCTGGTTAAAGGAGGTAAGCCTCTCCGAAGAAAGAGGGTTTGGGCTGGACCCGTCCAATGTGACCATTGAGAAATTTCCGCTGATTGTCTCACCGCTGCCCAACCTGAACCTGAAGCGAGTGCTTGAGCAGTGATATCCCACCTTATTGCCCGGGGCCAATCACCCTGTCACCGCGCATTTTTTTTGTGCGGCATCCTGTTGATATGACGGAAGGGAAATTGATGAAGGATTGATTTTGTGTTTGTACATTCATACTGCTTAAAGCATCAAACGCAGTCTGGTTTGTACATCTATCTCATATACATTGCAGCAGGTATCCTGGTCTTAAGTTTGGCTGTTTACTTCTTTCAGGATCGCTTTATTTTCCGGCCTGAAAAATTACCCGCAGACTTCAAATACAAATACGATACACCGTTCAAAGAATTATTTTTTGACATTGAACCGGGTGTTCGCATCAATGGCCTGCATTTCTATCGCTCCGATCCTGCTGGCCTGATTCTTTATTTTCATGGCAATACCAGAAGTATCAAAGGGTGGGCAAAATATGCCTGGGATTTTTACAGGTATAACTATGATGTGGTCCTGGTTGATTACCGGGGATTTGGGAAAAGCACCGGTAAGAGAAGCGAAAAGGAAATGCTGGATGACATGCAGTTTGTTTACGATTCCCTGGCCGGACAGTATCCCGAAAATCACCTGATTGTCTACGGAAGAAGCCTGGGAAGCGGGTTCGCGGCCAAAGTGGCATCAGACAACCGGCCTCGTTATCTCATCCTGGACTCTCCCTTTTATAATTTTGGCAACGTGATAAACCGCTTTTTGCCTTTTTTACCCATTCGTTATATTTTACGCTATCACCTGAGAACAGACAAGTGGATCCAGAAGGTGCAATGCCACACCTATATCATCCATGGAACCATGGACTGGCTGATTCCCATCAGGCACAGTAAGAAACTGCAGGCACTTAATCCGCAAAAAATTACGCTTATCCGCATACAGGGGGGCGGTCATAACAACCTCCCTTCGTTCCCGGAATATCATAATTTCATCAGGGATATCCTGGGCATCTGACCGGGGAAAAGGGGATTCAATACTTTTGCAGCTAAACTGGTTTTGATGAAGGCTTCTTTATCCCGGGGCAGAAGGTGGCTGGGCTGGGTAAAACTGGGAATCATCATTTATTGTGCCATCGGGATTGCTTTTTATTATTTGCAAGACTATATTTTATTCCATCCTTCACCCGTTGAAAGGACGTTGAAGTATGAACTCGGATCCGCCTACAGGGAATACAACATCCCCTATGACCGGAAAACCAATATCAATATCGTTGAGTTTACCGGTCAGCCCGACGATACCGCGGCAAAAGGGGTAGTACTGTATTTTCATGGCAACCGGAAAAACATCACCTGGTACGCATCCTATGCACCCAATTTCACCACCCGGGGCTATGAAGTCTGGATGATGGACTATCCCGGATTTGGCAAAAGCACCGGCATTTTTACAGAAGAAAGACTATACGAATACGCGTTACAGGTATATAAACTGGCCAGGAAAAGGTTCAGGCCTGCAGACATTATTATCTATGGAAAAAGCATGGGGACAGGGATTGCTGCTGAACTGGCCTCGGTGAGGGATTGCAGATACCTTTTGCTTGAGACCCCCTACTACAGCATGACTTCGCTGGTTTCGCACTATATGCCTCTCTATCCTGTAAGTAATATGCTGCACTACCGGTTTCCCATCAACGAATTTCTGGAGAAAGTGACGGCTCCTGTTGTTATTTTCCAGGGATCTGACGACGGCCTTATTCCGTTGGACAATGCCCGGAAACTGGCCCCCTTACTCAAGTCACGGGACGAATTTGTGATCATTCCCGCAGGGGGACACAACAACCTGAACGAGTTTGCCCTCTATCATCAGAAACTGGATTCTCTCCTGGCTCACTAGGATTTGGCCGGGGCGGGAGAGATCAGTTTTTCAAAGATGTCCATACGGCCTGCCGGTATGAAATAATGGTTATGCGAAACGGTCTTCTTTTCACTATACACATCAAGGGGATAAAGGATATTTTCTTCCAGCCAAAAGACCTGGTATCCTAAGGGCTTCAGCATATCAAACAGACGAATCCGGTCATGCCGGTCACCCAATTCACAGAGCAGGACCGGGTGGTGGAGGCTGAGGGTCACCATCATCGAAGCAAAAACCGGGACTTCCAGGCCCTCTACATCACATTTGACAAAATCCAGTCTGGGCAATGCGGCAAACAGGGTATCTCCTGATTCATTTTTCACCCGTTCAGATTCAACATAATCGAGAAAGGAGCTTGAATTCTTTACCCGGGCATAGGCATATTTTTTCATGTTGTTCACCTGCGGGATTCCCATTTCCACTGAGTCTCCGTCGCCCCCCATCGCCAGCTGACGAAGGTCCACATTGATAATCCTTTTTTCCTTCAAAAGCCCAAGCAGTGTTTGGTAAAATTTGCTCATCGGTTCAATCGCCAGCACCTGTCCCGATTTGTCTACCAGCCTGCTGAGTTCAAGGGTGTAATAACCCAGGTGCGCACCGATATCAACGCAACAGTCGCCTTTTCGGATAAATTTTCTTAAAAAATAAATATCCTGATAATCCTTGCCAGGCACTCCCATCCGGTATAGATTCTGAAAAGATTTGGCAAGAAATGAGAGATACCTTTTTTCGCCCAAAACGGAGAGCAGGATCTTTCTAACACTGTTCATGCGGATAAAAGTACGATTAATTGACCAACCCGAGGCCCCGGCGCAATCCCTGAAGAAGAGAGAAAGAAAGTGGCGGATTCCGGTTTCTTCCCTATTCAATCAGTCCTGTTTTAGAACAGCTCTAAGGTTTGCGTGTGCCGCGCAGATTGCCTGGAACCTGAACCTAAGCCTCCCTGTGAGGGTCGCCGAAAGTCCGCAAAGAAGGAATACCCAGGGTCCGATTTCTGCAAGGCAGGCAAAGTTCTGCAACAGCAATTTTGCAAAAAACCATGCCAGGGAAAAAGCGACAAGGGTGAATAAACCAAGACAGACAAACAGAATGCGATGCCCGAATATCTGGCAAAAATTTTTATTGGCCGATTTTTAGTTTTATCAAGTCTGTTGAAGTTGTCAGCGAGAAAATCTCCCTGAAAGGGGAAGTATGGGGCATTTTGCTTCCATACGTCTTCTGGATGGCCAGCCTAAATGCCGCACCCTAACCGGAACTCAAACAATAAGCTGAAAAATATGGTCATAAGGGGCTTTTAAAAAATTGACAAGCGGAGGGATGAATTGATGCAGGAGACAAAGTGAAAGGACCGGTTAGGGGCCAGTTTTAGCCGGTTGATATTCAATTAAGTCGGTCACACCAAGATTCAGGGTGCCTGGTATGAGACATGGCCTGTCTGATTGAGGAACAGTAAACCATTTTTGATTCAGGGTAATACCTCCCCGGAGTATAGTCCAGTACGGCAGTAGGTGATGTCCTTCATTCTTCAAGCGTCACCCTTGACTTTCCCACCCTCAGTTTATAGCCCAGTCCTACTTTCAATGCATAGTTTTCCTTCTGATGACTGACCGGAAATCCAAAACATACCGGGTAAGGGAAGGGTTTTACGATCGCACGGATGATTTCATAGGCAGTTTTCCCGTAGGGACGTTCGGTGTCTTTATTCTCCGAAAATCCTCCAATGATCAGGCCGGCCAGGTGGTCCAGTTTCCCTCCTCTAAGAAGCTGGTACATCATGCGGTCTACGTTGTATAAATATTCGCCCACATCTTCGAGGAAGAGTATCCTCCCCCTGGTTTTAATATCAGAACCTGTTCCGGTCACATGAGCCAGGAGGCTGAGATTGCCACCCACCAGTTCTCCGACAGCCTCCCCCTTCCTGTTGAATTCGTGGGCAGGACAGTGGTATTTGATCTTGGCTCCCTTTAGGGCATTTTTCAGGGACAATACGTATTCATTCCGAAAACCTTCCTCATTGAAGGCTGAGGCCATCGGTGCATGAAGACTGGCAATTTTGAAGTTGCTGTACAGATGTGCATGAAGGATGGTGACATCGCTGAAACCGATGACCCATTTGGGATTTTTTTTGAATTCTCCAAACCGGATGCGATCGATGATGCGGCCGATACCATATCCCCCACGGGCACAGAATATCGCACGTATCTCATCATCGTCGAGCATGTTTTGGAATTCTTCCAGCCTCTCCCTATCTGTCCCGGAAAAATAGTTCTGAGAGGTGCTTCCCAGGTTTGGTCCAACCTTCACGTTGTATCCCCAGTCCTGCATTGTACTGATGCATACCTGCGCCTTTTCATAAGACATGTACCCTGCTGGACAAACTACACCGATAGCATCTCCAGGTTTGAGATATGCCGGAATTTTTACCATGTTATACATTTCCGGTTCTGGGAACAGTCATGGAGACAATGCCCGAACCTTCTTATTTGATCTCTTTCAGGGTACAGGAATCCGGCCTCACTTCCAGCCGATGGGAAATTCCCTCCTTCAAAGCGTAGTTTTCTTTTTGATGGCCGACAGGGAAGTTGAAACAGACCGGGTAGCCGAGATCTTTCACTTTTTCCAGAACGATGTCATAGATTGTTTTTCCAAACTCTTCGCCAGGGTCATCCGGTTTGATCTTAAACCCTCCGATGACCAGGCCCTTGAGCGTGTCCAGTTTCCCCGAACGTTTCAGGTTCCAGAACATCCGATCAATGCTGTATAGATATTCCCCTGTGTCCTCAACGAAAAGAATCTTGCCTGCTGTTATGAGATCAGACCTGGTCCCGGAAAGGGTTTCAAGGGTTTTCAGATTTCCGCCCACCAGCGGAGCTTCGGTTGTTCCTGTACGGTTCATCGGATCCGGAATCGCTGTGTACAACATTTGCTCGCCGGCCAGTGCCTTCCTGATGGAAAGAATGCTTTCCACCTGCACGGGTTCAGCCTTACTCCAGTCGTCCGGAAAGCTGTTGCACATCTTGGAATGAATCGATGCAATATTCATGTTCCTGTTGACATGACAGTGAATGACTGTAATATCGCTGAATCCTATAATCCATTTGGGTTTGGCTTTAAACTTGTCAAAACCCAGTTTGTCAATGATCCGAATGGCTCCATAACCACCCCGGGCACACAGGATGGCCGAGATGGACGTATCATCCAGCATATGCTGAAAATCGGCCCACCGCTCCTGGTCTGTTCCTCCGAAGGTGAAATCCTTTTTCCCGATTGTATCCCCGGCCTTTGTCCTGAATCCCCAGCTTTCGATCTGCTGGACAGCAGGCATGATTTCCTCAGCAGTGATGTTACCCGCCGGGCAGGTTATCCCAATCACATCTCCCGGTTTCAGATACGGCGGAACGATGATATGTTTGCGTTTATCGGCCGGTTTTTCATGAGTACCCGACAATATGGGGAGCGTTGCAGCAGCTGTAATCATCGAGCCAATAAAATCTTTTCTCTTCATTTTCTAAAGATATAGGAATTCACCTGGGTTAGCATATGAAATATGATTCCGATAAGTACCAAGACCATTATAATCCAACAAATATCCTTTTTAATCGCAAAATACCCCGCCAGGCCGGAGTTCAGCCCTTTTGCGGTTAGCTGAAGAATTCGACAGATCAGCTTTCTTTCTGCCTCAGATTCCCTGACCATCGCCCTCATTGATCTTAAATCAGACGGCACACAGTACCATCCATTTGGGCATTGGCAACGATTGCGGTATTTTTGCAATCCTTCCTGGATGTCCGATTGCCGTTCAGCATTCCTAACAGGTACCGATATATACCAGGCTGGAAGGGATGCCTGACCAGGTTATACCGGTGAATTACCTTTTGGAATACAGGGGGGATCTTAAACAATAACTCCGGGGAACGAATACATGGATACATTTAACAGAATACTGGTCACGGCAGCCCTGCCTTATGCCAACGGGCCGGTGCATATCGGGCATATGGCGGGCGTATATATACCTGCAGATATATATTGCCGTTATCAAAGGGCCCGGAAAAGGGACATTTTGTTTGTCTGCGGAAGTGACGAACACGGGGTACCCATCACCATCAGGGCCCTCAAGGAAGGAACATCACCACAGCAGGTGGTTGACAAGTACCATGACCTCATCAGGGAGACCTTTGAGGAAATGAATATTTCCTTTGACATCTATTCGAGGACTTCTAACCAGGTCCATCATGAAACGGCCGCCTCCTTTTTCAAAAAAATGTATGACGACGGCCTCTTTGAAGAAAAAGTTACGGAGCAATTTTATGATGAAAAGGCAGCTGTGTTTCTGGCCGACCGGTACATCACAGGGACCTGTCCGGTTTGCGGCAATCCTGGGGCTTATGGCGACCAGTGCGAGCGGTGCGGGTCATCCCTGAGTCCGGAACAGCTCATCGAGCCGCGGAGCACCTTGAGTGACGCCATACCTGTAAAAAGAAAGACCAAGCATTGGTATTTCCCTTTACAAGAGTATGAAGGTTGGCTCAAAACCTGGATCCTGGAGGAGCACAGGGATTGGAAGAATAACGTGTACGGACAGTGCAAAAGCTGGTTGGACAACGGTCTGCAATCCCGGGCCATGACCAGGGACAGCAACTGGGGCGTAAAAGTTCCCCTGCCGGATGCAGAAGGAAAAGTGCTTTATGTTTGGTTTGATGCCCCTATCGGTTATATTTCTGCCACCAAAGAACTGACTGGCAAGTGGGAGGATTACTGGTGCAGGCAGGATACCAAACTGGTTCATTTTATAGGGAAGGACAACATCGTCTTCCACTGCATTATTTTCCCGGCCATGCTCAAGGCACACGGAGGATTTGTCCTTCCCGACAATGTACCTGCCAATGAATTCCTGAACATTGAGGGCGAAAAAGTGTCCACATCCAGGAACTGGGCTGTCTGGGTCCATGAATACCTGAAGGATTTTCCCGGTTGTGAAGATGTATTGCGGTATGTTCTTTGCGCAAATGCCCCGGAGACCAAGGACAACGATTTTACCTGGAAGGATTTCCAGGACAGGAACAATAGTGAACTGGTAGCCATATTCGGGAATTTTGTAAACAGGACTTTCGTCCTCATGCATAAGCTCTGCCATGGAAAGGTTCCCCCTCTGCACCAGGATTCCCTGGATGATTTCGACAGGGGCATCATCAAAGAAATTGAAGGCAGTAAGCTGCGCGTGGAAAACCTGATGGAGCAATACAAGTTCAGGGATGCTCTCTTCGAAGTGATTGACCTGGCAAGAAAGGGTAATAAATTCCTGCAGGACAAGGAGCCCTGGAAAAAGGCAGGCATAGATAAAGTCGAGACTCCGGATGCTGCAAACCAGCATCTCATCGACAATTGTATTCATTTATGTCTTCAGCTTTCTGCCAACCTCGCGGTTCTGATCAGCCCTTTCCTTCCCGGAACGGCCAGAAAAATGTTGCACCTGATGAAGGTGGTGGATAAAATGCTGGATTGGGAGAATGCCGGAAAACTGAAACTGCTGAGTGTAGGGTACAGCCTGCGGGCACCGGAATTGCTATTCAGAAAAATTGAAGATGAAGAGATCACCAGGCAAATTTACAAGCTCAGAAAGGGTCTGATAACTGCACCTGAAGAACAGAAGGAGCAACCGCATCAAGCCCGGCTGGGAGAAACCCAGCCAACTACGCCCCTGAAACCCACCATACAGTATGATGATTTCGCCAGACTCGACCTGAAAGTGGGCACCATCCTGCTAGCAGAGAAGGTGGTAAAAGCGGATAAATTGCTAAAACTGGAAGTTGACCTTGGGTTTGAAAAGAGAACCATCGTGTCAGGCATTGCCCTTTACTTCCGTCCCGAAGAAATTATTGGAAAGCAGGTGGTGGTCGTGGCAAACCTCGCGCCCCGAAAAATGAGGGGCATCGAAAGCAATGGCATGATCCTGATGGCGGAAGACAACGCCGGGAAATTACATTTTGTGAATCCCGATGGCATCATAGACAGAGGCAGCAACGTCAGTTGAAGCTCCCCTGGAAGTATAAAAGAATCATTCACCCAAAATTATTCCCATGAGCGATCGTATTGGATTTATAGGGCTGGGCAACCTGGGGGCCCCCATCGCAGGCAACCTCCTGGAAAGTGGTCTCGAATTGTATGTCTTTAACCGGACGGCTTCCAAGGCCGATAATCTGGGTTCAAAAGGGGCCGTTGTCTGCGACAGTATTGCTGCACTGGCAAAAAAATGCAATGTCGTATTCACCATGGTTTCTGATGATGCTGCCCTGCAGGCCGTTTCGGAAAATGGGTTGGTCAGCAATCTTGAGCCTGATGGTATTCATATTTCCATGAGCACAATTCTGCCCCGAACAGCAACCGGGTTGTCAGAAATTCATAGGCTGCAGGGACAACATTACCTGGCTGCGCCAGTTTTTGGCAGGCCGGAGGCCGCTGCAGCACGGAAACTGAACTTCGCGATCAGTGGCGAAGAAAGGATCAGGAAAAAAGCTGAACCATTGCTGAGAAGCGCAGGGGCTGCGGGCATTTGGGATTTCGGGGACGAAACAGCCACGGCCAATATCATCAAGCTATGTGGCAATTTCCTGATCGCCTCGGCCCTGGAAGCGATTGGCGAGAGTATTGTCCTGGCTTCCAAGAGTGGTGTGGATCCCAAAAAGATGTGGGATATGTTCACGCAGACCCTGTTCAATGCACCCCTATACCACAATTATTCCAATATCATATTGCAGAAAAAATTTGAACCGGCGGCATTTACGGCAAAGCTCGGGTTGAAGGACATCAACCTCGCTCTTGAACAGGCGGCCGGGGTGAACCAGGAATTGCCCCTGGCTTCCCTGCTGCAAAAAAACATGCAGTTTCTGGTAGCCACCGGTAAACAGGAAATAGACTGGAGCGCTGTTTCTATGGCGATTTCCGATTGAACATCAAGGAAGACCAGCTGGATTCAGGATGCCTCCGGGGAATATTCTTGGGCTACTCTCAGGTCCGGGACAGCGATTTGGACGGCTGACCCCAATCATTTTTTTAAAGACGACCCTGCATATACTATGGGGGAAATTCAACTGGATTCTTTGACTCATCAACTCCTGATCCATTCCGTTTTTTTCTTTTACGGGGATGCTTCTTCGTCTGCCCTTTCCCAGGAGGTGGCAGGTGATATAGCGGTTCACTGGAACGAACCCAGTGCCAGAGTATACATAAAAAGAGAGTGGTATGAGGTAAAGTTTCAAATTGAAGGAATCTGGGTACCGGATCTCGAACCCGAAACAGTCTGGCAGAACACAGATCCTGCCAGGAACTTCTTCCGGATTGAATCTTTTTCCATGAGCCATATTTCATTCGTCGACGGAATCGGAAGCAATACGGGCTATTTCAAGCTGGACAACCTCATCAATAACTCCACGACGGCTGCCCATGAATATGGCCATACGCTGGGGTTGGATCATCCAGAAATCCTGGATATCCGCGGTAAGGGTCAGCCAAGCATCATGTACCCCAGGGGGACAATCTGTGATCCGGAGTTTCAATACGATAAAAATGCTCTCCCTCTGCAGCCCGGCGGCACGCTTAACCCGTATACAAGAAAGGTCCTGCAAAGCGATATTGATCTGCTCAGGCTTGACAGGCTCCGGTTTGACCGTAACAACCGTGCTGTCCTTGGAGGATTTACCAGTCTCTACCATCAAAAGCACGACGAAAGGTGAAAATCGCCTCTGATGTAAAAAAGTTTTGAATAGTCACATTTTCCATTTACTTTGTATTACAAAGCACTTTTAATCGTGCCAGATTATGAATTTCCTGGTTCATTTTTTTTAAATTGTCTGAAATTAACCTGTTGTGGAAATTATTCTGGAATTACAAAACATAACCAAACATTACGGAAGGATAAGGGCCCTAAACAAGGTTTCATTCTCTGTTCCGCAAGGATCTGTATTTGGCATTCTCGGGCCTAACGGGAGTGGAAAGACCACGCTGCTCAGCATCATTCTGGATGTATTGAAAGCGGATCAGGGAAATTTTCTGTGGTTTGGCAACCCCGGCTCACCGGCTCAAAGAAAGAAAATCGGATCCCTGCTCGAAACACCAAATTTTTATCATTACCTGTCAGCGACAAACAATTTGAAAATAACCCACAGCATCAGTGCCAGGGGGGATCTCCAGGATATCGAGCGTGTACTCAGGCAGGTAAAATTGTTTGAAAGAAAGGACAGCAGGTTCAGTTCGTACAGTCTTGGTATGAAGCAGCGGCTGGCGATTGCAGCAGCCTTGCTGGGCAATCCGGGAGTTCTGGTGCTGGATGAGCCGACAAACGGACTGGACCCTGTCGGGATTGCTGAAATCAGGGAGCTGATCATCGATCTGAGAAAAAGCGGACATACCATCATTATGGCCAGCCACCTGTTGGACGAAGTGGAAAAGATATGTACCCATGTGGCCATATTGAAAAAGGGGGATCTCGTTACAAGCGGCCATGTGGATGAGGTCCTGGTTGATGAGGATGTTGTGGAAATGGGAGCTTCCGATCTGTCAGCGCTGACTTCTGTCATGAGTACCTATGACCATCAGGGAAAATTAAGCCATGAAGGCAACAATCTGCTGCTCGTCCTGCCAAAGGGTACAGCGAATCCGGAGGATATCAACCATTATTGTTTTGGCCGGGGTATTGTGCTGAGTCACCTGGCACTTAAAAAGAAAAGGCTGGAAGTCAAATTCCTGGAG
>Ga0318563_10001159_pt1 | contig 11126 bp, 8 predicted proteins | sample GRESIP066b5f19_FD_203689 | JGI IMG/M metagenome (GOLD analysis project Ga0318563, IMG submission 203689) | Tropical soil microbial communities from Luquillo Experimental Forest, Puerto Rico - GRE.SIPMG.066b5f19 | ecosystem: Environmental > Terrestrial > Soil > Tropical forest > Bulk soil... | reverse complement strand
CCCAACGGCTCCCCGGCCCGCGCCTCCACCAGCCTGGTGCGCCTGGACGAGAACGGCCTGACGCTCTCCCGGTGGCTGGCAAAGGCACGGACCCCGGGCGATCTCCGCTCCGCCGGCTTCCAGCCCGGCTCCGGACTGCGCGTGGAGGCCGCGCCCACCTCGCTCGATCCCAATCACCTCTACCGGATGCGCTTCGAGCGGCGGGGCGGCGTGCTGCGCTGGACGGTGGACGGGACGCTGGTCGCCGAGCTGAACGATCCGTTCCCCCTCCATGGCCGGGGACACGACCGGCTGGGGCTCTCCAGCGGCGAGTGGGACGTCTACTACGACGACCTTCGCGTCTCGCCCGCGACCGGGGGGGCCTTCGCTGCCGCGGCCCCACCGGCTCCCGAGCCCGCCGCGGGGCCGTTCTCCGACGACTTCGATCGCGCCCAGCTCGGCCCCGACTGGCTGGCCACCGACCCCGCGGCGGTGAAGCTCGCCGACTCCGCCCTGGTGGTGCAGGCGGCGCACAACCACCCGGTCTGGCTCCGCCGACCGATCCCCGATGACGCGGTGATCGAGTTCGACGCCTGGACCGACAGCCCCGACGGGGACATGAAGGTCGAGGTCTACGGGGACGGCCGGTCGTTCTACCAGGGCCCGATGGGCGGGGCGTACGACGCCACCGGGTACGTGCTGGTGATGGGCGGATGGCGCAACACCCTCTCCGCCATCGCCCGGCGCCACGAGCACGCCGACGACCGGGTGGTGCGCTCCGAGCCGCCCGTCGAGCCGGGCCGGAAGTACCACTGGACCATCCGCCGGCAGGGGGGAACCCTCTCCTGGTCGATCGACGGTCAGCCCTTCCTGACCCTCAACGATCCTCAGCCGCTCCGGGGCCCGGGCCAGCGCTCCTTCGGCTTCTCCGGCTGGGAGTCACCGGTCCACTTCGCCCACCTCCGGATCCAACCGCTGTAGCCTGCGAGCGGCTTCGGTGCTCAGCCCTTCGGCTCGGCCACCAGATCGAAGTCCGGCATCTCCGACTTCACGTACTCCCGCATCCGCGACACCAGCGCGGCCTCGATCTGACGGGCGCGCTCACGGGAGACCCCGAAGTGGGTGCCGATCTCCTGGAGGGTCTTCGGCTCCTCGGCGGTGAGCCGGTGCTCGAAGATGTACTTCTCCTTGCCGTCCAGGGTCCGCCCAAAGACTTCCAGCTTCTGGCGGAAGAGCTGCTTCAGCTCCGCGGCGGCCAGCGTCTCGTCGGCGGCGGGGAAACCGCTGCTGGGGAGGATCCGGTCCCCGCGGGTGGTGTCCCCGTCCTCGCCCACCGGGGCGTCGATCGAGACCTCGTCCGGACCGAGGCGCTGGTCCATCTCCACCACGTCCTGCTCGGTGACGTTGAGCCGCTCGGCGAGCAGCTTGGGGCTGGCCTCGATGCCCTGCTTGAGGAGCCGGTCCTGCTCCTGGCGCAGCTTGAAGAACAGCTTCCGCTGGGCCTCGGTGGTGCCCAGCTTCACCATCTTCCAGTTGTCCATGATGTAGCGAAGGATGTAGGCGCGGATCCACCACGCGGCGTAGGTGGAGAGCTTCACCCCTCGCTCGGGATCGAACTTCTTCACCGCCTGCATCAGTCCGATGTTCCCCTCCTGCACCAGGTCGAGGAGGGCGAGCGGATTGCGGTGGTACTCGTGGGCCAGCTTCACCACCAGGCGGAGGTTGGCCGAGACCAGCTGCGCGGCGGCATCCAGGTCGCCGGTGTCCCGGTACCTCCGGGCGAGGGCGCTCTCCTCCTCCCGGGTGAGCAGCCGGTGGCGCTGGACCTCGGCCATGTAGGCCGCCATCGGGTCGGCGCGGGCGATGCTCCGCTCCGAACGCCGCGCCCGCTCCGGCTCGGGAGCGACCGGATGCTCCTCTCCTTCCAGCTCGGTCAGCTCCTCGGCCTCGGGCTCGACCACCTCGGCCGCCTTCCCGTCTCCGGGTGCAGCCTCCTGCACCGGCTCGACCTCGGGAGCCGGTGCCGCCTTCCGCTCGGGCTCGAGACCCTGGGCTGCGACCGCGGGGGTGCCCTCCTCGACGGTGGGGCGGCGCCGGGGCGCACGAGGCTTTTGCCGCGGGGTCGCAGCCTTCCGTCGGGGCCGGGTCGCTCCGGTCTTCTTGCGCGAGGGGGCCATGGGGTGAGACCCCATGATTGCCACAGTTCGGTCGAGGGATTAAGCCGCTGGGCCAATGAGTGACCTTCCGCCCGCGCCCGAGCGCGGCGACCAAGAGGCCCCCCCCGAACGGCCCGCCGAGTACCTGGCCGAGGTGGGGTTCGACGACCTCGCTCTCTCCCCTCCGCTGCGACGCGCGCTTGCGGAGCGGGGCTACCTCCACCCCACCCCGGTCCAGGCCCGGGCCTTCGATCCGGTGATGCAAGGAAAGGATCTGATCGTCCGGAGCAAGACAGGGACCGGGAAGACCGCCGCCTTCGGGTTGCCGCTGCTGGAGAAGATGGACCCCGAGGACAAGGCGGTGCGGGCGCTGGTGCTCTGCCCCACCCGGGAGCTGGCGCTGCAGGTCGCTTCCGAGCTCTCCGACCTCGGCAAGTACAAGGGCGTGCGGGTGGCCGCCATCTACGGCGGGGCGTCGATGAAGGAGCAGGAGGACGCCCTGGAGAGTGGCTCGCCGATCGTGGTCGGGACGCCGGGACGGGTGTGGGACCACATCCGCCGCAAGAACCTCAAGCTGGGAGGGTGCCGTCACGCGGTGCTCGACGAGGCGGACGAGATGCTCAACCAGGGGTTCTACGAGGAGGTGACCCGGATCCTCGACCAGCTCCCCAAGGACCGGCAGGTGCTCCTCTTCAGCGCCACGGTCCCCCCGGAGATCCAGAACCTCATCCGCCAGTACACCACCTCACCGGAGATGCTGATGCTCTCCGGCGACGTCCTCACCGTCGATCACATCCACCACGTCCGCTACGACGTGACCGACGCCTACCCCAAGCCGCGAAACCTCATCTACCTCCTGGAGATGGAGGAGCCGGACAACGCCATCGTGTTCTGCAACACCCGCGACGACACCGCCCTGGTGACCGCGGTGCTGAACCGCAACGGCTTCGACGCCGAGCTGCTCAACGGCGATCTGCCCCAGAAGGAGCGGGAGCGGGTGATGGCCAAGGTCAAGCGGGGCGAGGTGGCGTTCATGGTGGCCACCGACATCGCCGCCCGGGGCATCGACATCTCCGACCTGGGCTACGTCATCAACTACTCCCTGCCCGAGGATCCGGCGGTGTACCTCCACCGGGTGGGCCGGACCGGGCGGATCGGCAAGAAGGGCACGGCGATCAACCTGGTCTCCGGGCGCGAGCTGGGCACCCTCACCGTCCTGGAGAAGAAGTACGGCATCGTCTTCGAGACCCGGCAGATGCCCTCTCCGGAGGAGGCGCTGCGGATGTGGACCGAGCGCCACGTCCGGGAGATCCAGCGCGCCGGAGCAGGGAGCGTGTACGAGGGCTTCCTCGGGCTGGCCGGTCAGATGAAGCAGCGCCCCGACGCCGACGACAACATCGCCTTCCTCCTCAAGTTCTTCTTCGGCCACCTGCGGATGGACAAGGCACGCGCCGCCGCCGAGGCCGAGTCCGGTCAGGTGAAGGAGGAAGGGCGTCCGCCGCGGCGAGAACGGGAGCGATCCCGGGGAGACCGACCGCCCCGGGGCGAGCGCACCGAGCGTGGCTCCGGACCACGCGAGCGCCGGGAGCGACCTCCCCGGCGGGATCGACCCCAGGAGGGGGAGGCGCCACCGCCCAGCGAGGAACGTTCGGCCCGCCCGCCCCGTCCGGCCGCGGAGCCGACCGCCCCCGGTCAGGTCCGGATGTGGCTGAACCTCGGCACCGCCGACGGGCTCGATGCCGCCGGGCTCGGTCCTGCGCTGGAGGCCCTGGGGGCCCCGTCGGGAAAGGTCCAGCGGAGCGACCTCCGGCAGACCTACGCCTACCTCTTCGTCGCCGAAGAGGACGCCCCGGCGTTCGAGTCGCTCACCGGAAAGACGCACGGCACGAAGACCCTGAAGCTGGAGCGCGCCCGCCGGCGCTGAGGAGGCCCGGATGCCCGACCGACCCACGCCCGAGGCGCTCCGGCGCGTCGCCCTCCTCTCGTCCCTCACCGATGCCGAGCTCTCCGCGTTGGCGGCGAGCGCGGTGACGCAGGAGGTGGCTGCCCAGCAGCCGCTCTTCCGGGAGGGAGACCCGGGCGATGGCCTCCTCCTCCTGCTCTCCGGCTCGGCCGAGGTGGTGAAGCGAGACCCCACCGGCAAGCACCAGATCCTCGCCGTGCTCACCGCCCCGGCGGTGCTGGGGGAGATGGCGGCGCTGGAGCCGGGCGGGAAGCGGACCGCCTCGGCGCTGGCGGTGACTCCGGTCGAGCTGGCGATGGTCTCCGGCGCCGAGCTCCGCTCGAAGGTGGCGGCCGGCGAGACCGGGGCGCTCAAGCTCGCCGCGGGCATCGCCCGGATCCTCGCCCGGCGGCTCAACGACGTGAACGCCCGGCTGGTTCAGCTCCTCACCGCCGCCCCGCACATCGAGCAGCTGGTCGAGTTCCAGCGGGTGCTCGATCGCTGGGGTGATTGAGCGGAGCTAGGTGAAGAGGGCGTTCAGCTCGCGGACCGACACCTGGTCGGCGGTCATGACCCCCGTCCGGCCCTTCTCCAGCGCCTCGACGGTGAGCCGGCGGAGCAGCCCCAGCGTTGCCTGGAGCGGCCCGCACCCCAGGCTGACCCGCCGCACGCCCGCCGCCGCAAGGGCGTCGATCGGCGGCACGCCCGCGTAGCCGGCGTAGACGTTGAACGGCAGCTCGATCGCCCGGGCGAAGCGGCCGATCTCCCCGATCTCCACCATGCCCGGGACGAAGATGCCGTCGGCGCCGGCGGCGGCGAACTGGCGGGCGCGCTCCAGCGCTTCGTCGAACCGGCCCTGGGGCCCGGGCTGGGGAGCGAAGTAGGCGTCGGTCCGGGCATTGACGAAGAGCCGGACCTCCCGCCTGGCAGCGAGCGTCCGGAGGGAGGCGATCCGGTCGCAGAGCAGCTGGGAGGGAACGAGCCGGCCAGTCTCCCGATCGACTCCGTCCTCGATGTTCAGACCGACCACCCCCAGGTCGAGCAGCTCGCCCACCAGCTGCGTCATCTCCTCCGGGCTGCGGCCATAGCCACGCTCAAGGTCGACGGTGAGGGGTCCCTTGACCACCCGGCGGATGCGGGCCACCGCGGCGACCAGCTCCTCGCGGGGGAGGCGCTCCCCGTCGGCATACCCGAGCGACCAGGCGAGCCCGGCGCTGGTGGTGGCGATGGCGGGTGCACCGGCCTCCTCGATCAGGCGGGCGCTCACCGCGTCCCAGGCATTCACCAGGACCAGCGGCTTTCCCGCGGCGTGTAGGGAACGGAAGACCTCGGCCTGCTGCGACAGGGTGGGCGGCGCCATGCGGAGACAGTAACCAGGCCCCTCGGCGCGGACCTGGCGAATCTTGCTCTGTCGCTGGACGGACGGCGGCGGCGGGCCACCCTCCCGTTTACAGCGGTGGGCGTAGACCCGAGGACGCCGCCCGGAATCGCGCGGCAGTGAGACCCTGCCCTCGACCGGATCGATCGGTCTTCAAGCGGGGTGGTCTCGATGTCTCGTCAGATGGCGGTTCACGGGGTGGTGGTGCTCGGAATCCTTCTTCTCGGCTGTGGCGTCGCGACCGCCCCGGCCCCGGCCGCCAGCACGCACGACGGCGAGAACCGATCCCGCGGCCCTGCTCCCGGGGACTGCGCCGGGATGCTCGCCCTCTCCCTTGACGACGTGGTGGTGACCTCGGCGGCGGTCGTCCCCGCCGATCCGGACAGCGGCCTCCCCGAGTACTGCGACGTGCTGGGGACCATTCATGGCACGGTGGTCTTCGACGTCCGGCTACCGACCGGCGGCTGGAACGGGAAGCTCTGGTTCGGTGGCAACATGGGCTTTGCCGGGCACATCCGGCGTGACACCTCGGCCGGCCTCTCGCGGGGCTACGCAACCGTCTCCACCGACACCGGTCACACCGTCCAGAACCCCGACCTCGATAACCTCGACGGCTCCTGGGCCCTCAACGACGTGCCGGCGGAGATCGACTTCGGCTACCGCGCGGTGCACGAGAGCACGGTGGTGGGGAAGCAGGTGGTCCGGGCGTTCTACGGCCGGGCGGCGAACAGGGCCTACTTCGATGGCTGTTCCAACGGCGGCCGCCAGGCGCTCCAGGAAGCTGCCCGCTATCCCGACGACTACGACGGGATCGCCGCCGGAGCCCCGGTCCTCGACGAGACCGGGCTGATGACCGGCTACGTCTGGGACATGCAGGCCCAGCACGCCACCGAGGACAGCAGCGACGTTCCCCTGGAGAAGCTGCCGTTGATCGGGAACGCGGTGCTCGCCGGGTGCGATGCCCTCGACGGTCTGACCGACGGATTGATCGACGATCCCCGGAAGTGCCACTTCGACCCGGGCACGCTGCTCTGCACTGGCCCGGATGGACCCGACTGCCTGACGGCGACCCAGGTCCAGGCGCTGCGAGCGATCTACGCCGGCCCCTCGACCTCAGAGGGCGAGCAGCTCTATCCGGGCTTCCTCCCGGGCGGAGAGACCCCCGACGCGAGCTTCAACGGCTGGGACGTGTGGCTGGTGAGCAGCGATGACCTGGGGCCCTCGCTCCAGTTCATCCTGATGGACCAGTTCCTCCGTTACCTGGCCTTCCGCCCCGACCGTCCGGACTTCGACTTCCACACCTTCGACTTCGACCACTCGCCGCAGCAGATGCGGGCCATCGCCCAGCTCCTCAATCCCAGCAGCGACCTGAGCGCCTATCGACGGTCTGGCGGAAAGCTCCTGATGTACCAGGGCTGGAGTGATGCCTCGCAGTCCGCGCTCCGGACGGTGGAGTACTTCCGCGAGGTGAAGCACGCCAGCCATCACCACGGCGGCGACTTCGCCCGGCTGTTCATGGTCCCGGGGATGTTCCACTGCGGCGGTGGGCCCGGGCCAAACGACTTCGACTACCTCGGGGCCCTCGAGGCGTGGGTGGAGCAAGGCCACGCCCCCGAATCGATGATCGCCACCCACTTCAGCGACGACACCGGACAGCCCGACCGGACGCGGCCGCTGTGTCCCTACCCCGAGGTGGCGCGATACGTCGGGGCCGGCGACATCGACGATGCGGTCAGCTTCCGCTGCGTGCGCCCGCACGACCCGGAGGACGAGTGAGCGGCCACGTCGGTGGCCTCCCCCTCAGGCCGGAGCGGTGAGCCCGCGCCGCACGGCCTCGCGAAGCGCCCGCACTCCCTCGGCCGGCCCGCCGGGATGGGCGAAGACACAGGTGCCGGCGACGAGCACGTCGGCCCCGGCCGCGGCCGCCAGCGGTCCGGTGGTCACGTCGACACCGCCGTCCACCTCCAGCTCGCAGCGAGGGGCGCGCTGCTGGATCAACGCCCTCGCCCGGGTCAGCTTGGGGAGCACCTCAGGGATGAACTTCTGTCCGCCGAAGCCGGGGTTGACGGTCATCAGCAGCAGCAGATCCAGCCCCTCGATGACGTCCTCCACCGTCCCCAGCGGGGTGGCGGGGTTCAGCCCCACTCCCGCCTGCTTTCCGAGCTGACGGACCTGCTGGAGCGCGCGGTGGAGATTGGGCGTCGCCTCCTGGTGGAGGATGAGCAGGTCACCGCCAGCCTTGGCGAAGTCTGCCGTGTAGCGCTCCGGCCGCTCGATCATCAGGTGGATCTCCAGGGGGAGCTTGGTCCCCCGGCGCACCGCCTCCACCACCGGGATCCCCAGGGAGATGTTGGGGACGAAGAGCCCGTCCATGACGTCGATGTGGAAGCGGTCGGCACCGCCTCGCTCGGCCTCGGCGATCTGCTCTCCCAGGCGCAGGTAATCGGCGGCGAGGATGGAGGGGAGGATCTTCATGCGCTTCGCAGCACCAGCCCGGCGGCGGCGGCCCGGTCCACCAGGAAGGTCAGCGCCCCGGTGGCAGGGCGCACGCCACGGGCTGGCACGTCCGCCACCGAGGCCCCGCCCTGCAGCACCTGGTGGAGCGCCCACTCCTTGTCCGCTCCGGCGACGAGGAAGAGCACCGCGGTCCCGGCGTCGAGCACCGGGAAGCTGAGGGAGAGCCGGTGCGTGCCGAACTTCTCCACCCAGTTGGCGAGCACCCAGGCCTGGCGCTCGGAGAGGCCGGGCGAGTGAGGGAAGAGCGAGGCGGTATGGCCGTCGGGGCCCAGCCCGAGGAGGATGAGGTCGAACCGGGGAAACGGCGCAGCGGTGGGGAACAGCCCGCGCAACGTCTGCTCGTACTCCCGCGCCGCCTCCTCTGGCGGCAGCTCGGCCCGCATCCGGTGCACCCGCTCGGGGGGCAGACCGGGAGCCTGGAGCAGTGTCTCCCGTACCATCCGGTAGTTGCTCTCCGGGCTGTCCGGTGGAACGGCGCGCTCGTCCCCGAAGCAGATGTCCATCTTCTCCCAGGGGAGCCGGGGCCCAGCGGCCAGGCGAGCGTAGAGCGCGCGGGGGGTGTTTCCTCCCGAGAGGGCGATGGTGAAGCGGCCCTGGGCATTGACCACCTCCCAGGCTCGGTCGTGGATCCACTTGGCCGCGGTGTCGGCCAGGAGGACCGGACTCTCCTCGACGCGAAGACGGGGCCAGGCCATGGTCACCTTTCTCCGAATGCGGCCACGTGAGCGGCGCCGCGGAGCGCGGTGCGATCGTACATCACCACCTTCACCGGGATCGTCTCCATCAGGCTCCGCATCCGGCCCTTGGCGAGGAAGGAGGCCAGGAACAGCTCCGGGTCCTGGAGCCGGGGGAGGATCTTCGGGGGAATGCCCCCGCCGAGGTACATCCCTCCGGTGGACAGCAGGGCCAGCGCCATGTTTCCCGCCTCCGCACCGTAGAGGGAGACGAAGAGGTCGAGCGCCTGACCGCAGATCGGATCCCCTGCGGCCAGCGCGGTGGTGGAGATGACCGCCGCCCGGTCCTCCTTGGCGAACCGCGCCGCCAGGGCGCTGGGCTCGGGCGTTCCGGAGCGCTCGCGGAGGAACTGGTAGATGGTCACCAGCCCTCCACCGGAGACCAGGCGCTCCACGCTCACCCGTCCCTTGACCCGGGAGATGCTCTCCATCAGCTCCGCCTCCAGGCGGTTGCGGGGAGCGAAATCGGAGTGCCCGCCCTCGGTGGCGAAGGGGTGGTGGCGCTGGCCGTCCCAGTAGAGCCCCGCCGCGCCCAGCCCGGTCCCGGCGGAGAGGATGGCCCGATTGCCGGCCGCGTCTGGCGCCCCGACCTGGAGCACCGCCAGGTCCTCGGGCTCGAGGTGGAGCAGCCCATGGGCGTTGGCCTCCAGGTCGTTGAGGAGGGTGACCCGCGGCACGGCGAGGATCGCCGCCAGGCTCGCCGCGTCCACCACCCAGGGCAGGTTGGGGGTGACGCTCCGCCCGTTGCGCACCGGGCCGGCCACCCCCAGGGCGGCGGCGGTGGCCACCGGATGGACCTCGTCGACAAACCGGCGGACCAGGGTCTCCAGATCGGGCGCCGACTTGCTCGGGTAACCCCGCTCGGTCAGGCACTGGAGGCGCCCCTCGACGACCTCGAAGGTGGCCAGCCGGGCGTTGGTTCCCCCGATGTCTCCGGCGACGATCACGCCCCGAAATTCTCCCAGTGCCGGCCGTCGCGCTTGAGCAGCTCGTCGGCGTCACCGGGGCCCCAGCTTCCGGCGGCGTAGTTGGGAAAGCTGCGGGCGGGCAGCGCCTTCCACACGTCGAGGATGGGCTGGATCATCCCCCACCCCGCCTCCACCATGTCCGCCCGCTGGAAGAGCGTGGCATCGCCGATCATCGCGTCGTAGAGCAGCGTCTCGTAGCCGGTGCTGGGGACCTTCCCGAAGTAGTCGGAGTAGTCGAAGTCCATCTCCACCGCTCCCATGGTGAGCACCGGGCCGGGGATCTTCGCCCCGAAACGCAGGGCGATGCCCTCCTTGGGCTGGATGTGGATGTAGAGGCGGTTGGTGGTGAGGTGCTCCACCGAGGTGTGCTGGAAGAGCATCGCCGGGGCCTGCTTGAACTGGATGACGATCTCGGTGATCCGCCGCGGGAGCCGCTTCCCGGTCCGGGCGTAGAAGGGCACCCCCGCCCAGCGCCAGTTGTCCACCATCAACCGCAGGGCGACGAAGGTCTCGGTGTGGCTGTCGGGGGGGACGCCCTTCTCCTGCCGGTAGCCGGGGACCTTCTTCCCCTCCAGCTCGCCCGGGCCGTACTGGCCCCGGACCGCCTGGTGGAGGACCTCCTCCGGGGTGGGCGGCTCGATCGACTTGAGGAGCTTCACCTGCTCGTCGCGGACCGCGTCGGCGCTGAACGAGATCGGCGGCTCCATTCCCACCAGGCTCACCAGCTGGGCGATGTGGTTGGGCACCATGTCCCGCATCGCTCCCGCGCCGTCGTAGTAGGCGCCGCGGGCCTCCACCCCCAGCTCCTCGGCCACGGTGATCTGCACGTGGTCGATGTAGTTCCGGTTCCAGATCGGCTCGAAGAGCCCGTTTCCGAAGCGGAACACCATCAGATTCTGGACCGTCTCCTTGCCCAGGTAGTGGTCGATCCGGAAGAGCTGCCGCTCCCCGAGCACCGAGCGCACCACATGATTGAGCTCGATGGCGCTGGGGAGGTCGTGGCCGAACGGCTTCTCGATCACCACTCGCCGCCACCGCCCGTCCTCCTCCTTCGACAGCCCGCTCTTCCCCAGGCTCTGGACGATGGGGGCGAAGAAGTTGGGCGAGACCGAGAGGTAGAAGAGGTAGTTCCCCGGCGCCCCGACCTGGGCATCGATCTTTGCCAGGTACTCCTTGAGTCCGGCGAACGACTCGGGCTTCGTCGCGTCGGCAGAGTGGTAGAAGATCCGCTCCGCCAGCGCCTTCCACGCCCCCTTCATCCCCTCGCTGGCGAGGACGCCGTCGTCGGGCTTCACCTCCTCGCGGAACTGGGCATCGGTGAGCGTAGAGCGGGCCACGCCCACCACTGCCAGGTTCCGGGGGAGAAATCCCCCGTTCTGGAGATTGAGGATGGCGGGGATGAGCTTGCGCCGGGTGAGGTCCCCCGAGGCCCCGAAGATGACCACCACGCAG
>Ga0318563_10001158_pt1 | contig 11127 bp, 10 predicted proteins | sample GRESIP066b5f19_FD_203689 | JGI IMG/M metagenome (GOLD analysis project Ga0318563, IMG submission 203689) | Tropical soil microbial communities from Luquillo Experimental Forest, Puerto Rico - GRE.SIPMG.066b5f19 | ecosystem: Environmental > Terrestrial > Soil > Tropical forest > Bulk soil... | reverse complement strand
TCATGAGCCCCGAGGCGGGGCCGCTCGTGGCGGTGGCGCTGTCGCTGCTCGAGGCGGTCGAGGCCGCCGACCTGCCGAGCCTTCGGGCTGGAGTGGCCTGGGGCAGCGCCGAGCAGCGCGCCGGCGACTTCTACGGCCACGCCGTCAATCTGGCCAGCCGGGTGACGGGCGTTGCGCGCCCCGGCTCAGTGCTCTGCACCGAGGAGGTGCGCGACGCCGCCCCCGCCGAGTTCGACTGGTCCTTCGCCCGCAGGCACCGGTTGAAGGGAATGTCCGAAACGGTTGCGCTATACCGCGCCCGCCGCCGCGAGTCCGATTCGGACGACACCAGGCGCTCAGAGAACGCGAAGCAGAACGCCGAGACCGCGGAAACGCCTAAGCGGAAATCGAAAGCAGATCGACGACGAACACGAGCGCAGAGTTAGCCGGGATCGTCGGCGGGCGGCCCGCCGCCCCGTAGGCCTGGGCTGCCGGAATGATCAGCTCGCGCCGGCCGCCCACCTTCATCCCGGGCAGGCCGTTCACCCACCCGGCGATCACACCTCCGGTCGTGAGTGGGAAGGTCGCGGGCTGACCGGTCTTCCAGGACGAGTCGAACTCCTTGCCGGTCTTGAACAGCACGCCCACGTAGTTGACCGTGACGGTGTCGCCCTTCTTGGCGGTCTGCCCGGTACCCACGACGAGGTCCCTGACGATCAGCTTGGTCGGCGCCGGTCCCGTGGGAACGACCACCACGGGCTTCTTGGCCAGCGCCGGCGGCGGCTTGGGGGTGGTCGCGACGGTAGTTTCGGTGGCTCCGCCTGAGGGCGCCGTCTCAACTCCCGCCGCCGTCGAGGAGCCGCTACCGCACCCCGCGACCACGACGGCGGCGAGCACGGCGAGCAGGGACAGGATCAAGGTTTTAGTCTTCATCGAGCCGAGGAGGGTAGCGGCCTCGGATAAGGACCGTGTTACTACTTACTGCGCGACGCGCTCGAGCACGGCGCTGTCGACATCGAAGTTGGCGTGCACGGCTCCCACGTCGTCTGACTCCTCGAGCGCGTCGATCAGCTTCAGCAGCTTGGCCGCGTCCGCTTCGCCCACCGGCACGCGGGCCCGCGGGCGCTGCGTTAGGTCGGCGCTCTCGATCTCCACGCCCGCGTCGACCAGCGCTTCGCGGGCGGCGGTCAGGTCGGACGGCTCGGTGATGACCTCGAACACGTCCTCGTCGAGCGCGATGTCCTCGGCGCCGGCGTCGATCGCGGGCATCAGGTCGTCCTCGCTGTAGCGGTTGGCGTCGACCACGATCACGCCGCGCTTGTCGAACAGGTAGGAGACCGAGCCGGGCTCGCCCAGGTTCCCGCCGTGCTTGCCCAGGAGGTGGCGCATCTCCGCGCCCGTGCGATTGCGGTTGTCGGTCAGCGCCTCGATCAGCAGCGCCACGCCACCGGGGCCGTAGCCCTCGTAAAGCACGGTCTCGATCTGGTCGGCGTCGCCGCCCTCGCCCGTGCCCTTGGCGATCGCGCGCTCGATGTTGTCCTTGGGCATCGAGGCGTCCCGCGCCTTCTGGACCGCCAGAGCGAGCGCCGAATTACCGGTCGGATCGCCCCCGCCTTCACGCGCCGCGACGCTGATCGCACGCGCCAGCTTGGTGAAGTGCTGGCCGCGTCGCGCGTCGACGACGGCCTTCTTGTGCTTGATCGAAGCCCATTTGGAGTGTCCGGACATGGGTCTCAGTTTAGTTGGGGCTTAACCCACGGGGCGCGCCCGCCGGCCCACAGTTCGTTCAGCGCGATCCAATCCTTGTAGGTGTCCATGCACTCCCAGAAGCCCTCGTGGCGGAAGGCCCGCAGCTGCCCGGTCGCGGCCAAGCGTTCGAGCGGCTCCCGCTCGAGTGTGCTGCCGGGCTCGAGGACGTCGAGCGCCTGGCGCTCAAAGCAGAAGAAGCCGGCGTTGACCCACAGCTCGCTGCGAGGCTTCTCAACGAAGGCGGCCACCGATCCGTCTGCGTCCAGTCGCGCCACGCCGAACGGAAGCTGGGGCTGCACTACCGCCACGGTTGCCGCTTCGCCGTGCTCGCGGTGGTGCGCGAGCAGCGCGGCCAGGTCGATGTCGGCCACGCCGTCGGCGTAGGCGAGGCAGAACCGCTCCTCGACGAGCCGCGGGGCGGCCCGCCGAAGGCGCTCGCCGGTCGGCGTTTCGGCGCCGGTGTCGAGGCAGGAGATGTCGACATCCGGCGGCCAAGGTTGGTCGGCCGCGAACGCCTCGACCTGCTCGGCGAGGTAGCCCGTGAGCAGGAGGAATCGCCGGAACCCCCGGGCCAGGTACATCTGGATCACATGCCACACGATCGGCCGACCCCCGACCTCGATCAGCGGCTTGGGTACCGACTCCGATTGCTCCTGCAGACGCGTGCCCCGGCCGCCGCACAGGATCACAACGATTGGCTTCACGAGCGGCGCATATTCACAGACCGTCGCGCGGGTAGCATCCGCCGCGATGAGCATCGCGAACCCGGAGATCTTCAAGGCCTATGACATACGCGGGCTGTACGGCTCGGACATCGACGCAACCCTGGCCGAGCAGATCGGACGGGCGTTCGCGCAGGTCATCGGCGAGCTCGAGGACAAGCCCACCGCCGAGCTGCGCCTGGGCCTGGGGCACGACATGCGCCTGACCGCACCCGAGCTGACGATGGCCTACCGAAAGGGCATGTGTGCCGAGGGGGCCACCGTGCTCGACGGCAACGAGATCGGCACCGAGATGCTCTACTACCTCGTCGGCTCGCGGGACCTCGACGGCGGGCTGATGTGCACCGCGTCGCACAACCCCCAGCGCTACACGGGGGCCAAGCTGGTCAGGCGCGGGGCAATCGCGCTCTCCGGCGACTCCGGGATCGGCGAGATGCGGGCCAAGATCGACGAGGGTCTGGGCGAGGCGCCGGGCGGCGGCTCGGCCGAGCACGTCGAGCTCTACGAGGAGTTCCAGGCGGCCGCGCTCAAGTTCATCGATCCGAGCGCGATCAAGCCGATGCGCGTGGTGGTGGACGGCGGCAACGGCATGGCCGGGCCGATGGTCGGACCGCTGCTGCACCGCTTCGGTCTGGACCTGGAGGAGAACTACTTCGAGCCGAACGGGCACTTCCCCGGCCATGAGCCCAACCCCCTGCTGCCCGAGAACCGCGCGTTCATCATGCAGGAGGTGGTGCGGCGCAAGGCGGAGCTCGGTATCGCCTGGGACGGTGACGCGGACCGCTGCTTCTTCATCGACGACCAGGGCCAGTTCGTAGACGGCGACTTCCTGACCGCGCTGCTGGCCGAATCGATGTTCGAGAAGAACCCGGGTGCGACGATCCTGTACGACGTCCGGGCCAGCTGGGCGGTCAAGGATGTGGCCGAGAAGGCGGGCGGCCGGGCACTCATGAACCGGGTCGGCCACGCCTTCTTCAAGACCCGGATGCGCGAAGAGCACGCCGTGTTCGGCGGCGAGGTCTCCGGCCACTACTACTTCCACGACTTCTACTGCGCGGACTCGGGGACGATCCCGGCCCTGCTCATCCTCGAGCTGCTCTCCAACCGCGGAAAGCGCATGTCAGAACTGCTCGAGCCCTATCGCTCGCGCTACTTCATCTCCGGCGAGATCAACTCGGATGTCTCCGACGGCGAGGCCAAGATCGAGGAGCTGGCCTCCAAGTATCACGACGGCGAGCAGTACCGCCTGGACGGCCTGTCGGTCGAATACGACGACTGGCACTTCAACGTGCGCCCCTCCAACACCGAGCCGCTGCTGCGGCTCTGCCTGGAGTCGCTGCGCTCGCGCGAGGACATGGAGCGTCGACGCGACGAGGTGCTGGCCGTGATCCGTTCGTGACCACGCCGGAGCGCCGCGCCACGAGCGCCGAGGATGCGCTGGCGCTGGCGCAGCGAGCCGGCATCCACCGGATCGCGCTGCCAACGCCGTTTCTGGTCGGTCGGGTCAACTGCTACCTGATCGAGGACGAGCCGCTCACCCTGATCGACACGGGCCCCAACTCGGGCAAGTCGCTCGACGACCTCGAGCGAGCGCTCGCGACCCATGGTCACCGGATCGAGGACCTGGGGCTGATCGTGCTCACCCACCAGCACATCGACCACGTGGGCCTGCTCGAGATCCTGGCGCGACGGTCGGGGGCGCAGGTGGCGGCACTCGCGGAGCTCGGTCCCTACCTGGAGGACTTCTCGCGCTCCTCAGCGGCCGACGACGAGTTTGCCCAGGCGATGATGCGGCGGCACGGGGTGCCCGACGACCTGGCCACGGTCCTGGGGTCGCTCGCCGCGGCGTTCCGGGCGTTTGGCTCGAGCGGTGGCGTCACGTGGCCGCTGCGGGAGGGCGACGACCTGAGGCTGGGCGACCGGACACTGCGAATCTTCCACCGCCCCGGGCACAGCCCGTCGGACACGCTCCTGTGGGACGAGGACCGCGGGATCCTGATCGCCGGCGATCACCTGCTCGGGCGAATCTCGTCCAACCCGCTGGTCTCGCGGCCGCTGTCCGGGCCTTCGGAGCCACGTCCGCGAGCGCTGATCCAGTACATGGACTCGCTGCGCGCCACGCGCGAGCTCCCGGCGCGGCTCGTCCTGCCCGGTCATGGCGATCCCGTTCTCGAGCATGCCGAGCTCATCGACGAGCGGCTGCGCATGCACCGCCGGCGGGCCGCCCGCGTCCTTCAGATCCTCGATGCCCGGCCGCTCACCGCCTATGACATCGCGCTGCAGATGTGGGGGAACGTGGCCGTCACGCAGGCCTACCTGACCCTGTCGGAGGTCCTCGGGCACCTCGACCTGCTGGTCGAGGCGGGTCAGGCACTCGAGCGCGACACCGACGGCGTGTCGCGGTTCGAGGCCACCTGAGGCGTGAATCAGGCAGACAATCGGTTGATCCGGCTTACGTGTCAGGCCGGTAGTGCCGATTAGCAGGAGACATGGTCGGCGCGGGGGACAACGGCAGCATCCCTGATGGGACCGGGGACGTCCTCGGCTACCACGAGCTGCTCGAGCGCGTCCCGGCGATCGTGTACGTCGCCGACCCGGGCGAGAGTGGCCGCTGGTACTACGCGAGTCCCCGGATCGAGGAGATCCTCGGTTACACCCCAGACGCCTGGTGCGCCGATCCCGAGCTGTGGGCCAAGCGCCTGCACCCCGACGACCGGGAATGGGTACTGGCACACGAGGCCGGGCTGGTGAGCGCCCGAGCGGATGGGGTGGCACTCGAGTACCGCATGATCCACCGGGACGGCCGGGTCGTCTGGATCCGCGACGACTCTGTGATCGTCACCGGCGAGCGCGACGAGCTCCGCTGGCACGGTGTGCTGTCCGACATCAGCGAGCGTAAGCAGTTCGAGGCCGAGCTCGAGCGACGCGCCGCCCAGCAGGCCGCGGTGGCGTTGCTCGGCGAGCACGCGCTCGAGGGCGCCAACACCGAGGAGCTGATGCACGAGGCGCTGACCAGTGCCGCGCAGATGCTGGGGGGCGACAAGGTCACGATCGCCGAGCTCCTGGCCGACGAGGATTGTCTAGTGCTCAGAGCAGGGCTTGGCTGGCCGGACGCGGCAATCGGCAGCTTTCGCTTTGCGGTCGGCGAAGGCTCACAGTCTGGCTACACGCTCTTGACCGGCATGCCGGTGGTCGTCGAGGACTGGCTCACCGAGCAGCGATTCGAGCGGCCGGCGGCACTTCTGAAGGACAACATGCGCAGCGGCTTGACCGTAAAGATCGAGGGCCGCTCGGGCGGTCCCTTCGGCGTGTTCGCGATCCAGTCGGCCCAGCCCCGGAGATTCAGCGAGCGCGATGTCGACTTCCTGCAGGCCCTGGCCAACGTCCTGGCGGACGCCCTGGAGCGCCAGGCGATCGAGGACGCGATCCGCAACCGGGCCCTGCACGACCCGCTTACCGGACTGCCCAACCGTGTCCTGTTCGTCGACCGCCTCGAGCACGCGTTGGCCCGGCTGGGCCGGCAGCAGTCGCTGTGCGCGATCCTGTTCCTGGATCTCGACCACTTCAAGCTGGTCAACGACAGCCTCGGCCACCAGGTGGGCGACGAGCTGCTGGCCGCGGCCGCCCCGCGCCTCAAGCAGGCGCTGCGCTCGAGCGACACGGTCGCGCGGTTCGGCGGCGACGAGTTCGGGGTCCTGCTCGAGGACGTCGCCTCCGAGCGCGACGCGATCGAGACCGCCGAGCGGATCGCCGCGATCTTCGCCCGGCCGTTCGTGCTTTCCGGTTCAGAGCACTTCGTGACCACCAGCATCGGCATCGCGCTGGCCCGCGGCGGCGAGCAGGCCGATGAGCTGATCCGGGACGCCGACGCCGCGATGTACCGGGCCAAGGACCGGGGACGCGCCCGCTACGAGGTCTTCGACGAGGGGATGCGCGGCCGCGCGATCGAGCGGCTGCGGGTGGAGAACGACCTGCGCCGGGCGCTCGAGCGGGGCGAGCTGCGGCTCGAGTACCAGCCGGTGGTCTCGCTGCGCGACTTCGCGATCGTCGGCGTCGAGGCGCTCTTGCGCTGGCGCCATCCCGAGCGCGGCGAGATCTCCCCGGCGGAGTTCATACCGATCGCCGAGGAGAACGGGCTGATCGAGCCGCTGGGCCGGTGGGTCCTCGAGCAGGCTTGCCGCCAGGCCGCGCAGTGGTACCAGGCCCGCCCCGATGCCGCCCCGATCACGATGTCGGTCAACCTCTCGGCCGTGCAGGTGACCCGCCGCTCGCTCCCCGACATCGTCGCCTCCGTCCTGCGCACGACCGGCCTGGATCCGGCTTGCCTGAGCCTCGAGATCACCGAGACGGTGATGGTGCGCGACGCCGATGGCCTCGGCGAAGTGCTGAAGGCATTGAAGGCGCTCGGCGTGCGCCTCGTACTGGACGACTTCGGGACCGGCTACTCGTCTTTGAGCTACCTAACGCGGCTCCCGCTCGATGTCCTGAAGGTCGACCGCTCGTTCGTCGACGGGCTTGGTTCGGAGCCCCGCGACACCGCGATCACCGAGACGATCATCGCGATGTCGCGCGCGCTGTCGCTCGAGGTGGTCGCCGAGGGCGTCGAGACCGCCGATCACGTCCGCGAGCTGAGCCGGCTGGGCTGCGGGATGGCGCAGGGCTTCCACTTCTCCCGCGCGGTGCCCGCCGAGGAGATCACCCGCGCGCTCGAGCACGGGCCGCAGTGGCTGGCCGCGCCCGGGGCCTGACCCCGTTCGGGTCTACGGATACGCCGAGGTGCCGGCTCGGAGCGGGGACACATTCGCGTCCCGGCACTCGTAGGAACCGTTGGGAATCGAGACGCGCAGGGTCGCGGTGTCGTTGGGCGGGATCACCTGCAGGGCATACGCGGTGGCGCAGCCGTTCGAGGTCGCGACGCCGTGCCCCACGTCGAGCCGGAACGACGCGCTCTGGCCGGGCTCGATCACGAGCGGCACCGCGGGCGTCGAGCCGAAGAAGTCGTTCGTGGTGTGGTGGGGGATTGTCGGCAGCGCGCGTCCATGCTGATCGAGGAACAGGATTCCCGGCCACCCGTACGTCCGGCACGGCGTGGAGCCAGTGTTGCGCAGGGCGAAGCCGATCTCCCCGTGGCCCATCCCGCCCTGCTGGCTGACGAACGAGAGCGCGAGACCGGCCGCCCGGCAGGGCACCCTGTCGCTGGCCGCGGCGGTCGTCGACGTCGTGGTGGTGGTCGTCGCGGTCGTCGCGGTCGACGTGGTGCTCGACGGCGTTTGCGTGGTGGAGCTCGTGGTCGCACTCGGCGCCGCCGCGCTCGTGCTTTCAGCGGACGTTGTCCCGCCGCTCGAGCTGCCACACGCCGCGAGCAGCAGCGCCAGCGGCAACATGAGCGTGAGCGCCAGTCGTCTCATCGGGCTTTGTTCGCGCATGATTAGCACGGCTCCTTCCCCTTGCCGGTGCGTGCCACTATCCGGGCGCCACCATGGACCGTAGCGAGGAGTTCCGACAGACGCCGCGTCCCTCCGGGGGCGGCTGGCTCGGCTGGGTCGAGCGGTGGCTGCCGTTCTGGCAGCCACAGCTCGTGGTGGCCGTGGCGATCGCGCTCCAGCTCTCACTTTCAGAATCGGTGACGATCGGCCCCAACTGGTTGTTTCCGGCGTTGGAGGGGGCTGTGCTGATCGGCCTCACCATCGCCTCGCCGCATCCGAACGTCCGCCATTCGCGGTTCCGGCGGTACGTCGCACTCGGGATCATCGGATTCGTCAGCGCAGCAAACATCGTCTCCCTCGTCCTCCTCTCCCACCAGTTGCTGCACGGCGGCAAGGAGAACGGGCACGCCCTGATCATCTCCGGGATCGTGCTGTGGTGCACAAACGTGCTTCTGTTCGGGCTGTGGTACTGGGAGGTCGATCGGGGCGGCCCGGTGGCCCGGGCCACGCACGAGCGGCGGTATCCGGACTTCATGTTCGTGCAGATGGACAAAACCCAATTCGCGCCCAAGAATTGGCAGCCCCAGCTGATCGACTACCTCTACCTTTCCCTGACGAACGCCACCGCCTTCTCCCCGACCGACACGATGCCGCTGACCCCGACCGCCAAGTGGCTGATGAGCGCGCAGTCGCTCGCCTCGCTGGTGACCGTCGGCCTGGTCGTGGCGCGGGCGGTCAACATCCTCTCGTGAGCTGATGGCCGCCTCGCAGCCGAGTCCCGACGGCGACACGCTCGAGCGCTCGATCCGCGAGATCGGGGCCGATCTGGCCTCGGCCTTTCCGTCGGGCGCCCGGCACCCGCTCCGGACGCTTGACGCGCGAGCAATGGACTTGGCCTCGGCCGACCAGGAGCTGAAGGCCGCGCTGTTCCGGTTCGTCGACGTGACCCCCGCCTGCCGCTCGCTCGACGATCTCGCCCGGCATCTGCAGGAGTACCTGCGGGAGGTACCGGAGACGCCGCCACCGCTGGCCGCGGCGATGCGGATCGCGGACAACAAGGCGGCGCGACGCGCGATCGGCGCCGCGGCGGCGGCCGGGGTCCGCCACATGGCCCACCGGTTCATCGTCGGCGAGACGCCGTCCTCGGCCCTTGGCGTGCTGCGCGACCTGTGGAACCACGGCGTGGCCAGCTCGGTTGACCTGCTCGGCGAGGCGACTGTGACAGAGGCCGAGGCCGACCGCTACGCCTCGCGCTGTGACGAGGCGTTGGTCGAGCTGGCGCGGGCCCAGCGCGGGTGGCCGGGTCGCGACGTGCTCGAACGCGACAGCATCGGGCCGATCCCCCGCACTAACGTGTCGGTCAAGATCTCGGCGCTCACGCCGCTGCTGCGCCCGGACGCGCCGGAGCGGGGGCGACTGGACGCTGCGGGCCGGCTGCGGCCGCTGCTGCGCCACGCCGACGAGCTCGGCGCCCACATCCACATCGACATGGAGTCGCTGGACTCCCGTGAGGCGGTGCTCGACCTGGTGCTCGAGATCCTCTCCGAGGACGAGTTCTCGACCGGCCCGTCGGCGGGCCTGGTCCTCCAGGCCTACCTGCGCGACTCGCCCGAGCAGCTCGAACACGTCCTGGACTGGGCGCGGAGCTCGGGCCGGACGCCGCCGCTCACTGTCCGCCTGGTCAAGGGCGCTTACTGGGATCACGAGCTCGTGCAGGCCACCCAGCACGGATGGCCGACTCCCGTGTTCAACGTCAAGGCCGACTGCGATCGCAATTTCGAGGCACTGACCCGGCGCCTTCTGGATGCCCGCCCCGCGCTCCGCGTGGCCGTGGCCTCGCACAACCTCCGCTCGGTGGCTCACGCGATCGCCTATAACCGCTCGCTGGGGGGCGAGGACCGCGACCTCGAGCTCCAGGTACTGCGCGGCCTGGGCGACCAGCTGCAGGACGCGCTCGCCTCCCGGGGATTCCGAGTACGCACGTACTGCCCGATCGGCGACCTCGTGGCGGGCATGGCCTACCTGGTGCGCCGGCTGCTCGAGAACACCAGCAACGAGTCGTTCCTGCACGAGCAGGCCCGCGGGACCTCGCTTGATGTGCTGCTGGCGGCGCCGTAGCGCCGCCATGTCTTCGGCCGGCCTCAGGCTGACGGCTGACGGCCGCTGAAGCGCTCGGTCAGGCGGGCCAGATCGCCCCGCACCCGGTCCACGCGTGTGGCCACGATCGCGGCCAGGATCTGCATGAAGCGCACCTCCTCGGCGCCGAGCTCGCCTCGCGGCTCATGGCTCACGCAGCAAAACGTCCCGTGCACGCTGCCGTCGGCCAGCTTGACGGGCACTCCGATGTAGGCGTGGATCTCGTTCGTCACCGGCAGTTCACGGAGCGCCGGCTCCTCCCGGGTGTCCGGCACGGCGTTCGGGATCTCGCCGTTCAGCATCCGCATGCAGTACGTCTGCTCGAGCGGGAAGACCGTGCCCTGGTACCTGGCCACGGTGTCCGCCTCTCCGACCATGGCATGAATGGTCTGATGGCGGGAGTCGATCGTCGTGAGGTACGACGCGTCCATGTTCAGGTGCTGCTGGGCGGCGGCCAGCGCCTGCTCGACCACGTCGCTCTCCTGAGCCGCCTCGAGCTTGTTGATCAGCTCGGCGTATTCCGTCGGTTCGCGCTCCGTCGCCTCGCGGTTCATGGAGCGATTTAACCAGCGTTCGGACCCTCGATGTGAACGATTGAACGACGCTTGTGCGGTGGTGCAAGAGCCGGTGCATGCAGGGCGTTTTCCGCGACATGGGCCATAGTTCCAGCCCAGCGATGAAGCGCACGTCAAGCTGGAGGCGATGGCTCTCTCGACTGCTGCTGCTGGTCGCAGCGCTAGTCGTGCTGGCCGGCGTCTGCGCGCTGGTGATCCGGTTCGCTCCCCCGTGGCTGGTCTCCACCAACGGCTTGACCGGCACCGCCCGCCTCACCGAGCTCAGCCGCGTCCGGGTCGGGCTGATCGTGATCATCCTCGGCGCGATAGCCGGCGCAGTGGCGATCTACGTGCTGCGCAGCTCGACCAACGAGCGGCGCGAGGAGAACCGCGAGCGGATATTGATCGAGCGCTTTATGCGCGCGGTCGACCAGCTGGGCCATGCGGCGATGGACGTGCGCCTCGGGGGGATCTACTCGCTGGAGCGACTGGCGCGCGAGGCGCCGGAGGACCATCCCCCGATCATGGAGATCCTCGCCGCCTACGTCCGCGAGCACGCTC
>Ga0318563_10001155_pt1 | contig 11141 bp, 10 predicted proteins | sample GRESIP066b5f19_FD_203689 | JGI IMG/M metagenome (GOLD analysis project Ga0318563, IMG submission 203689) | Tropical soil microbial communities from Luquillo Experimental Forest, Puerto Rico - GRE.SIPMG.066b5f19 | ecosystem: Environmental > Terrestrial > Soil > Tropical forest > Bulk soil... | reverse complement strand
GTCCTGCAGCGCCACCATGTTGATGCCGAACACGGTCTCCATCGGCGTATGCGCGTAGAGATTGTTGAGCACGATCTCGGTCACCTCGCCGCGCTTGAGCTCGATGACGATGCGCATGCCGTCCTTGTCGGATTCATCGCGCAGACCATCGCCGGCGATGCCATCGAGCTGCTTCTCGCGCACCAGCTCGGCGATGCGCTCGATGAGGCGCGCCTTGTTGACCTGATAAGGGAGCTCCGTGACCACGATCGCCTGGCGGTCGCCGCGCCCGACCTCCTCGATGGCGACGCGGGCGCGTACCGAGAGGCGCCCGCGGCCGGTGCGGTAGGCGGTGGCGATCTCCTGCGCGCCGTTGATGATGCCGCCGGTCGGGAAGTCCGGGCCCGGCACGTGCTGCATCAGCGCCGCGAGCGGCAGCGACGGATCATCGAGCAGCGCCACACAGGCGTTGATGGTCTCGGTGAGATTGTGCGGCGGGATGTTGGTCGCCATGCCGACCGCGATACCGGTCTGGCCGTTCACCAGCAGGTTCGGGATGCGCGTCGGCAGCACCGAGGGCTCGCTCTCGGATTCGTCGTAGTTCGGATTGAAATCGACGGTTTCCTTGTCGATATCCGCGAGCAGCTCGTGTGCGATGCGCGCCATGCGCACTTCGGTGTAGCGCATGGCGGCGGGCGGATCGCCGTCCACGGAGCCGAAATTCCCCTGGCCGTCGACCAGCAGGTAGCGCATCGAGAACGGCTGTGCGAGGCGCACGATGGTGTCGTACACCGCGCTTTCCCCGTGGGGATGGTACTTGCCGATCACATCGCCGACGACGCGCGCGGACTTCTTGTACGCCTTGTTCCAGTCGTTGCCGAGCTCGCGCATCGCGTACAGCACCCGCCGGTGCACGGGCTTCAGGCCGTCGCGGACGTCAGGCAGCGCACGCCCGACGATGACGCTCATTGCATAGTCGAGATAGGACTGCCGCATCTCTCCTTCGAGAGTGACGGGCACGATTTCGCGGGCGATTTCAGCCATCAATCAGGACTTGGGTGTGATGTCAATCAGGCAGCAAACAAAGGCGGAATTTTAGCACGAACTGCCTCGCTGGCGGCCCGGTCATGACAGGCTGCGCCGGATATACTCACGCGCATGTCGCGCGCCGACACCGCCGAGTTCCTCATCGAGCCGCGCTGGCTGCTGCCGGTTGCGCCCGGCAACACGGTGCTCGAGCGGCAGGCGGTCGCGGTGAGCGGCGGACGGATCGCCGCGATCGGGCCGGCCGCGGAGCTGCGCCAGCGCTACCCCACGCGCACGCGCATCGTGCGCGAGCGGCATGCGCTGCTGCCCGGGCTGGTGAATGCACACACCTGTGCCTGCCACACGCTGCTGCGGGGACTGCCGGTGCGCGCACCGCGGCTGCGCTGGCTCACCGAGACGCTCGCGCCCCTCGAGCGGCGCGTGCTGAGCGCGGACCTGGTGCGCGATGGCACGCGGCTCGGCGTGGCCGAAATGCTGCGCGCGGGGATCACCTGTTACGCCGATCAAAGCCCCGTGCCGGAGGAGGCCGCCCGCGCGGCGGCCGCCGCGCAAGTGCGTGCACTCATCGGGCTGCCGATCAGCGATGCCGCCACGGTATGGGCGGAGGATGCCACCGCGCACCTCGCGCGCGCGGAGGCCCTGTGGGACGAGTACCGGAGCGATGCCCGCATCGGGCTGTATTTCGCACCGCAGCCGGCGCGGGGCGCGAGCGATGCGACGCTCGCGCGGCTGCGCCGCGTGGCGGATGAGCTCGATGCACGCATCGTCATGCACCTCGGCGAGTTGCCGGACACCGGCACGCTCGAGCCGCAGCGCCCGGGCGTTGCCGATGGCGTAGCGCCGCGCCACGCATGGGGCGTGCGGCCCCTCGCGCGCCTGCAGGCGCTCGGCCTGCTGCGACCGGGTTTCAGCGCCGTCGGCGCACTGAGTTGCGATGAGGAGGATGCGCAGCTGCTGGCGCGCCACGGGGCAGCCCTCATCGCCTGCCCGCAGGCCGAGCTGCGCCTGCACCGCGGGATGCCGCTGCTTCCGGGCAGCCGGCCCGGCGCGCTCGCGACTGACACGCCGGCCGCCGCCGGTGCGCTCGACATGCTGGCGGAGGTGCGCAGCGCGGCGCTGCTCTACGGCATGACCGCTCAGGAGGCGCTGCAACTTGCGACGCTCGGGGGCGCGGCTGCGCTCGGACTTGCGACCGAGATCGGCTCGATCGAGCCGGGCAAGTCGGCCGATCTCACCTGCCTCGAGCTCGATGTGCCGGGCTGCCGGCCGCTCACGGACGTTCCCGCGGCCATTGTGTTCGGCGCGACCCGTGCGCAGGTGACCGACGTATGGAGCGCGGGACGCGCGGCGCTGAGCGCGGGGCGGCTGCTCGCCTTCGATGAGGCGGAGCTCGCTGCGCTTGCCGCGCAGTGGACGCAGCGCCTGGCGCTCGAGGCGGCAGCATGAGCGCGCTCACGCCCCCCGTCGCGGCGCGCGGCAACGCCGACGGCGCGGAGCTCGCGAAGTTCGATGCGCTGGCGGCGCGCTTCTGGGACAGTCACGGGGAATTCCGTCCGCTGCACCTGCTGAATCCCGTGCGCTTCGAGTTCATCGCGGCGCGTGCGGCGCTGAGCGGACAGCGCGTGCTCGATGTTGGCTGCGGCGGCGGACTCCTGTGTGAATCCCTCGCGCGGGCGGGCGCGGAGGTCACCGGCATCGATCTCGCGCCCGGCATGATCGAAGTGGCGCGGCTGCACGCCGCCGAGAGCGCAGTCGCCATCGACTATCGCGTGAGCTCCGCCGAGAAGCTCCTGCGGGAGTCCCCGGCGGCATTCGATGTGGTCACCTGCATGGAGATGCTCGAGCACGTCCCCGATCCGGCCGCCATGATTGCGACGCTCGCCGCTCTGCTGCGCCCCGGCGGGGCGCTGTTCGTCTCGACCCTCAACCGCAACCTCAAGTCCTTCCTGCTGGCGATCGTCGGCGCCGAGTACCTGCTGCGCCTCATTCCGCCGGGCACGCACGAGTACGAGCGCCTCATCCTCCCGTCCGAGCTGGCCCGCTGGGCGCGCGCCGCGGGGCTCAGCCTCATCGAGCTTGCGGGCATCGAGTTCAACCCGCTCACGAGCCGCGTCGCATTGAGCGGCGATGTGTCCGTGAACTACCTGGCGCAGCTGCGGCTGTGAGTGCGGCGCTCATCGGTCTGTGCACGCTCGCGGGAGTTCTCACCGGGGTATTGCTCGGCGCACTCATCACCCAGGTGCGCAGCGCCCGCCGCATCGAAGCGCTGCGGGTCGATCTTGCGGCGGCACAGGTGCGGCTCGAAGCCAGCACGCTGCAGGAAGCGGACCGCCTCCACCTGCTCGAGCAGTCGGAGACGCGGCTGCGCGCCGCCTTCGATTCGCTCGCCGGCGAGACGCTGCGCTCGCACAGCGAGCTGTTCCTGCGGCTGGCGCACGAGGCCCTCGGCCGCGATCAGGCGATCGCCCAGGGCGCGCTGAAGGAGCGCGAGCTCGCCATCGCGCAGCTCGTCGAGCCGCTGCGGACTGCGCTCGAGCGCACCGAGACGCAGGTGCAGGCACTGGAGCGCGAGCGGCGCGAGGCCTTCAGCGCTTTGCGCACGCAGCTCGAGAGCCTCGCCGGGGGACAGGCGCAGCTGCAGCGAGAGACGCGCAACCTGGTGACGGCGCTGCGCCGCCCGGAGGTGCGCGGCCGCTGGGGCGAGCTCACGCTGCGGCGCCTGGTCGAGCTGGCCGGGCTCACCGAGCACTGCGACTTCACCGAACAGTTGCAGCTGGTGGGCGAGGAAGGCGCGTTGCGCCCGGACCTCGTCGTGCACATGCCCGACGCACGCGACCTGGTGATCGACGCCAAGACGCCGCTGGAGGCTTACCTCAGCGCGCTCGAGGCAGCGACCGAGGAGGAGCGCGTGCAGGCGCTCAGGCGACACGCGCAGCAGGTCGAGACGCGCGTGCGCGAGCTCGCCTCCAAGAGCTACTGGTCGCAGTTCGAACGCAGTCCCGAGTTCGCCGTGCTGTTTCTCCCGGGCGATCAGTTTCTCTCCGCCGCACTCGCCGAGCGGCCGGAGTTGCTCGAGAGCGCGCTCGCCCAGAGCGTCATCATCGCGACACCCTCGACGCTGGTGGCCTTGCTCAAGGCGGTGGCCTACGGCTGGCGGCAGTCGGCGGTGGCGCACAACGCGGCACAGATCCGCGATCTCGGCCAGGAGCTCTATCGCCGCCTCGGCACCTTCAACGGTCATCTCGGCCGCATGGGGCAGCGGCTCGCCACCGCGGTCGAGGCCTACAACGCCGCGGTCGGCTCGCTCGAGCGCGGCGTACTGCCGCAGGCGCGGCGCTTCGGCGAGCTCGGGGTGACCGCGGATGCGCCGCTGCCGGCGCTCGAGCCGATCAGTCAGCTGGTACGCGATAGCGGCACGCCGAGCGCTGCGCAGCCCTCGCCAGCGGGCGAAGGCGAGCAGGCGCCGCCCGAGGGACTGCCGGGCTCGGGCCGCCCGGGCGCAAGCAATGCCCGACAGGCCTGAGCTACCACCTGCACGCAGCCTCGCCTCGCTCTACTCCTCCCCGGCGCAGCGGCACGGGCTGGCGGCACTCACCGCTCTCGAGCGCGAGATCGGCGCGAGTCTGCGACGCGGCATCGATCACCAGGTGGCGCACACCCGCCTCGCCTGGTGGCGCGAGGAGTGCGGCCGCACCGCCGGTGGGCACGCCACTCACCCCCTCACCCGCGAGCTGAGCGTGCTGTTCGCTCCGCTCCAGTCCTCGCCGCTCGCAGGTCTCGCCGGGCTGGTCGACACCGCCGTCTGGGACCTCTCGTGCGCAATCTTCAACACGCGGCGCGAGCTCACCGCCTACTGTGAGCGCTGGAACGCCGCGGTCGTTGCCCCGCTGGTGCAGCTCGCGGCACCCGACGCGCCCACGGCGCGCACGCAGCCTCTCGGGGTGAAGCTGCGCGAGATCGAGCTGCTCGTCGCACTCGGCGAGGATGCACGTCTGGGAAGGCTGCGCCTGCCGCTCGATGAGCTCGAGGCGGCAGGCGTGGCGCCCGAGAGTCTCGCGCGTCCGCCCTGGCCGCACGCGCTCGCCGTGCTCCTGTCTCATCGCCATCGCCAGCTGCGCGCGGCGCTCGCCGACACGGTGGATACACTGCCGGCCGGGCCACGCCGGGCGCTGCGCGGCCTCATCGTGTGGGTGAGCCTCGCCTGCAGCGCTTCTGCGCGGGCAGAGGCACGCTTGCCCGCCGAGAGCCCCCCGCGCGACCATCAGGGCCCGCTCGACGGCTGGCGCGCATGGCGTGCCGCGCGCCGTGTGGACCTGCAGCGACCCATGGGGCGCCGCTCCGCGCCGCCACAGGCTGGCAGTGGATGAGTCTTTTGGCGCATGGTTAGCCAAACAGCTAACCATCGGCCCGAACACCTTTAAGCGCACGCACCGGAGAACCACCGTGTTCGAGCCACGTGATCACGTTGCCGCCCCCGACGAGCTCGCCGGCCGGGTCGTGGCCATCACCGGCGCAGGCTCGGGAATTGGACGAGCCGTGGCGCTCGCCTGCGCCCGCCACCAGGCGAACGTCGTGCTGATCGGCCGCAACAAGGCGGCGCTCGAAGCGGTGCACGATGAGATCACGGCGGCCGCCGCACCCGAGGCGAGCATTGCGCTGCTCGACCTGGAGAAGGCCGTGGCGCGCGACTACGACGAGCTCGCCTCCGCCCTGCTCGGCCGCTACGGAAGGCTCGATGGATTGCTGCACAACGCGGGCCTCCTCGGCACGCTCTCGCCCATCGAGTACTACGACGTGCCGACCTGGTGCCGCGTGCTGCACGTCAATGTCACCGCGGCATTCGCACTGACACGCGTGCTGTTGCCGGCGCTGAAGAAGTCCCCCGATGCTTCGGTGGTGTTCACGGCGAGCAGCGTCGGCCGCCGTGGCCGCGCTTACTGGGGCGCCTACGCCGTCTCGAAGTTCGCGCTCGAAGGCCTCGCGCAGGTGTTGTCGGATGAGCTCGAAGGCATCACCCCGGTGCGGGTGAATACCCTGAATCCGGGACGTGCGCGCACCGCCATGCGCCGCCAGGCCTATCCGGCCGAGGACGTCGCCGCCGTGCCGCCGCCGGAGGCGCTGACCACCGCCTACATCGCGCTGCTCGGCCCGGCGGGCCGCGGCGTCACCGGCGGCGCTTTCGATGCTCAGCCGCCCGCTGCGTCCTCCGCGGCGCCGGCGAGCGCCTCGCCGGACAGCAGCGCACGCAGCTCTTCCTGAGAGAGCTCACGGAAGCGTCCGCGCGCGAGTGAGCGCTCGAGCGTCAGCGGCCCGAGTCGTGTGCGCAACACACGGCTCACCTGCGCACCCTGCCGCTCGAGCAGCCGCCGCAGCTCCCGGCCGCTCGCGCCGCGCACCGTGATCTGGTACCAGCGGTTCGCTCCCTCGCCGCCCGCCGGCTCGCACCGCTCGATTGGGAGCTGCGCGCCGCTATCGAGTTGACCGCCGAGTATTCCCTGCAGTTGCGTCTCGCTGAGCTCGCCGCGCACGCGCACACCGAATTCGCTGGCGAGCGCGTGCACGCCGCGCTGCAGCCTTGCGGCGAGCTCGCCATCGGACGTCAGGAGCTCGATTCCCCCATCGGCGCGCGGCATGGGACTGATCGCCATCAGACGCCGCCCGCGGCGCCGTGGGATCCGGCCCGCCAGCGGCGCCCGCGCTCCCGGAGGAGTCCGTTCCCCGGAGTCCGCCGGCGGCGCCTCAGTGGGTTCGATCAGCGGCTCACCGGGAGAGCGGTGACAGAGGAATGTCCGCGCAGAGGTGGGCACATGGGCGTGCACGGGCCGCCCATCGAGCCGCAGCTCATCGCCCGGGGCGACCCGCGCTCCGAGTGCCGCCACTGCGCCGTTGATGGTCAGACGTCCGGCCCGAATCCAGGCTTCCGCTTCGCGCCGGGAGGCAAGACCGGCGCGCGCGAGCACTTTCTGCACGCGCTCGGGCGGCCCCCTGTGGCCCGATCTCGCGCGCGCCGTGCCGCCGCGAGTGCGGGCGGGGCGGCCGGCTCTGCCGCCCGCGCGTCGCATTCACCCCTCCAGGTCGCGCGGCGCGGCGACGAGCTCCGCCGAGGCGCCGCCCTCGGCGGAGAGCTCATCGTCATCCAACGGCTCCTCGACGCCGCCGCCTTCCGCCTCGGGCAGGCCGGGCAGCTCGGGCGATCCGGCCGGCTGCGGCGCGCTCACCGCATCCTCGGCGAGCGCGAGCTGCAGATTGAGATCGCCGAGGGCGCGGAGCTCCGCGAGCGGCGGCAGCTCATCGAGGCTCTTGAGGCCGAAGTAATCGAGGAACTCGCGCGTGGTGCCGAGCAGCTCGGGATGGCCAGGGACATCGCGGTGGCCGACGACGCGCACCCAGTCGCGCTCGAGCATGGTGCGCACGATGTTGGGATTCACGGTCACGCCGCGCACCGCTTCGATCTCCGCACGCGTGATCGGTTGACGGTAAGCGATCAGCGCCAGCGTCTCGAGCAGCGCGCGCGAATAGCGCGCGGCGCGCTCCGGCCACAAGCGCGAGATCTCGGCGGCGAGCTCGCGGCGCACCTGGATGCGAAAGCCGCTCGCAGTCTCCTTGAGCTCGATACCACGCCCGGCGTACTCGGCGCCGAGCGACGCGAGCACGGCGCGCACCGCCTGTGGGCCCGGCCTCACGGCTTCATCGAACAGCCGCAGCAGCTCCGCCACCGGCAGTGGCCCGCCCGCGGCGAGCAGCGCCGCCTCGATGACGTTGCGAATGTAAGACTCGTTCATGGAGGATCCTCATCGGCCGCAGGGGCATCCGCCGGCTGCTCGGCGACGACGTGCAGCGCCGGCGCCGAGGTCGTGGCGCGCACGTGCAGCGGGGCGTACGGCTGGGCCTGCACGATGTCGATCAGTCCCTCGCGCATCAGCTCGAGGATGGCGACGAAGGTGACCGTGACACCCATGCGCCCCTCCGCGGGGCGAAACAGCTGCATGAAGGGCACGAAGCCGCCGGCCGCGAGCGCGGCGATAATGTCGCTCATGCGCTCACCGACCGACAGCTGCTCGCGCGAAACGTGATGGTGCGCGAACATCTCGGCGCGCGCGACCACGTCCTTGAAGGCGATCAGCAGCTCCTGCAGCGTGACCTGCGGCAGCGCGCGCACCACGCGCCGCTCCTTGAGCTCCGCAGACACGCTCCACACATCGCGCTCGAGGCGCGGCAGGGTGTCGATCTGCTCGGCCGCACGCTTGAAACGCTCGTACTCCTGCAGCCGCCGCACGAGCTCGGCGCGCGGGTCCTCGTCGCCCTCTTCCGCGAGCTTCGGCCGCGGCAGCAGCATGCGCGATTTGATCTCCGCGAGCGTCGCCGCCATCACCAGGTACTCCCCCGCGAGCTCGAGCTGCAGCTCCTGCATCAGCTCGATGTACTGCATGTACTGGCGGGTGATCTCCGCGAGCGGAATGTCGAGGATGTCGAGGTTCTGGCGGCGGATCAGGTACAGCAGCAGATCGAGCGGTCCCTCGAAGGCCTCGAGAAACACCTCGAGCGCCTGCGGCGGAATGTACAGATCGTGCGGCAGCTGCGAAATCGGCTCACCGTTCACCACCGCGAACGGCATCTCCACCTGCTCGGGCGGGGTGTGCGGCGGCGGCGTTGGCGGCGGCGCGCTGCTGACGATACGGAGATCCGGGCGCGGCTTCACGGGCGGCAGCTCTCAGCCGGGACGCAGATGCATCACGCGCCGCACGTCATCGAGCGTCTCACGCGCGGCCGCGCGCGCCTTGTCGGCGCCCTCGGCGATGATGTTGCGCACCAGCTCGGGATTGTCCTCGAACTCCTGGGCGCGCCGGCGCATGCCACTCACCTCCTCGACGATGCGCTCGATGAGCGGCTGCTTGCAATCGAGGCAGCCGATACCCGCGGTGCGGCAGCCCTCGTTCACCCAGCTGCGCGTTTTCTCGTCGGAGTAGATCTTGTGCAGGTCCCACACCGGGCACTTCTCCGGGTCGCCCGGATCGTTGCGGCGCACGCGCGCCGGGTCGGTGGTCATGCCGCGCAGTTTCTGCGCCACCACCTCCGGATCCTCGCGCAGACCGATGGTGTTGCCGTAGGACTTCGACATCTTGCGGCCATCGAGCCCGGGCACTTTGGGCGTGGCGGTGAGCAGCACCTGCGGCTCGGGCAAGATGCTGACCCCGGTGCCCTCGAGGAACCCGAGCAGTCGCTCCCGGTCGGCGACGGTGATGCGGTTGTTGCTCTGCACGAGCGCCTGCGCGCGCTGCAGCGCTTCGGTGTCACCGCTCTCCTGGAATCTGCGGCGCAGCTGCCGGTAGTTGCTGCTGTTGCGGCCGCCGAGGTTCTTCACCGCGCGCTCGGCCTTGGCCTCGAAGTCAGGCTCGCGCCCGTACAGGTGGTTGAAGCGCCGCGCGGTCTCCCGTGTCAGCTCCACGTGCGCTACCTGGTCCTCACCGACCGGCACGTAGGCGGCGCGGTACACCAGGATGTCGGCGCTCTGCAGCAGCGGGTAGCCGAGGAAGCCATAGGTGGCGAGATCCTTCTCCCTGAGCTGCTCCTGCTGATCCTTGTAACTCGGCACGCGCTCGAGCCAGCCGAGCGGCATGATCATCGAGAGCAGCAGGTGGAGCTCCGCGTGCTCGGGCACGTGTGACTGGATGAACAGCGTCGCCACCCCGGGATTGAGTCCTGCGGCCAGCCAGTCGATCAGCACCTCGCGCACGTTCTCCTGCAGCCGCGAGGTGTCCTCGTAGCCGGTGGTGAGCATGTGCCAGTCGGCGACGAAGAAGAAACACTCGTACTGATACTGCAGCTCGACCCAGTTGCGCAGCGCGCCGTGCCAGTTGCCGAGGTGCAGCGCGCCGGTCGGACGCATGCCTGAGAGGACGCGCCGCGCCGGCGCGGGGGAACTCACGAGCGTGCAATGGCAGAATGGCTCACGGCGCGAATTATAGCGCACGCCCCGTGATCGGACCGAGCGGGCCTTTGCCCTTGCGCACGATCAGCGGCGGCGTGACCGAGAGGTCCACCACGGTCGTCGGCTCGATGCCACAGTCGCCGCCATCGAGCACCGCGTCGATCTCGTGGCCAAGTCGCGCCTCGATCTCGCGACCGGCGGTGAGCGGCAGCTCATCCGCGGGCAACAGCAGCGTCGAGCTCATCAGCGGCTCGCCGAGCGCCGCGAGCAACAGTCGCGGCACGGCATGATCCGGGATGCGCACCCCGATGGTTCTGCGCCGCTCGTGTTGCAGACGGCGCGGTGTCTCGCGCGTCGCGCGCAACAGGAAAGTGTAGGGACCGGGCAGGCAGGCGCGCAGCATGCGGAACTGCCAGGTCTCGAGCCGCGCGAAGTGTCCGACCGCGGCGAGATTGGCGCACACCAACGTGAAATGATGATGGCGGTCGGCTTGCCGGATACGCCGCACGCGCTCGAGTGCGCGCTTGTCGCCCATGTGCCAGCCGAGGGCGTAGCAGGAGTCGGTCGGATAGGCGATCAGCCCGCCGCCGCGCACGATCTCGGCGGCCCGGCGGATGAGGCGTGGCTGCGGGTTCAGGGGATGCAACTCGAAGTATTCGGCCAAGTGAAAACCCGTGGCGGCCGGACGCGGCGCGTGACAATATACGCGGCCCTTTGCCCCCTTATATACGGTCAGTCTTTCAGACCCAGCGACCACATGCAGGCTGTTGTCGAGTTAGCCCCCCTGGTGGCGTTCTTCGTGAGCTATTCGCTGCGCGGGCTGTACGCGGCCACCGCGGTACTCATGATTGCGATGCTCGCGCTGCTGGCGTTCGACTGGCTGCGTCAGCGGCGCATCCCACCGATGCACGCGCTGTCGGCACTGCTGGTGCTGGTGCTCGGTGGGGCGACGCTGCTGCTGCACAACCGCCTGTTCATCCAGTGGAAACCCACGGTGCTGTTCTGGGTGGTGAGCGCGGCGTTCGTGGCGAGCTTCTGGGTCGGCGAGCGCACGCTCACACAGCGCTTCCTCGAGCCGGCGCTCGCCGGGCGCGTGCCGGTGAGCGCGCCGCAGTGGCGCCGCATGAACCTGTGGTCGGCGGTGTTCTACGCGCTGTTGGGTGCGCTCAATCTCGCGGTCGCTTAC
>Ga0318563_10001153_pt1 | contig 11144 bp, 8 predicted proteins | sample GRESIP066b5f19_FD_203689 | JGI IMG/M metagenome (GOLD analysis project Ga0318563, IMG submission 203689) | Tropical soil microbial communities from Luquillo Experimental Forest, Puerto Rico - GRE.SIPMG.066b5f19 | ecosystem: Environmental > Terrestrial > Soil > Tropical forest > Bulk soil... | reverse complement strand
TCGTAGAGCAGCCGGCCGAGCCGGCGTCCATCGACCGCGTAGCGCTCGAGCGTGGCCTCGTTGTGGATCGCGGTCAGCAGGCGCTCGTAGCCGATGTGCAGCAGCGCCATTCCGGGCGCCTCGTAGATGCCGCGGCTCTTCGCCTCGATCACGCGGTTCTCGATCTGGTCCGACATCCCGAGCCCGTGGCGCCCGCCGATCTCGTTTGCCGCCCGGACGAGCTCGACGCCGGCGAGCTCCACGCCGTCGATCGAGACCGGCAGCCCGTCGGCGAACTCGACCGTCACCTCCTCCGGCTCGATCGCGATCGCCGCGTCCCAGTGCGCGACGCCCATGATCGGGACGACGATCCGCATCGACGTGTCGAGGTGCTCGAGGTTCTTCGCCTCGTGCGTCGCGCCGAGCAAGTTCGCGTCGGTCGAGTATGCGAGCTCGGTTGACGTCCCATGGTCGAGGGCGCGTGCCGCCAGCCACTCGCTCATCTCACGTCGTCCGCCGAGCTCCTCGACGAAAGCGGTGTCGAGCCACGGCTTGTAGATCCTGAGGCTCTCGTTTGCGAGCAGCCCGTACCGGTAGAAGCGCTCGATGTCGTTGCCCTTGTACGTCGACCCGTCGCCCCAGATGTCGACGCCGTGCGCCGCCATCTCTCTGACGAGCAGCGTGCCGGTGACGGCGCGCCCGAGCGGCGTCGTGTTGAAGTAGCGGCGCCCTGCGGTCTGGATGTGGAAGGCTCCGCACTGCAGTGCGGCGAGTGCCTCGCGCACCAGCACGTCCTTGCAGTCGACGAGGACGGCGTCCTCGGCGCCGTAGCGGAGTGCCCGTGCGGGGACCGCGTCGATGTCGGGCTCGTCGTACTGGCCGAGATCGGCGGTGAACGCGTAGGGGATCGCGCCGTGCTCGCGCATCCAGGCGATCGCGCAGCACGTGTCCAGGCCGCCGGAGAATGCGATCCCGACGCGCTCACCCACCGGCAGCGATCCGAGGATCGCCCCACCGGCCCGCGTCGACGGCGTCGTGCTCATTCCCGCTCCGCCGCCCGCCAAGCCGGCGCCTCCGCTCTTTGTGAGCCTCCGTCGAGCCTACGGCTCATGCCCGTTCCCGTCGATCAGCGCGTGCAGCTCCCCTGCGAGCTCGCGACCGGTGTGCGGCTCGCGGGCTGCGACGAACACGGTGTTGTCGCCGGCGATCGTCCCGGCGACGTGGGGGAGCCCGGCGGCGTCGATCGCGTCCGCCAGGGGCACCGCTACGCCGCGCGGCGTCTCGACCACGACCAGCGTCCCGCTCGGGATCAGCGTTCCGGCCCAACGGCGGAGCGCCGAGGTCAGCTCGTCGCGGCGCCTGAGGTCGGCAGCGCCGGGCAGGGCGTACACGAGCCTGCCGTCGGCGGCACGGACCTTCACGAGCCCGAGCTGTGCGATGTCGCGCGACACGGTCGCCTGCACGGTTTCGATGCCTTCGCCGTGCAGCGCGGCCGCGAGCTCGCTCTGCGTCGAGAGCTGCTGCTGCTGAACGAGCCGCAGGATCGTCCCCTGGCGCTCGTATTTGGTGGTCATCCCATGACCTCCGTGAGCACCCGGACGGCGAGGTCGGCCTCGTCGGCCGAGAGGGTGAGCGGCGGCGCCAGGCGCAGCGTGCGCTCGCCGGCGGTGCCGACGACGAGTCCGTTCTGGAGGGCCGCCTCGACGACCGGGCCGGCGGGCCGGTCGAGCTCGACACCGAGCAGGAGGCCGAGGCCGCGCACCGCCCCGAGCGACTCGAGGCCCGGCCACAGCTGCGCCGACACTCCCCGCACGTGCGCGAGCAGCGCGTCGTCGACAGTGTCGACCACAGCGCAGGCGGCGGCGCACGAGACGAGGTTGCCGCCGAAGGTCGATGCGTGGTCGCCCGGCTCGAATGCGGTGGGCGCATCGTCGGCGACCAGCAGCACGCCGATCGGGAGCCCGTTTGCGAGGCCCTTCGCCAGGGTGACCGCATCCGGCGCGATGCCGTGCTGCTCGAACGCGAAGAACGTGCCACAGCGCCCGACACCGGTCTGGATCTCGTCGAAGACGAGCAGCGCCCCGTGCTCGTCTGCGAGCTCGCGCGCCGCCGCGAGCGTCTCGGTCGCGAGCGGGTGGACTCCGCCTTCCCCGAGCACCGGCTCGAGGAAGATCGCGGCGGTTCGATCGGAGACGGACTCGGCGAGCGTCTCGGGAGTTGCGAACCGCACGCCCGGCACGAGCGGCTCGAACGCGGCGCGCTTGGCCGGCTGCCCGGTGATCGAGAGGGCGCCGAGCGTGCGTCCGTGGAACGAGCCCTCGAGGGCGACGAACTCGGTGCGACCCGTCGCCTTGCGCGCCCACTTGAGCGCCGCCTCCATCGCCTCCGCGCCCGAGTTGCAGAAGAACGCGCTCGCCCCGCCGAAGCGGGCCGAGAGCTTCGCGGCCAACTGCTGCATCGGCTCGGTCCAGTACAGGTTCGAGACGTGCCACAGGCGATCGAGCTGCGCATGGGCGGCGGCGAGCGGCGCCGGGTGCCGGTGGCCGAGGGCGACGACGGCGATCCCGCCGAGGCAGTCGAGGTAGCGCTCGCCTTCGGTGTCGACGAGCCAGCAGCCGTCGCCGTCGACGAATGTGACGTCGAGCCGTGCATACGTCGGGAGGATGTGCGTCGTCATCGTCGTCACGCGACGACCACCGTCCGTCCGATCGTTGCGGGGACGCCTGCCTGAGCAGCGGTGACCGCGGCGCGGAGCTTCGGCACGATCCCGCCCTCGAGCAGCGCGCGATCGAGCAGCTCGGTGGCATCACCGGCGTCGATCTCGTCGACGACCTCGCCGTTCAGGATCAGGCCGTCCACGTCCGTCAGGAAGAGGAGTCGCTCAGCCTCGAGGCCCTGTGCGAGTGCCGCCGCCGCCTCGTCTGCGTTGACGTTCAGCGGCCCGGCGGCGAGCGGCGCGACCACCGGGATGCGGCCGGCGGCGAGCGCCTGCACGACTGCCTCGGGCGCTGACGGAAGGGGGTCGCCGACGAGCCCGAGCTCCGGTACCAGGGTCGCCGGTAGACCGATCTCGTCGCCGAAGAGCTGCTCGGCGCGGCTCCCGAGCGCGGCACACAGTGCGGCACCCACCTCGGCGAACGAGTTGCGCACGACCTCGAGTGCCTCCGGGCTCGTCACCCGCCTCCCGCCGACGAACCGCACGGGGATGCCTGCACGAACCATCTCGAGGGTGATCTGCTCGCCCGCGCCGTGAACGACGCACACCTCGTTCTCCTCGGCGAGCGCGAGCACCGTCCCCGCCGACTGCGCGGCTACCGCTCCGCCGAGCTTGATCACGATTCGCGCTGTTCCCCGCTCCGGCGCCGTCCAGGCCGGCGCCTGCGCTCTTGGTGAGCCTCCGTCGAGCCTACGGCTCATGAGCGGTAGTCCGCGTTGATGCGGACGTAGTCGTAGGAGAGGTCGCTCGTCAGGTAACTCGCGCGTCCGTCGCCGAGCCCGAGGTCGAGCTCGATCGTGCACGTCGCGCCGTCGACGGGCGGCTCGGCGGCGAGCGGCGCGCCGCCGGAGAGGACGGCGGTGCCGTTGTAGACGAGAGAGACGCGCGCCGGATCGAGCCGCGCATAGCCGCCGTTGTACGGGGCGCTGCCCGCTGCCATCAAGACGCGGCCCCAGTTCGCGTCCCGCCCGAAGAGAGCCGTCTTCACGAGGGGCGAGGTGGCGATGCGCTGCGCGATCGCGCGCGCCTCGGCCCCCGATGCAGCACCGCTGACCGAGATCTCGGCGACGAGAGTCGCACCCTCGCCGTCGGCGACGATCTGCGCTGCCAGGTCGGCGCACACGGCCTGCAGGGCATGACCGAACGCCGTGTCCGACGCCTCGGTCCGCTCGAAGGCCGCTGCTCCCGACGAGAGCAGCACGACCGCGTCGTTCGTCGAGCACTCCCCGTCGACCGAGATCGAGTTGAAGCTCGTCTCGATCGACGGCCGGAGAACTTCGATCGCCTCGCCCGGCTCGAGGGGATAGTCGGTGGTGACCACCGCGAGCATCGTCGCGAGGTTGGGATGGATCATCCCGGAGCCCTTCGCCATCCCGCCGACGGCGAAGCCGTCGGCGGCACTGACCGCCTGCTTCGTCCGCGTGTCGGTGGTGAGGATCGCCTCCGCTGCGTCACTGCCGCCCAGTGCGGACAGCGCGGCAGCCGCTTCGGGCAGAGCGGCGCGGATCTTCTCGAGCGGGAGTAGCTCGCCGATCACGCCCGTCGAGAGCACGAGCACCTCCTCCACGTCGAGCGAGAGGAGGCGCGCGGCTTCCGCGGCGGTGGCGACCGCGTCGAGCTCGCCGCGCGCGCCGGTGGCCGCGTTGGCAATGCCGCTGTTCACGACGACCGCCTGCGGCTCGGCGAGCTCGAGGTGCGCCTTCGAGACGACGATGGGCGCAGCCTGGACGCGGTTTCGGGTCCACACCGCCGCGCCGGTCGCGCGCGTGGTGGCGCGGACGAGGGCGAGGTCCTTCCCCTCGCGGCGGATCCCGGCGGCGACACCGGACGCTTCGAATCCCTTCGCAGCGGTGACGCTCATACCAAGACTCCCGAGAGGCGGAGGCCGGCGGTCTCGTCGAGGCCGAGCACGAGGTTCGCGTTCTGCACCGCCTGCCCGGCCGCGCCCTTGCCGAGATTGTCGATCGCACAGACGACGATCGTCGTCGACGTCGCGTGGTCCGAGAACACGCCGATCTCGGCGGTGTCGGTGCCCTGAACACGACCCAGCTCCGGCGTCACCCCTTCGTCGAGCACGCGGACGAGTGGGCTCGAGCCGTATGCCTCTTCGAGCGTCTCCCGGGCGTCACCCGGGAACTGCACGTAGCACGTTGCGAGGAGGCCGCGGCGCACGGGAAGGAGGTGCGGCACGAAGCAGACGTCGAACCCCAGCTGCTGCGCGATCTCAGGGGCATGCCGATGCTCGCCGACGGCATAGGGCGCGAGGTTCTCGAGCACGGCGCCGGCGTGCGACGACTCCCTCAACGTTCGCCCGGCGCCGGAGACACCGGACTTCGCGTCCACGATCGCACCATCCAGCCGGTCTGCGAGCGGCGCGAGGGCGAGCAGGGCCGCGGTGGCGTAGCAGCCCGGATTCGCGACCAGCGGCGCCTCCGGCGGCCAGAGCTCTGGTAGCCCGTAGCTCCACGCGCCCGGGGCGTCTCCGTACCAGGCACGGGCGGTGTCGGCGTCGCGAAGCCGGTGGGCCGCCGAGAGATCGACCACGACCGCGCCGGCAGGGGGGGTGAAAGCCGCGGCGGCGTCATGCCCGACGCAGAGGAAGAAGACGTCGGCGCCGGACGCCGCGGCCTCGCCGTTGGTGACGAAGTTCGGCAGCTCGCCGTCGAGGCGCGGATCGAGCGCCGCGGGCGGCCGTCCGGCGAGCGAGTCCGAGCCGAGCGCGACCGGCTCGAGTTCCGGGTGGGCGAGCAGGCGGTCGAGCGTCTCCTGGCCGGTGTAGCCGGCGCAGCCGAGGATGGCAGCACTGAACATGATGCGTAGTATGCACTATAGTGAAAATCATGCGAAGCGCGTCCCGGCCCTCCCATCTGGTCCTCGAGGACGGAACCGAGCTGCCGGGCGTCGGCGTGGGCGCGCCCGGGGTTGCCGCGGGCGAGGCCTGCTTCACGACGGCGATGGCCGGCTACGAGGAGGCGATCACCGACCCGAGCTACGTCGCCCAAGTGCTCTGCTTCGCGTATCCGCTCGTCGGCACCTACGGCGTCGACGAGTGCCGGCTCGAGTCGGAGCGCGTGCAGTGCGAGGGCGTGGTGATGCGCGATGCGCGACCGGCTTTCGCCCGCTGGCTGCGCGACCGCGGTGTCGTCGCGCTCAGCGGGGTCGACACGAGGACGCTCGTCCGCCGCATCCGCTCGGACGGCGTCGTGCGCTGCGCGCTCGGCGACGCCCCGGTCGGCGAGCTCAGGGAACGCGCACTGGCCGAGCCGCCGATCGACGGCCGGAAGCTCGACCGGGCGATCGGCACCGCCGTCCCATACTCGGTTGGCGAGGGCCCGCGCGTCGTCGTGCTCGACCTCGGCACGAAGTACTCGATCCCGCGGCGCCTTGCCGCAGCCGGTCTCGAGGCGTTCGTCGTTCCGGGCGACTGGGACGAGGACGCCGTGCTAGAGGCGCGCCCGCGCGCCGTGCTCGTCTCCAACGGGCCGGGCGATCCGTCGGTGCTCGTCGAGCAGATCGAGACGATTCGGGCCCTGCTTGGCCGTGTGCCGGTCTTCGGGATCTGCCTCGGTCATCAGCTGCTCGGGCTGGCGCTCGGCCACGAGACGTTCAAGCTGCCGTTCGGCCACCGCGGCGCCAACCACCCGGTGCGTGACACGGCGTCCGGACGCGTCCTCGTGACCGTCCAGAACCACGGCTTCGCGGTGGCGGCCGAGGACGACGCGGCGTTCGTGTCCCTGAACGACGGAACGTGCGAGGGCCTCGTCGGCGACGGGTTCGCGAGCGTCCAGTTCCACCCGGAGGCGTCACCCGGCCCGCTCGACGGCCTGCCCTTCTTCGACCGGCTCGCCCAGGCATGCCGAAGCGCACCGACGTTCGCGCGATCCTGATCCTCGGCTCCGGGCCGATTCGCATCGGTCAGGCCTGCGAGTTCGACTACGCGGGCGCCCAGGCATGTCGCGTACTCCGCCGCGAGGGTTACCGGGTGGTGCTCGTCAACTCGAACCCGGCCACGATCATGACCGATCCCGAGTGGGCCGACGCGACGTACCTCGAGCCGCTCGATCCGGACACGATCCGCGAGGTGATTGCGCGGGAGCGTCCGGACGCGATCCTGCCGACCCTCGGGGGGCAGACGGCACTCAATCTCGCGGTGGAGCTCGCCGACTCCGGCGTCGAGCTGATCGGCGCCGACGTCGGTGCGATCCGGCGGGCAGAGGACCGCGAGCTCTTCCGGGCGACCGTGCAGTCGGCCGGGCTTGCCGTCCCGCGCTCGGTCGTGGCGTCGAGTCCGGACGTCGAGTTCTCCGTACCCGCGATCGTCCGCCCGGCGTTCACCCTCGGCGGCACCGGCGGCGGAATCGCCCGCACCCGGCGAGAGCTGGTCGATGCGATCGCGCGCGGGCTCGCCGCAAGCCCAGTCGGGCAGGTGCTCGTCGAGGAGTACCTCGAGGGCTGGCAGGAGCACGAGCTCGAGGTGATGGTCGACTCCTCAGGCAACGCGGTCGTCGTGTGCTCGATCGAGAACATCGACCCGATGGGCGTGCACACCGGCGACTCCTGGACGGTCGCGCCGCAGCAGACGCTTCCAGACGCCGTTTACCAGCGACTCCGTGACGCGGCGTTCGCGACCGCGCGCGGCGTCGGCGTCGCGACCGGAGGCGCAAACGTTCAGTTCGCGGTGCACCCGGAAACGCATGAGCTGCGCGTGATCGAGATGAACCCGCGCGTCTCACGTTCGTCCGCGCTCGCGAGCAAGGCGACCGGCTTCCCGATCGCGAAGCTCGCCGCTTTGCTCGCAGTCGGGTACACGCTCGACGAGCTGCCGAACGACATCACGCAGCAGACGACAGCCGCCTTCGAGCCTGCGCTCGACTACGTCGCGGTCAAGGCCCCACGGTTCGAGTTCGAGAAGTTCCCCTGGGCCGACCGCAGGCTCGGCGCAGAGATGCGTGCGATCGGCGAGTCCCTCGGCCTCGGCCGGACGTTCGCCGAGGCGTTTACGAAGGCCTTCGAAGGCCGCGAGTCTGCGCCGGTCCCGTTCGACGAGTCGCTCCTGGGCCTCCCCTTGCCCGAACGCTTCGACCTGTACGTCGAGGCCGCGCGGCGCGGGCTCGAGCTGCCTGGGATCCACCCGTACTTCGCCGAGCAGCTGCAGGAGGTTGCCGCCCACCGGGCACCGGCGGGGAGGCCGGTCCGGCTCGCCGTCGACTCCTGCGCGGGCGAGTTCGAGGCGCACACGCCGTACTACTACGTCGCCCACGAGGGACTCGACGAGGGACCGCCTCCCTCCGGGCGCGCCGTCGTCGTGCTCGGCTCGGGGCCGAACCGGATCGGCCAGGCGATCGAGTTCGACTACTGCTGCGTGCATGCTGCGCGCACGCTCAAGGAGCTCGGCTACGAGGCGGTGCTCGTGAACTCGAACCCGGAGACGGTGTCCACCGACTACGACACCTCCGACCGGCTCTACCTGGAGCCGCTCACCCTTCCGCGCGTGCTCGACGTGTGCGAGCTCGAACGGCCGCTCGCGGTCGCGGTCTCGTTCGGCGGGCAGACCCCGCTCCGCCTTGCTCCCGGGCTCGCGGCGGCCGGAGTCCCGCTGCTCGGCGACCCGCTCGCGGCGATCGACGCCGCCGAGGACCGTGGCCGCTTCGCTGAGCTCGTCGGAGATCTCGCTCCGGAATGGGGCGCCGCTGCAGATGCCGACGAGGCGCGCGCAATCGCGGAGCAACTCGGCTACCCGGTGCTCGTGCGACCGCACCACGTGCTCGGCGGGCGCGGCATGCACATCGCGAGAAGCGCCGACGAGCTGGACGTCGCAGGCCCGTGCCTGGTCGATCGCTACCTCTCGGGCGCACTGGAGCTCGACGTCGAGGTTCTGAGCGACGGGGCCGAGGCGTGGACCGCGGCCGTGCTCGAGCACGTCGAGCCTGCCGGCGTCCACTCCGGCGACAGTGCGTGCGTCCTGCCGGGCCCGTCCGTGACGCCGGCGCTCGACGCGCGCATCCGGGTCGCGGCCGCAGTCGTCGCCCGGGCCGTCGGAGCCCGCGGTCTGCTGAACCTCCAGATCGCGATCTTGGACGATCGTCTCTTCGTGCTCGAGGCGAACCCGCGTGCGTCGCGGACGGTCGCGTTCGTCGCCAAGGCGACCGGCGTCCCGCTGGTCGAGCACGCGGTGCGGCTCCTCCTGGGGGAGCGGATCCGCGACCTCGACCTTCCCGAGCGTGCGGAGTCGACGCGCGCCTGGGCGAAGGAGGCCGTTTTCCCGTCGGAACGGTTCACCGGCGCCGACGTGCGTGGGCCCGAGATGCGTTCGACGGGCGAGGTGATGGCCTCTGCGGCGACTCCCGTGGAGGCCTACCGCCGGGTACTGCGCGCGGCCGGGAAGAGCCGGCGCGGCGGCCGAGTCATGCCGCCCCTCCAGGATCGGGACGAGAACCTACGCCGGAGCCGCGTGATGCCGCCGCCGCAGGCAGCCTGACGGTTTCTTCACACATCGGCGTCACCCTGGCCGGGTGCCGCGCCTCATTGCCGCCGGAGCCGCGCTCGCTGCACTGCTCGTGCTCGCCGTGCCCGGCCCGTCCGGCGCGACCGCGCAGCGCGGTGCGGACGTGTTCACGGGCTACGGCTTCGAGACGTGTACGGCGCCGTCACTCGCCGTCCTCAACGCGTGGGCCGCATCGCCGTACGACGCTGTCGGCATCTACCTGGGCGGCGTGAACCGGGCCTGCAAGGACGGCAACCTGTCGGCGTCCTGGGTCGCGACGACACGCTCGCTCGGCTGGAACCTGATGCCGCTCTACGTCGGGCTGCAGGCGCCGTGCGTGAGCCAGTCGGGGCTCGCGAAGATCTCGCAGGACGTGACGACGGCTGCGACGCAGGGAGCTGCGGCGGCCGACGACGCCGTCGCCAAATCGAACGGGTTCGGCCTCCCGGCAGGCAGCCCGCTGTACCTCGACGTCGAGGGGTATGCGACGAACAACCTCGCCTGCACCAAGGCAGTGCAGGCATTCGTCGTCGGCTGGGTGAACGAGCTACGTCCGCTCGGCTATCTCGCCGGCGTGTACGGGAGCGCCGCCTCGACGATCCGCGACGTCGCCGGGCTCGGCTCCTCGATCCCCGACGCCGTCTGGATCGCGAACTGGAACGGCGTCCAGGCCGTGTTCGGCGATCCTCACGTCTCCGATTCGTTGTGGGCGGCACACCAGCGGATCCACCAGTACAAAGGCGGCCACAACGAGACCTGGGGTGGCGTCACGCTGGACATCGACAACGACTACCTCGACGGGCCTGTGGTCGGTCCGTCAGGCGCGCCGCCGCCGCCGCCCACGACGACGGCGCCGCCGCCGCCGGCGACGCCGACGACGGGAGGCGCCGTCGGCTCCGGCGACGGAAAGGCCGCCGCATCGTGGCCGAGCGCCGCGTTCGCCTTCCCGGTCGCGGTGACGCTGACTCCGACGTCTCAGCCGTCGACGACCACGGGATACGCAGTGCAGTTGACCGTCACGCGGACCGACGTGCAGCAGCCGGTGACCCGCTTCGGCGCACCGCTCACGCTCCACCTGATCGTGCCTGCGGCCGGGCTCGTGCCGTCGTACTCACCGGACGGGACGACGTGGAAGGCGATCCCGAAGCTCGCCTCCGGCGGAGTCCCGGTCGACGCCGGTTACACGCTCGACCCGGACGGGACGGTCGAGATCCAGACGTTCGTGCCCGGGTACTTCGGGCTCCGGTCTGACACGACGCCGCCGACGCAGCCGCCGGGCTTCGCGGGCCACTTCACGGGCGCGTCGCTCGTCCTCCAGTGGCAAGGCGCGACTGACGACAGCGGCACCGTCGCGTCGTACCAGGTACTGCTGGACGGGACTCCGGTGCAGTCGCTCAAGGGCTCGTCGCGCAGGGCGGTCGTGCGGGCCTTCCACTCATCCGGGCTCACCGTGTACCGCGTGCGCGCGGTCGATCCGGTCGGCAATCTCGGCAAGGCGTCGCGGCCGATCGCGGTTCGTCCCCGCAATCGTCCTGTGGGCGTGCCGAGGGTGCTGCCGAAGTGGGCCTGGTCGGTGTTCGAATGGCAGCACGGCCAGGGCCCGCGTCCGACGTCCGCGCCGAAGAAGCTCCCGGCCTGGTACTGGACGTGGGCGGAGTGGCGACTGTCGCCCTTCCGGCTGGCTGGTTTCTAAAAACTGTTAGATTAGAGATAGAGATGGACCAGCTGAACGCAGTTGGCGACCCCGCTCTGCGAAGCGCGCTCCTGTTTGCGCGCTCGCGCCGGGATCCCATCACCGTCGACGACCTCGCCGCGGCCCAGGACGTCCACCGCAACGTCGCACGTTCGCGGCTCGACCGGCTCGCGGACGCCGGGCTGCTCACCGTCGGCTCCGCGCGTCGGTCCGGTCGCACCGGGCCCGGCGCCGGTCGTCCGGCCAGGGTCTACGGCGTGACGCCGGCGCTG
>Ga0318563_10001152_pt1 | contig 11145 bp, 9 predicted proteins | sample GRESIP066b5f19_FD_203689 | JGI IMG/M metagenome (GOLD analysis project Ga0318563, IMG submission 203689) | Tropical soil microbial communities from Luquillo Experimental Forest, Puerto Rico - GRE.SIPMG.066b5f19 | ecosystem: Environmental > Terrestrial > Soil > Tropical forest > Bulk soil... | reverse complement strand
GTTCTGGACCGGTCACCCCAATGCCGCGGCCTTCGCCAACATCCAGGCCGACCGCGTCGCGCGCGCCAAGAAGGACATCGAGCGCTTGCTGGCGGCCCCCGCCCCGCACACGCTCGAGAACACCCTCCAGCCCTACGACGACGCGCTGCTCGAGCTCGACGCCGCCAGCTCGCAGTCGGGGCTGATCGAGGAGGTGCACCCCGATTCGGCGGTGCGGGCCAGCGCCGAGAAGGCGACCCAGGACGTGGCGGCGTACTTCTCCGAGCTGTCGCTCAACCGCAAGGTTTACGACGCCCTTGCCTCGCTCGACACCACGAGCTACGACAGCGAGACGCGCTACTACGTGCGCACGACGCTGCGCGACTTCCGCCTCGCCGGCGTCGACAAGGACGACGCGACGCGCAAGCAGATCCAGGAGCTCCGCGAGCAGCTGGTCAAGGTCGGCCAGTCGTTCGAGCGCAACATCCGCGAGGATCATCCCAAGGTGGTGCTCGACGGCGTCAAGGATCTCGACGGCCTGCCGCAGGACTTCATCGACGCGCACAAGCCGGGCGCCGACGGCAAGATCGCGCTGTCGATCGAGTACCCCGACTACTTCCCGATCATGACCTACGCCAAGAGCGAAGCGGTGCGGAAGAAGATGTTCATGGTGTTCCAGAACCGCGCCTACCCCGCCAACATGGCGGTGCTCGACACCATCCTCGACCTGCGCTACCGCCTGGCGAAGCTGATCGGCTACTCGAACTTCGCCGACTACGACTGCGCCGACAAGATGGTGGGCAGCGCCCAGAACGCCTCGGACTTCATCCACAAGGTGGTCGATGCGTCGGGCGAGCGGCTCAAGGGCGACTACCAGGTGGTGCTGGACCGCAAGCGCAAGGACGTGCCGGGAGCGACCGGGATCGACTGGTGGGACCGGTTCTACTGGACCAACCTGATCAAGAAGGAGAACTACGACTTCGACGCCCAGGCGTTCCGGCCCTACTTCCCCTATACGCGCGTCAAGCAGGGGGTGCTGGACGTGACCGGCAAGATGTTCGGCGTCACCTACCGGCAGGTGAAGAACGCCCCGGTGTGGGACCCCTCGGTCGAGTGCTGGGAGATGCTCGAGGACGGCAAGCTGGTGGGACGTTTCTACCTCGACATGCATCCGCGCGAGAACAAGTACAACCACGCGGCTCAGTTCGACGTGCGCACCGGGGTCGAGGGACGCCAGATCCCGGAGGCGGCGCTGATCTGCAACCTGCCGGGCGCCGATCCGAAGGATCCGGGGCTGTGCGAGCTCGAGGACGTCAACACCTTCTTCCACGAGTTCGGCCATCTGCTCCACACCCTGTTCGCCGGGCACCACCGCTGGGTGGGGATTGGCGGCATCCGCACCGAGCGCGACTTCGTCGAGGCGCCGTCGCAGATGCTGGAGGAGTGGATGCGCGATCCGGCGGTGCTCCAGACCTTCGCGCGCCATTACCAGAGCGGCGAGCCCGTGCCCTCGAAGCTGGTCGAGCAGATGCGGCGCGCCGAGGATTTCGGCAGCCTCGATCCGCGCGCGATCGACGTGCGCCGCCAGATGGTGCTCGCCGACCTGTCGCTGTCGATCTACGACCGGCCGCCCAGGCAGGTCAATACCGACTCGCTGAACGCCCAGCTCACCAACCGCTACACGCCCTACCCGTACGTTCCCGGCACCCACTTCCAGTGCGCGTTCGGGCACCTCTACGGCTACGGCGCCGGCTACTACACGTACATGTGGTCGCTGGTCATCGCCAAGGACATGTTCAGCAAGTTCGACCACAAGAACCTGCTCGATCCCACGATCGCGAAGCGCTATCGCGACACCGTGCTGGCGCCCGGCGGCTCGGCCCCGGCCGCGGTGCTGGTGGCGAACTTCCTGGGGCGCCCGTTCAACTTCGAGGCCTATCGCGCGTGGCTCAACCAGTCGCGGCCCAATTGAGCGGGCGGCGGTGAAGCGCGACGCGATGGCGCCGGCGCGGGCCGAGGCGCCCCCGGGCGGCAGCAGCGCCGCGGACGACGCGCCGTTCTGGAGCGGAACGCCGGACGCGGCGGCGTTCCGCGCCCGCCATCGCGCGCGGCTCGAGCGCGCGCGGCGCGCGATCGACGCCCTGCTCGCGGCCCCGGGGCCGCGCACCCCCGCCCACACGCTGCAGCTCTACGACGACGCGCTGCTCGAGCTCGACGCCTCGGGCTCGCAGGCCTCGCTGATCGAGAACGTTCACCCCGACGCCGAGCTGCGCGCCGCGGCCGAGCAGATCACCCAGGAGACCGCCGCACTCGCGACCGAGCTGTCGCTCAACCGCCCGGTCTACGACGCCCTGTGCGCCATCGACCTCGCCGGCGCCGACCCGGCCACCCGGCACTACGTCGAGAAGACGCTGCGTGAGTTCCGGCTCTCGGGCGTCGATCGCGACGAACCGACGCGCCGCCGCATCCAGGCCCTCAACGACGAGCTGGTGACGATCAGCCAGGAGTTCTCGCGCAACATCCGCGCCGACCAGCGCAGCGTGACCGCGAGCAGCGTGGCCGAGCTCAAGGGCCTGCCGGCCGACTACGTCGCCCGCCACCCCGCCGGGCCCGACGGCACCATCACACTCGGCATCGACTACCCCGACTCGACTCCGGTGTTCCTGTACGCGGCGAGCGACTCGCTGCGGCGCCGCATGTACATGGAGTACAACAATCGCGCGTTCCCGGCCAACGTCGCGGTGCTGGAGCGCCTGATCGCGAAGCGTCACGAGCTCGCCACCCTGCTGGGCTTCGCCCACTGGGCCGACTGCGTCACCGCGAACAAGATGGTGCGCGCCGCCGCCGCCGCCGGCGCCTTCATCGAGCGGATCGTCGAGGCCTCGGGGGCGCCGGCCGCGGCCGATTACCAGATCCTGCTGCGGCGCAAGCGCGCCGACGACCCCGAAGCGGCCGGGCTCACCGCCTGGGAGTCCAACTACTACGCCGAGCAGGTGCGCAAGTCGGACTACGATCTCGACGCCCGCGAGCTGCGCCCCTACTTCCCGTTCCGCCGCGTGGTGCAGGGGGTGCTCGATCTGTCGGCACGGCTGTTCGGCGTCGAGTTCCGGCGCCACCCGGCCGCCCCGGTGTGGCATCCCGCGGTCGAGTGCTGGGAGATGATCGAGGACGGCAGGCTCGCCGGGCGCTTCTACCTCGACATGCACCCGCGCGCCGACAAGTACAGCCACGCCGCCCAGTTCGACATCCGCACCGGCGTGGCGGGGCGCCAGATCCCCGAAGCGGCGCTGATCTGCAACTTCCCGGGCGGAAGCCCCGACGATCCCGGGCTCATGGAGCACGGCGACGTGCGCACCCTGCTCCACGAGTTCGGGCACCTGCTCCACAACCTGTTCGCCGGGCGACAGCGCTGGCTCGGCATCGGGGGCCTGAGGCCCGAGGCCGACTTCATCGAGGTGCCCTCGCAGCTCTACGAGGAGTGGTGCTGGGACCCCGCGGTGCTGGCCAGCTTCGCCCGCCACTTCGAAACCGGGGCCGCGATCCCCGCCGACCTGGTGCGGCGCCTGAAGCGCGCCAATGACTTCGGCAAGGGCCTCCAGATGAGGCGCCAGATGGTGTTCGCCCACCTCGCGCTCTCGGCCTTCGACCGCCCGCCGGCCGCGGTCGATCTCGATGCCATGTACCACGACTACACCGCGCTCTACGTGCCGTTCCCGTTCGTCGAGGGCACGCATTTCCCGTGCGCGTTCGGTCACCTCGACGGCTATTCGGCGCTCTACTACAGCTACATGTGGTCGCTGGTCATCGCCAAGGACTTCTTCGCCGCCTTCGACGCCGCGAACCTGCTGGACCCGGCCGTGGCGCGGCGTTATCGCGAGACGGTGCTCGAGCCGGGCGGCTCGCGCCCCGCCGAGCAGCTGGTGCGCGCCTTCCTGGGCCGCGATTTCCGCTTCGACGCGTATCAGCGCTGGCTGGAGGAGACGGCGTAAGGCCGCATGCGGCGGGCGCGCCGGTCAGCGCGGACGCCGCACCAGCAGCACCGTGACGTCGTCCTCGAACGGCCCGCCCTCCCCGGCGGCGCGCAGCCGGGCGATCAGATCGTCGACCGCGGCCTGCGCCGGGCCCTCGTGCCAGTCGCGCAGCCACGCCGCGAGGCTCGCGGCGTCGAACGGCGCCGCGGTCTCCGCGCCGCGCTCGATCACGCCGTCGCTGTAGAGCACCAGCGCGGCGCCGCGGTCGAGATGAGCGAAGCCCAGCTTGTAGCGCGCCTCGGGGTTGGGGCCGAGGATCATCCCGCCCACCGACAGCTCGTGGACCCCGCGACCGTCGAGCAGCAGCGGCGGCGGATGACCGGCGTTGATGTAGGCAAAGCTGCCGTTGATCTCGAGCTCGCCGAACACCAGCGACACGAAGTGGCTGGCGAGCCGGCTCCGATAGATGACGTGGTTCAGCTTCTCGATGGTGCGCGTGATCTTGAGATCGCGCTCGATCCCCATCCGCAGCCCGGTCGCCACGTCGCGGGCCTGGAGCGCGGCCGGCAGGCCGTGTCCCGAGGCGTCGGCCACCGCGAGCATCAGCGTGTCGGGGTCGAGCGGCAGCAGATCGAAGAAGTCGCCGCCCACCTTGTTGGCCGGGAGGCTCGCCGCGGCGATGTCGTAGCCGCCGAACGCCGGGATCTCGGCCGGCAGCAGGCTCACCTGGATGGTGCGCGCCTGCTCGAGCAGGTCCTCGAGCGCGCGGCGGCGCGCGACCTGCGGCAGCGCGAAGTGGAGCGGCGAGACCATCGACAGGATCTCGGCGTTGCGCGCCTCGGCGCGGCCGCCGGACGCGGGCGCGAAGCGCAGCGCGGCGACCGTGCCCGGCTCATCCGGCAGCCCCAGCAGACCGGTCGCGCCGGCCGCGGTGGGGCCCGCCCACGGCAGCTCGGGAATCCCGGCCGCGCCGTCGGCGCCGAGCCGCGACTCGAGCTCGTGCGACAGATCGGGCCCGGCGGATCCGAAGCGGGCGTCGAGCTCGAGCCGGCCACGACGGCGGCGATAGAGATCGGCGCCGGCGAGCTCGAGCGCCATCAGGTGGTCCGCGACCAGCGCCTCGAGCAGGCGCTCGCCGAAGCGCACCGACGAGGCGTCCGAGCCGACGCGCTCGAGGAGCGACTCCATACGGCGGTAGAAATGCTTGGCCTCGAGCATGATGGGCATGGGCGTGTTCATGAGAGTGGCGGCGTGCGCATCCTAGCCCGACCGGCCCGCGGTTGCGAGTCGCGAAACTTCACGCCCCGCAATGCGTTCTGCTTTTTCGAGGGTTGTTTACAGTCGCGTCATCCTGCGGTTCCCATCCGCGTGGCATTCTCATCGCCAACGGGGGAACGCGCCCCCCACCTCGGCTGGACACCTCACGCATCGGGGCGCGGACCGGCGGTGGCATCCCGTCCCGCCTCCGGTTCCCCCTCCCTTATCGCGGCATGCCGGCGCGCGGGAGCCGACTTTATGGCCCCGCCGCCACGGCCCCGTCGGCCGGACTGCCGCGGAGATCGTGAGCCCCGTGCTCAGATGCCCATGTCGAGCACGAGGCTCAGAGCGCGCCACGAGCCGGTGGGTCCCTCGCCCGTGGCGTAGAGATCCCCGAGGCCGTGCGAGAATCCCAGCTCGAGCCGGATGGTGGTGTGCTCGGAACCCCATTCGTAGCCCGCGGTCGCGGAAGCGCTGGGCACGAAGGTGCGCGCGCTGCCGGCGGGCACCGCGTAGTCGGGGTACTTCCCGGCCTTGATGTCGAGGCGGAAGGCGGCCGCGCCTCCGGCGCCGAGATAGGGATGGGCACGGCCGCGCCCCAGCGATCGCTCGACCATGACCGGAACCTCGAGCCACAGGGTCTGCCAGGTCTCTTCCGTGATGAGCGTGGGGTCGAAGGTGGCGGGCACGTCGCCCTTGCCCGCGAGGAGCGCGGCTTCCATCCCGGTGCGCAGCCGCCACGGCTCGCCGCGGCCGCGGAACGAGAGGCCGTAGCGGCCGCTTAGGGCCTCGTGCGGGTAGACGGCGCCGACCGCGCCCTCGAGCGTCGAGCTCTGGCCGCCGACCCTCAGGGCCCACGGGGATCCGGGCTCGGCGGCCGCGGCGGGTCCACCCACCGCCACGAGAAAGCCGAGTGCGGTTGCGATCGCTGTGACCAGCCTCATGACGTCAGGCGCCTCCGCTTCGACACGGTCGATGCTCTTGGTGCTCACAGGCCGGCGTCGAGCACCAGGGTCCACGCGCGCCACGACCCCGCGGGGCCGTCGGCCGAATCGTAGAGGTCGCCAAGGCCGTGCGCAAAGCCCAGCTCGAGCCGGAGCGTCCCGTGCTCGCCCCGCCGCTCGAGCCCGGCGGTCGCGGTGGCGCTCGCGTCCACCCCGTGCGCTTTCATTGGGGACACTTCGTAGCCGTGATCGCTGAGGTCTTCGGCGATGCGCCACGCTCCAACGAGGCCGGCGCCCAGGAAGGGGCGGACGGTCCGGCCTCCTAGAACGCCTTCGAGCACGAGCGGCGCCTCGACCCAGGTCGTCCGCCAGTTCTCCTCGATCGAGGAAATGCCGAAGATCACCGGCGATAACGGAACCTCACCATGGCCGCTACGGCTCGCCACGTCGAGTCCGGTGCGCAACCGCCACGTGTCGGCGCCGGCGCGGTACGAGACCCCGAGCATGCCGCCGGGGGACGCCTCGGGATAGACGCTTCCGATGGCACCCTCGAGTGTCGAGAGCGAGGCGCCGATCCTGATCGACCAGGGAGACCGGCGTTCGCCGGCCGCGGCCGGGCTCACGGCGATCCACACGCCCAGCATGATCAGGCCGGCTCGAACCAGAGCATCCGCGGCCACGACCCGCCTCCGCGCTCAATCCGCCTTGCTGCTCTCCCCGGCGCGCACCGTGCCGGCCAGCTCGTCGGCATGGAACGAGGAGCGCACCAGCGGTCCGCTGGCGACGTGGCCGATGCCGGCGGCCTCGGCGCGCTCCGCGTACCAGCGGAAGCGGTCGGGATGGACGTACTCGATCACCGGCAGGTGATCGGGCGAGGGCCTGAGGTACTGGCCGATGGTGAGCAGCTCGCAGCCGTGCGCGGCCAGGTCGTCGAAGGCGCGCAGCATCTCGTCCCCGGTCTCGCCCAGGCCCACCATCAGGCCCGACTTGGCCTTGATCCCGCTGCCGCTCTCGCGCACGCGGCGCAGCAGCTCGAGCGAGCGGTCGTAGCGGGCGCTGGGGCGCACCACCGGCTGCAGCCGCTCGACGGTCTCGAGATTGTGGTTGATGACCTCGGGGCGGGCCTCGATCACGCGCCGCAGATCCTCGGCGCGGCCACGGAAGTCGGGGATCAGCACCTCGATGACGGTGGCGGAGCAGGCACGGATCGCGCGGATGACGCCGGCGAAGATCGTGCTGCCCCCGTCCTCGAGGTCGTCGCGGGCCACCGAGGTGATGACGGTGTGGCGCAGGTTCATGGCCGCGACCGCCGCGGCGACGCGGCGCGGCTCGTCCCAGTCCACGAACCCGTTGGGCTTCCCCGGCGCCACGGCGCAGAATCCGCAGCGGCGCGTGCACAGCTCGCCCAGGATCATGATGGTCGCCGTGCCGCGCTCCCAGCAGTGCCCGAGGTTGGGGCAGCGCGCCTCCTCGCACACCGTGACCAGGCGCTGCTCGCGCAGCATCGACCGGGTGGCGGCGTACTCGCCGCGCCCCGGGAGCTGGACCTTGAGCCACGGCGGCAGGCGCCGGAACTCGCCCGGCACCGCGACACCGCTGCCCGCCCCCGAGGCGCAGCCGCGGGTGCGCGGCGTTCGCGGCAGCCGCATCGGCACCGCGGGGCGCGGCGCCCCCAGCACGCGGATCGCGGGCGGATCGGGCGGGGGGACGTTAGGATCCATGCTCAGTCCCGCGCCAGGCGGGGGTCAGCCCCGCCGGTCGCGGCCAGCGCCAGCATGCGGTCGAGCGCGAGCCGGGCGTCACGGCGCACTTCGGCGGACACGCTGATCCGGTTGACGACGTGGCCCTCGGCCAGGTTCTCGAGCGCCCACAGCAGGTGCGCCGGGTCGATGCGGTTCATGGTGGCGCACGGGCACACGTTCTTCTGCAACGAGTGGATGGTCTGCTCGGGGTGCTCGAGCGCCAGCCGGTGAACCAGGTTGATCTCGGTGCCGATCGCCCAGTGCGAGCCGGGCGGGGCGCGGCGCACCTGCTCGATGATGAACTCGGTCGAGCCCGCCAGGTCGGCGTTCTGCACCACCTCGAAGGGGCACTCGGGATGGACCAGGATCCGCACCGCCGGATCGGCGGCGCGCGCCTCTTCGATCTGACGCGCCGTGAACTTGGTGTGCACCGAACAGAAGCCGTGCCACAGGGTGAGCAGGGTCGCGGGATCGAAGCCGCGCGCGTTGGCGCGCTCCAGGTCCTCGGCGCGCCAGTCCCATTCCGCCATGCGCTCGAGCGGCACGCCCATGGCGAAGGCGGTGTTGCGGCCCAGGTGCTGGTCGGGGAAGAACAACGCGCGCGGCTGGCGGGCCCACGCCCACTCCAGCACCGCGCGCGCGTTCGACGAGGTGCACACGATGCCGCCGCGCGCGCCGCAGAACGCCTTGAGCGCCGCGGTCGAGTTCATGTAGGTGATCGGCACGATGGTGTCGCCGTGGCGCGCGGAGAGCAGGGCCCAGGCCTCCTCGACGTCGTCGATCCGCGCCATGTCGGCCATCGAGCAGCCGGCCTTGAGGTCGGGCAGCACCACGGTCTGGTGGGGCTGGCGCAGCACGTCGGCCGACTCGGCCATGAAGTGGACGCCGCAGAAGACGATGAACTCGGCCTCGGTCTGGGCGGCGGCGAGCTGCGACAGCTTGAGCGAGTCGCCGCGCAGGTCGGCGAACTCGATGATGCTCTCGCGCTGGTAGTGGTGGCCGAGGATGACCGCGCGCCGGCCCAGCCGCGCCCGCGCCGCGCGGGTGCGGGCCCGGATCTCGGCCGCCGGCAGCGCGGCGTACTCCGCGAACGGCCGGGCCGCGGCCGGCGGGATCAGCGTCGAGGTCGTCACGGCTCCCTCCCGCCGCGGTCTACTCGAGCTCGGTCCGGTCGAGCGGCTGGCGCGCCGCGAATCCGCCCTCGAGCGTGTGCCAGTGGGCGATCGAGGGCTCGCCGAGCCGCCAGCACAGGAAGATCAGCCGGTCGCCGGACACGGTGTAGAAATCGACCAGGCCACGGTCGAGGTCCTTGAGCAGGATGCCGCGCCGGTGGATGGCCTGCACCCCCTTGCCCAGCTCCTCGCCCAGCTCGAGGCGGCGCTTCTCGAGCGTCGCCAGCGCGCGCGTGTCGGGATTCTCGGGCGAGGCCCCGGAGGTGGCGAGCGAGTGCACGTCGACCTCGCGCTGCACGCGGTCGAACTCGCGCTTCAGGGACACCATGCGCTCGAGCGTGGGACGCAGCCACTCGATCTGCTGGTTGGCCTCGTCGAGCGTAAACAGCGTGATCCGGATGCCGCCCTTCTTAATGCCCGCCACAGCCGCCCCTCCCGCACGCGCAGCCGCCGCCGGCGCCGGTCTCGCGTGCCGCGTTGGGATTCTCGATGGTGAATCCGGCGCCCCGCTCGGTCTCGATGTAGTCGATGCGCGTGCCCTCGAGCAGGGGCGCGCTCTCGGCGTCGACCAGCAGCTTGACCCCGCCCACCTCGCCGATCCAGTCACCGTCCGCGGTGCTCTCGGCGAGCGACATGCCGTACTGCGGCCCGGAGCAGCAGCCGCTCATGGCGCTGACCCGGAGCCCGAGGTACGACTTGCCGTGCTCCGACTGCTGGGCCAGCACCTCGGCGAGCTTGCGGCTCGCCGCGTCCGTCAACGTCAGCACTTCCGACCTCCTGACGATGGAGATGGGGCCGGCCGCGGGTGACGGCGGTCCCATCATGTTCGCTTTCTTGATCGAACCGAAATCAGGCGGCCTGAATACCCGCCAGCGGCCTTAGGGTTCCCGCCCCGGCCGCCGCGCGGGCCTCCGCCGGCGTCGCCCAGCGCACCTCATGATAGCCGAAACCTGCTGCCACCGCGGCGGTTGCGCGCTCCCGGGCGAGTCCCAGGTCTCCGCCGTCCGCCCCGCGCAGCCGCGCGAGCGACGTCATTTGGATGCCGCGCAGGCCGCAGGGGTGGATGAGGTCGAAAAACCCCAGATCCGGCGCCACGTTGAGCGCGAATCCATGATAGCTGACCCAACGGCGCACCGCGATTCCGATCGAGGCGATCTTGTCGTCCCCGATCCACACCCCGGTGCGGCCGGCGACCGTATGTCCAGCCAGGTCATAGGCTTCGAGGGTCGCGACCAGTGCCGCCTCGAGCTCGCGCAGGAAGCGGTGGAGGTCCCGGCCGCGGCGCTCGAGGTCGAAGATCATGTAGCCCACGAGCTGTCCGGGCCCATGCCAGGTCACGTCGCCGCCGCGCGCCACCTCGAACACCTCGATCCCCATGCGCGCCAGGGTGGCGCGGTCGGCGATCAGGCTGTCGGGTCGCCCGCCGCGCCCCACCGTGAGCACCGGCGGGTGGTCGGGGTAGAGCAGCCAGTCGCCGGTCTCGCCCGCGGCCCGCGCGCGAACCATCGCCTCCTGGAGCGCGAGTCCCTCGCGATACGAGGTGGCGCCGAGGTGGCAGACGGTGAGGACGCCTGGATCGCGGGGCTCAGACATAGGCCCACAGCTGCTCGGGGTGCTCGAGCAGCTCGCACACCCGGCGCAGGAACTTGACCGCCAGCTCGCCGTCCACCACCCGGTGGTCGAATCCAATCGAGGCGTTCATCATCGGCCGCACCACGATCTGGCCGTCACGTACCACCGGCCGCTCGGCGATCTTGTGGACGCCGAGGATCGCCACCTCGGGAACGTTGATGACCGGCGACGAGTTGACCGCGCCGTACACGCCGGCGTTGGTGATGCTGAACGTGCCCTGCTCGATGTCCTGGGGCGTCAGCCGGTCGGCGCGCGCGCGCGCCGCGATGTCGTTGACCTCGGCGGCGAGCTGCACCACGTTCTTGCGATCGCAGTCCTTGATGTTGGGCACGATCAGGCCCTTGTCGTCGCGGCCGACCGCGATCCCGATGTTGTAGTAGCGCTTCACGATCATCGCGTCGCCCTGGGGCGAGACCGAGCCGTTGACCCACGGGTGCTCCTTGAGCGA
>Ga0318563_10001146_pt1 | contig 11183 bp, 11 predicted proteins | sample GRESIP066b5f19_FD_203689 | JGI IMG/M metagenome (GOLD analysis project Ga0318563, IMG submission 203689) | Tropical soil microbial communities from Luquillo Experimental Forest, Puerto Rico - GRE.SIPMG.066b5f19 | ecosystem: Environmental > Terrestrial > Soil > Tropical forest > Bulk soil... | reverse complement strand
CCCCACCACTTCGTGGGGGGAGGGAGTCGATCAGCGCTGATCAATCCCCTCCCCCGCTCGCGCAGCGAGTGGTGGGGAGGGTACGGGTGTGGGTTCAGGGGGCGGCCCGACCCAGGCGATACCGGCGTTCGCACTCTCTCCGGCGCAAAGGACGCCGGAGGGAGAACCCCTACTTGCCGCCCCAGCGCGCCGGGTAGTTCGGCATGTCCTCGCAGCCGCACATGGCGTAGTGCAGCGGCGGCATCTTGGCGTTAATGTAGCTGTCGAGATTGTCGGCCGTGACGGTCGGCTGCGGCAGGTTCCATTCGGGTGCCGGCACCGGCTCGCCCTTCAGCGTCTCCAGCGCCGCGATGATGGCGGAGCGCCAGACATATACCGCATAGGTCGGCGCGATCGCCTTGAGCTTCGCCGCCTTCCATTTCTGCAGGAAGTCCTGCTGGTCCTCGCCGCTGATGACGGGAAGAGGCTTGCCCGCATCCTCGAAGGCCTCGATCGCGGCGACGCTGGTCGCGCCGGCATCCATCCACACCCCTTCGAGCTTCGGATAACGGGCGAGATAGTCATCGACGATGGATTTCGTCTTGGCGCGGTCGCCGCCCGTGAACTCGACGCCGACGACCTTCACGCCCTTCTCCTCGAAGACGCGTTTCGCGGCAGCCCAGCGGGTCTCGAGCACGTCGACACCCGGCAGGATGCGCAGCGCCAGCACCGAGCCGCCCTTCGAGACCTGGCCCGCGATGTAGTCGGCCGAGACCTTGCCGAAGGCATAGCCGCCGATCGGATGCACGAAGGTGACCGGGCAGGTGGTGCGCACGCCGCGATCGAAGACAATGACGGGCAGCGATTTGCAGGCATCCTCGACCGCCGGCGTCAGCGCGGCCGTGGTGTTCGGCGACACGATCAGGATGTCGCAATTGCCGCTCGAGACAAAGGACTTGATGTCCGAGATCTGCTTGTCGTCCTTGCCTTGCGCATCGGCCACGCTGAACGAAGCGATATCGGCCTTGTTGAGGTCGACTTCGGCCTGCATCGTCGTCCAGCCGACCACGCGCCAGGGATTGCCGACATCGGCATTCGAGAAGCAGAGGCGATAGGGGCCCTTCTTCTTGTATTTCGAGGTATCGGCCATCTGGCCGCCGAGATGCTGCTCCCAGGGCTTGCCGGGCGGCCCTTCCGCCTTTGTGTCGAGGAGCTTGATCTGCGCCTCATAGTCCTTCTGGTCGTAGAACTCATCGGCTCGCGCCGCGGCGAGGCCGATGAGCGCTAGGGCCGATGCCCCGACGAGCGCAGCCCCGATCGTCCCTCTCACCTGTCGCATGGTCTCCTCCTGTCCTTGCTTCTTGCGGCAGTCGTCCCTCGTTATCTCAACCTCACCCTTCGCGCCGCTGCCGCCAGGCGGAAGCGGCAGCCGCGATCAGGATCACGCCCTGCATGCTCTCGCGGACCGGCTGCGGCAGGCCGATGAAATTGAGGAGCGTGAAGAGCGCATAAAGCGCGAGCGCGCCGGCGACGGCGCCGGCGACCGTGCCGCGCCCGCCCAGAAGCTGCACGCCACCGATCACGCCGGCCGCGATCGCCTGCAGCTCCATGCCGTCACCCGCATCGACTGAGACGCCGGCAAAGCCGCCGATCAGGATGCCGGCCGTAACCGCCGACAGCGCCGAGAGGACGAAGGCCGCGACCCGCACGCGGCCGACCCCGATACCCGCGAGCTCGCCCGCGCGCGCATTGTCGCCGATCGCGAGCGCGAGTTTGCCAAACTGCGTCCGATGCAGGAGCCAGGCGGCGATCGCGACGACCGCGACGAGCACGAGCACCGCGACCGGCAGGATACCGAGGACCGGAATGTCGCGCCAGACGAGGCGGCCGAAGGCGCGGAAATTCTCCGGCAGATAGCCGCGCGGCGAGCCGCCGGACCACATCAGCGCCGTGCCCTTGAGCAGGAGCAGCATGCCGAGCGTGGTGATGATCGAGGGCACCTTGAGGCGATGCACGACGAGGCCGTTGACCGCGCCCGCCACGAGCCCGATCGCGAAGAGGATGGCGATCGCGGGCCAAGTCATGGCTGGATCGCCGAGCGTGATCAGCGAGCCGCCGATCACTGTCAAGGTGACGAGCGAGCCGGCCGACAGGTCGAAGCCGCCCGTGACCAGCACGAAGAGCTGACCGCAGGTGAGCACCACGAGCGGCGCCGCACGGCGCAGGAAATTCATCAGGCCTGCGGGCTCGATGAAGCTTGGATTGTACCAGGTGATGGCGAGGATGAGCAGCGCCAGCACCAGGAAGACCGGGTTCAGCCGCAGCTTCGGCAGCTTGCGGCGCAGCGCTCCAGAGCCAGCTTTCAGAGGCAGCGCGCTCATGCGACGAAGGCCTTGGTCCTGAAGGTGTAGGCCGCGACCGAGGCGACGACGATGGTGCCGCGCAGGATCTGCTTGAGGAAAGGATCGATGCCGATCATGTTGAAGGCGGCATCGAGCACCGCGAACAGGAAGACGCCCGCGAGCGTGCCCGCGACCCCGCCCTTGCCACCCGACAAGAGCGTGCCGCCGATGACCACGACCGCGATCGATTCGAGGTCGTAGAGGCCGTCGCGCCCAACCCAGGGCGCGCCTGAGCCGAGGCGGCTCGCGAGATAGAGGCCGGTGACGCCGGCCGAAATGCTCGCCAGCACATGGGCGCCGATGATGACGCGCTCGGTGCGAATGCCGGCGAGCCTTGCGCCCATGGCGTTACCGCCGACGGCGTAAAGATGCGCCCCGAACACGGTGCGCCGCAAAATGAGCGCAGCCCCTCCCCACAGGATAAGAAGCGTCATGAGCGAGAAGGAGACGGGTCCGATCGCCCCATAGGCGAAGAGCTGAAATTGCGGCGCGACCGAGCCCGCGAAATTGTCGAAGGTCGCCGACAGCAGCCCCTTGAGGATGAGGCCGGTGCCGAGCGTCGCGATCAGCGGATTGACGGCGAGCCTCGCCACCAGGAACCCGTTGACGAGGCCGACAAGGGCGGCGACCGCGAGCACTGCGGCGACGGCGGGCAGGATGCGCTCAGGTGACCCTTGCATCACATAGGAGGCGAGCACCGCCGAGACGCTGATGAGATGGGCGACCGAGAGGTCGATAGAGCCCGCGACGATGACGAGCGTCTGGCCGATTGCGACGATGCCGAGCGCCACCATGCGCTGCAGCAGGCCGCCGATGCCGGTGGCTGAAAGCTGCGCGGCCTCTCCGGTCGCGAGCGCGACACCGACGAAGGTCGCGGCCGATATGAGCGCGATGATCGCGGCAGCGGGCAGCCGGAAGGCTTTCCGCCCGACAGGGGATAAGGCGATGTCGCTCATGGCGCGGTTCCCGCGCTCGCGGCGCGCTCGGCCGCCGCATGGCCGACAGCATGCGCGACGACCTCCTCTTCGCCGACGCCCGCCGGCAGCTCGGCGACGATGCGCCCGGCCGCCATCACGAGGATGCGGTCGCTCAAGCCGACGATCTCGGGGAGCTCCGATGAGACCATGAGCACAGCGCCGCCACGCTCCGTGAAATCGCGCAGGATGCGGTAGATCGCGGTCTTCGCCGCGACATCGATGCCGCGCGTCGGCTCGACCGCCACGAGCACGCGCGGATCGCGGCAGAGCCAGCGGGCGATGATGGCCTTCTGTTGGTTGCCGCCGGACAATTCTACGGTGAGCTGCTCGAAGCTCTGAGCCCGCATGTCGACGCCGCGCAGCTGCGCATCGATACGCTCCGGCGTGCAGGCGCCCGAGCCCGGCGGGGCGAGCGCCGGCTCGAAGCCGCGCAGCACCAGTGCGGCATTATCCCGCAAGCTCTGATTGAGCACGAGCCCTTCGCGCTTGCGGTCATCCGAGAGGTAGCCAAGGCCCGCATCGACCGCCTGCCGCGGTGCCGTGAAGGCGCCGTCACGCGAGGCGAAGCGCAAGCGGCCGCGGGTGAATGGCTCATCTCCGAAGATGGCGCGCGCCAGCGCCGATTTGCCCGAGCCTTCGAGGCCGGCGACGCCGACGATCTCGCCGCGGCGCAAGACGAGATCGATATCGCTGACGACGGCGTTGCCAGCGCCCTCGAGCGTGAGCACGGCTTCGCCCGGCGGAGCGCCGGGGCGCGGCGGAAAGAAATCGGACAATTCACGCCCGACCATCATGCGGACAACCTGCGCCGGCGTGACGGCGGCCCGGTCGCAGGTCGCGACCTTGGCACCGTCCTTGAGCACGGTGATGCGGTCCGCTATGTCGAAGACCTCCTTCATGCGATGCGAGATGTAGATAAGCGCGACGCCCGCCTGCCGCAGGCGGCGCACGAGATCGAGGAGGCGCGTCGCCTCAGCCTCGTCGAGTGCTGCGGTCGGCTCGTCGAGCACCAGGATCCGGGCATCGACCGCGAGCGCCTTGGCGATCTCGACGATCTGCTGGTCCGAGATCGGCAATTGCCCAGCCTCGAGGCCGGGATCGAGCCTTGAGCCGAGCCGCGCCAGGATCTTCGCCGCATCGGCCCACATGGCGCGCCGATCGAGGAAGCCGAAGCGGGCGCGCTCCTCGCCGAGGAAGATGTTCTCGGCCACGCTGCGATGCGGCAAAAGACTCAGCTCCTGATGGATGATGCTGATGCCGGCCCGGCGCGCCAGAACCGGATGGCTGAAGCTCGTCTCGTTGCCGTCGAGCAGGATCACCCCAGCGTCCGGCCGATAGATGCCGCCAAGAGTCTTCATCAAGGTCGATTTGCCGGCGCCGTTCTCACCGCAGATCGCATGCACCTCGCCGGCGCGGCAATCGAAGGAGACGCCGTCGAGCGCCGCGATCCCATGGAAAGCCTTGGAGATGCCCTGCATCGCGAGCCTCGGCGGCGTGCCGCCGGAAGCCGGCGCCGCGGCGCTGGGAAGTGCCGATGGCTCGCTCACGGCGCCCTGCCACCGTCGGCGGCAGCAATCCAGCTTGGATCGATCCAAACGCAGGAAGGCAACGAAGCGAGCTCGCGACGGCACGCGCTCATCGGCATGTTGCGCCCTCCCCTCTCATGGCTGCCTTGAGGCTCCGCCGGCGGATCTCGCCGCGCGCCTGGCAGCTCGGTCGACGAGCGCCGGGCGCGATTGCAATCGCGCCCGGCTCGTTATAACCATTTGGTTACACGCTAAGTGCGGCCCATCCGGGCTGTCAAGACGCAAAGCTTCGGGTTTCTCGACAAATCGGCCGGTACCGTGACGCAGCCAAAGGCCAGGAAGCCAAAGATCGAGCCCGCCAAGCTCAAGGCTATCGCCCCGGTCTCGAAAGCCAGGGTCAAGGGCCTCGCGCGCCCTGCCCCAAGAGAACCTTCAACTCGCGAACTTGCAACTCGCGAACCGGCGGCTCCTGCGACGCGCGATCCGCGCCGCACGCGCGCCGCGATCCTCGCGGCTGCGGTCGACGAATTCATGGAGAAGGGTTTTGGCGGAGCGCGTGTCAACACCATCGCCATGCGCGCCAAGATCAACAAACGCATGCTCTATCATTATTTCGGGGACAAGGAGGCGCTCTATTTCGCGGTGCTCGAAGGCGTCTATGTTGATATCCGCACGGCGGAAGCGAAGCTCCATCTCCTCGACCGCGAGCCGACCGAGGGCATGCGCGAGCTCATCACCTTCACCTGGAACTACTTCCTCGACCACCCCGAGTTCTTGAGCCTGCTCGCGACCGAGAACCTGCACAGGGCAAAATACCTCAAGCGCTCGACGCGCATCCTCGACCTACATTCGTCGCTGATCGGCGGCATGGCGGACGTGTTGCGCCGCGGCGCCGCGAGCGGCGTTTTCCGCAAGGATACCGATCCCGTCCGCATCTATATCAGCATCGCAGCGCTCGGCTTCTTCTACCTATCGAACCGCTGGACCCTGTCGACGATCTTCCGCCGCGAGCTCGCCACCGACAGCGAGCTCGAGATCTGGGGCCGCCACATTGTCGAGGTCGTCCTGTCCTACCTGCGCCCTTAGCCTCTCCCCTGGCGGGGCCCCTGGCGGGAGAGGTCGGCTCGCGAGAGCGAGCCGGGTGAGGGGGGCAGCGCCAGCATAAGGTGTTGGGGCCGGTGGCCATCTGCACCAACTCACGCAGCGACGGCCCGCACGGAAGAGAGCGCGTCACCCAGCGTCGGCCCTGCCCCCCTTGCTCCCCCGGAGCCCTTCGCTTCGCTACGGGCTCCGACCGCTCCCGCAAGGGGACAGGTGAAGCGCGTCACGACCGCTGTTGTGTGTAGCCGGCCTTGTGCATGATACGCATGACCGAATCCGCGAGCGCTGCGCGCAGGGTCGCGAGCTTCGCGTCGCCGATCGTCCTCGCCCGCCCTTGAAACCCTGATTGCTGCCGCTGCGCCGGGAAGCAAGAGATTGCGGCCGTGACGGCCGCGGTCCGAGCGGCGGCCCGGCGCGATAGACGCAGGCCCCTACCAGCCTGCCCTCATCCACTCTTGCTGACGCAAGGGGCACCTTCTCGCGCAAGCGGGAGAAGGGAAGCGCCTTTACCGCTTAGGCGCCAGCGCGCCGTAGCCGCCGCGCCGATAGAGGAGCGGCTCGGCTTCGTCCGAGAGCTGCACGGCCGCCACCCTGCCGATGACGATCGCGTGGGAATGGCGTTCGATCATCTCCTCGACCTCGCAATCGAAGGCGGCGAGCGCGCCTTCGAGTATGGGCGCGCCGGTCACGAGCCGCGTCCAGCTCGCACCCGCATAACGCGCCTCGCCCTTGAGGCCGCCGCGACCCGAAAAGCGCTCGGCGAGCGCGGCGTGGCGCGCCTCGAGGATATTGACTGCGAAGGCGCCGTGACGGTTGAGCGCTGCGAAGGACGAGGATGAGCGGTTGACGCAGACGATGAGCGCGGGCGGCTCGACAGAGAGCGAGGAGACCGAGGTCGCGGTGAGCCCGGTGCGCCCGGCGCCTGTGCCTATGGTGACGATGCTGACGCCGCCCGCGAGATCGCGCATGGCGGAGCGGAAGAGCTGCTGCAGCGGCTGCGCCTCGGCGAGGCTGAGATGCCGGATTGCGATGCCCATGCCGGATTCCTGTCCTGGCTAGATGACGTATTCGGCGCGCGCCATATCCTCGCGCAGCAGGTGGCGCAGGATCCGCTCCTCGATGATGGCAAGATCGACCGAGCCGCGACGGCGCGGCCGCGGCAGGTCGATCGGCACATCGAGCGCGACCGCGCCGTCCTCGATCAGCACGACTCGGTCGGCGAGCATCAGCGCTTCGGCGACGTCATGGGTGACGAGCACCGCGGTGAATTGCTGCTCGAGCCAGACGCGCTCGATCAGCCGCTGCATGCCGATGCGGGTCAGCGCATCGAGCGCACTCAAGGGCTCATCGAGAGCGAGCAGGCGCGGCCGGCTGACGAGCGCGCGTGCCAGCGCGACGCGCTGCTTCTGCCCGCCTGACAGCACCGACGGCCAGACGCCGGCGCGTTCCTCGAGGTCGACGGCCCGCAAGGCCTCGCGCGCGCGGCAGCCTGCGGCGAGGCCCGCTCGACGCCGAGGCCGATCTCGACATTGCCGCGCACCCGCGCCCAGGGGAGGAGGCGGTGCTCCTGGAACATCACCCGCACGCTGTCGCGCGATGCTCCGAGCGCATCATCGGCGCCGAAGCGCAGATCTCCACCGCTCGGCGCGTCGAGGCCGGCGAGCATGCGCAGGAAGGTGCTCTTGCTGCAGCCGCTGCGTCCGACGATCGCCAGGAACTGGCCGGCCGGCACGCTAAGGTCGAGGCCGCGCAACACCTCGTTCTCGCCGAAGCGCTTCACGAGGCCGCGCGACGTGACCGCGAGGCCAGGCTTGCGATCACGCCCCTGCCTGCCGGCAATGGCCGCTGCGCGTGCATCGGCGATCATGGCGTTCCTCATTGCGGATGAAAGGCCGGATGCCAGGCGAGGCAGGCCCGCTCCAACAGGCGCGCCACGCTGTCGGCGAGCTTGCCGAGCATGGCGTAAAGCAGGATCGCCAGCACAACGATGTCGGTCTGCATGAATTCGCGCGCCTGCATCGCCATGTAGCCGATGCCGGAGCTCGCGGCGATCGTTTCGGCGACGATCAAGGTCAGCCACATGATGCCGAGGCCGTAGCGCAGGCCAACGAAGATCGAGGGCAGCGCGCCGGGCAGGACGATGCGCCAGAACAATTGGCTTTTGCTCATGCCGTAGCTCGCGCCCATCTCGATGAGCTGCGGATCGACGGAGCGGATGCCGTGCAGGGTGTTGAGGTAGATCGGGAAGAACACGCCGAGCGAGACGAGGAAGAGCTTCGCTTCCTCGTCGATGCCGAACCACAGGATGACGAGCGGGATCAGCGCGAGATGCGGGATGTTGCGCAGCATCTGCAAGGTGGAATCGAGCAGCCTCTCGCTGGTCGCCGAGAGGCCGTTGGCAATGGCGAGCGCAAAGCCGATGCCGCCGCCCACCAGGAAGCCCGAGAAAGCGCGCAGAAAGCTGACGCGCAGATTCTCGGCGAGCTCGCCCGAGCGTAGGAGCTTGAGCGCAGCCGCCGCGACATCAGCGGGCGCCGGCAGCACGTTGGTGCTGAGGAGTCCGGCCTCCGAAGCCGCCTGCCACAGGCCGAGAAGGGCGAGGGGCACGATCCAACCGGATGCTGCCGAGGTGACACGGCCAAAGCGCGCGAGAGGCAGGCGCGCCAACGCGAAGCGCTTGCGTCGCGGGGCTGCAACCTCGGGGAGAGTGGCGCTGACGCTCATCGCCCTAACCTTTACGCCGCGACCGCGATGCGGGCGCCGGTGCCGCTGATGCCGAACTCGCCCGGCGCCGTGCGATGCGCGCTGCGCTGCGCGACCCCGATGCCGAGCTCCGGGAACAGGAGCTCGGCCACCTGATAGGCCTCCTTGAGATGCGGATAGCCCGAGGCGATCACCGTCTCGACGCCGAGCGCCTGGTATTCGCGCAGCCGCGTCGCCACGGTCTTCGGATCGCCGACGAGCGCAGTACCGGCTCCGCCGCGCACGAGGCCGACGCCGGCCCAGAGATTGGGTGCGATCTCGAGACGGTCGCGCCGCCCTCCCTCATGCAGCGCGCTCATGCGCTTCTGGCCGACCGAATCCGATTCATTCGCGAATTTGCTCTGCGCCGCCGCGATCGCCTCGTCCGAGACATGGCGGATCAGCTTCTCGGCCGCGGCCCAAGCCTCGGCTTCCGTATCGCGCACGATGAGATGGATGCGAAGCCCGAAGCGGACCTTGCGGCCGCGCGCCGCCGCGCGACGGCGCACGGCATCAAGCTTCTGCGCGACATCGGCGAGCGGTTCGCCCCAGGTCAGGTACACATCGACATGCTCGGCCGCGACCTCCTGTGCCGCGGGCGAAGCGCCGCCGAACCAGATGGGCGGTGACGGCTTCTGCACCGGCGGGAAATCGAGACGCGCCCCCTTTACCTTCACATGTATTCTGTCCTGATCGACGCTCTCGCCGAGCAACAGCCGGCGATAGACCTCTAGAAATTCGCGCGTCTGCGCGTAGCGCTCGTCATGCGACAGGAAGAGCCCGTCGCCCGCGAGCTCGCCCGGATTGCCGCCCGTCACCACATTGACGAGGAAGCGGCCATTGCTGATCCGATCGAGCGCGGCCGCCTGGCGTGCCGCGAAAGTCGGCGAAGCGACGCCGGGCCGCAGCGCGACGAGGAAGCGCAGCCGCTCGGTCAGAGGCGCAAGTGCAGCGGCGGTGATGAAGGGATCGTCGCAACCGCGACCGGTCGGGAGCAGCACCCCGCCGAAGCCGAGTCGGTCGACGGCCTGGGCGATCTCCTTGAGGTCGCGGAAATCGGCCGGCCTGTGGCCTTTCTCGGTGCCGAGATAGGAGCCGTCACCGCTGACCGGGATGAACCAAAAGAGGTCGAGAGGCGTGTCGGCGGATCCGCCGAATGGCTGGCTGTCGCTCATGAGAGGGCTCCTTGAGGAAGGCTCGATGCCCGAGGCCGATCAGGCGCCGGGCGTCCATTTCCAGGTCTCGGGATCAGGCCAAGCTTGAAGAAGCGGTCCGCCACCTCCTGCTGCACGGCCACGATGTCGTCGCTCACTGGGCTCAAGCGGAAGTCGGTGCGGTCGACGGCCTTGCGCTCGCTCTCGAGGTCGACACCGGTCGCCTCGCTTAAGAAAGCCGCGACCTCCGGGCGATGCGCTTCGACCCAGACCGAGGCACTCGCCACTTCGTCGTTGAGCACGCGGACGAGCTGAGGGTTCTTCAGCGTGAATTCGCGATTGGCGAGGAAAAAGGAGTTCGAGCGATGCACCTCGCCGGATGTGGCGAGCACGCGTACCTGGCCGCGCTCGGCGAGCGCGAGATACGGGTCCCAGATCGTCCAGGCGTCGATAGCGCCGCGAGCGAAGGTTGCGGCCGCATCAGCGGGCGGCAAGAAGACGAGCGTCGCATCCGTGTAGGCAAGGCCCCCCTTCTCCAGCGCAGCGACGGTGGTGTTGTGGGCGCTCGATGCCTTGGCGACGCCGATGCGCTTGCCCTTGAGATCGGCGAGGCTGCGTATCTGCGAATCCTGCGGCACCAGGATCGCCTCGCCGCGCCCCGAAGCCGGCAGAGCCGCGACATAGAGGAGGTTGGCCTTGGCGGCCTGGGCGAAGATCGGCGGCGTATCGCCGGTCGAGCCGTAATCGATGCTGCCGGTGTTCAGCGCCTCGAGCAGCGGCGGGCCGAAAGGAAACTCGACCCATTTCACCGCGATGCCTTGCGGCCTGAAGCGGTCTTCGAGGCGAGCCTGCTGCTTCACGAGCGGCAGGACACCGCCCTTCTGGTAGCCGATGCGGATCGTCGCCACCTCGCTTGGCCGCTCCTGCGCCATGGCGGCGCCGCTCCAAGGATTGGCGGTGAGCATGGCGGTGGTGGTGAAGACGAATTCCCTGTGGTTCATCGCAACGCTCCGGGCTTGGTTCGCGCCATCGAGGCGACGGATTTTCGGGACGGCTCTCCTGTCGCCGGCCGAGGCCGGCGCCTGTCATCGTGGGAGAGGATGAAATGTCAGGCGCGCTTCAGCGGCATGCAGACCGTGAGGCCAGGGCGCGGCGACAGGAGATCACTGAAAAAACAGAGCAAAGGCCCACCGACATGGCGAATTCGCAAGATGTCATCGGTCTACTCCCGACCAACGGCCAAAATCGCCTGCTCCGATGCTGTGAAGATGGGTTTGAGCATCCTTTTTGTCAATTAGAACG
>Ga0318563_10001144_pt1 | contig 11195 bp, 9 predicted proteins | sample GRESIP066b5f19_FD_203689 | JGI IMG/M metagenome (GOLD analysis project Ga0318563, IMG submission 203689) | Tropical soil microbial communities from Luquillo Experimental Forest, Puerto Rico - GRE.SIPMG.066b5f19 | ecosystem: Environmental > Terrestrial > Soil > Tropical forest > Bulk soil... | reverse complement strand
TGCTCCGGCGGGGACGTGCACGAGATCATCGGCGCCACGCTGGCCATGGGCCAGGACGAACTGCTCGCGTTCACCCGGATGACCGGCGAGGTGATCCGGGGCATGCGGGAGTGCCCGGTGCCGATCATCGCCGGGCTGCAGGGCATGGCCGCCGGGGCGGGTGCGGTGATCGCGCTGGCGGCGGACTTCCGGGTGGCCACCCCGGCGGCGCGGTTCGCGTTCCTGTTCACCAAGGTGGGCCTGTCCGGAGGGGACATGGGGGCCGCGTACCTGCTGCCGCGGCTGGTGGGCCTGGGCCGGGCGACCCAGCTGCTGATGCTCGGCGATACCATCGACGCCGCCCACGCCGAACGGATCGGGCTGATCAGCGAACTGGTGGCCGAGGACGAACTGGACGGCGCGGTGGACCGGCTGGCCCGGCGCCTGGCCACCGGGCCGGCGCACGCCTACGCGCAGACCAAGGCGCTGCTCACCCGGGAGCAGGACATGAGCCTGTCCGCCGCGGTCGAGCTGGAGGCGATGACCCAGGCCCTGCTGATGACCGGCAAGGACTACGCCGAGTTCCACGCCGCCTTCACCGAGGGCCGCGACCCCCGCTGGCAAGGCCGCTAGCGGGGCCCAGGACGCACCGCCGGCCGCCAGCCATCAGGTCTGCGACCGCTGGCGCTGCCAGGGTCGCGGTGCCTGGTGGCCGGGATGCGGTGCGCAACGGCCTGGGGCAGCGAAGTGGCCCTGACCCGAAAATAGCCCGATCTTCACGCCCGCGTGACGTCCGCCGCTGCGGATACCGTGACTCACTTGAACAGTTGCCGGGCGATGATCGTGCGCTGGATCTCCGAGGCGCCCTCGTAAATGCGCGGCGCGCGGACCTCCCGGTACAGATGTTCCAGCAGGTGGCCCCGCTGCAGCGCGCGGGCCCCGTGGATCTGCACCGCCGCGTCCACCACGAACTGGGCCGTCTCGGTGGCGAACAGCTTCGCCATGGCGCTGCGCCCGGCGATCCCGGCCGCGCCGGAGTCGATGGCCGCGGCGGCGGAGTAGACGAGCAGCCGGGCCGCCTCGGTCCGGGTGGCCATCTCGGCCAGCAGGTGCGCCACCGCCTGCTGGTCCTTGAGCGGCCCGCCGAACGCGGTCCGGGACGCCGCGTGCGCGCAGGCGGCCTCCAGCGCCGCCTGCGCCATGCCCACCGCGAACGCGCCCACGCTGGGGCGGAACTTGTCCAGGGTGCGCATCGCCACGACGAAGCCCCGGTTGGCCTCGCCGAGCAGTTCGTCGCCATAGACCGGTACCCCGTCGAAGGTGAGCGTGCCGATCGGGTGCGGGCTGACCATGTCCAGGTGCTCCCCGGACAGGCCGGGGCGGTCGGCCGGGACCAGGAACGCGCTCACCCCGCGCGCCCGCTCTCCCGGCGTGGTCCGGGCGAACACCGTGTAGAAATCGGCCTCGGGCGCGTTGGAGATCCACGTCTTGGTGCCGGTCAGCCGCCAGGAGTTCCCGTCCGGCTCGGCGGTGAGTTCCAGCGCGGCGGCGTCGGACCCGGCGCCGGGCTCCGACAGCGCGAACGCGGCGACCGCGGCCCCCGAGGCCACCGCGGGCAGCCACCGGCGTACCTGCTCCTCGGAGCCGGACTGCAGCACCGGGTAGCTGCCCAGCCCCTGCAGCGCCAGCGCGGTCTCCGCCTCGGTGCACTCGGTGGCCAGCGACTCGCGGAGCAGGCACAGGTCCAGGGCCGGGGCCTCCCGCGAGGGCTGCCCGGCCGCCGCGCCGGGGAACAGCCGGGCCAGCAGGCCGAGATGTCCCATGGCGCGCAGCAGTTCCCGGTTGACCCGGCCCTGCTGCCCGCCGTCGGCCACCGGCCGCAGTTCCACCGCATGCGCGCGCACCTGCGCCGCGAACGACTGCTGCGCAGTGGTCAGCCCGGAGGGGGTCAGCCCGAACGAGGTCATGGCCGGGTCCCGGGGTCCGGGCCGGGGCGCCAGCGGGCGTGCGCGGTGCCCGGCACGCCGGTCCTGATCAGTTCCAGCCGGGGCCGGGGGCCGTCGGTGCGGCCGGTCTGCGGCTTGCGGCTGCCGGCGGCGAACTGGTCCGGCCAGGCGGCCCCCGGCCCGGCGTAACCCTGGTCCGCGGCGGCGCGCAGGGTCCACTGCGGGTCGTACAGGTGAGCCCGGCCCAGCGCGCAGAAGTCGGCGCGGCCGGCCAGCAGGATCGAGTTGACGTCGTCGTAGGAGGAGATGACGCCGACCGCGATCACCGCCACGCCGTACTTGCGGCCGATCTCGTTGCGGATCCGGTCCGCGTAGGGGGTCTGGTAGCTGCGGCCGAACGCCGGGCGCTCGTCGCTGACCACCTGCCCGGTAGACACGTCGATGCCGTTCACCCCGTGCTCGGCGAACGCCCGGGCGATCTCCACCGCCTCGTCGGCGTCGACGCCCCCCTCGCACCAGTCGGTGGCCGAGATCCGCACGGTGACCGGGCGCCCGGACGGCCACGCCGCCCGGACCGCGTCCAGCACCTCCAGCGGGTAGCGCAGCCGGTTCTCCAGCGACCCGCCGTAGGCGTCGGTGCGCCGGTTGCTGAGCGGGGACAGGAACGACGACAGCAGGTACCCGTGCGCGCAGTGCAACTCCAGCAGGTCGAAGCCGGCCCGCGCGGCCCGTTCCGCCGCCGCGGCGAACTGCGCCGTGAGCTGACCCAGGTCGGCCTGGGCCAGCTCGCGCGGGACCTGGTTAGCCGGCGAATAAGGGATCGCGGACGGGCCGCACACCTCCCAGTTGCCGTCGGTCAGGGGCTGGTCGATGCCCTCCCACATCAGCCGGGTGGAGCCCTTCCGGCCGGAGTGGCCGAGCTGGATCCCGATCCGGGCGTCGGTCTGCTCGTGCACGAAGTCCGCCACCCGCCGCCACGCGGCCTCCTGGTCTGCGGTGTACAGGCCAGCGCACCCTGGGCTGATCCGGCCCGGCCCGGACACGCACACCATCTCGGTCATCACCAGGCCGGCCCCGCCGAGCGCCTTGCTGCCCAGGTGGACCAGGTGGAAGTCGCCGGGCAGGCCGTCGCGCGCGGAGTACATGTCCATCGGCGACACGATGACCCGGTTCTTCAGCCGCAGGCCGCCGATCCGGCCCGGCTGGAACATCGGCGGGCGGAGGCCCGGCCCGGCCCCGTCCTCGCCGGCGTCCTGCTGGGTGGCGAACCAGCGGTCCATCCCGGCGACGAACTCCGGGTCGCGCAGCCGCAGGTTGTCGTAGGTGACCCGGCGGCTGCGGGTGATGATGTTGAACGCGAACTGCTCGGGCTCCTGGCCGGTGTAGGAGCCGATGTGCTCGAACCACTCCAGGCTGGCCTGCGCCGCGCGCTGGGTGGACGCCACCACGGGGCGCCGTTCGGCTTCATGGGCCTCGAGGGCGGAGCTGACGTCGCCCTGCTCGTGCAGGCAGGCGGCCAGCGCCAGGGCGTCTTCCATGGCCAGTTTGGTGCCCGAGCCGATGGAGAAGTGCGCGGTGTGCGCGGCGTCGCCGATCAGCACCACGTTGGCGTGGTGCCAGCGGGCGCAGCGCACCGTGGTGAAGTTCACCCAGCGGGAGTTGTTGCCGATGATCTCGTGCCCGCCCAGCACGTCGGCGCACAGGCCGCGGATCATCTCGATGGACGCCTCGTCGCTGCGCCCCGGCGGCAGCCCGGCCGCGGCGGCGGCCGGTTCGGCGAACCCGGCCCGGCGCCACACGTCGTCGTGCGCCTCCAGGATGAAGGTGCTCGCGTCCCGGCTGTAGGGGTAGCCGTGCACCTGCATGACCCCGGCCGGGGTGTCCAGGATGTAGAACTTGAACGCGTCGAAGACCAGGTCGGTGCCGAGCCAGATGTAGGCGCTCTTGCGCACCTCGAGGTCCGGCTGGACCGCGTCGGCCAGCCGCGCCCGGGTCGGCGAGTTGGCCCCGTCGGCCGCGACGACGAGGTCATACTCCGCCGCCAGCGCCAGGGCGTCCGGCGCGGGAGCGCGGAACTCCGCCCGCACCCCAAGTTCCGCGCACCGCTGCTGGAGGATGGCCAGCAGCCGGTGGCGGCTCATCGCGGCGAAGCCGTGCCCGCCCGAGGTGAGCACCGTGCCGTGATAGTGCACGTCGATGTCGTCCCAGCGGGCGAACTCCCGCTCCATGGCCGCGAACACGGCGGCGTCGGCGTGCTCGATGCCGCCCAGCGTCTCGTCGGAGAACACCACGCCGAAGCCGAACGTGTCACCGGGCGCGTTCCGCTCCCAGAGGTGCACCTCATGGCGGGGATCGAGTTGCTTGGCCAGCGCGGCGAGGTAGAGCCCGCCGGGCCCCCCGCCGAGCACGGCGATGCGCACTCCGCTTGCTCCTTCCGGGTGCCTGCGTGCCCAAGATATGTCGCAGTTCATACGACCGTCAAGAACTCGATATACGAAACGACGGTGCGGGCAGGCCGCCCGCCCCGGGCCGCACGGGACCCGGGTGCGCTCTGGCCAGGACCCTTAACCCTTGGTGGCCCACCGTCGCGAAGTCGGGCGGGCCGGTGGCCGCCCGGGGGTCTGGAGGGTGCCGCCGGTGTTCGGGGACTGCTGGGCCTGCTTGCCGGTCGCGCTCAGCCGGCTGCGCCTACTACAGCGATGCCTTGGACCTCGACGAGCGCGTCGGTGTCCCAGAGGCGCGAGACGCCCACGGCGGCCATCGCCGGATAGTCCCGGCCGCAGAGCCGCTGCCATACCTTGCCGATCTCCCGCCCCTGCGCCCGGTAGTCCGCCAGGTCGACCGCGTAGACCGTCAGGCCGGCCAGGTCGGCAGGCGCGCCGCCCGCGGCTCGCAGGGCGGTGAGCAGGTTGGCGAGCGCCTGTTCGAACTGGGGGACCACGCCGCCGGGCACCATCTGGCCGTCCGGGCCATAACCGGTCTGGCCGGCCAGGAAAACCAGGCGGGCGGCGGGGGTGGCCACAGCGTGGGAGAAGCCCGACGGCCGGCCCAGTTCACGGGGGTTGATCCGCTCGATGCTCACGGGCCCGTGATACCACACCGGCCGCCGGGTCAGGGCGATCTGGTCCGCCCGGGTCAGACTGATTCCGGGGAGTTCGGCGCGACGTAGAAGATCACCTGCTCGGTCTCGATCTTGTTGTCGTCGTCCAGGTGGTAGAGCCGCGCGCCGGGGGCGGCGGCACCGGCCCCGAATGGGCCTCCGGCCATCGTCATGGTCAGCGTGAGCAGCGCGTTGCGCTCGTCGCCGGTGCTGGCGAGGATGCGCACGCTGCCGGGCACTATGGGCTGTGCGAAGGCGATCAAGCCCTCCATGTAGTTGCCGGCCCCGGTGAGATCGGTCTTCGGGAGGGTGGGGTTGGTCGAGGTGGCGACGACGTGGACGTCGTCGGCGAGCATGCTTCGCGCGGTGTCGAAGTCGTGGTTGGCCCATGCCTCCACGTGGGCGCGGGCGACGGCGACGGCTGGTGACTCCTGCTGAGCAGACATCTGGATTCTCCTTTACTGGCTGAAGGAACTCCGGTACTGCTGATATGGACGGTGGCCGGCCGCGAATACTGGGCGGCCGGCGGGCGCCCAGTTCCCGGTCGCGCCGTCGTCTGTATTGGCCCCGTCCGGGGCGGGCACGAAAGACGTGCGGCAGGAGGGTGGCGCGGTGGCGGCGGACTTGCTCGCCCGGGCACAGGCCGGGGACGGGGACGCGTTCGGCCAGCTCGTCGATCCGTACCGGCGCGAGCTTCAGGTGTACTGCTACCGGTTTCTCGGCTCGGTGGCCGACGCCGAAGACGCGCTGCAAGACACTCTCCTGTCGGCCTGGCAGGGGCTGCCCGGCTTCGAGGGACGCGCGTCGGTCCGGACCTGGCTGTACCGGGTCGCCACCAGCCGGTGCCTGGACGCGCTGCGGTCCGCCCGCCGCCGGCCGCCGGTGAGCCCGGCCGCCGCGGATATGACCGGGCTGGAACCGCCCGAGCCGACCCGGCTCGGCGAGCTGCTCTGGCTCGAACCGTACCCGGACGCCCTGCTCGAAGGCCTGGCCGACGCCGGACCGGGTCCCGAGGCGCGGTACGTGGCCAGGGAATCGATCTCGCTCGCCTTCGTCACCGCCCTGCAACTGCTGCCGCCCCGCCAGCGCGCCGCCGTCATCCTCCGCGACGTGCTCGGCTTCCACGCCCGTGAGGCCGCCGAGGTCCTGGATGCCAGCGAGGAGTCGGTGACAAGCGCGCTCAAGCGCGCCCGCGCGGCGCTGGAGCGGCACCAGCGGTCGTCACGGGGGCGGGAGCCCGCCCCGCCGCCCGGCTCTGCCGCCGAGCGGCGGCTGGTTGACGAGTTCACCGCTGCGTTCGAGAGCGGCGACGTGACCAGCATCATCGCGCTGCTCACCGAGGACGTCTGGGTGACCATGCCGCCGCTGCCGCTGGAGTACCAGGGCCGCGAGCTGGCCGCCCGGTTCCTCACCGCCACGGCGTTCCGCCCCGGCTGGACCGCCCGGCTGGTACCGGCACGGGCCAACGGCCAGCCCGCCTTCGGCTTTTACGCCCGCGACCCGGACACCGGCCGCTACTACACCGTGGGGCTGATGGTGCTGACCCTGTCCGGTGGCCAGGTCTGCGCCATGACCCGGTTCGACGCCAGCACGCTGCCCCGGTTCGGGCTCCCGGAGGCCCTGGGGAACTGAGCACGGCGGGCCCGCCTCGGGCCCTTCGCCGGGCTGGCCGTGTGGCCGGGGGTGCGCGATATCTTGTCCGGATGACGGACGTGACCGAGGCGACAGGGCGGGCGGCACAGCCCCGGCAGCTGATCGTGACCGTCTACGGCCTGTACTCGCGGGATGCGGGCGGCTGGATGTCGGTCGCCTCGCTGGTCAGCCTGCTGGGAGATCTGGGGGTCGATGAGCCCGCCGTGCGGTCGTCCATATCCCGGCTGAAGCGGCGGGGGATCCTGGTGGCCAGGCGGGCCGGCGGGGCCGCAGGGTATGAGCTGTCCGAGGGCGCCCAGGCGATCCTGCGGGAGGGAGACCACCGGATCTTCCGCACGGAACGGGCGCGGCTGGGAGATGGCTGGCTGCTTGCGGTGTTCTCGGTGCCCGAGGCGGAACGGCACCAGCGGCACGTGCTGCGTTCCCAGCTCAGCCGGCTGGGGTTCGGGACCGCCGCCCCCGGGGTGTGGATCGCTCCCGCCTACCTGCACGAGGCGACCGCCGACATGCTCACGCGGCTGGGCCTGTCCGGGTATGCGGACCTGTTCCGCGCCGACCACCTGGCCTTCGGCGACCTGGCCGCCAAGGTGGGCCAGTGGTGGGATCTGGACCGCACCGAGCGCCTGGCCCGAGACTTCGTCGCCGCCTATGAGCCGGTGCTGCGCGGCTGGGCGGCTCGCCGCGCCGCGGCCCGGCCCGGCGAGGCGTTCGCCGATTACGTCCGGGTCCTTACCGACTGGCGCCGCCTGCCCTACCTGGACCCCGGCCTGCCCGCCGAACTCCTCCCGCCCGGCTGGGCGGGCGCGCAGGCGGCCGGGATCTTCTTCACCCTGCAGTCCCGCCTGGCCGCCGCCGCCGCCGAGCACGCCGCCCGGGCCACCCGGGCCGCGAACGCCAGCCGTAGCCTGTGATCGTGGCGGTTCCTCGCGGCAGAGCGCGGGTATTGTCCGCCGCAAGCCCATCCGGACGTCCCGAGGAGCCGACCGATGACCAGGACCGCCCCGGTGGCCAGCCCGGTGGATTTCGCCACATATGGCGACTATGGCGACTACCTGGCCAAGAAGCGGGCCGCGACGGACGGGACATTCGTCCGGCCGGTGTACCCGTTCCAGGGCCGGATCACCGCAGACGGGTCCAGCGGCTTCCCCGCCGAGGCGGGCCGTTACCACCTGTACGCGTCGCTCGCCTGCCCGTGGGCGCACCGCAGCGTGATCGTGCGCAAGCTGATCGGGCTGGAGGAGGTGGTGTCCCTGTCGGTCGTGGACCCGGTCAGGGACGGGCGCGGCTGGGCATTCCGGGATGGCCCGGGGTACGGGCCCGACCCGGTCAACGGGTTCACCCTGCTGCGGGAGGCGTATGAGGCAACCGAGCCGGGCTACGACGGGCATATCAGCGTCCCCGTGCTCTGGGACCGGGAGACGTCGCGGATCGTCAGCAACAACTTCCCCGACATCACGATCGACCTGGGCACCCAGTTCGGCGCGTGGGCGGCGCCGGGCCTGGACCTGTACCCGCGGCCGCTGCGGGCAGAGATCGACGCGCTCAACGACCAGGTATACCTATCGGTCAACAACGGGGTCTACCAATGCGGGTTCGCCGGCACCCAGCAGGCCTACGACGTGGCGGTCGCCGCCCTGTTCGCCACGCTCGACGAGCTGGAGGGGCGGCTGGCCGGGCGCCGGTACCTGTTCGGCGACCAGATCACCGAGGCGGACGTGCGGCTGTGGGTGACGCTGGCCCGCTTCGACAGCGTCTACGTCACCCACTTCAAGGCGAACATTCACCGGATCGTGGACTACCCGAACCTCTGGGCCTACGCCCGTGACCTGTACCAGCACCCGGCGTTCGGGCCGACCACCAACTTCGACCACATCAAGCGCCACTACTACACGACCCACCCGCACCTCAACCCGCAGCGCATCGTGCCGGCCGGGCCGGTGCTGGACTGGGCGGAGCCGCACCACCGGGACAAGCTCGCCGCGTAGCCGCCGCCTCGCTCCGCCCTTCGTGATCATGACTTTGGTGTTGTGATAGCCGCCAAAGTCATGATCACGACTGGGGAGGTTGTGGCTGCTCCGTTAGGGCTCGCGGATGACCTCGGCGGGGTCCTTGTCCGCGCGCAGGCCCTGGTAGGACGGGGCCCGCATGCGCCCAGCCCGGGTCCAGCCGGTGAAGGTGATCTCGGCCACCAGCACCGGCTCGGCCCAGACCGCGTCCCGCGCGTGGTCGGCGGGCAGCGGGGCGGCGAACGGCGAGGTATCCCGCCGCAGCGGCGCGAGCCGCTCGGTGAGCTGGCGCAGCGCCCGGTCGGTGAACCCGGTCCCGACGTGGCCCGCGTAAGCCAGGCCGCCATCCTCCTGGACGCCGACCAGCAGCGAGCCGATCTGCCCGGACCGGTTGCCCTTGCCCGGCCGCCAGCCGCCGATCACCGCCTCCTGCCGCCGGATGTTCTTCACCTTGCGCCAGTTCCCCGTCCGTCTCCCCGGCTCATAGCGGGAGTCAAGCCGCTTGGCCACGATGCCCTCCAGGCCGTGCTGGACGGACACTTTCTGCACATCAAACCCGGCCACCCCGGTGAACGATGGCGGCGTCTGCCACGACGGGCCGTACAGCTGCAATTCCTCGAGCAGGGCCCGGCGCTGCCGGTACGGCAGGTCGAGCACCAGCCGCCCATCCAGGTGCAGCAGGTCGAAGGCCAGGTAGGTGACCGGGTACTCGGCGGCCAGCCGCAGCGCCACCTGCGCCGCCCGCACGTGCATCCGGTTCTGCAGCGCCTCGAAGTCCGGCCAGCCCGACTCGCCCAGGGCGACGACCTCCCCGTCGAGCAGCGCGTCCCGCCTGCCCACGGCCGCGGCCAGGCCGCGCAGTTCCGGGTAGGCCGCGGTGATGTCCTCACCGGTCCTGGAGACCAGGCGGACCCGGCTGCCCTCGCAGTAGGCCAGCGCGCGCACCCCGTCCCACTTCATCTCCAGCGCCCACTGCCCGTCGTCGGGCGGCAGCTGCGGCTCGGACCGGGCGAGCATGGGCGGCAGTATCCCGGGCAGCGGCTGACGCTCCCGGTGCATCATCCAGTCGGTGCCCCGGGTGCGGAACAGCGTGTAGCCGCCGGTCAGCCTGCGCCCGTGCAGCACCATCTTGACCTCGGCATCGGTCCACTTGACCGCCTCGTAGGTGCCCCGGTCCCAGATTGTCACCGTGCCCGCGCCGTACTCGCCGTCCGGGATGCGGCCGGCGAAGCCGGCGTACTCCAGCGGATGGTCCTCGGTGTGCACGGCGAAGTGGTTCACCGCGGGGTCGTCGGGCACCCCCTTGGGCACCGCCCAGGAGACCAGCACGCCGTCGCGTTCCAGCCGGAAGTCCCAGTGCAGCCTGCGGGCATGGTGTTCCTGTACCACGAACGCCAGGTCCCGTTCGTCCCCGGGGGGCGGGCCGCCGGGCTCGGCCGCGCCAGGCCCGGGCGTGCCCGGCTCGGGCGGATCCGGCATCGGCTCTGGCGTGCGCCCGCGGTTCCGTTTGCCCCGGTAGGGGTCCAGCGAGTCCATGCCCAGGGCCTACCCAGGTTGCTGCCGCCGGCCACCCGCGGCCTCAGCCGGTGACGTGCCGGATCCGGTTTGTGCTGTCGTCGGCGAACGCCAGGCCCGACCTGCCGGCCGCGGGCCCCGAGAGGTGGATCCCACCCATCGGAGCAGAATCGGACCGGAAAGTACACGCCGCGGCGCTTGTTCGCCGGGGCTTGACGCAGCGACCGCTGGCCTGCTTTCTCCCGAGCCGGGGTAACGTCGAGCCATGTGCCGCAACATTACGACGCTGCGGGGCCTGGAGCCGGCCGCCACCAGCGAGGAGATCGAGGCCGCCGCGCGCCAGTACGTCCGCAAGGTCAGCGGGGTCCAGGCGCCGTCCATTCGCACCGAGGCGCCGTTCGAGCGCGCGGTCGCTTTGGTGGCCGCGGCCACCAGGGAACTGCTGGCGGAGCTTCCGCCACGCCAGCAGCCACCACCGACCCTTCCGCCGCTGCGCCGCCTCGCGGCAAAGGCCGCCTCCCGCTAGCGCCGCTGCGCCCCGCCGGCGGTGGTGGATCGCTGACGGGGCGCATTCGGGCCTCCCCGGCACGGGGGCCTGTGCCGGCAGAGCCATATCACCATCGCCGGTCAACCTGATCGTGCGCTGGATATCTACCGAGCGTGACCTGGGTACCGCCGAACGTGCGCTCACCGCACCGGCGCTCAAAGGCACGCATTGCGGGCGCCTACCCCCGGCCCGGCAGTGCGACCGGACCGGCCGCGGCGCCTACCCCCGGCCCGGCAGTGCGACCGGACCGGCCGCGGCGCCTACGCCCGCCCGGCCGTGCGCTGCCGGACCGCCTCGTAGAGGAGGATTGCCGCGGACGTGGAGACGTTGAGCGAGTCGGCGTGCCCGAACATGGGGATGCGCAACCGGGTGCCGGCCCGCTCCAGCCAGGCGGCCGGGAGCCCGCGGGCCTCCGATCCGACCGCGATCGCCGTCGGGCCGGTCAGGTC
>Ga0318563_10001143_pt1 | contig 11199 bp, 9 predicted proteins | sample GRESIP066b5f19_FD_203689 | JGI IMG/M metagenome (GOLD analysis project Ga0318563, IMG submission 203689) | Tropical soil microbial communities from Luquillo Experimental Forest, Puerto Rico - GRE.SIPMG.066b5f19 | ecosystem: Environmental > Terrestrial > Soil > Tropical forest > Bulk soil... | reverse complement strand
ACGCTGGTTCGCCGCGGCCGGCGCGTCGCGCTCCTGACCACCGGCTCGTCGCTTCTCCAGGTCGGGCTTCATCCCCGTGCCGAGGGGCTCCGTCGCGCCATCGCCCGCGTTGCCGGGGAAAGCGAGCTCTTCTGGCTGGAGATCCAGACCACCGTCGATCCCGTCAATTTTTGCAACACCGATCCGGTCGTCGATCTCGGCATTGCCGGCGTGAGAAGTCCGGTCGTGCGCGTCTTTCGCCTGCGGGACCTGATGAGCGAAGAGGCCTACCAGGCGATCCGCGCCAATCATGTGCGCCTGCACCGCCAATATGTGATGCCGAACGGCAAGCGGCACTACTTCGATTTCTATATGATCTCTTTCGGACCGATGCCGCTTTGGCAAAGGGCCGCGCTCGCCGAGGCAGCCGTTGGCGCCTTCGGTGAGGACGGCGCCTATCATGTTTCCGTCAAGGACGCAGGGCAGAAGCGGGTGACGCTGGCCTCGCAGGCGGGCATCGGCTAAGCATGCGCGCCGTGGCTCGCGCGGCCGGCGGGTGCGACCGATTGCGCGACGAGCGGCCTTTCGGCAGGCGTGTGGTTGATATCGAGCGACGGAAGGTTTTCGCCTCATATGAATGACGCGGGTTCGCCCCTCACTTTCAAGCGGCGCATCGTCCACATCGCTGGCTTCGAGCCGCTCCCGCCGGAGACGATTGCCCACCGCCTGACCAGCGGGCTCCGACGTTTCGCACCGCTCTGGAGCGCCAAGGCGGCGCGATCGGAGCCCGAGCTAGCGCCGGACGGGCGCGCGATCTCCTTCGACGTCGACACCGCCGGTCCCAACTGGACAACGCGCACCCGTTATACGGTGCTGCGCTGGGACGAGCTGATGGCACCCTATGTCGAGCGGCCGTGGCTCGGCCGCGTGCTGGCCGGCTACCGCGCGCTCCTCGAGTTTGCACTGACCGGCACCATCCGCCGATATTTCCGCGCCAACATCCGTTACGGCCTCTTCGTCATCTATCCGTTCCTCGTGCTCGGCGGCTGCGTGCTCCTCGCTCTCCTCGGCGCCGCCGTCGCCGTCTACGCCGGCGTGCCGGCCCCCCTCTTCACCGCACCGCTCCTTGCTGTCGTCGTCTTCGCGCTCTCGATGCGCTTCATCGGCGCGCTCTTCTATCTCGACTTCGCTCTCGCCGATTGGGCGTTCGCCGCCGATCTCGCCCGCCGCGACGTTGCCGGCCTCGACGCGGTGCTCGAGCGCTTTGCCGGCGAGGTGCTCGCCGCGGCCGATGACCCGGAGGCCGACGAGGTGCTTCTTTCCTCGATCAGTCTCGGCGCGGTGATGATGGCCGAGACCATCGTGCGAGTGCTTGCCCGCCGGCCGGCTATATGCCGCCGCAACCGCAGGCTCGCGTTCCTCACTGTCGGCTCGTCGATCCTCAAGATCGGCCTTCATCCCGCCGCGAAGGAGCTGCGTGCGGCGGTCGGCAAGGTGGGTAGGGAAGGGCTGCTCGTCTGGGTCGAGTACCAAGCCAAGGTCGACTTCATCAACTTCTACCGCAGCGATCCGGTTGCCGATCTCGGCAATCCGGCGACCGGCAAGCCGTTCGTCATCGCGATTCGCATCCGTGAGATGATGAGCGAAGCAGAGTACGCGCGTGCCCGGCGCAACTCGCTCCTCCTCCATCGCCAGTTCGTGATGCCGAACAGCCAGCGCTATTACTACGACTTCTATCAGATCTGCTTCGGCCCCATGCCGTTGAAATTGCGCATGGGTCTCGGCGTCGAGGTGGTCGACGCCTTTGCCGAGGACGGGAGCTACACGGCGCCGCCGCCGAGGCCGGTGCGGGCAGCGCCGGCGCTCGCCGCGGGGCAGTGATGCGGCCGCTATTCTCCGAGCTGATCTGGCTGATCGGCGGGGCAGCCTGGTTCGCCATCCGCTTCCCGCATCAGCACCGTGCCCGCAAGGTCGCCGTCGCCCGCTCGGTTGGCGGCCGCCGCGATCAGGTGCTTCTCGGGTTCTCGCTGACCGGCCTATGCATCATCCCGCTTCTCTATCTCATCGTCCGCGAGCCGCGCTTCGCCGACTATCCGCCGGCGCCATGGCAGGGCTGGGTCGGTCTGCTCTTCATGCTCGGCGCGCTCTTCCTTTTCTATGAGACGCATCGGCAGCTCGGGCGCAACTGGTCGGTCACGCTCGACACGCGCACCACCCACAAGCTCGTCGCGAGCGGCGTCTATTCGCAAGTCCGCCACCCCATGTATTCCGCCTTTTGGCTGCTCGCTTTCGCTCAGGCGTTCCTGGTGCCCAATTGGGTTGCCGGACTGTCGGGAATCGTCGGGTGGGGCATCCTCTTTTTCCTGCGTGTCGACCGCGAGGAGGAGCTGATGGTCGAGACCTTCGGCGATGAATATCGGGCGTATATGCGGCGGACGGCGCGCGTCCTGCCGTGGGTCTATTGACCGGCTGTCGCGCTAACGCCATGGTGGTGGCGGGAAAGAGTGATAGGGGTGGGCAGAGACGCCATAGGCGCCGTGCCCACGCGGCCGGCACGGCGTGGGCACGCTTGGCTTTGCCCACCCTACGCGAGGAGTTGACGGGAATGCGTTCGATCTTTGTGCGCGCCGGGCTGGTCGCCTTGGTGGCGGCAACCACTATTACGTCAGCCGGCATCGGTCGTGCCACCGAGATTCCGAAGCCGGTGCCGCGTCCATCCCATGAGATTGGAGCGACGCCGACACCCACCTCGCTCGAGAGGCCGGCACTTCTCCCGCCGCCGAGCGGCCCGGTGCAGGCCTATTCCTATGGGCGTGTCATTCTCCTGCGCGGTTTGATGAACGTGTTCTCGCGCGGTCTCGATGCACTGAAGATCGAGATGAAACAGCGTGGCCTGCCGGTCGAGCTCTACAATCACACCGCCTGGACTGAGGTCGCCGACAAGCTGATCCAGGAGCACAAGACCAACAAGAACCTGGAGCCGATCATCCTCATTGGCCACTCGCTCGGCGCCGATGCATCGGTGGTCATGGCCAATTGGCTCGCCGAGCATGGCGTGTCAGTGCGCCTGGTGATCACCCTTGACGGCGTCGGCGACGGGCTCACGGCGGCTGCAGGCTCGGCGGAAGTCATCAACTACTACAAGCCGCATCAGTTCGGGCAGGAGATCCTCGCGAGCAAGGCATTTAGGGGGACGATCACCAACATCGATCTCTCCGACCATCCCGACATCGGCCATCTCAACATCGAGAAGAATCCCGACCTCCACAATCAGATTATCACCAAGGTATTGGAAATCATGAAGAAAAAGCCTACAGTCACGGCCAAGCGGTGATTTGGCCGGATTGGCGAGCGCGCGGAAACCCGCCATGATCTGCGTCAAGGACGCCTGTTCGTAATTGTCGCTTGTGAGTATTATTGTCGTTAGGGCCGTTGGCCCGCATTAGGGAGAGGGAGCACGTGAGGAAAGTACTGCTTGCATCAATAGCGGTCGCAGGGCTGGGGCTCTCGACCATGACCGTGTCTGCCGCGCCGTTGATCGTCGGCGTGTCGTGGAACAACTTCCAGGAGGAGCGCTGGAAAACCGACGAGGCGGCGATCAAGGCGGCGTTGGAAAAGGGAGGAGCGCAGTATATTTCGGCGGACGCGCAGTCTTCGGCCGAGAAGCAGGCGACGGATATTGACAGCCTGGTTACGAAGGGCGCCAAGGTGCTGATCGTCCTGGCGCAGGACAAGGACGCCGTGGCGCCGGCGGTGCAGAAGGCGCTCGACCAGGGCGTCGCGGTCATCGCCTATGACCGCCTCTTCGAGAATCCCAAGGCGCTGTACATCACATTCGACAACAAGAAGGTTGGCGAGCTCGAGGCGGCGCCGGTCTTCAAGCTGAAGCCCAAGGGCAACTACCTCTTCATCAAGGGCAACTCGGCGGACGCCAACGCCGACTTCGTCTTCTCCGGCCAGATGGAAGTGGTCGGCAAGGCGCTGAAGTCGGGCGCGATCAAGAATGTCGGCGAGACCTATACCGACAACTGGGATCCCGCCAACGCCCAGAAGGAGACGGAGCAGTTCCTGACCAAGAACAACAACAAGGTCGACGCCGTCCTCTCCGAGAACGACGGCATGGCCGGCGGCGTGGTCGCCGCACTGACGGCGCAGGGCCTCGCCGGCCAGGTTCCGGTGTCGGGCCAGGACGGCGACAAGGCGGCGCTCAACCGAGTCGCACTCGGCACGCAGACGGTGTCGGTGTGGAAGGACTCACGCGAGCTCGGCAAGGCCGCCGGTGAGGCCGCGCTCCAGCTGGGCAAAGGCGTCAAGCTCGACAAGGTCAAGGGCGTGGTGAAGTTCGGCAATGGACCGAAGAAGGTCGAGATGACCTCGATCCTGCTCACCCCGATTCCGATCACCAAGGACAACCTCAACCTCGTCATCGACGCCAAGTGGATCACGAAGGATGAGGTCTGCAAGGGCGTCAAGGCGGGCACCGTGAAGGCCTGCGGCTAGCCCGAATTTCGTCAACCCGGATTACCGGCGCCGCCCAAGCCTTGTTGGACGGCGCCGGAGGCTGTCTAGACGCTTCGTTCCGAGAAGCGGCGACAGGACACTTTCATGGCCGAGATAACCAGCCCATCCTCCGTGCCAACCCGCGAGCAATCGGTCGGCTTCCTGCGGGGGTTTGTTCAGGCGACAGAGCTGGATACGCGCCTCCTCGGCATGGTCATCGCCCTGGTGCTGGTCTGGATCGCCTTCCAGTTCCTGTCGGGGGAGGGCGTCAACCCGATCGACCGCTTCCTCTCCGGCGTCTTCCTGACGCCGCGCAATCTCTGGAATCTCTCGGTGCAGACGGCCGCGGTAGCGGTCATGGCGACCGGCATGGTGCTGGTTATCGTCTCGCGTAACATCGACTTGTCGGTGGGCTCGCTGGTCGGAACGACCGGCATGGTCATGGCGGCGATCCAGGCCGAGGTCATTCCCGATTACCTGGGCTTCGACTATCCGCTCACCTGGATATTCACCCTCGCCATCGGCATCGCTCTCGGCGCGCTGATCGGGGGATTGCAAGGCTACATCGTCGCCTTCCTCAACGTCCCCGCCTTCATCGTGACGCTCGGTGGGCTCCTCGTCTGGCGCGGGGCCGCCTGGTGGGTGGCACAAGGCCGGACGATTGCGCCGCTCGACACCAATTTCCAGCTTCTCGGCGGTGGCGCCTATGGCTCGGTCGGTGCCACCTGGAGCTGGATCATCGGCGCCGTCGCCTGCGTCGGCATTGTGCTCGCAATCCTCAACGGCCGCCGCAACCGGCGCCGCTTCGACTTCCCGCTGCGTCCGCTTTGGGCCGAGGCATTCATTGCGGTCATCGGATGCGCCGCCGTGCTCGGCGCCGTGGCCGTTGCCAACGCTTATCCCTGGCCAGAGGGCATCGCCAAGGACTATGCCGATGCGCACGGCATCCCCTGGAACGACGACCGGCCGCTGTTCATTCCCCTCGGCATCGCGGTCCCCGTTCTGATCGCGCTCGGCGTCGCCGTCATCATGACCTTCCTGTCGACGCGGACGCGCTTCGGCCGCTACGTCTACGCCCTCGGTGGCAATCCGGAGGCAACCGACCTCGCCGGCGTCAACACCCGCTGGATCGTGATGAAGATCTTCGTCCTGATGGGGGTCCTTTGCGCCATCAGCGGGGCAATCTCCAGCGCCCGCCTCAACGCCGGCACCAACCAGCTCGGCACCCTGCAGGAGCTCTATGTGATCGCCGCCACCGTGATTGGTGGAACGTCTTTCGTGGGCGGCGTCGGCACCATCCCCGGTGCGATCCTCGGCGCCCTCGTCATGCAGTCCCTGCAGTCGGGGATGGTGCTGATGGGCCTCGATTCGCCGCTGCAGAACATCGTCATCGGCGTTGTGCTCGTGCTCGCCGTCGGCATCGATACCATCTACCGGCGACAAACCGCCTGACGGGAGAAATCGGATGGCTGACGAGCGCCTGCCACTGGTCGAGATGAGGAACATCTTCGTCTCATTCGGCGGCGTCCATGCGGTCGAGAACGTCACCGTCGATCTTCATGCCGGCGAGGTCGTTGGTCTGGTCGGCGGCAATGGCGCCGGCAAGTCTACCTTGATGAAGGTGCTGTCCGGGGCGCAGAAGCGCGATTCCGGCGAGATCCTGATCGACGGCAGGCCGGTGTCGATCACCAATCCGCGCGATGCCAAGGCGCTCGGCATCGAGACCATCTACCAGACGCTCGCCCTTGCCGACAACGTCGACGCTCCCGCCAACCTGTTCCTCGGCCGCGAGCTCCTGCATCGATGGGGCACGCTCGACGACATTGCCATGGAGGCGGCGACCCGCAAGGTCATGGGCCGGCTCAATCCCAACTTCAAGCGCTTCCGCACGCCGGTCAAATCGCTGTCCGGCGGTCAGCGACAGGCGGTCGCCATCGCCCGCGCCATCCATTTCAACGCCCGCATCCTGATCATGGACGAGCCGACCGCCGCGCTCGGTCCGGCGGAGAGCGCCCAGGTGCGCGAGCTCGTCCGCCAGCTCAAGCGCGAAGGCATCGGCATCTTCCTGATCAGCCACGAGATCCACGACGTTTTCGACCTCTCCGATCGGATCAGCGTGATGAAGACCGGGCGCATGGTGGGCACCGTCGCCAAGACCGATGTCACCCCCGATGAGGTTCTCGGCATGATCATCGGCGGCACGCTGCCGCGAACGGCCAAGGTGACCAATGCGTATCTCAATGCGAGAAGCAGCGCGCCCGACGCTGCAGCCCAGCCGGCTGCCTGATCTCCCCTTTCGGGGTGGAGGGACCCGGTTGCCTCGTCGCGTTCAATCTGGCCGAGGCCGTGCATCGGCACTGGAAACTCTACGCCACGCATTCGCGACGGCCGCTGCCGCTGCCTCTTTAGCATTGGTTGGACTTGGCGCGGGAACCGCGCAGGCCGGCGGGGCAGAGCCGCAAGCGGTGCTGCGTGGCTGGTTCGATATGGCGCTCGCGCTGACCCGCCACACCGCGACCTTCTCGCCGCCGGTGGCGAGCCGCGCCTACGGCTATCTCGGCGTCACGGCATTCGAGGCGGTCGCGTCCGGGTCGGGAAAGCTGCGGACGCTGGCCGGCCAGCTCAATGGCCTTTCCGCCACGCCGGCGCGCGAGGCGGGCGTCGCCTATGACGATGCCGTCATCCTCGACGCTGCGCTGTCGTCGGCGGTTCACGATCTCTTCGGCAACACCGGCCCGACCGGCCATCGCGCCATGGACGCGCTCGACGCGAAGCTGCAGGCGGAGGTGACCGAAGGCCTCGCTCCTGACGTCGTCGCACGGAGCGAAAGCTATGGCCGGGCGGTCGCGGCGCACATCCTCGATTGGGCCAAGGAGGATGGCGGTGCCGCCGTCGCCAACATGGGCTTCCCGCTCGAATACAAGCTCAAGCCGGGGCCTGCCTATTGGGTGCCGACCAGCACCATCGTCCAGCAACAAGCGCCGCTTCTGCCGGATTGGGGCAAGAACCGGACGTTCGCCATGCCGATGGGCGCGACCTGCGGGCTGCCGGCGCCGCCCGCCTATAGCGAGGATACGGCCTCGGAATACTACAAGGAGGCGCGCGAGATCTATGACACCTGGAGGACGCTGACGTCGGAGCAGCGCGCCATCGCCCGCTTTTGGGCGGACGACGCCATGCTTTCGGTGACGCCGCCGGGGCATTGGCTGTCGATCGCGCTGCAGATTGTCGACCGGGAGAAGCTCGGGCTCGAGAAAAGCGTCGACGTGCTTGCCCGGCTCGGTGTCGCCGAGGCCGACAGCTTCGTCGGATGCTGGGAGACCAAATTCGTCTATGACACCGTGCGGCCGATCACCTACATCCGCAGGGTCATCGATCCGCAGTTCGAGACCATCGTCAACACGCCGCCCTTCCCGGAATTCCCGAGCGGCCACAGCGCCGAATCGGCCGCCGCGGCGATTGTTCTCACCAGCATCTTCGGCGACCACTATGCCTTCGACGACGACACCGACGCGGAAGACGGTCTGAAGCCGAGGTCGTTCGCAAGCTTCTGGGCGGCTGCCAACGAAGCCGCCGTCTCGCGGCTTTATGGCGGCATCCACTATCGGGCCGCCATCGAGATGGGCGCCGATCAGGGCCGCTGCGTCGGCGCCTATGCGGTCGCCCTGCGTACCTGGAGGTGACGGGATGCGTTCGCTTCTGCGCTGGCTCGCCGCGCTGGGCTTGACGATCGCCGGGCTCGGCCAGGCGGTCGCGGACGATCAGTCGCTGGTCATCCCGAAATTCGTCGAGGAGAGCGGGAGCGCCGGCATCGACAGCGTTTATAGCGGCGGCTGGCAGTACATGGTTGGCGGCGGCGTCGCCGCCTTCGATTGCAGCGGCAACGGCTTCCCCGACCTGTTCTTGGCCGGCGGCGAGGGCCCGGCAAAATTCTATCGCAACATCAGCACGCGTGGCGGTGCGCTCCGCTTCAAGGAGGAGAAGAGCGGGCTCGAGCTCGACCATGTGACCGGCGCCTATCCGATCGATATCGATGGAGACGGCATCACCGACATCGTCGTCCTCCGCGTCGGCGAGATTGCGTTGATGCGCGGCCTCGGCGACTGCAGGTTCGAGCGGGCCAACGAGAAATGGGGCTTCAACGGCGGCGACGCCTGGTGGACGTCGTTCAGTGCGACCTGGGAGCACGGCGCGAGCTGGCCGACCCTCGCCTTCGGCAGCTACATCGATCGCCGGGAAGAGATCAACCCGTGGGGACATTGCACCGACAACTGGCTGTTCCGGCCGAAGGTCGTCGACGGCAAGCCGCAGCGGCAGTTCGCCGCGCCGCTGACGCTCAAGCCGAGCTATTGCTCGCTGTCGATGCTGTTCACCGACTGGAATCGCTCCGGCACGCCGAGCCTCCGCGTCTCGAACGACCGCGAATATTACCGGGGCGGGCAGGAGCAGCTCTGGCACATCGATCCCGGCAAGCCGCCGACCCTTTATACCGAGGCGGAAGGCTGGCAGCCGCTCAAGATCTGGGGCATGGGCATCGCCAGCTACGACCTCAGCGGCCGCGGTTATCCCGACTACTTCCTGACCAGCATGGCCGACAACAAGCTGCAGACGCTCAAGAGCGTCGCCAAGGACGGCGGGCCGCGGCCGGACTACACGGACGTCGCCTTCGTCAAGAACGCCATCGCCCAGCGCCCCTATATCGGCGGCGACGTCCGGCCGAGCACCGCCTGGCATGCCCAGTTCGAGGACATCAACAACCAGGGCAGGGTCGCTCTCTTCATCGCCAAGGGCAACGTCTCCGACATGCCCGACTTTGCCGCCAACGATCCGGACGACCTCCTCCTGCAGGACAGCAACGGCAAGTTCCATGAGGTTGGCGCAGAGGCCGGTATCGCCAGCATGCAGGGCGGCCGCGGCGCGGCACTGGTGGATCTCAATCTCGACGGCCTTCCCGACCTCGTCGTCGTCAACCGCGGCCACCCGGCTCAGGTCTGGCGCAATGCGACGGAGACCTCAGGCCATTGGCTGGAGATGCGCCTGGCGGAGGACGATGCCAATCGCGACGCGATCGGCGCATGGCTGGAGGTCCGCACCGGGCAGAACGTCATGCGGCGCGAGATCACCATCGGCGGCGGGCACGCCAGCGGGCAGCTCGGCTGGTGGCACTTCGGCCTGGCCGACGCCGCGCAAGCCGAGGTGCGCGTGGTCTGGCCGGACGGCACCGATGGCGGCTGGCAGCATGTCGATGCCGACAATTTCTATGTTGTGGAGCGCGGCAAGGCGCCCCGGCAGTGGAAGGTTGACTAGAGCCGGATGGCTACTGCACGAGCTCCGGCCAGGGCACGATCGTCGACTTGACCGTTCGCATCGCCATCGCGTCGGCGACGGCTTGCGCAACGCCGTGCTCAGTGAACGGGTAGATCGTCTGCATCTCCAGCCACGGGTATTTGTCTCTCGCCCGGTAGAGCATGTCGACGCCGAGCGGCAGGTCGTTCCCGGTAAAGGCCCATGAGCCGAGGACGTTGAGGTCCTTGGTGCAGATGCGGTGCCACGACGTCTCGATCTTGCCGGCGTCGGTGAACTGGCCCATTTCGACGTAAGTGCCGCCGTCGCGGAGCATCTCGATCCCCTCGGGACCGGCGGAGGGATGACCCGAGCAATCCATGACGAGGTCGGCGCCGAAGCCGCCGACGATCTCGCGGACGCGAGCGATGCGCTCAGCTGAGGTGACGATCTTGTCGATGTCGACGGTCGCTTCGGCGCCAAACCGGCGCGCGAGCCGGAGGCGCGGCTCTTCGGGGGCGCCGACGGAGATCACGCGTCCGGCACCCATCTCCTGCGCCGCCGCGACGGCAAGGATGCCGATCGGGCCCGACCCCTGGATCACCACGGTGTCGCCCCAGCGAAAGCCGCCGGCGCGCGTTGCGCGGTTGAACGCACGGATGCAGGAGGTCAACGGCTCGGCCAGCGAGCCCAGCCGCAGCGACATGTCGTCGGGCAATTTGTAGATCTTCGTGCCCGGCAGCAGGTCGAGGTCGACATAGACGTATTCCGCCCAACCGCCCCAGAGATGCGGCGGCTTATCGAAGCCGAGATAGCGGCCGTAATAGACCGGCGTCAGGCACTTGTTGGCGCTCTCCGGATAGTGGACGCAATAGTAGCAGCGCCCGCAGGGCATCAGCGGCGGAATCATGACCTTGCTGCCGGTGGCGAGGGGACGCCCCATGAAGTCTTCGCCGAGCTCTTCCCCCTTCTCGATGATGACGCCGCCGATCTCGTGGCCGAGCGTGAACGGCCACGGCAACGGCTTCGGCCAATGACCCCTGAGAATATGCTGATCCGTGCCGCAGACGCCGCAAGCCCCGATCTGGATAAGCGCCGCGTTCTTTGGCACCGCTGGCCAGGGCACGGTCTCGATGACCGGCCGCGCACCCGGGCCGGCAAACGTGGCCACGCGAATGTTCTTCTTCATGACGACTTCATTGCCCGACGGAGAGGTGACGGCGGACTATGGCGGGCGCGACGCCGGTTGCCAACTATCGACACTTATCGATTTGCGCCACCCGGACAGTGCCGCACAATCACAACGTAACCGTCCAATGCGCCAGCAGCCGGTCGATCAGAAAGATCGCCGCGCCCACCGCGGCGCCGACAATGGTGCCGTTCATCCGGATGAACTGCAGATCGCTGCCGATCACTAGCTCGAAACGGTCGGAAAGG
>Ga0318563_10001140_pt1 | contig 11211 bp, 11 predicted proteins | sample GRESIP066b5f19_FD_203689 | JGI IMG/M metagenome (GOLD analysis project Ga0318563, IMG submission 203689) | Tropical soil microbial communities from Luquillo Experimental Forest, Puerto Rico - GRE.SIPMG.066b5f19 | ecosystem: Environmental > Terrestrial > Soil > Tropical forest > Bulk soil... | reverse complement strand
GTGGCTGAACAAGGCCGCGTTCTCGATCCTGAGCGTCGATGGTGCGGCGAAGGTGATCGCGCCTTTGCCGGCAGCGCCGAGCGCGGCGAGGTCGAGCGTTCCCCCTCCGAGCTTGGTGCCGCCTGAATAGGTGTTGCCGGCGTGGCGGAGTTTCAGCGTGTCGTGCCCGAGCTTGATCAACGAGGCGCCCGATCCGCCGCCGCTACCGCCATCGTCGACGGGACCGCTGACCGTCCTCGAGAGGCCGTTGGTTCCGACGATGAGGTGGTCGCGACCGAGATCGTAGGTTCCGGCGCCGGCGATCGAGCCGACGGAGAGTAGAAAGTTATTGGCCCGGCCTGTCGAAAGAGAAAAGTCGACCTTACCGCCGGCGTCGGTGATGAACTGCGCATGGCCGCCGTCGGAGGACACTTCGAACGAGGTCGTCGCGCCGGCGAACGTGTGGATCGTTGCCGCCCCGGCGCTACTGAAAGCGGCGAAGTTCATTGTTGAAAAGTTGGATATTACCGCGTTCCCTGCAGAACTAGTGTCAAGGAAATTAAGAGTGCCTTCATTCCTTATGCTTGCGTTACCAGCCGTACTGACATCATAAAATGTCATTGTCGCTTCGTTGGTAATGGCCGCTCCACGAACCGAACTGTTGTTGAAGAAGTCGACTTCAGTACTGCCTGTACTGTCAATATTCGCGGCGCCGCCGTCGACTATAATACCCGCTCCGAAGAAACGAAACCTGGCTCCGCTACTGATAGCGATGATATATTGAGAAGCTCCTGCAGCAAAAGTCCAACCCCCGACATCCGCATTTGAAGTGATCGAAACGAGTGTGACAGTCGATGCGCCGAAGAAGGCGGTATCGTTAATAGTTGGCGGCCCGGGCAAGGCCGAGTTCGGGCTCCAGTTATCGCGAAAGTTGTAGTTATTCAAGCCGGTCGTCGGGACGGTAGCCCACGTTAAGTTCGTCATCAACAGCCTCCTCACAGATTGTCAGGGCGCAGCGCGATAGATCCCTTCCGGGCCCACGCAACGAAACGCGAGCTCCATCCGAGCACTTGCTGAGGACCTTGGCTTGTACGCGCGCGACATCGGGCTGATACTGGAGCGAACTCGCCCGCGAGATGGGTGAGGTAATTCGCGTCGAGACTGACGACTGTGAGAATTCGATCGCTGAGAATCGACAGTGACTTTGAGGTTTGCTCATCTGCAGTGGCTGGCGTGTTGACCGATGTTTGATCTTTCGCGGCGAGCCTACCGAGGCCTCGCCATCTTCCTCGCGGTCCTTGCTGTCTGCTTGTTTCTGCCTGCGTTGACGCTCGCTTGGTGGCAGGCCTGGCTCTACTTCGCCTTATTCGCCGGCGCGACAGTCGCGATCACAACGTATTTCCTGAAGCACGATCCCCGAGCTCGTCGCGCGTCGGATGAGCGCCGGTCTTACCGCCGAGAAGGAGCCGCGGCAGAAGCTCATTCTGGGAATCCTCGGTGTCATCATCCTCCTTCTCTTCATCGTGCCCGGCCTGCGGTCCTCGCCGATATCGCGGTAGCGGCCAGCTTCCGGATCATATTCCGCACTTTTCAGGAGAACACCTTCGCCGCCAGCACTATCGAGATCCGGGCGGGATAACGGGTGGTCGCGAGCGGACCATACCCGGTGGTGCGCCACCCGAAATATGCCGGAGCGCTGCTTCTCTTCGGGGAACGCCTTTGGCGCTCGGCTCGTGGTGGGGGATGATTCCAGGGATCCTCGCCATCGCCGGCATCGTCTGGCGACTTCTCGACGAGGAGGCGTTTCTCGTTCGCCATCTTCCCGGCTACACCAACTACATCGAGCAAAACCGCTACCGCCTCGTGCCGCAGATCTGGTGACCGAAGGAATGCCTCGACCCATGGCCCGCCGCTAGAAGTTAGCGGAGAGAAGCGAGGATTTCTCGCTGCTCTCTTCTCTCTCCCCTCTTTTCTCTGGCTCAGGCGTGGCCGGCTTCGCCGGACAGCCGCAACGGGTCGATCCCGATCGTGCCGAGTGCACGCCCGTATTTCCCATCGAGGTCGCTGTCGAAGATCAGCTCCGGTGTGGCCGGGCAGTGCAGCCATCCATTCGACTGGATCTCGGTCTCGAGCTGGCCGGGCGCCCAGCCGGCATAGCCAAGGGCGAGCATGGCGTTTTGCGGACCGTTGCCGACGGCGATTGCCTTGAGGATCTCGAGCGTCGCGGTGAGGCAGATGTGCTCGTCGATCGGCAGCGTCGAGTTCTCGATGAAGTAGTCGGAGCTGTGCAGGACGAAACCGCGGCCGGTCTCGACCGGGCCGCCTCGGTGGACCTGCATGCGGCCGGCGGTCCCCGGCAAGCGGATCTCGGTTCCCTCAGGAATGATGTTGAGCTGCACCAGGAGGTCGCGGAAGCTGATTTGCGGCGCTGGCTGATTGATCATGATGCCCATGGCGCCGTCGGCGGAATGGGCGCAAAGGTAGACAACCGAGCGCGCGAAGCGCGTGTCCTGCATGCCGGGCATGGCAATCAGGAACTGCCCGTCGAGGTAGCCCCTGCCGGGGGCTTTGCCGGTGAGGCTCTTGGCCATGGCAGATAAGCCTAGCACGCGAGGGAGAAATTGAAAGACCGGCCATTTTGACGGCGGTTAACGAGCGGCTCACGAACAAATGACCTATGAAGCTGCCCGGGACGGTCGCTTCCGGGTGGTGCCGTCGCTAGGTATCGCTGCATGAGAAAGCTCGTTCTTCTTGCGGCGGCGGCACTCCTCTTTCCCGGATTCCTGCTCGCCCTTTACGTCACGGCTGACGCCGCCACGGGACCTTGGGTTGGCACCGGCAAGGCCCGAATCCGGCTGCTCGTCGCCGGGACGGACGCGTCCGGACGGCTCGATGGCGGTATCGAGATTTCCCTCGACCCGGGCTGGCACACCTACTGGAGAAGCCCCGGTGACTCGGGGATCGCTCCGCTCTTCGATTTCTCGGCGTCACACAATCTCGGACCGGTCGAGGTGGCCTTCCCCATGCCGGAGCGGGTCGACGACGGCTATTCCGTCACCAACATCTATAAGGGCAACATCCTCCTGCCGATTTCAGCCAAGCTCAGCGATGCCGGCGCGGGCGCCGATCTGTCGCTCAAGCTCGACATCGGTGTCTGCGCCGACGTCTGCGTCCCCGACCACTTCGAGGCCGCGCTCAGCGTCAAGCCCGGCGAGAGCGATGCCGAGGTCGGCAAGGCGTTGGCCGCGGCGCGGCAGCATCTCCCCGGCGCGCCGGAGCCCGGCGCGTTCGCCGTCACCGCCGCGGCGCGACGGGGCGGCACCGACAAGCGGCCAACCTTCGATATCGCCGCCACCTTGCCCGTGGTGAGCGGCGCCGAAGTGTTCGTCGAAGGCCCCTCGGACTGGTACCCGGGCACCCCGACGCTCGTGGCGAGCGAGGGGAGCAAGGTCACCTATCGTGTCACCTTCGATCGCCTCACCAGCAAGGTGCCGATCAGCGGCACCAAGCTCCGCGTCACCATCGCCTCGGGTGGCCGCGCGATCGAAGAGTGGGTGCCCCTCGACTAGCCTGGTGAACTTGACTATCCCGGCGAGCGCTACGCCTTTTACGAAACTGGAGCGACAATCATGATCAAGGTCGGCGACCATCTGCCGGAAGGGGTCTTCCGGGTGAAGCAGGACGATGGCAGCGTGAAGCAGGTGACGACCCACGAGCTCTTCGACAAGCAGAAAGTCGTGCTTGTCGGCGTGCCGGGCGCGTTCACCCCCACCTGCCACAACGCGCATATCCCGACCTTCATTCGCAACGTGGCCGCGATCAAGGGCAAAGGCGTCAATCGCGTCGCGGTCATGGCGGTCAACGATCACCACGTCATGAAGGCCTGGCACGATGCGCAAAACGCTGACGGCATCGATTTCCTCGCCGATGGCTCCGCCGTGTATGCCCGCGCCATGGGCCTCGATGCCGATATGAGCGAGAACGGCCTGGGCGTGCGCGTCAAGCGTTTCGCCATGATCGTCGAGGACGGCGTGGTCAAGTACCTCGCGCTGGAGCCGCCCGGCGGCAAGATCACGGTCACCGGCGCCGAGGACGTGCTGACCCATCTGTGATCACCGTCGAGGTCGACCACCGGCCGGCTGACGAGGAACTGCGGAAGCTTTGGCTGGCAGTCTGGGCGGAGTCGGGACCGACCGACTTCGCCGCCATTTTCTCGCGCAGCCTCGTCTGCGTATGTGCCTACGACCGGCCGCGCCTCGTCGGCTTCGTGAACGTCGCCTGGGATGGCGGCCAGCACGCATCGATCTTTGAGACGGCGGTTCACCCCGACTATCGGCGATGCGGCCTGGGTACCCGCTTGGTCAAGCAGGCCGTAGAGTTCGCGCGCCAGCGCGGCGCGCACTGGCTCCACGTCGATTTCGAGCCACACTTAGCGGAGTTTTACCGGAAATGCGGGTTTCGCCCGACCGCCGCGGGATTGATTGAACTGTAGCGGGTTATATTGGCAAACTTTGCCAATGATGCCAAATTCAGTGTTGAGGAGATTGGAACCATGCCAACTCGCAACATTAGCCTGACGCCTGAGCAGGATGCATTCGTTGATGAGCTCGTGCGGAAGGGCGAATACCAAAATGCAAGCGAAGCGATGCGCGATGCCTTGCGCGCACTGCAGCAGCGCCGGAACGAGGATGCTGAGAAACTCAAGATTCTTCGAAAGCTGGTCAAGGAAGGCATCGATGACCTCGAAGCCGGACGCTATCGCGAAGTCGCCGAATCGGACCTCGACCAGTATTTCGACGAGTTGATGGAGCGGGCAGCGGCCAAAGCGCGGCGGTAGCCAATCGGGCGACTACCGCCTTTCGCCCAAGGCCGATTCGGATATCGTCGATATTCTGTCGGTCAGCCTCGAGCGCTGGAGACCCGATGGTCGCATGACACGAGCTCGGTCTGAGTTAGGCGCCGGACTACGACGGAGCTTCCATACACGATTCACTCCCGGGGCCATCGTGAAGAGCCCAGTACATTTGATTTTCTACCGGGTCCTGGAGCCCGGCGTGATCGAGATTGTAAGAGTACTGCACGAGCGAATGGACCCAAGTCGGCATTTGGGCAAGACGTAAAACAGCAGCCGGCTTGAACGCCGTCACCGCTTCTTGAAGGGCGCCATCCCCGCCCGCGCCAGCTCGTCCGCCCGCTCGTTGCCGATGGTGCCGGCGTGGCCGCGCACCCAGTGCCAGTTGATGTCGTGGCGTTTCGCCGCCGCGTCGAGGCGCTGCCAGAGGTCGGCGTTCTTTACGGGTTGGCGCTCGGCGGTGCGCCACCCGTTCCGTTTCCAGCCCTCGATCCAGCCCAAGATGCCGTTCCGCAGATATTGCGAATCGGTGTGGAAATCTACCATTGCCGGCCGGGTCAGCGCCTCGAGTGCCGAGATCGCCGCCATCAGCTCCATACGGTTGTTGGTGGTGTGGGCCTCGCCGCCCTTCAGCTCCTTCTCGCGACCCTTGTAGACGAGGACCGCGCCCCAGCCGCCCGGCCCGGGGTTGCCGGAGCAGGCGCCGTCGGTCCAGATCGCAACCCGCGGCGTTTCGCTCAAGCGTCGAGGCCGTAGGCGGTGGCATCGCGGACGCCGCGGTGGAAGCGGAGCTTCTTGTAGTACTCGACCGGGTCTTTCTTCACCACCAGCGCGCCCTCCGGCACCGTCAGCCAGTCGTAGAGCCGGGTGAGGAGGAAGCGGAGCGCGGCGCCGCGGCAGAGGAGGGGGAGCGCGGCTCGCTCTTCGGTCGAAAGCGGCCGGACGGCGATGTAGTTGACAAGGAGCCCGCGCGCCTTGGTCACGTTCAGTGATGCGTCCGGCTCGAAGCACCAGGCATTGATGCAGACGGCGACGTCGTAGGCGAACATGTCGTTGCAGGCGAAATAGAAGTCGATGAGGCCGGAGAGGGCGTTGTTGAGGAAGAAGACATTGTCGGGGAAGAGGTCGGCGTGGATGACACCAACCGGCAAACCCACCGGCCACGAGGCCTCGAGGCAGCCGAGCTCACGCGCGATTTCCTCGCCGAGCTTCGGCACGACCTTGTCGGCGCGACCGTCGCACATCGCGAAGAGCGGCCGCCAGCCGGCGACCGACAAGGCATTGCGCCGCGTCAGCGGGAAACCCTGTCCGGCAAGGTGGAGCTCGGCGAGCGCCCTGCCGACGGCGGCACAGTGCTCGGCACGCGGCCGGCGCACCCACATGCCGGTGAGGAAGGTGACGATCGCTGCTGGCCGGCCGGCGAGCCGGCCGAGAGCGGTCCCGGCCCGGTTCTTGACCGGCAGCGGGCAGTTGATGCCGCGCGCGGCGAGGTGCTCCATCAGGCCGAGGAAGAAGGGAAGATCGGCGCCGTCGACCCGCTTCTCGTACAGTGTCAGGATGAACTGCCCGGTCTCGGTCGACAGGAGGTAGTTCGAGTTCTCGACGCCCTCGGCGATCCCCTTGACCGCGAGCACGGCGCCGAGATCGTAGCCGGCCATGAAGCCGGCGAACTCCTCGTCGGAGAAGTCGGTGTAGACCGCCACTACTCGGCCGGCTCGCGCAGCTGACGGGGCAGGTTGAAGGTCACCGTTTCGTCGACCGTGGTCACCAGCTGGATATTCAGGTCGAAGCGCTCGGCAAGGGCGTCGAGCACCTCCTCGACCAGCGCTTCGGGCGCCGAGGCGCCGGCGGTGACGCCGAGCCGCTGGATGTCGGTGAAGCGTGACCAGTCGATGTCGACGGCGCGCTGCACCAGGACAGAAAACGGGCAACCGGCGCGCACCGCCACTTCGCACAGGCGTTGCGAGTTGGAGGAGTTGGGAGCGCCGACGACGATCATGGCGTCAACGTCGCCGGCAACCCGCTTGACGGCTTCTTGCCGATTGGTGGTGGCGTAGCAGATGTCGTCCTTGTGCGGTCCGACGATGTCGGGAAAGCGCTCGACCAGGATCTTCACGATCGCCGCCGTATCATCGACCGAAAGCGTGGTCTGGGTAATCCAGGCGAGCTGGTTGGGGGTCTTGGGCACCACCTCGCGGGCGTCGGCTTCGGTCTCGACCAGGAGCACCGCCCCCGGTGGCAGCTGGCCCATCGTCCCCACCACCTCGGGATGGCCGGCATGCCCGACCAGGATGATCTCGTGGCCCTTGCGGAAATGAATCTCGGCCTCGCGGTGCACCTTGGTGACCAGCGGGCAGGTCGCGTCGAGGTGAAAGAGGTTGCGGCGCTGCGCCGCCTCCGGAATCGCCTTGGCAACGCCGTGGGCAGAGAAGATCACGGGCTGCGCCGTGTCGGGTATCTCGTCGAGCTCCTCGACGAAGACGGCTCCCTTCGCCTTCAAGCTTTCGACCACATGGCGATTGTGCACGATCTCGTGGCGCACATAGACCGGGGCGCCATAGCGCTCGAGCGCGAGCTCGACGATCTGGATCGCGCGCTCGACGCCGGCGCAAAAGCCGCGCGGGCTGCAAAGCAGCACATCGAGAAAAGGTTTGGCCGTCATCGGTCCGCCGAGTCATGGATGACGTTGTGAGCTCGACGGTCGCCCCAGCGATTGCCGAGCCTCAGGGTTCCGAAAACTTAGATAGGGTGGTTTACCGAGCTACGCTACCTCTTCCTCGACGTCGCTACGGAAGAGGAGCTTGTTGGCCTCGCTCGCTGTCATTGGTTGGCCGTAGAGAAAACCCTGCACGAACTCGCAACGGAGCTCCTGGAGCTCGAGCGCGTCCGCCTCTGATTCGGCTCCCTCGGCGACGACGTCCATGCCAAGGTCGTGGGCAAGCGAGATAATGGCGCGGAGGATGATCCGGCGATCACCGACGCCGGTGCCGCGGACGAAGGTCTGGTCGATCTTGATGGTGTCGAAGGGGAAGCGCTGCAGGTAGGACAGCGACGAGTAGCCGGTGCCGAAATCGTCGAGCGAGAGGCCGGCGCCGAGCTCGCGCACGCGCACCAGCACCTGGGCGGCGTATTCCGGGTTCTCCATGACCAGGCTTTCGGTCACCTCGAGCTTGAGCGAGCCGCGGTTGATGCTCGAGCGCACCAGCACCGATTTGACGTCGTTGATCAGGTCGTGGCGGAGGAGCTGCCGGCTGGACACATTGACGCTGGCAAAGAGGGAGGTGTTGCGGCCGAGCTCCTCCTGCCAGTCGGCGAGCTGGCGGGCGGTGCGGTCGAGGACGAACAGGCCGAGCGGGATGATCAGGCCGGTGCGCTCGGCGAGCGGCACGAAGTCGCTCGGCGGAATGCGGCCGAGCTTGGGATGGTCCCAGCGGACCAGCGCCTCGAAGCCGGCGATCGTCTTGTCCTCCAGCCGGACGATCGGCTGGTAGAGAACCTTGATCTCCTCGCGGCCGAGCGCCCGCCGGAGATCGGATTCGAGCGTGGCAAGATCGCTGCCATGCTGGCGGAGCGCCGGGCGGAATGCCTCGATGCGGTCGCCGCCGAGGCGCTTGGCGTGGTACATGCCGATCTCGGCGTCCTTGACCATCTCCTCGGCCTCGACATGCTTCTGGTCGTGCATGGCAATGCCGATCGAGGCGGTCAGGAAGATCTCCTTCTCGCCGAGGGTGATCGGCGCCCGCAGCGTGCGGCGCACCGATTCGGCGAAAGCGGCAACGCGCTCTGGCTGAGTCTCCGAGATCAGCAGAAAGGCAAATTGATCGCCGTTCAACCGCGCCAGGGTGTCTTGCGCCTTGAGGAGGCGGGTCAGGCGCCGGGCGATGGTGAGCAGGATCGAATCGCCGATGGCAAGCCCGAAGCCGTCGTTCACTTGCTTGAAGCGATCGATGTCGAGGATGAAAACCGACGGTCGCGATGCTCCCTCCGCCTCGGTGCGGGCGATCGCCGCGCGCAGGCGATCGAGGAACAGCTCGCGATTGGGGAGGCCGGTCAAGTTGTCGTGGACGGCGTCGTGCAGGAGCCGCTCCTCGGCGGTGCGCTCCTCGGTCACGTCGAGGAGGGTGCCGACGCAGCGCAGTACCTCGCCGTCGCTGCCGAGCACCGGCCGCGAGCGCAGGTGGAACCAGCGATAGTGGCCGTCCTCCGAGCGGAGGCGAAAATCCTGGGCGATGCGGCCGCGGCGAAGCTCGACGGCAGTGTCGAGCGAGGCCTTGAAGCGGTCGCGGTCGCCGGGATGGAGCACCTCCAGCCAGTCGCGCGCCGGTCCCTCGAGCGCTCCGCGCCGAAGCCCAAGAAGATCCTCCGCCTCGGGGCCGGTGTAGATGCGGTCGCGCAGCACGTCCCAGTCCCAGACGATGTCGCCGGCACCGGTGAGAGCCAATGCCCGCCGCTCGGTCTCGCCGATAGCGCCCTGCACGACCACTCCGCCGGCAAAAGCATGCTGCATCACCGTGAAACCGATGAGGAGGACGACGAGGACGAGGCCGCCGGAGAGTGCCGGCTGGACGACGTCGTTGACGAGATGGCCGGTGATGGTGAGCCAGGCGGCGAACGCCCAGACCAGGAGGAGGACCCAGGTCGGGATGAGCATGATCGCGCGGTCGAAGCCATGCGTGGCGAGATAGACGATCAGGGCGAAGCCGAGGACGGCGATGACCCCGAGCGAGAGGCGGGCAATGCCGGCGGCGACGGACGGCTCGACCACCGAGACGCCGAGAAGAATGACGAGGCCAACCAGCCAGCCGATGGTCAGGTGACTGTAGCGGACATGCCAGCGATTGAGGTGGAGATAGGTGTAGGCGAAGACGAGGAGCGAGGCGGCGAGGAACACCTCGGCGCCGGCCCGCCAGATCTGATCGGAGCCGGGGTCGATGTTGATCACCCGGTTCCAGAAACCAAAGTCGATGCAGAGATAGACGAGCACCGCCCAGGCGAGGGCCGCGGTCGCCGGGAACATCGCGGTGCCCTTGACCACGAAGACGATGGTCAGGAACAGGGCGAGCAGGCCGGAGATACCGAGAACGATCCCGCGATAGAGCGTGTAGCTGTTGACGGTATCCTTGTAGGTATCGGCATCCCACAGGTAGAACTGCGGCAGATCGGCCGTGCGCAGCTCGGCAACGAAGGTCACCACAGCGCCGGGCAAGAGGGTGATGTGGAAGACGTCGGCTTCCTGGCTCGGCTGCCGGTCGGGCGCGAATCCCTGGCTCGGAGTGATATTGGCGATCCGCGAGGCGCCGAGATCAGGCCAGAACAGGCCCGATCCGGCGAGGCGGAAATGCGGCGCGACCAGCAGGCGATCAATCTGCTCGTCACCCTTGTTGGTGAGCGCGAACACTGCCCAGACCGAGCCGCCGGTGCCGTCCTTGGCGCGGACCTCGATGCGGCGGACGATGCCGTCGGTGTCAGGAGCCGTCTGAACCTGGACTTTCTCGTCCGGTTGGCGGAAAAATTGAAGATTCTTGGTCAGGTCGAGGGTCTTGCCGTCAAGCGGCACGCCGATCGCCTCCAGCGCCGCCGCGGGTGGAACCGGCAGCGCCACCGCGACTACAGCCAGGATCAACGCGGCGACCAGGCGAAGGAACAAGAAACAACACCTCGCAAATCAGCGAATTCTCACGAAGTACTATGCAATGGCCAAGCGAGACAAGCATTCCACCGCCAGTCAGCGGCGCGGATCGTCGCGGACCAGGCCGAAGAGGAGGTGATCCTGCCAGCGCCCGTCGATGCAGAGATACCGGCGGGCATAGCCCTCGCGTGCAAATCCGACCTTTTCGAGGAGACGGATGGAGGCCGTGTTGTTGGGCAGGCAGGCGGCCTCGACGCGGTTCAAGTGCAAGGAATCAAAGGCAAATGTAATGACGGCACGGACCGCCGCGGTCATCAGGCCCTTGCCCGCATAGGGTGCGCCCATCCAGTAACCGAGAACCGCCGACTGGGTGACGCCGCGCTGGACCTGGGCTAGCGTCAACCCGCCGAGAAGCGTGTCGCCGTCCGGCGAGAAAATGAAGAAGGGATAGCCCGTGCCGTTGCGGATTTCGCGCTGATAGCGCTTGATTCGACGACGGAACGACATCTTGGTCAGGTCGTCCGCCGGCCAGATCGGCTCCCAGGGAGCGAGGAACGCCCGGCTATCCTCGCGGAGCTTCGCCCATTGCGGATAGTCGCCGAGCACCGGCGCCCGCAACATGACCCGCTCGCCGCGAATGATCGGGCTGGTGTTGACCGTCGAGATCGAGCGGAGGAACGCCATGGCCGTGAGCTGCCACCTCAGGCGTTGATGCGCACGCCGAAGCGCTCGGCGATGCGGTCGCGCGCCA
>Ga0318563_10001133_pt1 | contig 11271 bp, 11 predicted proteins | sample GRESIP066b5f19_FD_203689 | JGI IMG/M metagenome (GOLD analysis project Ga0318563, IMG submission 203689) | Tropical soil microbial communities from Luquillo Experimental Forest, Puerto Rico - GRE.SIPMG.066b5f19 | ecosystem: Environmental > Terrestrial > Soil > Tropical forest > Bulk soil... | reverse complement strand
CAGTACGCGCTGTTTGAAAGCGCCAAGGTCACGCAGTCCGAGGGATGGCCAGACCTGCGGGCAGTAAACCTGAACTTCGCCGTGGAAGATCCGTTTGCCTACGCGCTGCAAATGGTGAACGGCACGGCGTCGAGCAATACCATCACGGCGACGATGACCGGCAATGCACCGTCGGCGCACTACTTTCTGTATCTGCGCAGCGCCACCACCGAGATGCCCGTGCGCGTGTACCACGTGCAGAACGCCACGGTGGCCACGTTTACCATTCCGGCATACCCCGCCGATCCGCTGGTGTTGCACGGTTGGCAGTGGACGGTCTTCCAGTCGTCGTTGGGATCGTACGGCGTGCCGACGTCGCTCACGAAAACGGCATGGGGCCGCGTGCAGCCGGGTAGTGTGTTTCCTATCTTGATTCCAGGGTCCAACACGCTGTCGTTTTCCAACCCCGACGGGTCGCCGTTGACCGTCGGCCCCATCGGCAATCCGGGGGCCACGGTGTTGCAGGCGCAGCTGCAAGCGCACAGCGCCGTGTGGTGGGACGATAGCCTGGTGGTGCCCAGCAACGTGCCCCCTGGCATGTACGACCTGGCCCAGTTCGGTGTGGACGTGTATGGCTAAGTTGTACCAGGACGGCGTCGAGCAGATGCGGCTTGCTGGGGCGTGTACGTATCGTATCGAAGACGAGTCGCGGCTGTCGAACGATGGCCCGCTGGCTCCACCACGTTCAGGAGACCACCGCGCTGTGACCCCCGAGGAGATGCTGTGGGCCGCTGTGCTGGCCGATGCCATTGCTGCCGTGCGCGGCCGGACGCCCAACCTGCGCACACGCGCGGCGCACTACAAGAGCCGAGCGCACGCTGCTGCGTGGTTCAACAGCGATGCGCACGAAGTTGGATCGTTCGTGTTCGTGTGTGACGTGCTGAGCCTGGACGCCATGTACATCCGCACTCGGCTGCTGCGTGCGTCCGCAACGCGCCGCAGTGTGTGGTGCACCTTGAACTAGCCATGCGCGACATCGACAACCCCGAAGAGTACGTGCTCGAAGTGAGCACGGTACTGCCCAACGCCGACCCTGCCAGCCGCTACCAGCTGGTGGAACGCTGGGGACCGCGCCGCCGACGCCTGACCAAGCTGAAGTTCGACTTCAAGCGCAACCTGGGATGCGACACTTTGACGGCCGAGCTGCACATGCCCTGGGACGCTTGGGGCGTGGGGTATGCCAACCGGGCCATTCGGTTCTTCAACCACGTGAACCTGTACTTCCGCGGAGTGCGGTACTGGACCGGCTACGTAGAAACCGTGCAGCCTAAGTTGCACACGCCCGAGACGATCACGTTGGAGGCGCGCGGCTACGCGCACCAGGCCAAGCTGGCCACCATCAGCTGGAACTACGCGCGTACCGGCTTCAAGGTAGCGGGCGAAGTGGGCGAGATCGCCGGTGTGGTGCGGTCCTTGTTTCTGCTGGCACCGCTGGCGCTGGGCACCGACCCGGCCATGCCCCACCCGCTGGCCGACTCGTATCTGATCCACGCGTCGCTGAACCGCCCGATGGGTTTGAAGCTGGACAAGGTGACGTTGCTCGACGCGCTGAACGAGTTGGCGCAGTTGGCGGGCAACTACAACTGGGGCGTGGACGAGAACCGCCGATTCTACTTCACTGCACCGCAACCGTGGACCACCGGCACGGCGCAGTACGGCGTGGACAGCTGGACGCCGCAGCCCAGCAACTGGAACGACGGTGCCGCGCACCCGCGCTACTCAGACGAGACAGTGGCCACGCCACTGGCCGTGCCGCCAGGGTTGCCAATCGAAGAACAAGCGTCGTTTGTGATTGGCAGTGATGTGGAGTCCGTGGATCAGACCGACACCATCGAACCCTCGAAGAACGTGCTGCTCATAGTGGCACCGGGGTCCAAGGCCGGCGACCCGCCGCAGCTGTTCACGGTAGCGGACCAAGAATGGATCGACTACTGGGGCCGGCGCTTGATGGCTCGCGTGAGCACGCCGTTTTGGAGCGAGGAGGCTGACGTGCGGGCCTGGGGCGCGGCGCGGCTGCGTCTGATGGGCCGACCGCAGACCAAGGGTAATGTCAAGGCTATCACGCGCCGCTACATCGGACCGGCACACGCGCTGGGCGCGGTACGCGTGATCGACCCTGCGCTGGGCACCGAGATCGTGGAGCGTATCGAATCGGTGGGCTATACCATGGACAAGAACGCCCAGCTGGTGGCACAGGTGGAGTTCGCCTATGCACCGCCACCGGACCAGTATTTTGCTGAGCAGCTACGGCGAGACGCCACCCTGTCGCAGAATCAGGCCATCGGCGAGCGGGTACCGTTCGTGCTGCGCGACCGGTTCAGCATCTATACGGACACATGGAACGCTCACACTTAACGCTGTGGTCCACGCGCTGGGCCATCCAGCTGATCGACACCCGCACGGGCCGCGTGCTGCACGCCGTCAATGGCCACAACGACCAGCTGAACGCCGGCGTGTACGATGTGCACTCGCAGATCACCGGGCAGAAAGGCCCCGCCATCTACCAGTGGGTGGAGATTGGCACCAGTAACGCCGTGACGCAGCCCGCCGTGACCACAGGCTGCGTTGCCCCGGTGCTGCTGCCCGACGGCACGCCGGCCCGTGTGCGTGGGGCATGGAGCACCAGCGGCAGTGACTTTACGCTGGACGTGGCCATACCCGGTGCGGGCGGTGGCGGAGCCGACCTATCCAGCCCCCCGGTGACGGGCAACATCTGGGAAGCGGCGCTGTACCCCAGCCAGCAGGCCAATCTGGGCAGCGCGCTGTTCCGGTACGTGTTCCCCTCGGTGCTGACTCTGAGTAGCGCCAATACGCTGACCATCAGCATCGTGCTTGCGCCATGACCACACCGAACTTTCCGGTGCCGCTGCCCAGCATCACCACGGTGCCGCCGTCGCCGTTTCCCACCACGGCGCAGCCCATCTCACCAGACGCCACGGCGTTCCGTACGTCGCTGTACGATGCACGGCGCGAGATCATTCGGGCACGGGCCGCAGCCGGTCCCAACATGGTGCTGGGCGGGTTTCATGCTATTGCGGGCAGCAACTCGGTCACCTTCTCGCCTGGGGTGGTGCAGCTGGGTGTGCCGTTGAGCCAGTGGACCACCAGCTATCCGCCGTCGGCCGGGTACCTGTACGCGCCGGCCAACCCTGCCGGTACGGCACCGCTGGGCACCGTGGACGGCAGCATGCGTCTCGAGTTGAACGACCTGACCACGCTGACCACGGTCGGGGCGTTTCCGGCGGACGGCGAGTACATTGTCTATGCGCGGTACGACCCTACTACCCCGTATTGGGTGGCGGTAACGGCGCAGACGGTGGCAGCCGTCACGACTATGGACTGGTCATCTGCGGTGCCGCTGGCCTGGGTGCGCGTGGTGAGTGGTGCGATCACTGCCGTGCGGGACTGCCGACCTACGCCGCCGTGGCTGCCGCGCATTGCGCAATACGTGAACATAGACGCGCCGATAATGATTGCCCCAGAGTACGACAGCGAAGAGGGTCTGCTGGTGCCGTGCAACATAGGGTCGTTCTGGTTGGTGCCAGGGCAGGCGGTGTGGTTCACGGGGCAGGTGCAGTTCGAGGGGAGTTTCGATCAGAAGGACCCTGCGCGCCCTGACATCGCCTGCAAGTACAGCCTCAGCCGTGGCGACCCGGCAGACAGCTTTGCCACCGGGCACTTCTGGTACGGCGGGCGCGCGGGCACGTGCTTCCCGGTGTACCATGCGGCGTTTCCGCAGATCTCGCGCAACGCCTGGGCGTTCGAGTGTCTGTTCCTGCCTAAAGCGTTCACGGCGGTGCAACCTGATGAGGCGTCGCAGGCTGCACCAGGCATCTTCCACTTCAATGGCATCTACTGTACGGAGTTCTACACGTACAGTTTCAAGAAAGACCCAGAAGGGCCTATCCATAAGAGCGACGGCATCAAGGTGGTGTGGGCCACGCTGCGTGCCGAATGGGTGCCGTATGCCGTGCAGTCCACGGTGGCTGCTGCCACGCCGCCAACGCCGGCTACGTGTTTGGTAACGGGATGAGCACGCCAGTTGACGATACGCCGGTGCGGTTGCAGAACACGTACACCGACGCGACCAGCCCGGTGCCCGGCACGGTGATCAGCCCCGTGGACCCGTACGCGCAGTGGAACTTGGTGCGCTGGGCCAAGAGCCGCCCCGGTACGCTGCTGGCTGACCGGTACGGGCCGGTGTGGGTGCAAGGCGGCGCGACGGCGCTGATGTCCATCAGTCCAGATGTCGCGCAAGTGCAGCCGATGGAGGCGTGGGGCCTGGAAGAAGTGCTGCAACAAGACCGCGTGGCCCTGCGGGCGGTTTCGGCTCAGCAGACTGTGACTGGCGTTCCAGCTACTCCAACAGTGATCGGCACCTTCCTGGGATTCATAGTCCAGCGCGGTATGGGCACCATCGTGCCGTACCCCATCACGGCACCGAGCCTGCAACGCAAGACCACCTACATGGAAGTGCCCGACGTGGCCAACGTGGCGGTACCCGTGGCGGCGATGATAGCTGGCGCAGGCTGGAACGGGTTGATCGACCTGCGCCGCCGCCCTGGCCAGATTCTGTACGTGGACAAGAACGTCACGTACCTGACCACGCCGCAGTACAGTGCGGACATCGACAATGGGTGGTCCATTGCGCGGGACTACCGCATCTGGCTGTACGCGCCCGTGGGCGCAGTGTTTGAAGTGTGCACTGCGGTGACGTATATGCTGCCGTACGAAGACGCTATCGACGAAAAGCATGGCGACGTGCCGTTCGGTAACAACATACAGAACCCGCAGGACTACACGCTGCAGAAGTCCCTGGCCCACTACATCAACAGCGCGTTGAGCACCAACCTCAGCGAGGAAGCGGGCGTCGAGGCGTTCAACGGGTTGGACGTTGCGCAGACGCAGGCCATTGCCGACCACGCACAGAACACCCAGAAGCAGACGCTGTACCTGCGGGCAGCGTACAAGAGCCTGGTGAATGCCATACACGACATCTGCCCCGCCTATTTGATTCCACAGGGGCAGGCGCGGCAGTACAAAGTGGATGTGCGGTTCCCCCAAGTGTGGGCACGGTTGGTTGCGCCGCAGCCGCAGTTTGCGGTGACCGGCGGCATATCGAAGACGAAATGAGCCTCGAATACTTACCCGCTGCGGAGGCCATACAGAATGGCAGTCTGCTGGACGCCGTTGCGATTAACACGGTAATCCAGCAGCTGTCTGAGGCAGCGCGCTGGTTGGCCGGCGACGTACTGGGCCGCGCCATCTGGATCGACGGCGGCGATATCTCCGCCACGCTGGATGGCGATGACCTGTTTGTCGAAGTCAAGGACGTGGATACGTACCTGTTCGAGCCCAGCACGCAACCGGTGCGCGCCCTGCGGGTAGGCACGCGCTGCCGGCAGGGTACTCGTTCGGTGAACGTCGATAAGGACAAAGACTTGCTGCTGGCCATGTTGGCCAGCAACGCCGACGAGCAGCTAGGCATGATCCAGATTTACGACCCCGTGCGCGACTTTCCGCCGCAAGGGGTGGTGCCGTTGCACTGGATCGGCACAGGGTTCACCGACTTACATGCCACCGTGGACGCCCGCCCACACCCGGTGTACGGCGTGTCGATGGCTCCCAACGGGTACGAGGCGCACAGCCGCACGGCATGGATTCCAGTGCCGGACGCCAAGGCAGCGGTGTGCGTGTACCCTGGCGAGCGGCTGCTGGTCACGTTAGAAGTCAACGGTCAGGATGGGCTGGTGTCGGCGATCAAAGACAACAACTTTGTGCCCAAGGATCGGGCTGATAACACCAAGCTGGTTGTGGCGCTGAACGGGTACATACCACCGACGGACGCCGACCCGTTGCGTGTGGGGTACGAGACGGCGTTTCCCGAGACGCACACCCACACGGCCATCTGGATCATTGATCCGTTTGCCGCCAATCCTGGGCTGATCTTCGGCACGCCGGACCCAACGCAGGGCGGGCCGATTCTGGTGGAGCTACAGATACGCGGCTTTGCCGCCAAGACCGATAAGATGCTGTTCTCGGTGCGCGTGCTGCCCGCTGAGTGCGTACCGGGGTAAAAAGGAGGACCGATGAAACTCAAACTGCTGTTGCTGCTGGTGGTGCTGTGGGCTGCGGTGAGTCAGGCGCAGACCAACTTTCCCGGTGGATACGACAACACCACCAACCTGCCGGTGGTGGGCCCTGGGGACACCATAACCAGCGGCGCGCACAACACGCAGAACAGCGCCCTGTTTGCCATGCAGCACGCGCTCGGCCTTACGTCCACGGTGGTGTCTGAATGTACGGGGACGGGCGCACCGTATGCCTGCTGCACCGGCGCGGGCACGGGCAGCGGCTGCCTGGCGGGTGGCCCGCCGAACGATCTCGTCACCATGCTGAACAACAAAGCCGGCGCTGGCGACATGGTGGTCCTCAATAACAACAAGGTGCTCAACTACACGCTCAACGCGGGCGCGTACCCTGGTGCAGACATCGGCGCGCAGGTGAACGCCGCGCTGGCCGACTGCAACACTCAAGTGGGCAGCGGCAGCTGGTGCCGCGTGACCATTCCGCCGAAAACGGCGGTACAGTCCACGGCCATCACGATCGGCCGCGCCAACACTGAACTGGACTGCCAGAACGCCCAGTTGCAAACTGCCAGCACGTTCACAGATGCACCTATCAAGATCAACTTCATTGCACCCGGTGCGTATGCCTTGGCGATCAACAACATCACGGTGCGCAACTGCTACATTGACAACCGATCGCAGAGTAGCATTTCCTGGGCACCCTCTGCCGGTGGGCAAACCGACCCGCGCGTGGCGCGCGTGGTGGCCTGGCGCGTGAATAACTTGCGCCTGGAGCACCTGACGATCATCGGGCCGCTGGGCGGTGGTGTGGACGTGCAGCAGTCCCAAGGCATCGTTGATGACATTCAGGTGGGCGACCCCACCAACAGCGGCTGGGGGCCTCGGCCAGCATTTACGGGCAGCAGCCAGGCCGACGGCGTGTACCTTGTTGGTCAAGGTTACACGGGCGGCGCGGGCAACCCTGGCCAACCCATCTATGCGAGCAACCTGCGAGTGTACTACGCGAGCATCTACGGCGTGCATGCGGTAGCGGGCGCGCAGCTACAGAACGTGGACGTCAACACGGCAGGCAGTAGCTGCATCGTGATCGGAGGCACCACCAGCCTGGCACCCGTCAGCGGGTGGGTCACGCTAGACGGCTTTACCACCAACCAGTGCAGCAACAGTCTGGGCACGCCCACGGGTGCGGTAGGCGACCCGGCATCCAACCCGACTACCGAAAACATGGGCCACGTGACCGTCACCAACGGATTTATCCGGCTCAGCGGCTCCGACGGCATTCGGTTCACTACGGCCAAGATGCACGACGCTATGGTGATTGCCGGCAACCGCCTGGAGTGCTTTGGGTCACGGTCGGCCTTGTCGAACTCGCGCGGTGTGTACGTGCAGAATGCCAGCAACAGCGTGATCCAGGACAACAACATCGGCAGTCTGACGGGGTGCCCCGCCATTACCGGCACGGCAGCGGGCATCGAGCTGAGCGAAGGCAAGACCACTCAGGTGGTCGATAACATCATCCCCGGCGTCAACCCCAGCGGCAATGCGTATGGCATCGTGCTCAGTACCAACGGCGGCTTGGTTTCGACGCAGGGTGTTTTCGGGAACGTCATCCGCAATGTGCCGAACGCTGCCATCGTGTTCTCTGCGAGTGCAGGCGGCTTGGTTACAGATGTTACGGTGCGCGACAACACGCTCAACGGGTGCCAAGCGTCCTCTACGTGCGGGCAGATCACATTCACGAGTGGTGCGGCTACGTCGTTCATCAACTTGTTCCTCATCGACAACTGGGCGGAGTCAACTGGGGCGGGCACTGGTAAGTACGGCATCCTGACGACGCTGACCGGATCAAACTCTTCGAGCGACGTGGTCTTTTCCAACTTCTGGCAAGGCACTGAGATTTTGCAAACCGGTACGCTGCTGGCGTACATCGACGGCACCGAGCAACATACGCCCAGCTGGGTGGTGATGACGAACACCACCGGGTCCACTATCGTGGGTGGGCGTGTGGTGTGCGCTAACGGTGCGGCCGGAGTGGGTACGTGCTCGACGAGCGGCACTGCCCGCCTGGCGCTTGGGGTAGCGGTGGCGAGCATTACGGCAGGGAACATCGGCGACATTCAGACCACGGGCAGCATCAGTGGCGTTCCCTGCGATGGCACGGTGACTCCCGGTGACCTGCTGATTCGCAGTAGCACCACGGCAGGCAGCGTGATGGCTGACAACACGCCCAACCCCGGCGAGACGCTGGGCAAAGCGCTGACGGCGTGTAGCACCACCTTGACGGCGTTGCTGGGCACCGGCCAATGACGAGCCAACGCCCCACCAACCAGCGCCTGACGCTGACGGGACCCTACAGCCGGCAAGCCCCTATTGCGGCCAGCGCCATGGACACCAGGTTGCAAGCTGCCGGTGCAGCGGAGAACGTGCTGGGGGGCTTCTTCCGTGGGAACTTGACGCTTCAGCCTGCGGAGCAGCTGCCGTACCCCACGGCGCTGACGGAGTACGCCATCCCTAACCAGGACCTGGTGCTGCGCCAGCCGGGGCCGTTGCTGTACGTGCTGTGGAACCGCGTGGAGCTGTTGCCGTTCGAGTCCCCCGACCGGGATCCGGCCACTGGCGCGGAACTCGACCCCGGCACGGCTATTCCGCCCGGAGCGTATTGGCTGTACCGCGCCACGCTGACCGACGGTACGCTGGAAGAGCGGCTGCGTCTGGGTACCGCGCCAGACCCTGGCGACGCAATACGGGCGGTGTATTACATCATCGACTGGACCGTAGCGCAGTGATAGAGGCAATGCTACCTCCTGCTGCTGACGGTGCTCATCATCCTCGCCGTCCTCGGCCTGGTCGGCGTCATGCCGATGTACTGGCGGATGCACTGAGCCGGGCGCGCATGGCACGCCGAGTCGCTGCAGCCCTGGTGCTGCTCGGCGTGCTGCTGGGCGGCCAGCGGGCCAGTGCACAGACCGCCACACCCACGCCCTGGAACGGCTCGTGCAGCTTCGTCACGATCACGCCAGCTGCCGGCGACGGCTTCCCCACGTCGCAGAGCAATACCTGGCCCGGCAGTGCGACCACCTTCGTCTCGGGCAATGCCAACTACGTGCAGGCGTCTTGGTCTAGTTCGGCTCCAACGTACACCTCAGAGAACTACGTTGCCAGGTTCCCAACCGGCGCATCCATCCCATCAACAGCAACGATCGCGACAGCATGGATGCATATCTTCGTCGGTGCCACTGCCGCCAGTAACACCGACACCACTCTCAGCGCCCGCTACTTCACCGGCGGCACACCGCTTGGAAGCGCAGACTGGGTATCCGCACCAGCCGGCGTTGTCGCATTCGATGTTGCAGCGCCACTATCTAGCGTAGCAACCGGTGAGGAGAATTACACCTTATCAAATCTAGGCAGCATCGTCAAGGGTAGTGGGAACACCGACATACGCCTCGTGGCTTCTCGACCGGGCGGCGTTGCACCTACTACCGGCACCACCTACATCTATATCGCGACGTCTACCGTTGGCATATCCAATCAGATACCATGGTTAACCATCGAATATTGCCTCCCGACGCCGACACCCACGATCACGGCAACGCCCACACGCACTCCTACAGTAACATCTACATATACAATAACAAACACGCCAACAGCAACTCCGACGGCTACACCTACATACACCATAACTAACACACCTACGAACACACCCACGGTGACTCCGACGTCCACACCAACTCGAACGCCCACGGCAACCTTCACGAACACCGTCGCGATCGACGATGCGCAGTTCATCTCTCAGTCCGTGCCCTCGGTCATGCTGCCGGTCAACGTCTACTCCGTCTCCGTGACGATGAAGAACACCGGCAACACGCCCTGGACCTATCCGGCCTACTCACTGGTCAGTCAGAACCCAGCGTACAATTCCACCTGGGGCTTCAATCAGATCAACCTCGGCGGCAGCGAGAACATCCTCCCCGGTCAATCCAAGACATTCACCTTCAACGTGACCGCACCCAGCATCGGTACATACAATTTTCAATGGCAGATGTACGATGCGACGGTGTTCTTCGGGGCCATGTCCACGAATGTCGTCGTGACGGTAGCAGCGGCAACGCCTACGGCGACACCCACCGTCACAGCTACAGGCACGGTGACAAACACAGGGACAGTGACGGATACGCCGACGGCTACGCCCACAGCGACGAGCACCGCTACGCCAACGGTAACCAATACAGTCCCGATCGACAACGCACAATTCATATCGCAGGTCACACCCCCGGACATCATGCTGCCTAGTCAAGTCGCGTCTGTCTCAGTGACCTTTAAGAACACCGGCAACACGACGTGGACCAAGGCCACGAACTACTCGATGATCAGTCAGAACCCCGCGTTCAATCAGTCTTGGGGTAGCAACCAAGTCCTCTTGGGAACGTCTGACAGTATCGCTCCCGGTCAATCTAAAACATTCTCGCTTAATATCAACGCGCCATCAAGTCCTGGCACCTACAATTTCCAGTGGCAGATGAACTATAATACGTCGACGTTCTTTGGCGATCTGTCGACGAACGTCGTCGTGACTGTCGCCCAAGCGACCGCGACCCCTACGCAAACGCCAACGGTGACACCAACTAGCACCATCACATTCACCCCGACATCGACGCCATTGAACACTGCTACTCCTACATTAACCCCTACGAACACGCCGACAAACACACCGACGGCGACCCCCACGGCGACGCCCACGGCGACACCGACGGCCACCGCTACCGCGACAGCCACACCGACCGCGACCCCGACCGCCACCAGCACTCCGACCGCGACCCCCACCGCGACACCGACCAGCACGCCTACCGCGACACCGACCAACACGCCAACCAACACGCCGACTGCCACTCCGACCGCCACCCCGACGGCCACGCCGACGGCAACCCCAACCCAGACCCCGACCAGCACGCCGACGCAGACGCCAACCGCGACCTACACGCCGACAGCAACGCCTACGAACACCCCGACCAGCACGCCCACGGCGACGCCCACACAGACCCCGACGGCCACACCAACGCAGACGCCGACGGCAACCCCCACTGCGACGCCGACGGCCACGGCGACCATCACCGTCACCCCAACCGCGACGCCCACCGTCACC
>Ga0318563_10001125_pt1 | contig 11315 bp, 12 predicted proteins | sample GRESIP066b5f19_FD_203689 | JGI IMG/M metagenome (GOLD analysis project Ga0318563, IMG submission 203689) | Tropical soil microbial communities from Luquillo Experimental Forest, Puerto Rico - GRE.SIPMG.066b5f19 | ecosystem: Environmental > Terrestrial > Soil > Tropical forest > Bulk soil... | reverse complement strand
CGCCTATGTCGCGGCCACGGTCGAGCGGTTTGGCGCGATCGACGTCCTCTTCAGCAACGCCGGCAATTTCGGTGCGGTCGCGCCGATCGAATCCTATCCGGAGGACGTCTTCGACGCTGTCTATGCCGTTCACGTCAAAGGCGCGTTCCTGGCGGCCAAATACGCGGTCCCGCACATGAACGATGGCGGCAGCATCATCATCACGTCAAGCGTCGCCGCCACGCGCGGCGATCCTGGCGTCTTTGGCTACATCACCGCCAAGCACGCACAGGTCGGGCTGATGCGTTGCCTGGCCAAGGAGCTGGCGCCACGCCGCATTCGTGTCAACACCATCCATCCCGGGCCGATCGATAACGCCTTTCAGCTCGCCGTCGAGAAGGGCCTTGGCGACGCGATCGGCGTTGATGGGACGGCCTTCTTCAACAACCTGATCCCGCTCCGCCGTCACGCCGGGCCGGAGGAAGTTGCGCGGACGGTGCTCTATCTTGCCAGCGATCCGAGCAGCTTTACCACGGGCGCGATGCTGATGGTCGACGGGGGAATGAGCATATGAACAGCGCTCTCCGCCGGCGGGTTCCGCGCGGCGGCGACCGCGAGCCGAGCGGCAACGGTGAGGTGAAGCTCGGTGGCTTGGAGGGCCTGATCGGGTTTCACTTGCGGCTTGCCCAGGATGCCTCCTTCCGTGCCTTCGCTCGCCATTCTGGCCAGCCGCATCTGAAGCCCGGGCGCTTTGCCGCGATGACGGTAATTCATGACAATCCGGGGATCAGCCAGGTAGCGCTATCGCGCGCTATCGCCCGCGACAAATCCTCGGTAACCCCACTGGTCCAGGAGCTTAGTCGCCATGGCCTGGTCAAAAGACAGACCTCTGCGAGCGATCGGCGGAGCATCCGGCTGACGCTGACCCGGAGCGGCGAGGCGGTTCTGGCTGATCTCGCCACTCACGCGATGGAGCACGACCGGCAGCTCGATGAGATCGTTGGCGACAGCAAGCCGGAATTCATCGCGCTCTTGAAGAAGATCACCGACAGTCTGGCCTGAGGCGCGGCCGCTCGCAGGAGGAATCCCCGGCTTGACCTACACCGCCAGCACCGCCCTCCTCGACGCGCTGACCGAGGCTGGGGTTTCCTACATCTTCGCCAATTTCGGCAGCGACCACCCCGGCCTGATCGAGGCGATCGCCGAGGCCGCGGCGCTTGGCCGGCGGGCTCCCATGGTGATCACCTGCCCGAACGAGATGGTGGCGCTGTCGGCGGCGCACGGCTACGCGCAGGCGACGGGCCGCGCCCAGGCGGTGGTGGTGCATGTCGAATGCGGCACCCAGGCGCTTGCCGGCGCCGTTCACAATGCCGCGCGCGGGCGCGTGCCAGTGTTCATCTTTGCCGGGATGTCGCCCTTCACGCAGGAGGGCGAGCTTCCCGGCAGCCGCAACGAGTTCATTCAGTGGATCCAGGACATCGCGGACCAGCGCGGCATCGTCCGCGGTTACGTCAAGTACGACAATGAGATACGCACCGCCAAGAACATCCGCCAGATCGTGCGTCGCGCCATGCAGTTCGCTCACAGCGACCCGAAAGGGCCGGTCTACATCGTTGGCGCCCGCGAGGTGATGGAGGAAGCGGTGGAACCGGCGCCGGCGGCAGGCAACTCAAGCCCGCTTGCGCCGATGCCGCTTCCCGAACAATGGGTCAGCGAGATCGTCACCGCGCTGGCGCGGGCGCATCGGCCGCTGATCGTTACGTCCTATCTCGGCCGTAATCCGGCGGCGGTGGACGAGCTTGTCCAATTGTGCAACCGGCTGGGCGTCGGCGTGCTCGAGTCGGTGCCGAGCCACGCCAACTATCCGCACGGGGACATGCTCTATCAGGGCAATCAATGGAACCACCCGTTCCAGAACAAGGCGCTGGCGGAGGCCGACGTAGTCGTTGTCATCGACAGCGACGTGCCATGGATCCCGACGGTAAGCAGGCCGCCGAGTTGGGCGGCCATCTATCACATCGATGTCGATCCCTTAAAACAGGCGATGCCGCTTTGGCAGATTAACGCCAAAGGCGCGTTCCAAGCCGACGCCGCGACCGCGCTTCGTCAGCTCAATAGTCATCTCCGCACGATTGATCTCGACGCGGAAGCCGTAAGCGCACGCAAGCGAGACTTCGGCCGCGCCCATTCGGAACGGGCGGCGACGCTGGCGGCGCAGGAACAGCCCGCCGACGGGATCACGCCGGAGTATCTGACGGCGTGCCTGCGGCGACGGATCGATCCCAATTCGATCGTGCTCAACGAGGGGATCACCAACTATCCGGTAATCTGCGATCACATGGCCTGGTCGAAACCGGGCGGCTTCTTCGCCAGCGGCGGCGGGTCGCTCGGCTGGAACGGTGGGGCGGCGATCGGCTTCAAGCTCGCTCAGCCCGACCGGGACGTGGTCGCGCTGACCGGCGACGGCACCTACATGTTCTCGGTTCCGTCGACGGTCCATTGGATGGCGCGCCGGTACCGGACGCCGTTCCTGCAGGTCATCTATAACAATCGCGGCTGGAAGGCGCCGAAATTCTCGGCGCTCGCCATCCATCCGGACGGCTATGCCAGCCGTGCCGCCGATCTCGGGCTGAGTTTTGATCCGCCACCCGACTTTGCCGGCATCGCGACAGCCGCCGGGGGTGCATTCGGACGCGCGGTGAAGCGGGTGGAAGACGTGGAGGACGCGATCGCGGCAGCGCTGCGGGCGGTTCATGAGGAGCGTCGCGCGGCGGTCCTCGACGTGCATCTCCCCGGTTTGTAGCCCTCGATCGATCGACGCGGGTACCTGCCTTCGTCACCGGGATGACTGGGGCCCGCGGCGCGGGGCTCACTGGCGCTGAACGCGGCCGGCGGCCCGTCGACCGAACCGCTCGGGTAAACTCCCGATCGGGACAATTGAAAGAATTCCGTTCCTGCCGAGTGGTCGATTTTCGATTACCCGGACAGGCTCCCAGAACGCGATGAGTTTGGTCATGTTGCCGGCACCGTTTCCGACGGCGCAGCCGGTGACGTGCTCTACGGCGGATCCGGCGCCAAGCACGCACCGCCTCTCAGGCTGAAGTGGTATCCTTTTGCCTGTCGCCTCCGGTCCCCTTTTGCCTGTCGCCCGACAGGAATTATCTCGTCAGATCAGCACTTTCCCGATTCTTGCCGGACGACTAATGAGAGCGGTTGTAGAGTAAAGCTCCCGCCGAACGCGCTGTCGTCTCATCACAGGTGGGGACGCTGGACAGGTGCGGACAGATGGTCCTCAACCGCTCAAGGGTGATGTTCCCGGGCACCCGCGTATGGGCAACACAGACCGCCCCGGCGGGTGTCCACCCCGCCTCGAAGGAGAAACTCGCATCATTGCGGGTGTCGGAGGTCTGAATGCCAAGGTCGTCCCATATGTCAATCGGCATCCCAGTGCGGGTCCAACCGTGCCCGTTTCCGCAATAGTCGGCACGGACCATCCGGGCACAGGCGTCGTAGTAGTCGCGCATCGAGCGACCGTCGGACTTCGTCTCCCACGGATGGTAGCCGAACCGCACGCACTTGCCGAGCGCTCCTCCGGCGCAGATGAGTTCGAAGTCACCCGGACCGCCAGGGACAAGGCGGTTATCGGCTGTCGTGCGACCGGCTAATGGGAAGCCGGTTCGCTGCCCGTCTGGTGCCGGTTCGCAGAGGGGCTCCCCGGTGTCGACGATCCGAAAGTCGTGAAGGAAAACCGAGCCGGTCTTGTCTGATGGATCGGGATAAAACGCTGCAATGCGGACCTTAAGGGGAACGCCGTTCTTCGAAAACGATAGGACCATGCCGACGAGATCGCGGCCTTCCTTCACCGACCCGTCGGACAGTGCAGCGCGGAAGACTGTCCCGACCGCCTCAATCCGAACAGGCCTCGGCTCATCGGCACTGGCTCCGTTCGCCCCTATGCAGAACACAAGAACGAAGGCAAGGAGCAGCGACCGGCCCATTGCAATTGTCAGCTCCAGCGGGCCAGCCACCCGCTGTCAATTCAACATCATTGACCGAAGTTCAACGCGGCAGATCGACGCCCGTCAACTCCGACGAGCCGATCGAGCTTCCTCGCGGGTCATTGGCAAGTCGGTTGATCTCAGGACCGTTAGCGTCGAGCGCGTTGAAGGTAAGGGCGTTGAAGGTGAGCGCGTTGAAGGTGAGCGCGTTGAAGGTGAGCGCGTTGAAGGTGAGGGCGTTGAAGGTAAGGGCGTTGAACGTGAGCGCGTTGAAGGTGAGGGCGTTGTAGGTGAGACTTGCGCCGGCCGGCGTGACGCTGACGACGAGTGCGGCCAATATTGCGGAGGCCGCGGCAACGTGACGGGACTGCATAGCTTTTGGTCTCCCGATCAAGATTTGAGAGGCCACCAATACCGGTCAGGGCAGCCTCAAAAGAGGGGCGGCGACCGGTCCCGCCGCGCCTCTCTTTTCGCGCGCTTTTGCACTTGCTTCCTCTCAGCCCGCGCCAAATCGCTTCTCAGCGCGCGCCAGCGGCGGCTCAGCTCGGCCGGGGGCGCTCATAGGTTTCCTGTCTCATCCCGTTCCTCGTGTGAGCTCTCGCGATTGCACCCTTTGATCGCGTCATGTGAACCCGCCGCCTAACGGAGCAGTTCAAAGGAAGGGGGTTCCGGCCTGCTCGATGCTCGCGAAGCGATCTCCGAAAGCCAACCTAGATCTGAACGCTGCGATTGAGACTTGCGATCGGTGCATCGCTGCGGTCGGCGGCTGCGCGAAATTCCGTCGGCGCCGCGCCAAACGCGCGGTGGAAGGACCGGTAGAACGTCGAGAGGCTGTTGAAGCCCCAGCCTAGGGCAATGTCGGTCACCGATCGGCCGGCGCCGTTCGGGCTCGTCAGCGCCGACCGGCATTCCTCAAGCCGGCGGCGCAGCAGGTACTGTGCGAAGCTCGTTCCGGCGGGTTCGAACAGGCGATGCAATTGCCGTACGGAAAGCTTCAGCGCCGCCGCCGCTTTTTCCGGCGTCAGGGTTGGGTCGGCCAGATGCAACCCGATGTAGCGCTTGACCTCTTCTAGCCGCACTGCGGCGATCGCCGCGCGTTGCTCGCCTACCGCGCTGCCGCAGGCGACCGCGAGCAGCCGGCAGAAATTATCGGCGACTGTGTCGGCCTCATCGTCTTCGAGCGAATCAAGCTGCCCGCCGAGCGCATTGAGATAGCTGAGAACCAGAGTGTTCACGCCGGAGCGGCTTGAGAGATGCAGCGAACGCGGCCGTTGCGTCGCCGCCAGATGTGGATCGATTAAGGCACGCGGGAAGGACCACATCTCGTGGTCGTAGCTGCGTAAGGCTTGAATCTCGAATGGGACGGTCGGGTCGGCGATGATGAGGTCGCCACGCCGAGTGACGAATTCGCGGCCGCCACGCCTGATCCACGAACTCCCGCGGACCTCGCGATAAACCGCAATCCGATCCGCGTAGCCATGGCGTGCGATGTCGCGCTCCCGCCTAAAGACGGGATGACCGGACGCTCGACAGCGGAAACGCTGCACCGAGCGGCCGATTGAGCCCACAACGCTGGCTTCAAACGGCACGTCCAGGTCTTCGTTGCGCTCGTCGGTGACCCCGGCCATTGTCTCGCCGAACCCGTCGCGCCAATACGAGAAACGGTCCCGTTCGGGAACGCCGTCGGTTGACACGAAGAAGCGCTGCATGTGCGACTGCGGTCGATGATGCGCCCGCGGGACGGCTGCTAGATGCGGAAGCCACTACCCGCAGGTTTTCACGATACCATATCAGCATGAGGGCTGAAATGGACCAACTGACTTGCGGTGGCCCTACGGTGCCCTTGGCGCGGTCGTCATGAGTAGCGGTCAGGCAGCCCGCATCAGCTCCACGTGGAGGAGCGCTAGCCTCCGCCACCACCTGAGAAATCCCCGCCCGCGTCGCCCGGGTTGAAACCGCTCCCACCGGCCCCCGGTTAGGTCCGCCGCCATTGCCGCCGGGACCGGCGCGGGCGAGCTCTGGCTTCACCCACCGAGCGCGCCTCGCTTGCGCAGCGCTGGGATGGGTGACCGGACGGCGGTCAAACGGGCCAGCCGATCGCGCAGGGCACCCCGCTGAGCGCCTTTCAGAGCGAAGAAGGCTCCGCCAGCGAAGCACTGATCCAACTACGCGGGGGACCGCGAGCAAGCCGAGGGCGCTATTCAGCATTCGGAGGCCACACGACTGTGACCGAGATCACAGACGGCGGACATTTCTCCCGGTACATGTTTTTGCAGAAGAAACAAATTTTTCCTTATGCAAACAAGCGGGGCCAACTCGCTAACTCTCATGGAGGACTAAAATGGAGCGGCAAGGCTCGTTCCTCGAAAAGGGGACGCAGGTGGTTTCGTCGCGGTTTGGCGGCCCGGATGTGGCCCGTGCGCCTCCTCCGCGTCTTGCAGTGTTTGTTGCGGTTGTTGCGTTGACCGCTTTAGGGGCCGGGGTTGCACTGTACACCGCGCTGCCAGTGCAACAGAGGGTAAACCGGGCGGCCAAGGCCGACGCCCTCGTAAGTTCGAGCGAGGTGAAGCGGCTCGCGCTGAAAGCCCCCGCACGGGATCTCGCAGGTATTGACGAGCCCACGACGGTCGAGGCGCCGGTCAGCGACACTGATGTGTTGGGCACCAATCAGACCTGCGTGGCGCCTGAAGAGGTGCTTCACCGGTTCCAGGCCGACCAGGACATCATGGGAGGCAAGGTGGTCATGCTCACCGATGGCTTGCAGCAGTCCTTCTCGGACGCATGGCGGGTCAAGGCTCTCGTCGCGCCGGTGAAGGTGTCGAGTATGCTGGTTCACTTATTCGAAGGGCCTGCCGACGAATGGGTGGCTGATGTGATCGAGTTTGACGGGAACAGGTGTGCGATGAGCAGAACACTGGTTCCGAGCGGTGCTTGGAATGAACTGATTCAGGCCGCTCTCGACGCGCGGGTGTAGCCAGCGAGCATGTCTCGCCTGCCCAGCGGCGGGGAGGACCTGTTCCGTCATGGGATGTGGACACTGAGGCAGTGCCACCGCAAAGGGCAATCGATCGGCTGGGTTGAGCGGTCACGCATAGGCTCGATAGCGCAATGCCTCGACCACGACCGCAAAAGCCGGGGAGCTTTCGCGCCGGCTCGAGTAATAAAGATGAAAGCCGGACGAGGTCGGCCACCAGTTTTCGAGGACCGGCTCAAGCAAGCCGTTGGCCAAGTGGACACTGGCGAGTTCCTCCGGAATGAAGGCGAGGCCGAAGCCGTCTATGGCGGCCTGCAACATCAAGCCGGTGTTGTTGAAGGTCACCTGTCCGGCCACGCGCACGCGTTCTTCGCGGCCGCTATGCTCAAGCTCCCACGCGTAGAGCCCGCCATAGGTGGGAAGCCTGAGATTGACGCATTTGTGCCCGGCGAGGTCGGCCGGCGTCGACGGCGCCGGGCAGCTTTTGAGATAGGCGGGCGACCCGACGATGGCCATGCGGAAATCCGGGCCGATGCGGACGGCGATCATGCCCTTGGCGACCTGCTCGCCGCTGCGCACACCAGCGTCGAAGCGCTGGGCGACGATATCGGTGAGCGCGTAGTCGACGCCGATCTCGATATTGATGTCGGGGTATTCGTGCAGCACCGGCACGAGGCGCGGCCAAAGGATGCTCTCTGCAACGAAGTCGGTTGCCGTGATCCGGACCGTGCCGGCGGGCTTGGCCTTCAGCTCCGACAGGCGTGCCAACTCTGCCTCGATCTCCTCGAAGCGAGGGCCGATGGTGACCAGCAACCGCTCGCCGGCGTCGGTCGGTGAAACGCTGCGGGTCGTGCGCTGCAGCAGGCGCAGCCCGAGCCGCGTCTCGAGTTTTCTGACCGTGTGGCTGAGGGTCGATTGCGTGACGCCCAGCTTTGCCGCTGCCCGCGTAAAGCTGCGCTCGCGCGCGACCGTCAGGAACCCGATGAGTTCATTGAAATTCTCGCCGGCCATTCATGGGATAATGCCATAAGTGCTTTCGATTTGCATAGACTAATCACCCAATCGGGGCTCTGCTAAATTCTCCTCATGACATACGTGGGAGACCGGTCATGACAGATAAGCCCGTCCGCACGAACCCCTTCTCCGATATCGCGCCGGCGCTCGGCAGGTACACCGACGAGGTGCTGTTCGGCGATGTCTGGCAGCGCCCCGAGTTGTCGCCGCGCGACCGGAGCCTGGTCACCATCAGCTGTCTGATCTCGCTCTACCGGTTCAACGAAATGCCCTTCCACATCAAGCGGGCGCTCGAGAACGGCGTTACCAAGGCCGAGATCATCGAAACCATCACGCACCTGGCTTTCTACGGCGGCTGGCCGGTCGCCAGCACAGCGCTGCCGATCGCGCGGCGCGTGTTCGAGGAAGTCAGCGTCTAGCTGAAGGAACTTCCCGATGCGCGCTACCATCATGTACGGCGCCAAGGACGTTCGCATCGAGAATCGCGCGAGCCCCTACCTCGAACCGATGCTCGGCACCCGCGCCCGCAGTGCGACTGTACGCATCCTGCCAAAATTCTAAGGAGAGACATTATGGAAAAGCGCAAGCTCGGTCAGGGCCTCGAAGTTTCGGCCCTGTCGCTGGGCGCCATGGGCTACGGCAAGAGCCGCGACATTCCCGATCGTGCCGCGATGATCGGCGTGCTGCGCGGCGCCATCGACCGCGGCATGAACTTCTTCGATACCGCCGAGACGTATGGCCCGTGGACCAATGAAATCATGGTCGGCGAGGCATTCGCCGGCGTGCGCGAAAAGGTCATCATCGCCACCAAATTCGGCTGGGACATCGACCAGAAAACCGGCGAGCACCGAGGCGTCGTCAACAGCAAGCCGGCCCAGATCCGCCAGTCCGTCGAGGGCAGCCTCAAGCGTCTCGGCACCGACTACATCGACCTCTACTACCAGCACCGCGTCGATCCCGAGGTGCCGATGGAGGATGTCGCCGGCGTTGTCAGGGACCTGATCCAGGAGGGCAAGGTGCGCTTCTTCGGTCTCTCGGAGGCGGGGGCGAGCTCGATCCGCCGCGCCCATGCCGTGCAGCCTGTGGCCGCGCTGCAAAGCGAATACTCGCTTTGGACGCGCGAGCCCGAGGACGAGATCATCCCGACGCTCGCAGAGCTCGGCATCGGCATGGTGCCGTTCAGCCCGCTCGGCAAGGGCTTCCTGACCGGCACGATCAGCGCCGACACCAAATTCAACGATATCGACATGCGCGGGCGCATCCCGCGCTTCACGCCGGAGATGCGGCACGCCAATCAGCGGCTCGTCGAGCTGTTGCGTCGCGTCGGCGAGCAGCACGGCGCCACCCCGGCGCAGGTCGCTCTTGCCTGGCTGCTGGCGCAGCACCCCTGGATCGTGCCGCTGTTCGGCACCCGCAAGCTCGAGCGCCTCGATGAGAACCTTGGCGCGCTGTCGGTCAAGCTGAGCGCGGACGACCTGCGCGAGCTCAACGGCAGCCGGAAGGCAATGCCGGTGCAGGGCGCACGCTATCCCGAAGAGCACATGCGGCGGGTGGGACTCTGACACCGGTCGAGGAAATCCATGCCTACCGAAGCCGAGACTTGGCCGGCCCAATCGCTTGCCATTGCCCTCCTGTACTCACATCAGACAATAAAACTGCCAAATATCTAGAGTTAGCTTCAAGCAATCCTCCAGGGGGTGTAGCGCCCACGTCGGCACTGGTCTCATTCCGGCTCGTCGGACTCAATCGTGAACCAGTCCTCGCCCCGCGGAGCCTCGATGTGACACCCTGTCAACGTCAAGCTCGCCTCGTTCCTAGAGCACCCCTTGAGCATTCCCTCCGTAGCGCCAGCGCCCCGTCCCGGTCCTCCGGTCGATCTCGTATCGGTAAGGGCCGGCCCAATCCGCAAAGCGGATGCCGTCGACCACGATGCGCTCCGTTGTGACGACCACCTCGCCGACGCTTCGCGCCCTTTCGATAATCCCCAACCCGTCATTGCGGTAGGTCATGCTCAACGCCCGGAATCGCATCGCCTTCCCTATCGCCCACAACACCGGGTCTTTGCCGCGAGATACAGCCGAAGTTCTGAGGTCACACTGCCGTCGACCAATGTGCGCAGCTCACCCGTCACGACTGTACGCTCATCGCTTCTTTCAGTCTGACACCCGACCCCTCGCGGTTCTCCTCGACGAAGATGACGCCGGATACGCGATGGAAGCAAACCACCCCGGTCCGGGGGTCATCAGACCGGGGCCGTCCTCCGCTGGCGTTCTTCGCCCACGTTCCCGGTCATCTCGATAACGCCGGCGCTCCGGCCAGCGCGAGTGGATGGCGCTGAGCATGAAGCCACGCGTACATCTCCGATGCGGCCCAATCGAGCGGGCGACCACTGAGGCGGGCAATTCAATTCCGAGCCTGGGCAATCGAACCCTTCTCCGATGTCCTGACGCACGGACAACGGGTATGCTCCTTTGGCAGCCAAGACAACAAGCACAGTGAATCGCGCGTCTCCCGTCAACTTGCGTCGAACGGCCACGCCGACACCAACGTCATTTCGAGAACCTCACGCGCGTGTTAGCCTCGGTCCGGCCCCATGAGCCTGTAGGCGAGCCATGTCCGCGATCGGGTTGCGTAGCCTCGGCTTGATTGTGGCGTTCCTGCTGCAGACCGCCTTGCTCAAGGCGGCGTTGCCTACGAATCCCGAAGAAGCGCCCGCTCGGCCCTCGCTGGCCGGCCGGTTGCTTGTCGCTGCTCCCTCCATGAACGACTCGTACTTCGAGCGCACTGTCATCTTGATCGTACAGCATAGGCCGAGCGGCTCCCTCGGGATCATCATCAACAAGCCGATCCGCGAGATCTCAATCGCGAGCCTTTTCGAGGCGCTTAACCAAAACGGCGGCGACGTCGCCGGCGACGTGCGCGTGTTCTCGGGCGGCCCGGTCCACCCGGAAGCCGGCTTCGTGGTGCACAGCCCCGACTACCGTCGCCCGGAGACCGTCGCGGTTAACGATCGCCTGTCGATGACATCGAGCCTCGATATCCTGAGGGATATCGGTGCCAAGAAAGGGCCCGCAAAAATCCTCGTGGCCTTCGGCTATGCTGGCTGGGGACCGGACCAGCTCGAACGCGAGATCGAAGCGCACGGCTGGGCGATTGCGGAGGCTGATCCGGCGCTAGTCTTCGACGAGGACAGGGACAAAGTCTGGGACCACGCCTGGGAGCATCGCACGCAGAATCCCTGAATGTCGGAGAGGCCGTCAGGCCGCCGCGCACCGGACGACTGCAATCCGACGCACCTAGCGATCTGCGATGACCGCCCTGGCAGCGTGCACCATCCTAGTATAGGTAAG
>Ga0318563_10001124_pt1 | contig 11321 bp, 12 predicted proteins | sample GRESIP066b5f19_FD_203689 | JGI IMG/M metagenome (GOLD analysis project Ga0318563, IMG submission 203689) | Tropical soil microbial communities from Luquillo Experimental Forest, Puerto Rico - GRE.SIPMG.066b5f19 | ecosystem: Environmental > Terrestrial > Soil > Tropical forest > Bulk soil... | reverse complement strand
CGGTGAGCGCTGCGGCGCTTGCCGACAAGGTCGCGCGGGCGACCGGCCGGATGCATTGCGATTTCGCCTTCTTCGTCGGTGGCACCCACGAGAATGCCGGCCATGTCGACGAGCTCGAGCGGCTTCCCGGTGCTGCCGGCATCAAGGTGTTCATGGGGGCATCGACCGGCGACCTGCTCGTTGCCGACGACGATGGCCTCAACGCCATCCTTTCGCGCACGCGACGCCGGGTCTCGGTCCACGCCGAGGACGAGCCGCGGCTCCGCGAGCGGGCGGCGCTCCGCCGCGAGGGCGACCCCGCGTCCCACCCGGTCTGGCGTGACGACATCGCCGCGCTCACCGCGACCGAGCGCCTGGTCAGGGCGGCTCGACGGCATGGCGCGCGGGTGCACCTCCTCCACGTTTCGACCGCGGCCGAAATGGATTTCATCACCGAGCACAAGGACTACGTCTCGGTCGAGGTGACGCCGCAGCACCTCACCCTCGACGCGTCCGCCTATCCGCGTCTCGGTACGCGCCTGCAGATGAATCCGCCGATCCGCGCCGCCGAGCATCGCCAACGCCTGTGGCAGGCGGTCGGCGAGGGCGTCGCCGACGTGCTCGGCTCGGACCACGCGCCGCATACGCTTGACGAGAAGGCGCGCCCCTATCCCGCGTCGCCGTCGGGCATGCCGGGCGTGCAGACGCTCCTGCCGGTGATGCTCGATCACGTTGCAGCCGGCAGGCTGTCGCTGGCTCGTCTCGTCGATCTTGCTTCGGCGGGGCCGGCGCGCGTCTTCGGCATCGCCGGCAAGGGCCGAATCGCCGTCGGCTACGACGCCGACCTGACCATCGTCGACCTCAAGCGGAGGGATACGATTCGCGACGCCTGGATCGCCTCGCGTTCGACATGGACGCCCTATGACGGGATGGCGGTGACGGGATGGCCGGTCGGCACGGTCGTTCGCGGCGAACGGATCATGTGGGAAAATACGCTCGTCACGTCAGGCGAGGGGCGGTCGGTCAGGTTCTTCGAGACGCTTCCGCACCGCGGCCGCGAATGACCCTGCGACAGGGCTGATCAGTCCCCGGCGATAAAATACTTCCACTCGCCCTTCGGCGTAATGCCGACGCGGTAGAAGAGATAGGCGCCCTCGTTTTTCATATCTTCGTAGTCGCCGGCATAAATCAGGCGGAAGAGCTCGACCAGCTGCGGCGGAGTGAGCTTGTCCACGGGGTATTCAGCGAAGTACGGCCAGATATACATCTCGTCCGGCGTGCCTGCCCCGACATGAACGTAACCGGCATCGAGCACCTCGATCAGGATCGCCAGGATCTCGCGTCCCTCCGGGTCGCCGGACTGCGACTTGAGATAGGTGATGGGGTCGTCGATATCGTTGAGGCTCAGCTGGGGCGGTTCGCCATTACCCTGGATGATGGGGCGCAGCTTCTCCGGCTCGCCGGTTGCCGCAGCGGCCATGATCTTCTCGCGCAGCTGCTTAACCGGGTCGGGCAGCTTGGAGAAGTCATATTCGACCGTCGGCACGGGTTTTGCGGCGTTGTCCGTGGCGGGCGCCGGTGCTGCCACGGGGGCCTGGTCCGGTGTCGCTGCCGCCGGAGTCTCGCCGGATGGGATCGACGGCATCGCATGCTCGGCAACCGTCGCACCCTCGTCCTGACCCGATGGAACGATGATGGTTTGCGTCTCCACCGGCTTTCCTGCCGGGGCTGCTCGCACCGGTAGCGTTAACAGAAGAATCGTGGCGGCGCCTGCCAACCCCTTTATCCAATCATCGCGCATGAACGATCTCCCGCACCGGACAGCGGCCTAGCCAGCGGCGCGTCCGTTGACGGCTCATTCTAGAGTGATCGGAGGCGCCGCGTAACCCCCGGGGATGACTGGCGCGAAGAACTATTGGACGCGTTGGATGAGCGAGAACTCGAAGGCGCGGATGCGACCGGAGAGGGTATTGGCGAGGTTGGCAACCGCCTCCTCGCCATAGGTGGTCACGAGGTCGGAGAGTGCCGCGAACAGGGCGGCATGAGCCAGGATCTCCGAATCGACGCCCTCGGCGAGCGCCTCGTCCCATGCCTCGGTCAGGAAGGCGAGGGCGATCCGCTTCTTCTCGGCGATCGCCATCTCCTCCTGGGCAAATGCGCTTTGCTCGGCTGCAGTGCTCATGTCGCGTCCCGGCCCGTCCCGAAGCAAGGTTAACGACAAGCAAGGTAGCACGACGCGGCTGAGTCGGCAGCCCTATCGTGAAGGAACAGTTAATAGGTCTTTAAAGTTTTAGAAGGACGCGTTTACCTCTGATTTACTTTTCCTTCCCGTAACGGGCGACGACGTCACGGGCAATGCGCGCCCCCTCTGCCATATAGCGGTCCATTACTTCAGTCGCCGCCGCCGTGCAGCTTCGGTAGACGGCGCGGAAGCCCTCATAGCCGCGATTGAAGCGATCGACGAAGCGCGCGCGACGGTCCGCGTCGGGCTGTTCGGAATCGAGGAGCCCTTGCATCTGGTCACGCCACAGGCTGCCCTCGCTGCTGCCGCACAGCGTTCTCAAGTAGTGCATCGAGCCGAGGATTTCCGAAAGCCGGAGGAGCTCGTCGTCGTAGGGCGGCGGTCCGCTCGACAAGCCCTGCAGTCCGGGGTCGGTCTGGGGCGCCGGGGCCGCCGGCGTTACCGGCGGCTTCGCCGGTGCCTGAGCCGGCAAGGCCGCCTCGAATGCCGTTACGGCCATCACGGCCGCACCGAGAAGGGATAGTCCCCAGGTTCTCATGCCATCCAACGTCTTTTCGAGGCTATGGCGATTCACAGCGGAGCTCCCATAGCGAGGATTCGCCGGGTGTCTTCGGTCAAATTGAGGCAAGCGAGCTCGCTGGGGCCGACCCAGCGTGCCTCGGCCGCATCGTCGCCGGCGCGCGGCTCGCCTGAAATCGCTTTTGCGGCAAAGACGATCAGCACGTAGTGCCGCTCTATCCGGCCGTCGTCGTCGCGGAGGATGATCTCGGCATGGTCGATCGGGCGGACGATGGCGGTGTCGATCCCGGTCTCCTCGCGCACCTCGCGCCGGGCAGCGTCCTCGAGGCGTTCTCCCAGGGCGACGCCGCCGCCGGGGAAGCTCCAGGAGCCGGCAAGCGGAGCACGGCCACGCCGGACGAGGAGGACCTCACCGTCGCTCCAGACGGCGACGCTGACGCCGAGATAAGGGCGGTCCGGGTAGTGGCGAGCGTCGGCGGCCATGTCGGTAGCGTAGCGCCAGCCGAATGACCTGTCTGCTATAGGTTTGCTCCACGATGGCGACGCGAGGACCACGTTACGCACTGACGGCGTCGCCGGAGGAGGTGCAGGCGCTTTTCGGCTACCGCGAAGAGGTCGACTTCCCGCCGCGCTACAAGATCGCGCCGCCGCAGCCGATTGCGGTCGTCAACCGTTTCGCCGGCGAGCGGCACTTAACGTTGATGCGTTGGGGTTTCGTGCCGGCGTGGGTCAAGGATCCAAGCACGATTTCGCTCCTCGCCAGCGCTCGCGCGGAAACCTTGGGCAAACGACCGGCATTCGCGGCCGCCTATCGGTACCGGCGTTGCCTGATGCCGGCGTCGGGGTTTTATCTCTGGCAGCACCGTCGCGGCGGCGAGAATCAGGCATTCTTCGTCAGCGCCGCCTCGCCCGGGCCGATCGCCCTCGCCGGATTATGGGAGACCTGGGGGGGCGCCGATGGCAGCGAAATCGACACCGCATGCCTCCTCACCATCCCTGCCGATCCGGCGATCGCGCCGATCTCGGCGAGAACGCCGGTCGTCATTGCCCCTGCCGACTTCGAGGAATGGCTTGGGTCGAGCGATTCGGTCGAGGCGCTCCTCCGTCCACCTGGCGCCGATCTGTATTCGGCCCAGCCGGTCAGCGCGCTGGTTGATTCGGTCCGCAACGACGGTGCCGGTCCGGTCAACCCGGTCAAAACATGAGGTCTCGGTCAGGCGAGAACGGTCGCGGCGAGGTTTTTGAGGAGAGCGACTGGGGATTCGGTGCGCACAAGCGCACCAGTCCCGTCGCGCCCGACAGCGGGCGGCGCAAACGCGCCAAGCGACGTGGATGGTGCGGGGGCGAAGGGCGCGTGAAGCGCCGGCGCCCGGCGCTTTCAGCCGGCCGGCGCCAAATTGACGGGGCGTGCCTGGTCGGCCCGCTCCTTGCTCGGGGCAAGCGCCGCGACGATCTCGGGGATGGCGAGGCCACGATACTGGGCCTCGAGATGCTTTTCGCGAAGATGCTCAGCCTTCGACCGGAAAGGTCGGCGGTCGACCGGATTCTGCTTGGCAGTCACGAGAAGGTTCCTTGTTTCATCGAGCGTTCGCCGACCGGGCCGATCGGCGCCGCTTTGATCTCAGGCTTGTAAGGCGGAATGATGAACCGCGGATGAACCACATCCGCATTTCAGCCCAGGTAATGTTCTGATCGGAGGCTCCCGGCAAGTGGTCGAAGGGATTGAGCGCGAGCCGCCGTGGCAAGGCGATGCCGTCCGATCAGTCGCCGCGGGGATTGCGCTGGATCAAAGCCCGGCGAATGCGATTTACCTAGATCGCGGCGATGGCTCATGGTGGGGTTCATATCGCGGCCTACTCGCGGAGCGGCCATACTCGGGACGCCGCGGCGGGCCTTGCCGGTCTGCTCGCGCCGGGTGTGACTGTCGAGGCAATCGAGCCGGTTCGCCCGCCGGACGGGATGCTCGGCTACCTGCGAGCCGGTTGGGCGGCGTTCCACCAGGCGCGCTGGCCGATAGCACCGATCAAGCCGGGTGGCCACAACCACGTCCTCGTCATTTGCAGCCCGCTCTGGGCGGGACATCTTGCGCCGCCGGTACGGACCTACCTCGAGGAGGCTGGTCCGGCGTATTTCTGGCTGGCCGCGTTGATCACCCAAGGCGGCTCGGATGCGGCGGCTGCCTTTGCCGAAATCGAGGCTGCCGCGGGCCAGCGCCTGGCGTGCAGCGTGGCATTGTCCGATGCAGATCGCGCCAACGGCGCCATCGAGGGCAAGCTAGCGCAGTTCGCGACGGCGCTCCGACGGCTAGCGGCGACCGAAGGACAACGCGACCGGCGCCACGTCACCCCGGTGGCTAGCGAGGCGCCGTCGGCGTCGGCCGTTCGGCAATAGCCCGGGAAATTCCGCAACCAGGTCACGGCGACGGTGCCGGTCGGGGCCGGAAGAACAAGTCCTCAGCTGGCAGCACGTAGTCGGTGAATGGTATCTGTTGGCCCGCCGTTGCCGCGACCACGTCGTCTCGCACATTCCTGAACATTGAACCGAGCTCAAGCCCCGGTTGGGTCATGCGGCGGGCCAAGGCGACCGCCAATGCGCCGTTTGGCCCTTCGCCGTCGACGACCGACGAACCTTCAATGGTCGCGAGCATGACGACGAGATTGCCTGTCGCCAGCTCGGGCAGACGTCGGCAGCCGATCAGCGCCAATCTGACATGGGTTATCATCCCGGGGAGGAAGGGGTTGCGCCGGCAGGCATCGATGATGACAACACTCGCAGTGTGAGCGCCGGCAACGACACGAACCAACTCCTCCGCCGCCACGGCCTTGGCGGCGAGCTCGCGGTCGTCGGCAATTTCGGCATCGACCGGAATCAGATAAGTACTTCCATCCTCAGCGGACATGCTATGCCCGTTGAAATAGATGAGCGCCCAATCGGCAGCTGCAGCGTCCTTCGCGAAATGCGTCACGGTGGCAAGCAAGCTGTCATGATCGAGATCATTGGCGACCGTGACGGCGAAACCATCTTCCCGCAGGGCGTTGGCAAGCAGCCGTGCGTCGTTGGCGGCGGTCTTGAGGTGCGGAACGTGCAGATAGCTCTCGTTGCCGATGACCAGGGCGACCCGTGTTTCCGCTTGGGCCAGCCCCAACAGCAGGACCAGCAAGGCAAGGCCGCTCGCCGCAACCAAAAGGCACCGAAGGACATGCATCGATTTAAGTCCAATCGGGGGGCGTGCTTTCGCATGGGAATGAGGCTCACCCGGCGGCCCCTACTCCCCGATTATCGCCCTCCGAAGGCTAGCCGCAACCGGAATTCCGCCGACTTCACATCAGGAAAACTTCCGGACCAGCCGACTTGGTCGCGCGGCTCAGTTGGGGCAGCTCGCCGATGACCTTCCGATTGCGTGAGCGCCGGTCGAATCTCGCGACCTGGAGCGCGCGCTTGGCCGCCGTCTCGATCCCGGTCCTGATCATCGCCGCGGTCGGTCATCGTGCTGACCTCCTCGACGCGTCGATGACCTATGGTGCGATGGCGGTCGGATTCACCATCGCCGCGCTTGCCGTCATCGCGGCCGCCGCCGCCTTCGAAGCGATCTGGCGCGATGGTCGCAAAGGCGTGCGCACGGCCCTGTGGGGGCTGTTCCTTGGCCTTGTCGTGCTGTCGCTGCCGGCAATCGGCGCCTGGAGGATCGTTGCCTATCCGCGCCTCACCGACATCTCGACGGACCTCGATGATCCGCCGGCCTTCGAGCGGGCGATTGCCGACCGCGGCGCCGAGGCGCGGGCCATCTCGGATCCGACCGTGGACAGCGCCCAGCTCCAGCGCGACGCTTATCCCGACATCGTCTCGCGACACTATTCCATCGATTCCCAGCGTGTGTTCGACGATGCGCTTGCCGTCGTGATCGATCGCGGTTGGCGCCTCCTCGCTTCGCACCGCCCGGACGACAACGACAGCAGCGGCCGGATCGAGGCGGTCGCGCGCACGATGATCTTCGCCTTCAGCCAGGATGTCGTCGTTCGCGTTCAGCCGGACGGCGACGGCTCGCTCGTCGACATGCGCTCGGCGGCGCGCAACGGTGCGCACGACCTCGGCACCGATGCCGAGCGTATCCGCGCCTTCTTCGGCGATCTCGACACGTCGCTGCAGGGTGCCAGCGAGGACCAGGGCGATTCAGGCTAGGCGATAAGTGCCGTCACGACGCGGCGGCCCGTCGGTCACGACCGAGCCGCGAGCGACCAGGTCCTCGAGATGGGCGAGGACGGAGAGGCTGGCGGCACTCTGCAAAGCGGGCGGCGTGTCGCGGTAGATCGCGGCGACGATCATGGCGATGCTACGGTCGCCCGCAGCGAGCCGCGCCAGGATCGCCGCCTCGCGCATCCGCCGGTGATTGCGGAGGGCCCGCACATAGCCGTGTGCTGCCGCGATCGGGCCGCCGTGACCGGGCAGGTAATGCTCCTCGCCGCGGTCGAGGAGCCGGTCGAGCGAGTGCATATAGTCGGCCATCGCTCCGTCCGGCGGTGCGACGACGGTGGTCGACCATCCCATGACATGGTCGCCGGAGAAGATGAGGTCGTGTCCGTTCAGCGCAAAAGCGATGTGGTTGGCCGTGTGTCCGGGCGTGGCAATCGCCTCGACCATCCAGCCATCGCCGGCGACCACATCGCCGTCGGCGATCGTCAGCTCGGGGGTGAAGCGGGTGTCGGCCGACGCATCGAGCGGATTGGCCTCGCCGGTATGAAGCGGCCGCGCCGGCCGGTGGGGGCCGGCGCCGACCGTGACCGCGCCGGTTGCCTCGACCAGCCGCGCAGTGGCGCCAGTGTGGTCGAGATGAGTATGGGTCACCAGGATGTGGGTGACCTTGCGGCTGCCGGCGGCGCGAAGCAGCGCCGCGATATGCTCGGGGCTGTCCGGTCCGGGGTCGACGATGGCGAGCGAGCCGTCGCCGATGAGATAGCTGTTCGTCCCGTGGAAGGTGAACGGCCCCGGATTGCGTGCCGTGACGCGCCGGACCGCTGGCGCAACCTCCACCGCGCCGCCATAGTCGGGCGCGGCTTCGCGTTCGAATTCGATATCCGGCACGACCTCGTCAGCTCCAGTGTCGAGTCAAGTGGTCAGACCACTAGCAATCGACTCATTCGCCCGCTATAGGATTCGACTGTGACTGGAGAGCGGCGCCTGAAGCCGCTCCTGATGAGAGTGTGGGAGGCGGAAGGAGTGAGCCTGACGGAAGGCGGTGCAGAGCCGCGTGCTCAGGCGGCTGTCCCGCCCATCCTCGAAATCCATGACATTGCCAAGCGTTTCGGCGCCACCCAGGCGCTCGAGGCCGTCTCGCTGACGCTCTATCCCGGCGAGGTGCATGCCCTTCTCGGGGAGAACGGCGCCGGCAAGTCGACGCTGATCAAGATCATGACCGGCGTCTATCAGCCCGATCGCGGCGAGATTCGCCTGGCCGGCCAGCCGATCGTCATCGGCAGCGCCGCCGAGGCGCAGCGCCATGGCATCGCCGCCATCTATCAAGAGCCGCTCCTCTTCCCGGATCTCAACGTCGCCGAGAACATCTTCATCAGCCATCAGGGCCGCGGCGCGGTCACCAACTGGCGGCAGATGTTCCGCGAGGCCGAGGACATTCTGGCGGCGCTCGGCGTGGCCCTCGACGTGCGCAGTCCGGCGCGCGGGCTGACGCTTGCCGCGCAGCAATCGGTCGAGATCGCCAAGGCGATCTCGCTCAACGTCCGCGTCCTGATCATGGACGAGCCGACTGCCTCGCTTTCCGCCCACGAGGTCACCCAGCTGTTCAAGCTGGTCAAGGACCTCCGCGACAAGGGCGTCGCCATCCTGTTCGTCAGTCATCGCATGGAGGAGGTTTTCGAGATCGCCGACAAGGTCACGGTGTTCCGCGACGGTCGCTTGATCTCGACGCGACCGCGCGGCGAGGTGACGCCGCGGCGGGCGATCGCCGACATGGTCGGTCGCGAGATCGGGCTCCTGCAGCCGCGCGCCCCGGTCAAGCAGGGCGACCTGATCTTGTCCGTGCGCGGCCTCGCCCGTGAGGGCGTCTTTCATGACGTCAGCTTCGACGTCCGCCGCGGCGAGGTCCTCGGCTTCGCCGGCCTGATCGGCGCCGGACGCACCGATGTCGGCCTGGCGCTGTTCGGCATCGAGCCGGCGACATCCGGCACGATCGTCCTCGACGGCAAGACACGCAATATTCGCTCGCCGCGGGAGGCGATGGCCTGCGGCATCGCCTACCTGTCCGAGGATCGCCGCCAGCTCGGCCTGTCGCTGCCGATGTCGATCGCCGCCAACATCTCCTTGCCGGTGCTGCGCCGCTACCTCGACCGCTTCGGCCTCGTCCGCACCGCGAGCGAGCGGGCGACGGCGGAAGGCTTCCGCAGCCGGCTCGCGATCCGCACGCCGTCCGTCGATGTCTCTGTCGCCAAGCTCTCCGGCGGCAACCAGCAGAAGGTGATGCTGAGCAAGTGGCTCAACACGCATCCGCGCCTCCTCATCCTCGACGAGCCGACGCGCGGCATCGACGTCGGCGCCAAGTCCGAGGTGCACGCGATGATCGGCGAGCTCGCGGCGGAAGGCATCGGCATCATCATGATCTCCTCCGAGTTGCCGGAGGTGCTGGCAATGAGTGACCGTGTCCTCGTCATGCGCGAAGGCCGCCAGATGGCGATCTTCGACCGCGCCGAGGCGAGCGGGGAGCGCGTGATGACCGCCGCCATGGGCCAAGCCTTGACCGGAGAGGCGGCGTGAACTGGTTGCAGCGTCACATCCGGCCGGAGCAGGTCCGCGAGCTGAGCCTGTTGCTCTTGATCATCGTGGCAGTCTTGGTTTTCGGATCGCTCATCCCCCGTTACTACACCTCGCTCACTTTCAACCGGATCGCCTCGAGCGTCGTGATCATTACCGTCGTTGCGGCGGGCCAGACGCTGGTCGTGCTGACGCGTTCCATCGACCTGTCGGTCGGCTCTATCGTCGGCTGCACCGCTTATTTCGCCGGGACACAGCTCGCCGCGCATCACGGCATGCCGCCGGCGGTGGCGGTGTTGATCGCCGTTGCGCTCGGCGCCTTCATGGGTTCGCTCAACGGCGTGCTTGTTGCCTGGGGCCGCGTGCCGCCGATCATCGTGACGCTTGGTACGCTCGCGATTTATCGAGGCATCTTGATCGACTATTCGGGCGCCAAGACAGTCACCACCGACAGCCTGCCGGCGTGGCTCGTCGACCTGCCGACGGTCGACGTCGCTACCGTCGGCGGCTTGGAGATCCGTGTCGTTGTCGCCGCGGCGCTCCTTGTCGTGATCGTCTTCCAGCTTGCCACCAGCTTCCTCACCGTCAGCCGCCGGCTCTACGCCATCGGCTCCAATCCCGAAGCGGCGGCGCTGATCGGGCTGCCGACGCAGCGCATCTTGTTCACCGCCTTCGTCCTCTCCGGCGCGCTTTCCGGCCTCGCCGGCTTCCTCTTCCTGGCGAGGTTCGGCAACATTACTGTCGAGGCCGGGCGCGGGCTGGAGCTGCAGTCGGTCGCTGCCGTCGTGGTCGGCGGTGTCAATATCTTCGGCGGCTCGGGGACGATCTTCGGCTCCATGCTCGGCGCCGTGATGATCGGGACGCTTGAGCAGAGCCTCTTCCGGCTGCAGATCAGCGAGTTCTGGCGCGACGCGATCCTTGGGCTTCTCATCCTCCTCGCGGTGGCGAGCGACGCGGTCATCCTGAACCGCCTGCGTCTTCTCTGGGCGCGCACCGACCTGAAGCTGATTGCCAAATCCGCGCCCCTGCCCGCACGCGAAGGCGAGGTGACCGCGCCATGACCGCCGCACTCGCCCGCCTCAGGAGCTGGGAGGGATTGCTCCTCGCCATCTTGATCGTGACGGTGGCGCTCAACCTCGCCAATTCGCCCTACTATCTCGGCGTCGAGAACATCGTGAACTTGTTCCAGCTCGAGATCGAGAAGATCATCGTGGCGCTGACGATGACGCTGATCATCATCAATGGCGAGATCGACCTTTCGGTCGCCTCGGTCATGGGGCTTTCCGCCTGCGTGATGGCGTGGCTTTTCAAGATGGGGGTGGCACTGCCACTGGCGCTTCTCGCCGCGCTCGGCTCGGGCGTGCTCGCCGGGTTGTTCAACGGCTTCTGGACGGCTTATGTCGGGCTGCCGTCGCTGGCGGTGACCCTCGCCGGCCTCATCGGCTTTCGCGGCGTCGCCCGCATCCTGGTCGAGGACCGGGCGATCGGCAACTATCCGGCCTGGTTCAACGAGCTCGGCCAACAGGCCTTCCTGGGGCCGCTGACGCTTTCGATCATGATCTTCCTCGCCCTGTTCGCGGTCGTTGCGGTCGTCCTGCACGGCTCGGCGCTCGGCCGGCTGGTCTATGTCATGGGCAACAGCCTGGAAGCCGCGCGCTATTCCGGCGTCCGCACGAAACGGGTCAAGATGATCCTATTCGTTGCCTCCGGCGTCGTCGCAGCGCTTGCCGGGCTCCTTTATGCCGCCCGCCTCGGCTCGGTGCGCGGCGACATGGCACAGGGATTCGAGCTCGATATAATCACCATCGTGCTCCTCGGCGGA
>Ga0318563_10001120_pt1 | contig 11331 bp, 10 predicted proteins | sample GRESIP066b5f19_FD_203689 | JGI IMG/M metagenome (GOLD analysis project Ga0318563, IMG submission 203689) | Tropical soil microbial communities from Luquillo Experimental Forest, Puerto Rico - GRE.SIPMG.066b5f19 | ecosystem: Environmental > Terrestrial > Soil > Tropical forest > Bulk soil... | reverse complement strand
CCGCAGGTGAAGCTCGCCCCGGCCTGACCTCCGCCCGGGCGCGGGGCCACGCCCCCGTTCAACACTTTCCGTGCCTTATCGGTTGCTCTATGTATTCATTGCTCCGGCCAAGGCGGCTCAGAGCGTCCACAGAAACGAGCACGGCAGGCTGCCTGAATGACCAGCCGGCGGATCTGCTGCCGGCGTTGCGAAGGAGGAATGAAAGATGACCTGGCTCACCGTGAATATCGTCCTGAGCGCGCTGTTCTTCGCCGCCTGGGTCGGCATCCCGCTGTGGATGGTGATCAAGCGCCCGGACACCGGCCGGGAGGTCGCGGCGGCGGCGGCTCGCGCCCAAGCCATCCCGCTGCATGCCGTCAGCCGGGAGGAAGCCGGCCGCTGGCGGGAAGCCGCCTGAGGCCGGGGGTGCGCCCGGCCACCCCGGCCCCGGCCCGGCTGAGGCCGGGGCGGCGCCCGGTCACCCGGCCTTGGCCCCGACTCCCCATGTCAGCGCGGTGACGGCGCGACCGCGCGCGGCGGAACTGCGCGATGATAGGGACATGGACCAGGGTCGGCCTGGCGCCGCGAGCGTGCCGGTCAACGAGTCGGTATGGGGCGTCCCGGCGCCCGCGCTGCGGCCGTTCATCGCGCGGTACGTCGGGTACCGCCAGGCCGGCCTGACGCCGGCCAGGCACCGCGGGCTGCCGTCGCCCTACCTCACGATGATCTTCACCCTGGACGACCCGCTGACCCTCGCCTGGCACCCCGACCCGCGGCAGCCCCCCGGCAGTTACGACACGCTGGTCGGCGGCCTGCACACCGCGTCGGCCCTGATCACGCACGAGGGCCGGCAGTCGGGCATCCAGCTCCTGGTGAGCCCGCTCGGCGCGCGGGCGCTGCTGGGCATGCCGGCCGGAGAACTGGCCAGCATCGACGTCGACGGCCCGGCCGTGCTCGGCCCGCTCGCGGACCAGATCGGCGAGCGGCTGCGCGCGGCGGGCGACTGGCCGGCCCGGTTCGCTGTTCTCGACCGGATGCTGACCTCGCGGCTCGCCGCGGGCCCGGCGGGCCCTGCGGTCAGTTCCGCGGCGAGTGCCGAGGTCAACCACGCGTGGCGCCGCCTGCTCGCGGCCGGCGGGCGCTGCGCCGTGTCCGGGCTGGCCACCGAGATCGGATGGAGCGACCGTCACCTGCGGGGCCAGTTCCGCGGCGAGACCGGCCTCACGCCGAAGGCCGCCGCTCGCGTCATCCGGTTCGACCGGGCGCGGCGCCTGCTGCAGCGCCGCGCGGCGGCCGCGATGGCGCTGCCGCCGCTGGCCGACCTGGCCGCCGACTGCGGCTACTACGACCAGGCCCACCTGGCCCGCGAGTTTCGTGACCTGGCGGGCTGCCCGCCGTCGGCCTGGCTGGCTGAGGAGTTCCGAATCGTCCAAGCCGGGCCCCGGGCCGCGCGGCCAGGATTGGCGTCATGAACGACAAGACACCACCACCGCAGGTATGGCCGACGCTCCGGGCCCGCGATGCCCGGGGACTGATCAGGTTCCTGGCCGACGCGTTCGGCTTCGAGGAGACCGTCGTGTACGGCGAGGGCGATCGGGTGGACCACGCCCAGCTGTCCTGGCCCGCCGGAGGCGGGATCATGCTCGGCTCGGCGCGCGAGGACGGCGAGGATGACTCCTGGCCGCTGCGCCCGGGCACCTTCGGCGCGTACGTGGTCACCGACGACCCCGACGGGCTGTTCGCGCGGGCCACGGCGGCCGGCGCGAAGGTGCTCAGGGAACTGCATGACACCGACTACGGCTCGCGGGACTTCGCCGTGACCGACCCGGAGGGCAACCACTGGTCGTTCGGCACCTACCGCGGCGAGCCGCGCGCCTAGACCATCGCCATCGGGCAGCCGTCCCAGTACGCCGCGAGCTTGGGCCGGCACCGGCCGCGCAAGCCGATCTCGAGCACGTCAGGGCGTAGGCGGCCGGCGCCGCGGAACCAGATCTGCACGCCGGCCGGCGCCGGGCTGAACCCGGACAGGCCCGGCGGCGGCTCGGCGGCCGCATGCATCCGCGGGGCGAGCCCGCGTAGCACAGCCCAGATACCAGCCACCCCGGCGCTCACCACCTAGATTGGCCCTGATGCCAGCCCACGGGAGGGTGCGCAATGGCGCCGCGAGTTTCCAGCGACCTGCTGCTGGTCGGGAGCCTGCCCGCCGCGTCGACCGACGCGGCGCTGCGGGCGGCCAGCGAGTTCTTCGGCGACCTGGTCTTCGCGCTGCCGGACGGTGAGACCGGTCCCCGGGCGGCGTGGGTCGGCTACGAGCGGGAGCGGCTGGTCCGCCCCCACCCCGACGTCGAGACCGTCGAGGAAACCTCCTCGCCCACCGGTATCCCGCGGCACGCCTACGAGACCCCGGTGTTCCGGATCCGCCCCGGCGTCACCGAGCTGCACTGGGACTCCTGGCCCCGCGTTGACGACGCCATCGCGTCGTACCAGGTCTTCCGCGGCCTGCGCGGAGGGCGTGATCCCGTCCGGGCTCCGGTTCCAGGTCGGCCTGCCGTTCCCGGCCAGCGCGCTCAACGGGTTCAAGGCGGACTTCGCCGGCGATTGCCCGGTGGCCGAGCGGGGCTTCGAGGACCTCGTCGCCCGCGAACTGCAGCGGCTCACCGCGGCCATCCCGCCGCAGGACCTGGCGGTCCAGTGGGACGTCGCGTACGAGGTGCTCGACCTGGAGGGCGTGCTGGCGTGGACCGCGCCCGGCGCCTGGGAGCGCTTCGCCGGACCGGTGAGCCGGCTCACCCGGCTGATCCCGCCCGAGGTCCTGGTCGGCTACCACCTGTGCTACGGGACGTTCCCCGAGTGGCCCATGTACGAGGCCCGGGACATGGCCCTGCTGGTGCGCCTGGCCAACTACGCCGTGGCCAACTCGGGCCGTCCGGTCGACTGGCTGCACCTGGCCGGACCGCGCTACCTGCGCAGCGAGGACGCCGGCTTCTTCCGGCCCCTGGCCGACCTCGACGCCGGCGATGCACGCGTCTACCTCGGCATCGTGCTGCCGGTGGACGGCGTGGCGGGCCTGCGGCGGCGCCAGGCGACCGCGTCGGCGCAGCTGGCCGACTTCGGCGTAGCCCGGTACTGCGGGTTCGGCCGCCAGCCCGGCCGGGACGGCACCGAAACCATGCGCGACCACCGGCAGGCGGCCCTGGCCTCCCGCGGCTGAGCCCGGCGGGTCCTCAGCCCGGCTCGACCAGGATCACCTCGAGTGTGCGGGGACCGTGCACGCCCTCCACGCGCGACAGCTCGATGTCGCTGGTCGCCGACGGTCCGCTGATCCAGGTGAGCGGCTGGCCCGAGCGCGGCGCCAGCCGGTCGATCGCCTCGGGCACCAGCTCGACGACCTGGTCGGCGCGCACCAGGCACAGGTGGTAGTCGGGCACCAGGGTGATAGCGCGCCGGCCCTGGTCGGGTGAGCCGTCCAGGACGATGGTCCCGGTCTCGGCGATCGCGACCGCCGCGCCAGTGATCACGCCGTCGACGGCGTCCAGGTCCTGCGGGGACAGGTCGTCGTCAATGATGAGATCGACGTCCGGCGGCAGTGCCTGCAGCACCACCAGAAGGTCCAGGCCGGCCGGCACGACCACGCGACGCACCCCGCGCTCGGTCAGCGCCGTGCCGACGGTGGCGGCGAGTTCGGGGCGCACGGCACGGCGGACCGCAGCGCGGTAGTCGGCCAGCCGCTCCGCGAGCAGGGCGAGCAGCGGCGCGCCGTCCAGGCGGCCCACGGTCCGGTAAGCGGGGGCGGGCGGCGGGCCGGCGTCCGTTATGGAATCCGGGCCGGAGCCCAGCGCGGCGCGGATCCGGGACAGTACCTCGTCGCGGGGGGTTCCGGGCCGTAGGGGTCCGGGGTGTCCCCGGGGGGCACTGTGCCCACCCGGGCCGGCACGGTGCGCGGTCATGACCGTTCCCGCCCGGACTCGCGCCACCACTGCCGGAACGTCCGGGCCGGCGGGGCGGGGGCGTCGCGCGCCTGGGTCCAGGCGGACAGCGGCGGCGGCAGCGCGCGGATCCGGCCGCCGCGGCCCAGCGCGCGGCCGGGCCTGCCCGCCTGCTGAGCCGCGCCGTAGCGCCGCGGATCGGCCAGGACCCAGGCGGCCGCGGCCATGGTCACCGCCTCGGCGCTGGGCCGCCGGCGGGCGCGCCGCGCCTCCTCGACGTGCCGGGCGCGCAGGTACACCAGCAGCGACGGGATGTCGATCTTCACCGGGCAGGCGTCGTAGCACGCGCCGCACAGCGACGACGCGTACGGCAGCGTGGCGTTGTCCTCCACGCCGGTCAGCAGCGGCGACAGCACCGCGCCGATAGGGCCCGGATAGACCGATCCGTAGGCGTGGCCGCCGGTGCGCTCGTAGACCGGGCACACGTTCATGCAGGCCGAGCAGCGGATGCAGTGCAACGCCTGCCGGCCGGTCTCGTCGGCTAGCGCGGCGGTCCGCCCGTTGTCCAGCAGCACCAGGTGGAACTGCTGCGGGCCGTCGCCGGGCGTCACCCCGGTCCACAACGAGGTGTAGGGGTTCATCCGCTCGCCCGTGGACGAGCGGGGCAGCAACTGCAGGAACACGCCCAGGTCCCGCCAGGCCGGGATGACCTTCTCGATCCCCATGACCGTGATCAGCGTCTGCGGCAGGGTCAGGCACATCCGGCCGTTGCCCTCGGATTCCAGGACGCACAGGGTGCCGGTCTCCGCGACCGCGAAGTTGGCCCCGCTGATGCCGACCCGCGCGGACAGGAACTTGCGCCGCAGGTGCAGCCGGGCCGCCTCAGCCAGCGCGGCCGGGTTGTCGGTCAGCGCCGGGTCGACGTCGGCCATCTCGCGCAGGAAGATCTCCCGGATCTCCGCCCGGTTGCGGTGGATGGCGGGCACCAGGATGTGCGAGGAGCGGTCGTGGCCGAGCTGGATGATGAGCTCGGCGAGATCGGTCTCGTAGGCCGTGATGCCCGCCGCGGCGAGCGCGTCGTTGAGCCCGATCTCGTCGGTGGCCAGGGACTTGACCTTGACGGCCTCCGATGAGCCCGCGGCCCGGACCAGGTCGGTGACGATCTGGTTGGCCTCGGGCGCGTCCCGGGCCCAGTGCACGATCCCGCCGCGCGCCCGGACCTGCGCCTCCAGCTGTTCCAGGTAGCGATCCAGGTGCCGCATGGTCTCCGCCTTGATGGCCTGGCCCGCGGCGCGCAGCGCCTCCCAGTCCGGCAGCTCGGCGACCACCGCGGCCCGCTTGGCGCGGATGGTGGTGGTCGCCTTGGTGAGGTTGCGGCGCAGCTGGCTGTCGGCCAGCGCCCGGCGGGCAGCCACCGGGAACGGCTCGCTGCCGCGCAGGTGGCCGACGCCGCGCGGCGCGGTGGGCGGGGCCGGCCACCCGAGGAACGTGGTCATCCGGTCGGGCTCCCGTCCCGGGTGGCGGCGAGGATCTCGGCGAGGTGCACGGTCCGCACCCCGGCGCGCAGCCGGGACAGGCCGCCGCCGATGTGCATCAGGCAGGAGCTGTCGCCGGCCGTGCACACCTCGGCCCGGGTGTCGAGCACGCTGCGCATCTTGTCAGCCAGCATCGCCGTCGAGGTGTCAGCGTTCTTGATCGCGAACGTGCCGCCGAACCCGCAGCAGACCTCCGCGTCGGGCAGGTCCACCAGCTCCAGGCCGGCCACCTGCCGCAGCAGCCGGGCCGGCCGGTCGGCCACGCCCAGCAGCCGCAGCGAGTGGCAGGTCGGGTGGTAGGTGACCCGGTGCGGGTAGTAGGCGCCCACGTCCTCCACCCCGAGCACGTCGGTGAGCAGCTGAGACAGCTCGAAGGTCCGCCCGGCCACCGCCTCGGCGCGGTCGGCCAGGCCGGGGTCGCCGCAGCGCCGGGCGACCATCGCGTGCTGGTGCCGGACCGAGCCTACGCACGAGCCGGACGGGGCGACGATCACGTCGTAGGGCTCGAACGTCTCGACGTAACGGCGGATCAGCGGCAGGGCCTCGCGCTGGTAGCCGGTGTTGACGTGCATCTGGCCGCAGCAGGTCTGCGCCTCGGGGAACGCCACCTGGTGGCCGAGGCGCTCCAGCAGCACCGTGGTGGACTTGCCCACGTCGGGGAACAGCGTGTCCGCCAGGCAGGTGACGAACAGGGCTATCCGCATGGACAGCATCCTTACTCGGCGGGTTCCGCGCTCAGCGGCGGGGGGCCGGCCGGGCCGGCCCGGGCCGGGACCGGCGCGGTGCGGGGCTGGCTGGACCGGCGCACCTCCAGCTCCGGCTGGAAGATCACCTCACGGTGCTGGTGCCCGTCGGTGCCGAGTGACTCCTCGAGCAGCAGCTGCGCCGCAGTGCGCCCGATCTGGTGCCGGGGCTGCCGGACCGAGGACAGCGGCACCGCGGCCGCGGCGGCGAACTCGATGTCGTCGTAGCCCACGATCGCGAGGTCGTCGGGGACCCGGATCCGGTACCGGGTCATTTCCTGCAGCAGCCCGAGCCCGGCGATGGCCGCGCCGGCCCGCTGGCCGGCCGAGACGTTGAGCGCCGCGGTCTCGATCATGAGCAGGTCGTCCGCGGTGCCCCCGGCGCGCTGCAGCGCCCGGGTCGCGCCCTCCAGCCGGTCGGCCACCTGCCGCAGGCTGAGCGGGCCACCCACGAACGCGATGCGCTCGTGGCCGCCGTCGAGCAAGTGGGACAGGGCCACGTCGCCGCCCAGCACGTCATCCACGGCCACCGAGCACTGGCTACCCGACGGGGACCGGCTGTCGACCAGGATCACCGGGGTGCCGCGCCGCTGCAACCGGGCCAGCCGCTCGTCTGCGCCCGCCACCGGGGTGATCAGGATGCCCTGCACCCGGTGCTCCTCGAGCAGCTCAAGGTAGCGGGTCTCCTTGGGCAGCTGCTCGTCGCTGTTGCACAGGATGACCGACAGGCCGGACATGCTGGCCTCGTCCTCGACGCCGCGAGCCACGTCGGTGAAGAACGGGTTGGCCACATCGAGGACGACCAGGCCGATCGTGCGGCTGCGCCCGGCGCGGAGCTGGCGCGCGGACTCGTTCCTGACAAATCCCAGTGCCTTGATCGCCGCGTTCACCCGGTCCCGGGTGTGCTGGGCCACGATGTCCGGCCGGTTCAGCACGTTGGAGACGGTGCCCACCGAGACCCCCGCGTGCGCGGCTACTTCCCTGATGCTGATGGGCGCGCTCACCGACGTCCTTCCTGAACCCGAGAGCCAGTTTCATTGCTGGCGTTGGAACGTGTCAAATGAGGCGCGTGATTCCCTCCCTTATCCCGCTGCTCACCCGCTTCACCACACCCGCCCGGCCGCGGCCTGCCACCGGGAGCCGTCGTCGCGCGGCTCGAATCGGCGCAGCGGCTGGGATTGACACACCAGGGCCCGCATGCCGTCCAGATCGCCCGGGGCCGAGCCCAGCGCGCGGGCCTGGACCAGAACGTTGCCGAGGGCCGACGCCTCGACCGGGCCGGCCACCACCGGCAGCCCGCAGGCGTCGGCGGTGAGCTGGCAGAGGAGCTCGTTGCGGGCCCCGCCGCCGACCAGGTGGACCACGTCGGCGTGCCGCCCGGAGAGCTCCTGGACCTGGCCGACCGTACGCCGGTAGGCCAGCGCGAGGCTGTCCAGGATGCAGCGGACGGTGCCGGCGCGGCCGTCCGGCGGCCGCTGCCCGGTGCGCCGGCACGCGTCGGCGACCCGGGCCGGCATGTCGCCCGGCGGCAGGAACGCCGGGTCGTCCGGGTCGATCACGCAGGCCAGCGCGGGCTCGCGCGCCGCCGCGGCCAGTAGCTCGGGCAGCCGTCCGCCCGGCTGGGCCGGCTCCCGGGAGCCGTCGGCCGCCGACCAGGTCCGCAGCGACTCCTGCAGCAGCCACAGGCCGGCCACGTTGCGCAGGTAGCGGACGGTGCCGTCGATGCCGGTCTCGTTGCCGAAATTCGCCCGGCGGCCGGCCTCAGTCAGCACCGGCCGGTCCAGCTCCATCCCGACCAGCGACCAGGTGCCGCAGGAGACGTAGGCGAAGTTCCTGCCCCGCGCCGGGACGCCCGCCACGGCGGAGGCGGTGTCGTGCGAGCCGACCGCGACCACCGGGAGCCCCGCGGGCAGGCCCGCCCCGGCGGCGACGTCCGGCGCCAGCTCGCCGATGGCCTCGCCCGGCCGGCGCAGCGGCGGGAACAGGGTAGGCCGCAGGCCCGCGCGGTCCATCAGCGGGGTGGCCCAGGCCTGCGCGCGCACGTCGAGCAGCCCGGTCGTGGACGCGTTGGTGACCTCGGCGCCGACCGAGCCGGTCAGCCAGTAGCTCAGCAGGTCCGGGATCAGCAGCAGCGTCGCGGCGGTCCGCAGTTGCGGCGTGCCCGCCGCGGCGGTGAGCTGGCAGATCGTGTTGATCGGCATCAGCTGGACGCCGGTGACCGCGTAGAGTTCCGCGGCGGGGATCCTCGCGAGCACCCGGTCCAGGGCGCCCTCGGTCCGCCCGTCCCGGTAGTGCACCGGGTTACCGAGCAGCGCTCCGGCGGAGTCGAGCAGGCCGTAGTCCACGCCCCACGAGTCGATCCCGGCGCTGGCCAGCTCGCCGCCGCGGGCGGCGGCCGCCAGGCCGTCCAGCACCTCCCGGTACAGGCGCAGGATGTCCCAGTGCAGCGTCCCGCCCGCGCTGACCGGGATGTTCGGGAAGCGGTGCGCCTCGCGCAGTTCCAGCACGCCGGGACCGGCCCGGCCCGCCATCACCCGCCCGCCCGACGCGCCGAGGTCGACGGCGGCCACACGCGCCGACGGCCCGCTCAACGTAGGAACGCGGCCGCCACCCCGCCGTCGACCGGGATGTGCAGCCCCGTGGTGAGGGGCAGGTCACCGGAGGTCAGCGCGGCGACCGCCGCCGCGACGTGCTCCGGCAGGACCTCGCGCTTCAGCAGCGTCCGCCGGGCGTAGAACGCGCCGAGCTCGGACTCGGGCACGCCGTACACGGCGGCCCGCTGCGCGCCCCAGCCCCCAGCGAAGATGCCGGAGCCGCGGACCACACCGTCCGGGTTGATGCCGTTGACCCGGATGCCCAGCGCGCCCAGCTCGGCCGCGAGCAGCCGCACCTGGTGCGCCTGGTCCGCCTTGGCGGCACCGTAGGCCACGTTGTCCGGGCCGGCCACGACCGAGTTCTTGCTGCAGATGTAGACGATGTCACCGCCCATGCCCTGCTCGCCCATCACCCGCGCGGCCTCGCGGGACACCAGGAACGAGCCGCGGGCCATCACCGCGTGCTGCAGGTCCCAGTCCGCGGCCGTGGTCTGCAGCAGCGGCCGGGAGATGGACAGCCCGGCGTTGTTCACCACCAGGTCGACGCCGCCGAAGGTCAGCACCGCCTCGGCGACCGCGGCCGCGACCGCGTCCTCGTCGGTCACGTCCACGGTGACCTCGACCGCGGCGTCCCGGGAGCCGATCTCGGCGGCGACCTTGGCGGCGGCGGAGCCGTCCCGGTCGGCGACGACCACGCACGCGCCCTCGGCAGCCAGCCGTTGCGCCACGGCCCGGCCGATCCCTGACCCGGCCCCGGTGACCAGGGCCACCCGGGTGGCCAGCGGCCTGGGCGGCGGCCGCCGGGCCAGCTTGGCCTCCTCCAGCACCCAGTACTCGATCCGGAACTTCTCGGCCTCGCTGATCGGCGCGTAGGACGATACCGACTCCGCGCCGCGCATCACGTTGATCGCGTTCAGGTAGAACTCGCCGGCCACCCGCGCGGTCTGCTTGTCCGCGCCGAAGCTGAACATCCCGACCCCGGGCAGCAGCACGATGGCCGGGTCGGCGCCGCGCATGGGCGGCGACGCGGCCGTGGCGTAGCGCTGGTAGTAGCCGCGGTAGTCCTCACGGTAGGCGGCGTGCAGCTCGGCCAGCCGGGCTGCCGCCGCGTCCAGCGGCGCCGCGGGCGGCAGGTCGAGCACCAGCGGGCGCACCTTGGTGCGCAGGAAGTGGTCGGGGCAGGACGTGCCGAGCGCGGCGAGGCGGGCGTGCTCACGGCCGGCCAGGAACTCCAGCACGGCGGGAGCGTCGGTGAAGTGCCCGACCTGCGCCCGGTCGGTCGAGGCCAGCCCCCGGATGACCGGTGCTAGCGCGGCGGCGCGGGCACGGCGCTGTGTCTCGGGCAGCGGCGCGTACTCCGGGATAACTTCCCCGAACGGGCGGCTTCGTCCCCTCTCGTCCAGGAAACGCTGGGCCGTGGTAATGATCTCCAGAGAGTTCGCCTCGCACTGGTCGCTCGACGCGCCCCAGGCCGTGATGCCGTGACCGCCCAAGATCACTCCGATCAGGTCCGGCTGGTCACGCTGGACGGCGGCGATGTCGAGGCCGAGCTGGAAACCGGGCCGCCGCCACGGCACCCACGCGACCCGGCCGCCGAAGCATTCCCGGGTCAGCCGCTCGCCATCGACGGCGGTCGCGAGCGCGATCCCGGAATCCGGGTGCAGGTGGTCAACGTGGGCTGGATCGAGCAGCCCGTGCATGGCGGTGTCGATCGACGGCGCCGCGCCGCCCTGGCCGTGCAGGCAGTAATCGAACGCGTCGACCATCTCGTCCTCGCGCTCGACGCCCGGGTAAACGCCAGTCAGCGCGCGGAGCCGGTCCAGGCGGAGCACGGCGAGCCCGCCGGCGGTGAGCGTGCCCAGGTCGCCGCCGGACCCCTTCACCCACAGCAGGTCGATCCGGGTTCCGGTCACCGGGTCGGCGGCCTGGCCCTTGGCCGAGGTGTTGCCGCCGGCGTAGTTGGTGTTGCGCGGATCGGACCCGAGCCGGTTGCTGCGCCCGATCAGCGCCCCCACCTCGGGCGGTAGCTGCGGCCCCATCGCCGCTCCTCCTCTCGGTTACCTCTCAGCTGCCCCAGCTGGCCTGGGTCCCGCCGACCCGGTCCGCGACGATCTTCTGCGGGTAGCCGGACCGCAGGTAGGCTCCGACCGGATCGGGGTCCAGGCCCATCTCAACACGCAGTTCGGCCAGCAGCGGGCGCACGTCGGTGTTGTAGGCGTCCATCAGCACGGCGTTCGCGCCGAGCACGTCGCCGGCCTGCTGCGCGCCGGCCAGCGCGTCACGGTCGATCAGCAGCGCCTTGGCCGTGGCCTCCTGCACGTTCATCACCGACCGGATCTGCGCGGGGATCTTCGGCTCGATGTTGTGGCACTGATCCAGCATGAACGCCACCCCGGCCGCCGGCCCCAGCGCGCCCGCCGACACCACCTCGTTCAAGATCCGGAACAGCTGGAACGGGTCGGCCGCCCCGACCATCAGATCGTCGTCGGCGTAGAACCGGCTGTTGAAGTCGAACCCGCCCAGCCGCCCCGCCCGCAGCAAGATGGCCACGATG
>Ga0318563_10001119_pt1 | contig 11340 bp, 9 predicted proteins | sample GRESIP066b5f19_FD_203689 | JGI IMG/M metagenome (GOLD analysis project Ga0318563, IMG submission 203689) | Tropical soil microbial communities from Luquillo Experimental Forest, Puerto Rico - GRE.SIPMG.066b5f19 | ecosystem: Environmental > Terrestrial > Soil > Tropical forest > Bulk soil... | reverse complement strand
GCCGAGTTCCGCCTCAGCCTGCGCGGCTACGACGTCGACGAGGTCGACGACTTCCTTGAGCGTGCCGCCGTCGAGGCGGACCAGCTGCGCGAGCAGGTGCGACAGGCGTCCGCGCAGGTCGCGCAGGCCGGCGAGCGCGTCCGCGTGCTCGAGGCCGAGCGCGGACCAGCGCAGACGCCGGCCGCGACCGCGACGCCCGCGCCAGAGGCACCGCAGAAGGCGCCGCTGCCGGGTGGCGCGACGCCGACGGTCACCAAGATGATCGAGATGGCGGAGCGGTTCGTCGAGCAGGCGCGCCACGACGCCGAGACGGAGGCCGCCAGGGTCGTCGCGGAGGCGCAGGAGCGCGCCCGGCAGCTCGCGAGCGACGCGCAGCAGCGGCTCGCCGACGAGGTCGCGCGGCTCGAGGGGATGCGCCAGCGGCTGGGCGAGGACGTCGAGCGGATGTCGAACCAGCTCGAGACCGAGCGCTCGCGGCTCACGGGGTCGCTGCACGACCTGCTCGGATGGATCGAGAAGAACATCCAGCCAGCCGCCTCGCTCGCCGCGCTGCGCAGCCCCGCCACCGTCGGCGCGACGAACGGGCAGACCGTCGGCGCGGGTGCCGCGCAGGTCCTGAGCATGGACGAGGCGCGCCGAGAGGAGTAGGACCGGCGCACCCGACTGCTAGGGTGCTCCGCCGCGCTGCGCCGGATCACTGGCGCGACGCGAGGAGGAAGCATGACCCCGGCCCGATCCGCAGGCACGAGCCGAGCCGCCCGCCGGCGCACGTCCGCCAAGCGCGCCACACCCGCGCGCCGCGCGGCGACGCCCCGATCCGCGGCGTCCTCAAAGCGCGCGTCGGGCGCCAAGCGCCAGCCGGCACGGGCTGCGGCGCGCCGCCAGCCTGCCCGCTCGAGGTCGGCAGCCCGCTCCACCTCGCGCCCGAGTCCCGCCGCAAGGAGTGCCGCCGCCAAGAAGGCGGCGGCGCAGCGCAGGGCGCTCGCCGTGAAGAAGGCAGCGGCGAAGAAGGAGGCGGCGCGCAAGGCGCTCGCCGCGAGGAAGGTCGCCGCGCAGAAGGCGCTCGCCGCGAAGAAGGCAGCGGCGAAGAAGGAGGCGGCGCGCAAGGCGCTCGCCGCGAAGAAGGCCGCCGCGGCGAAGAAGGCCGAGGCCAAGAAGGTGCTCGCCGCGAAGAAGGCCGCCGCCAAGAAGGCCGCCGCGGAGAAGAAGGCGCGGCTCGCGACGCAGGCTGCCGAGCAGAAGGCGAGGCTCGCCGCGAAGAAGGCCGCAGCAGAGAAGAAGGCGGCTGAGCGCGCGGCGGCGATCGAGGCGCGCCGGAAGGATTCCGAGGCGAAGCGTGCCGCACGCGCCGCTGAGGTGGCGGCCCGGCGCGAGCAGAAGGACCGCGAGCGCGCCGAGGCGAAGGCGAAGCGCGAGCAGGAACGGACGTACAAGAACCCGTACATCAACGACGAGCGCTTCGTCGAGGCCGTGACGGACGACCTGCGCATGCACCGCGCAGAGCTCGACCAGCAGGTCCAGCAGCTGCTGATGGAGGCCGAGGCTCTGGTGCAGGAGCGCGACCCGGGGATCGGGTGGGACGAGGAAGCCGGGGACGGGCTCGGCGGTGACATCGAGCACGAGCTCGACGTCATGCAGGCGGAGCGCCTCCGGCTCGAGCTCGAGGAGATCGACGCGGCGTTCGCGAGGATGCGGACCCGGTCGTTCGGGATGTGCGAGAGCTGCCACCGCCCCATCGGGCGCGACCGGCTGCGCGCGATGCCGCACAAGTCCCTCTGCATCGAGTGCGCAAAGGGCGGGCTCGGGGTCCGACGCTGATCGCCCGCGGCGCGGCCGTCGCCTTCTCGGTCGCCGCTGCGGTGCTCGTCGTGGACCAGGTCGTGAACGCCTGGGTGCTCGCCCACGTCACCCCGGGCGCGCACCACCTTCTCGGCCCGCTCGGCGTCGAGCTCGGCCGCAACGCCGGCGTCGCGTTCTCGCTGTTCTCCGGGGACTCGGTGCTCGCGGGGGTGCTCACCGGCGTGCTGACGGTCGTCGTCGCCGTCCTCGCGGCGCGCGCGGCGTCGCCGCTCGCGGGGGTGGCGCTCGGCCTCGTGCTCGGTGGCGCGGTCGGCAACGACCTCGACCGGGTGGTTCGCCACGGGTCGGGCGGCGTCGTCGACTTCCTCACGCTGCCCCACTGGCCGGCGTTCAACCTCGCCGACGTCGCCATCACCGTGGGGATCGCCGGGCTCGTCGCCCTCGTCGCGCTGCGGCAGCCCGTGGTCGCGCCGCTGGGGCACCGGTGAGCGACCCCGCGGGCGCCGACGAGCCCGACCGCCTGGACGTCGAGGTGCCGGGGCTCCTCGCCGGCGTGCGCGTCGACCGCGCGCTCTCGATGCTCACGGGGCTCACCCGGTCGGCGGCGGCCTCCCTCGTCGCCGACGGCGCCGTGCGGATCGACGGCGTGGTCGTCACGCGCGGCGCGGTCGCGCTCGTCGCGGGCCAGCGGCTCGAGGCGGGCCTGCCTGCGCCGATCGACCCGCTCGCCCCCGAGCCTGACGTCGAGGTCGACGTCGTCGTGGAGGACCCCGCGTTCGTCGTCGTCGAGAAGCCAGCCGGGCTCGTCGTGCACCCCGGTGCGGGCCACCGGCACGGCACGTTGATCGCCGGGCTGCTCGCGCGGTACCCGGAGCTGGCCCTGCTCGGCAGCCTCGACGGCGCGGCCCCGCACCGGCCCGGTGTCGTGCAGCGCCTGGACCGCGGCACCTCCGGGGTGCTCGTCGTGGCTCGCACCCCAGAGGCGTACGCGTCGCTGCGCGACCAGCTCGGCGCGCGCACCGTCGAGCGCGCGTACCTCGCGCTCGTCGAGGGGGACGTCGTCGACGAGCGCGGCGTGATCGACGCCCCGATCGGGCGCTCCACGCGCACCCCGACGAAGATGGCCGTGCGCGCAGGCGGCCGACCGGCCCGCACGCGCTACGAGGTGCGGCGCCGGATGGCGGGCCGGACGCTGCTCGAGCTGCACCTCGAGTCCGGCCGAACGCACCAGATCCGGGTGCACCTGGCGGCGATCGGGCGGCCCGTCGTCAACGACCCCCGGTACGGGCGGCGCCGCGAGCCCGCGCTCGCCGAGGGCCGCGTCTTCCTGCACGCGACGGCGCTCGCGTTCGACCACCCGACGACGGGCGCGCGCGTCGAGGTGACCTCGCCGCTGCCCGGCGACCTCTCGGCGCTCCTCGCCGACTTCTAGCGCGTGAGCGGCCGCCCGTCGACGGCGTCGACGGTCGCGAACGACTCGACAGGCTGGCGCCGGAGCCGCTTCGCCCGGGCGACGGGGCGGCCGAGCGCGATCAGCCCCGCGACGGCCAGCTCGTCGGGGACGTGCAGCAGCGCGCGGACCTCGGCGTCGCGCCGGCGGATCATGGTGGTGAGCACGCCACCGAGCCCGGCGTCGTGCGCGGCGAGGAGCACCGACCAGGCGAACGGGTAGACAGACGCGCCACCGACGAACGTGTACCCGTTCTCGTCGCGGTCGAGCGCGGCGATCTGGCGAAGGTCCGCGAGCAGGACGAGCAGGGCCGGGGCGAGCTCCAACCGCTCGGCGAACCCCTTCTCACCCCGGTGCGCGTCGGCGACGGCCGGCGCGTTCGCGATCGCGCGCGCCTCGCGGTCCCGATCGGTGACGACCGCGAACGGCACGAGCCCCTCGCCCCCGATGGCGAGGTACTCGTACCACCCGCCGAGGTAGAGATCGCGAAGGGTGCGGCGTACGGCTGGGTCCTCGACGACGACGACGCGCCACCCCTGGCGGTTCCCACCGCTCGGCGCGAACCGGGCGGTGTCGAGCAGCTCGTGGAGCGTCTCGCGGTCGACCTCGGACCCGTCGAACTCGCGCACCGCGCCGGTCGTGCGCAGCGCCTCTCGCAGCTCCATCGGGGACGGACCCTACGGCGCGGCGCGCCGCCGCGCAGGCGAGTCAGGCCGGCTCGTGGACGGAGATCACGTCGCCGTCCTCGCGGAGGACCTCGAGGGCCTCCTCCTCGGCGCGCCGCACGCGGCGCACGCCCACGCCGAGGCGGTCGGCCGTCGCCTGCAGGCTGAGCGGCGTCGAGCCGTCCATCCCGAAGCGCATGGTGACCACCTTGCGCTGCAGGTCGTCCAGCTTCTCGAGCGCGCGGTGGAGCTGGTCGTTCAGCATCTGTCGCTCGACGTCCTCCACCCAGTCGTCGTCCTCGGGCGCGACCAGCTCGCCGAGCACGGTCGTCGAGTCCGCCGACGCCGGCTGGTCGAGGCTGGCGGTCACGCCCGCGAGGCCCGACAGGTTGTCGCGCTCGGCGCGCGTCATCCCGGTCGCCGCCTCGATCTCCTCGTCGGTGGGCCGGCGTCCCAGCTGGCTCGTGAGCTCGGCCGTGGTCGCCTCGAGCCGCTGGAGCAGCTCGCCCACCTCGAGCGGGATCCGGATCGTTCGGCCGTGCTGCTGGACCGCGCGCTGGAGCGCCTGGCGGATCCACCAGGTCGCGTACGTCGAGAACTTGAACCCGCGCTCCCAGTCGAACTTCTCCACAGCCCGCAGCAGCCCGAAGGTGCCCTCCTGGACGAGGTCCACCATCTCCACGCCCCGGTCCTGGTACCGGCGGGCCCAGTGAAGGACGAGGCGCAGGTTGGCCGCCACCATCTGCTTCTTGGCCTCCTCATCACCCGACGCGACTCGCTTGGCCAGCTCGACCTGCTCGTCGTAGTTGGGCATGGGGTACCGATCCAGGTCCCGCAGCAGCAGGCCCAGGGTGTCCGCAGTGTTGGTGGTCCCTCGACGGGAGCTCTGCATGAACGCAATTCTCCTTGAGATGTCTCCGAGGCACAAGGTCCCCCCCGGGTCTTTAGGGGGTCCTTACCCGTGGACAGACCTCGCGCCGGACAGTCATAACGCCTGGATGCGACACTTCATTCCCAACTCCGAGATGCCCGAATCGCAGAGGCATCGCAACGTCACACCCGCGCGGGCCCCCTGGCCTGGCGGACCATGTCGGCGAGCGTGACCCCGCGCAGCTGGCACTGCAGCTTGCGGGAGACCTCCGCCCAGACCGCGAGCAGGACGCACTGGCCCTCGTGGTCGCAAGCGCCGTCCTCGTGGGGCTGCCCGAAGTCGCCCGCCTGGATCGGGCCGTCCACCGCCGAGACGATCTCGGCCAGCGTGATGGCGCCGGGGTCGCGGGCGAGCACGTACCCGCCCCCGACCCCCCGCTTGGACCGCACCAGGCCCGCACCCTTCAGGGTGAGCAGGATCTGCTCCAGGTAGGGCTGGGGGAGGCCGGTCCGCTCGGCGACGTCCCGGACCGAGGTCGGGCCCCCGTCGTCGTGCAGCGCGAGCGAGAGCAGCGCCCGGCTGGCGTAATCGCCCCGCGTGGAGACCCGCATGAGCCGAGACTACGGCCGCATGCTCGGGCGGCGTGGCCGTGCCTCGGTGCCGCTGGCATGCTGGGGGCCGTGACGGACGCCCAGGCGCGCCCCGGCGCGCCCGAGATCGCCGTCGGGCCGGACCAGGTGATCGACCCATCGACCGACGAGGTCGTCGACGAGTCCGCGGGGATGGTCGAGTCCCCGGCCAAGGTCATGCGGATCGGGTCGATGGTCAAGCAGCTGCTCGACGAGGTCCGCAGCGCCCCGCTCGACGAGGCCGGGCGGGCCAGGCTGAAGGAGATCTACGAGATCTCGGTCCGCGAGCTCGCCACCGCGCTCTCCGACGACCTCGCCGAGGAGCTCGACCGGATGTCGATCCCCTTCGGCGACGGCGTGCCGAGCGAGGCGGAGCTGCGCGTCGCCCAGGCCCAGCTCGTCGGCTGGCTGGAGGGGCTGTTCCACGGGATCCAGGCGACGCTCATGGCCCAGCAGATGGCCGCGCGCGCCCAGCTCGATGAGCTCCGCCAGCGTCAGCTGCCCCGTCCGGAGGTCGAGGGGCAGGGGCGAATCGGCACCTATCTCTAGGGCACGTCCCTGGGCACGTCCCTGGGGCACGGCCGCCCTCGAGAGGGCGTGGTCGCGCGTCCGCCTCGCCGCGCGCAGACCATGCCAGCGGCGTCGTCGCGACGCTACATTCCGTGAGTCACATCGATGTAGTCCGGGACCGCGGAGGCACCGCTGGCATCGAGCTTCGTCCACCTGCACACGCACACCGAGTTCTCGATGCTCGACGGCGCGGCGAGGATCGATGACCTCGTCGCCGCGGCCACCGCTGACGGGCAGCCCGGGCTCGGCATCACCGACCACGGCAACCTCTACGGCGTCCTCGACTTCTACGCCGCGTGCCGCGAGGCGGGCCTCACCCCGATCATCGGCACCGAGGCGTACATGGCGGGGTCGTCGAGGTTCGAGCGACCGGTGCGACGCGGACGCCTCGACGACACGGGCGGCGACGCCGAGGGCGGGAAGCTCTACTACCACCTGACGCTGCTCGCCGAGTCGACGACCGGGTACGCGAACCTGATGAAGCTCGCGTCCGACGCGTTTCTCGAGGGGTACTACTACAAGCCGCGCGTCGACTGGGAGCTGCTCGAGCGGCACCACGAGGGCGTGATCGCCACGTCGGGGTGCCTCGGCGGCGTCGTGTCGCAGGCGCTCCTCCGGGGCGATCTCGCGGGCGCGCGCGAGCGCGCGGCGCGCCTCCAGGAGATCTTCGGCAAGGACGGGTTCTACATCGAGCTGCAGGACCACGGGCTCGGCGCGCAGCGCCAGACGAACCCCCAGCTCATCGAGATCGCCCGGTCGATCGGCGCCCCGCTGCTCGCGACCAACGACAGCCACTACACGCGCCGCGAGGACGCGACGGCGCACGACGCTTTGCTGTGCGTGCAGACGGGCGCGCTCCTCGGCGACGAGAACCGGTTCAAGTTCGAGGGGACCGAGCACTACCTGAAGCCCGCCGCGGAGATGCGCGAGCTCTTCCGCGACCACCCCGAGGCGTGCGACAACACACTGCTCGTCGCCGAGCGCGCGTCCGTCGTGATCGAGTTCGGCCGCCCCTCGCTCCCGGAGTTCGAGGTCCCCGCGTCCATCACCGGGGCGACCTACGAGGAGCGCGCCGCGACGTACCTGCGCTCGCTCACGTACGACGGCGCGCGGGCGCGGTACGGGGACCCGGTCCCGGCCGACGTGGCCGAGCGGCTCGACTACGAGCTGGGCGTGATCACGAAGATGGGGTTCCCCGCGTACTTCCTCGTCGTGTGGGACCTCATCCGCTTCGCGCGCGAGAGCGGGATCCGGGTCGGCCCTGGCAGGGGTTCGGCGGCCTCGAGCTGCGTCGCGTACTGCCTTCGCATCGTCGACCTCGACCCGCTCAGGTACGACCTGCTCTTCGAGCGGTTCCTGAACCCAGGCCGCAAGGAGATGCCCGACATCGACATGGACTTCGACGAGCGGTACCGCAGCAGGGTGATCCAGTACGCCGCGGACCGCTACGGCGCGGACCACGTCGCCCAGATCATCACCTTCTCCACGATCAAGGCACGTGCCGCGGTGCGCGACGCCGCGAGGGTCCTCGGGTACGACTACGCGCTCGGGGACCGGATCGCCAAGGCGATGCCGCCGCTCGTGATGGGGCGCGACACGCCGCTCGCGGCGTGCTTCGAGCGCGACCCGGAGCACGAGGACGGGTACACCCAGTCGGCCGAGCTCCGCAGGATGTGCGAGGAGGACCTCGCCGCCAGGCGCACCGTCGAGGTCGCACGCGGGCTCGAGGGGCTGCGGCGCCAGGACGGGATCCACGCGGCGGCCGTCGTGATCACGAAGGACCCCCTCACCGAGTACCTCCCCATCCAGCGCAAGCCCGACGGCCAGGGGCGGCCCGAGGACGCGCCGATCGTGACCCAGTACGAGATGCACGGCGTCGAGGCGCTCGGGCTGCTGAAGATGGACTTCCTCGGGTTGCGGAACCTCTCGGTGCTCGAGCGCACCTGCGACCTCGTCGAGGCGCGCACCGGGACCCGCCCGGACCTCGACGGGCTCGAGCTCCACGACCCGGCGGTCTTCGAGATGCTCTCTCGCGGCGACTCGATCGGGGTGTTCCAGCTGGAGGGCGGGCCGATGCGCGCGCTGATGCGCCGCCTCGCGCCGTCTTCGTTCGACGACATCGCCGCGCTCGTCGCGCTGTACCGGCCGGGGCCGATGGCGCACAACATGCACACGCACTACGCGGACCGCAAGAACGGGCGTGAGCCGATCCACTACGAGCACCCCGACCTCGAGCCGGTGCTCAAGGAGACCTACGGGCTCATGATCTACCAGGAGTCGGTGATGCGCGTCGCCCAGCGCATGGCCGGGTACTCCGCCGAGGAGGCCGACAACCTCCGCAAGGCGTGCGCGAAGAAGATCCGCGAGCTCATCGTGCCGGAGCGCGAGAAGTTCGTGCGCGGGTGCGTGGCACAGGGGTACCCGGCCGAGCTCGCGACGCGGCTCTTCGACCAGATCGAGCCGTTCGCCGACTACGCGTTCAACAAGCCCCACGCCTACGGGTACGGCCTCATCGCGTACCAGACCGCCTGGTGCAAGGCGCACCACCCCGTCGAGTACCTCTCGGCGCTGCTCACCTCGGTCCGGGACGACAAGGACCGCACGGCGGTCTACCTCGCCGAGTGCCGGGCGCTCGGGATCGAGGTGGCCGTCCCCGACGTCAACCGCGCGCTCGCGGACTTCACCCCGTCGGCGGACGGCGCGCGCACGATCGTCTTCGGCCTCGCGGCGGTCCGAAACGTGGGGGAGAGCCTTGTCGAGCGGATCGTGACCGAGCGCGAGGCAGGTGGGCAGTTCGCCTCCGTCTACGAGTTCGTGCGGCGGGTCGACCCGGTCGTGCTGAACAAGCGCACCATGGAGTCGCTCATCAAGGGGGGCGCGTTCGACTCGTTCGGCGTGCCGCGCAAGGGGCTCTACCTCGTGATCGAGGAGCTCGTCGCCCGCACCCTCGAGCGGCGGCGCGAGCACGAGGCGGGGATCGCCACGCTCTTCGCCGCGGCCGCCGAGGCGAACGGGGAGGGCGAGGGGACCTGGGAGGGGACCGAGCTCGCCATCCCCGACCAGGAGTTCTCCAAGCACGAGCGGCTCCGGTTCGAGAAGGAGATGCTCGGCCTCTACGTCTCGGACCACCCGCTGCTCGGGATGGCCGCCATGCTCGCGCGCCACACCGACCACACGATCGCCGAGGCGAAGGACGCGGCCGAGCTGCCCGGCGGCGAGGGCGGCGTCGTCCGCGTCGGCGGCGTCGTCACCGACCTGCAGCGGCGGTTCTCGCGGCGCGGGGAGGAGTGGGCGCGGTTCACGCTCGAGGACCTGGGCGGCGCCATGGAGGTGCTCTGCTTCGCCAAGCCGTTCGCCGAGTTCGGCGCGATGCTCGAGCCCGACGCGGTGGTGGTCGTCGCCGGACGGCTCGACACCCGTGAGGAGGCGCCGAAGCTCGTGGTCGTCTCGGTCGCCGTCCCGAGGCTCGAGCAGGGCGACGACGTGCTCCGGATCCGCCTGCCGCTCGGGGTCGTGACCGAGTCGTTCGTCGGGTCCCTCAAGGGCGTGCTCGCCGAGCACCCCGGGAGCTCCCCGGTCCAGCTGCTGCTCGTCGGGGCCGAGGAGCGCACGATCCAGCTCCCTTCAGAGTTCTCCGTCGACGTGCGCGCCGTCGTCGGCGTGCTGCGCACGATGCTCGGGCCCGACGCCATCGCCGCCTGACCCCTCCGGGGCGTGTGGGACCATCGAACGGTGCACGTGCCCGCCGTCGACCGTCCGCTCGACGAGGCGGAGTGGCGCGGGTTCCTCTCAGCGACCGGGTTCGGGCACCTGGTCGCCGGCGGGCGCGACCGCGAGACGCCGGTCGCCGTCGCGACCCAGTTCGTGCTCGACGGGGACGTGGTGCTCGCCCACGTGGCCGTCGCCAACCCGCTGCTCGGCGCGCTCGCGGAGCGGCCGCGCGCGACGCTCTGCGTCGCCGGGGACTGGGCGTTCGTGCCGTCGGCCTGGAAGGCCATCGGCGACGAGGACCCGATGCACGGGATCCCGACCACCTACTACGCCGCGGTCCAGCTCTCCGGCCCCGTCACGGTGGTCGCTGACCCTGACGCGCTCGCCGGGGTGCTGCGCCGCCAGCTCGCCGCGCTCCAGCCAGGCGTCCCCGTCGCCGACCCGGCCGGCCACGCCGACCGGCTGCGCGCGATCCGGGGGATCGTGCTCGCCGTCGAGTCCGTCACCGCGAGGTTCAAGTACGGCGGGAACGTGGACGTCGCGCACCGCCGCGCGGTCCTCGCCCGCCTCGAGTCCCGCGGCGGGCCGGGCGACCTCGCGGCCGCCGCCCACGTGCGCCGCCGGCTGCTGGACGGGTGATCCTCAGGGTGCCGGCGGGATGGACTGGGCGAACCGGAAGACCCCGTCGGGGTCGTAGCTCGCCTTCACCCGGCTGAGCCGCGGGAGGTTCTCGCCGTAGTACGCGCGCGGCCACGAGGGGAGCGTCGGGTCGATGTAGTTCTGGTACGCCCCCGTGGTCGCGTCGTAGACGGCGCTGCGCACGCGGGCGAGCCATCGCCTTCCCCCCTGGATCTCGGTCGACGGCGTCGAGGAGGACCACGTGAACGAGGACTGGATCGAGGCGAGGAACGAGCGGTGGACGAACGCCGTGGCCGCCGGGGCCACCGCGTTCACCGCGCCGCCGAGCGCGTCGAAGACGAGGCCGCCGCCGAGGGCCGGGAGCTCCGAGGCGAGGGCGTCGACGACCGAGACGACCGCGGAGAGCCGCGCGTCGCCCATCGGCCTCGCGACGTAGCTCGACGACGCCTCGAACGGGTCGCGCGAGAGCGCCCCGGGCGGGTGCGTGTCGAGGTGGCACGCCGCCACGGTGAGCGCGGCGCACCCCGCCTCCACCATCATCGTGCGCAGGTACGCGTCGCCGCCGAGGAACCCGGGACCGAGCGGCCGCGCCTGGCGGAGCAGCGGGGCGAGCCACGCGGCGGTCTGGGAGACCGGCGCGCAAGCGACGCCCGCCACGCGCACCGTCCTGGTCCCGGCGCCGGTCAGCAGCTGGCAGTTCGACCACACTGCGGGGTCCAGCGCCTCGGTCCATCGCTGCCAGGCACCGAGCACGTCGTGGGCGGCGCCCCAGGGGTACTCGTAGGTGAAGAGCGTGATCGTCGGGATGGCGTGGGTGGCGAGCTCGAGCTGCGTGACCACGCCGAAGTTGCCGCCGCCGCCGCCGCGGCACGCCCAGTAGAGCGCAGGGTCGTTCGCGGGCGACACCCGGCGCACGGCGCCGTCCGCCGTGACGATCGTGAGCGCCGTGACCTGGTCGGAGGTGAGCCCGTAGCGACGCGAGAACACCCCGACGCCGCCCCCGAG
>Ga0318563_10001114_pt1 | contig 11365 bp, 12 predicted proteins | sample GRESIP066b5f19_FD_203689 | JGI IMG/M metagenome (GOLD analysis project Ga0318563, IMG submission 203689) | Tropical soil microbial communities from Luquillo Experimental Forest, Puerto Rico - GRE.SIPMG.066b5f19 | ecosystem: Environmental > Terrestrial > Soil > Tropical forest > Bulk soil... | reverse complement strand
ATTCTGCTCCCAGCTGATTTACCAGATTGAATTGCTCAGACTGGAAATCACCCAGCCTCCGGGGGAACCGGAGATAGGTGAAGATGCCATACAAAGCCAAATTGAAAGGATTAGACGATTCCATCAGCGAAATCGTGACTTTTACCTCTATTATCAGTGCGGTGCGACCCATTTGGATGAATTCTATTTCCTAAGAAAGAACATCTACAAATTCCCTTGCCCGGAACTCTGTCGAGTAGAGAAAGATCCGGAATTTTCAACCGCCTGTGACCTTAAGGTATCACAAATACAGGCTTTTCGGTTGTTATCGCAATATCTCTATCAACAGATCAGAGGTGATTCCCAAAACCATCCTTCAAAAGACGTAATTGGCTGGACTGCTCCCAAGGTGGCCCTTGCCGAGCTTATCTATGCGTTTCACGCAAGCGGTGTATTGAATAATTCCCAGATCGATATAAGTAAACTATCAAACTATTTCTCCCGGGTGTTTAACATCGAACTCGGCAATGTGTACAAGATCTTTGAGGAAATCCGCCTGCGCAAAAAGAACAGGACCGTCTTCCTGGATTCCCTCCGATTGAACCTCCTGCGCAAAATGGATGAAGACGACGAACATGCTTTGTAGAAAAATTCCCATGTGGGAAAATCTGTGAGGTGTCCCTTTCTCGGGACCCCAAATTTGTATTCATAACCTAATGGACATGTTAAAGGAAATTTCATGGAATACCTATATCATAATGGTATCCGGCCTCACCGCCGGATACTATCTCCTATTGCTGACTTTTTTCCACAAAAAAGAACTGCGCTTCCCCCTGAGGCCAAAATCCACCTCCGGCATCATTGACACACCTACTCCCATCACAGAACCATCCCAGAAGGATTCAGTAAATCAGGAACTACTCCTGGAAATTGACCGCGCAATCCAGATAAGCACAGGTATGAAATATCCAAAAGAGGAACTGATCATGGCTGTCCGCATTATTCTAAAAAAATTCTTTCCGAATCCTGAAAGTCAGGATCCGTCGCTGCTTAACCAATATATCCAGGAAAAATGCAAAAAGGTTTGTTCCATGGATTTTACGGAGACGGAACTGAAAATGATGTGGGTTGGTTAGTGTAATGGGAGCCCTCCCTCCTCCCCCGACAGGGGGAGGATTCGGGAGGGAATCAATAACAAGTCTTTTCAAAACCTATAATACTGAGTGTATGACCAAGTGCAGAATGAGAAAGTTTGCCGGAGCAAAACAGATTGCTAATACAATCTTTATCCTCTTACTCCTGTTCCTATCCGTTCCCATCCTTGCCCAGGACGGCAATGCCGGAATCAACCAGGCGAACACCACGGTCCGGAGTTATTTTGACGCCGGTACCAACCTCATGTACGCCGTTGGCGCAATACTCGGTCTGATAGGGGCCATCAAGGTCTACCAGAAATGGAGCCATGGTGACCACGATACGGGCAAAGTGGCAGCAGCGTGGTTTGGCAGCTGCATTTTCCTGGTGATCGTCGCTACAGTCCTTAAATCATTCTTCGGACTATAGTATGCCTTTTGATGAATTTAATCCATTTAAAGACTACTGAAATTTTTTCAGATGGGAAACAGTGTTTATAAAATAAACAAGGGGATCAATACCAGTATCCAGTTTAAAGGACTGAAAGCCCAGTATATCTGGTACCTGGGGGGAGGCCTCGTCATTCTAATGGTCGTCTTCGCGATCCTGTATATCTCTGGAGTCAACGCCTTTGTTTGCATCGGATTTGTATTCCTGTGCGGGGCAGCCCTGATCAGCAGGATCTACAAAATGAGCAATAAATATGGGGAGCATGGCCTGATGAAAAAAATAGCATCACGAAATATTCCCAGGGTAATCAAATCATATTCAAGAAAAATGTTTTTGGAATGCAAAAGGAATTGAAGGACTTATTACCCATTTTTGCGGTCGACCAGGATTGCATCCTTTCGAAACAGGGTGATATCACGGTAGGGTTTGAAGCCTCCCTTCCTGAAATTTTCACGCTCTCTAACGCAGAATATGAATCCTTCCACCAGACCTGGGTCAAAGCCATTAAGATATTGCCCACCCGGTCCGTATTCTATAAGCAGGACTGGTTTGTTGAAAAAACCTACGCCGGGGAATTTGAAAAAGAAAAATCCTTTCTTTCCCGGAGCAGCGAGAAGTTTTTTAATGAACACCCCTACCTGGATCACCGCTGTTATATCTACCTCACCAAAAAACCGGCCGGAAGGAGACTGTCCAGTTCGACCTTTTCCAACCTGCTGCGAAAATCCATTGTTCCTGACCAGGCCCTGAGGCCGGAACTTCTCCAGGAATTCCTGGACCATGCCTACCAGTTTAAAAGGATCCTGGAGGACAGCGGTTTTGTGAAACTCCGCCGCCTGCAGAACGATGATCTCGCGGGAGACCGGAAGAAGGCCGGCGTCATCGAAAAATATTGCTATTTGCTTGAAAGCAGCAACCTGCTCATCCGCGACCTCTCCTTCAGGGATGGAATCCGGGTAGGAGAAAACCGCTGTCTCCTGTATACCCTGTCAAATCCTTTGGATCTTCCGCCCCTTTGTGGTCCGAGGATAAACTATGAAAAATTTTCCACAGACCATACCAAGTTCAGTGTGGGATTTGTTTCCAGCCTGGGCCAGCTCCTTCCCTGCAACCACCTCTATAACCAGTGGGTGTTCCTGGAAGATCCTCAAAAGACGATCAAAGAGTTTGAGAGCAGAAGGTTGAAACTCCAGTCACTGGCTGCCTATTCAAGAGACAATGCCATTTCCAGGGAAGCCGTGATTACATTTCTGAATGAGGCAGTAGGCGAACAGCGCCTTCCGGTTAAGGCTCATTTTAATATTCTGGCCTGGACTCAGGACAAGGACACTCTAAAACATCTTCATGACCTGGTATCATCAGCCTTAGCCCAGATGGATACGGTACCGAAGCAGGAGCTGGACGGAGCACCGCAGATCCACTGGGCGGGCATACCGGGTAACCAGGCCGATTTCCCCATGAACGACAGCTTTGACTGCTTCCTTGAACAGGCCAGCTGCTTCCTCAGCCTAGAAACAAGCCACCGGTCTTCACCAAGCCCCCTGGGCATTCGCCTGGGAGACAGGCTCAGCGGAAAACCCCTTCACGTGGACATTTCAGACGAACCCATGAAAAAAGGGATCGTCAGCAACCGAAACAAATTCATCCTCGGTCCCAGCGGTTCAGGAAAAAGCTTTTTCACCAATCACATGGTCCGTTCCTATTATGAACAGGGCACCCATATCGTCCTGGTCGATGTGGGACATTCCTACCGGGGTCTCTGCAATATGGTTAACGGATATTATTTCACGTATTCGGAGAAAAATCCCATCCGGTTCAATCCATTCTTTATCGGGGACAGGGATTCCCTGGACACTGAAAAAAAAGAGAGCATTAAAACCCTCCTGTTTGCCCTTTGGAAAAGAGACAACGAACAATTTTCCCGCTCCGAATATGTGGCCTTGTCCAATGCCTTGCAACTATTCTATGAAAAGGAAATAGCGTTCCGGGATTTCAACACATTTTATGAATTCCTGAAAAATGACTTTGTCGGGATCCTGGAAAAAGACCAGGTAAAGGAGAAGGATTTTGACCTGTCCAATTTTCTTTATGTCCTTCGGCCTTTTTATCAGGGCGGAGAATTTGACTACCTGCTCAATGCCCGGGAAAACATGGACCTCCTGGGCCAGCGTTTCATCGTCTTCGAACTTGACAACATCAAGGATCATCCGATACTGTTCCCTGCAGTCACGCTGATCATCATGGAGGTTTTTGTTTCCAAGATGCGCAGACTCACAGGAGTACGCAAAATGATCCTTATCGAAGAAGCCTGGAAGGCGATCGCAAGGGAAGGGATGGCTGAATACATTAAGTATCTCTTCAAGACGGTCCGAAAATTCTTCGGTGAAGCCATCGTCGTCACCCAGGAGGTGGAAGATATCATATCCTCACCCGTCGTCAAACAGGCCATCATCAACAACAGCGACTGCAAAATCCTGCTTGACCAGTCAAAATACCAGAACAAGTTTGACCAGATCCAGGAACTCCTGGGACTAACCGATAAAGAAAAAACACTTGTGCTGTCGATCAACCGGGCCAACGACCCGTTCCGAAAATACAAAGAGGTCTTTATATCCCTCGGCGGGACCTACTCCAGGGTTTACCGGACAGAAGTATCCCCCGAAGAATATTACGCCTATACTACCGAGGAAACTGAAAAATCTAACGTGCAGCAATATTCAAACAGGTTTGGCTGCATCGAAAAGGGAATTACAGCAATGCTCAGTGAAGGGAATCATCAATAATCAACCAGAATGAAAAAAAAACTTTTCACCCTGTTCATCTGTCTGACCGCATTTTGCAAATCTTCTGACTGTCAGGTGACCATCATTATTTCGCTGGTCAAGGCGGCGATAGTCAAAGTTATCCAGGCCATTGACCTGGAAGTCCAAAAGCTCCAGACCCGGACTATCTGGCTGCAGAACGCCCAGAAAACCCTGGAAAACGCGATGACCGAACTCAGGCTGAATGACATCGCAGACTGGGTACAGAAGCAAAAGGATCTCTACCAGGAATATTATAACGAGCTCTGGCAGGTAAAACAGATCGTTGCCGGTTATGAGAAGGTCAAATCCATCATCGACCTGCAATCCCGGATTATTTCAGAATACCGGTCGGCCAGTGCCCTTTTCAAACAAGACAGGCATTTCACGGCAGCAGAGCTTTCCTATATGGACCAGGTTTATGCGGGGATTCTGGATGAGAGTTCCAGGAACATCGACCAGGTGTTGCTCGTGGTAAATGCTTTTGTAACCCAGATGAGTGATGCAGCCCGGCTATCCATCATTGACGATGCAGCCCGGCAAATGCAAAAAAACTATAACGACCTGAAACTATTTAATACCCGGAATATCCAGCTGAGTATACAGCGCAGCTCCGACACGGGTGACCTGGAGACGGTGGAAAAGATTTATGGCCTTAAATAGACCCGCCCCTGGTAACATCATCCTTCGGCAAGCTTAGGGCGATTCACCATGGAGCGGGCGAATTTAATGGGTTACTAAATGTAAATAATTATGAAATCAATTCTGTTATTCTTATTCACAAGTTGTGCAACATTTTCAAATTCCAGGGCCCAGGGGTTGGGTCAGTGGTTTTCGCAGCAGGCCACTGAACTCAAGTATTACGCGGAGCAGATTGAGGCATATCAAGTGTACATCGGATACCTGGAAAAAGGTTACCGGATTGCCCGGGAAGGCCTCACGGCCATCCGTGATTTCAAAAAGGGCGAGTTCAGCCTGCATCAGGTTTTTTTTCAATCCTTGGGGGAAGTCAACCCGGAAATTGCAAGCTATGCAAAGATTGCAGACATTTTGTCCGGTCTGCTCGAAATCATCCAAAACTTTAAAAGATCCTTTCAGGGTGGCCAACTTACTGCTTCTGAGGTTGCATATCTGAAGGGCGTATACTACAACCTGGTGGGGGAATGCGGCGGGTCCCTAAATGAGCTGCTTACTATACTGTCCGCAAACAAATGGGCATTTACAGATGACGAGCGGATCCGCAGGATTGACCGGATTTGGGATGATATGAAAGACAAATGGGCGTTTTGCCAACATTTTGTGGCCGCTGCAAATCTCCTGTCGTCACAAAGGACAACGGAAGAAAATGAGGCCGCATTTTTAAAATCACTAAACTAAATGAGAAGATATTTACTGGCTATTGTCATCGCTGCATCGGGATTAACAGCAAAGCCCCAGGCGTTTCAAATCGAGCAACTGGCGCTGGATATCCAGAAGCTTGCCCAGCTAAAAAATATCCTGAGTGACCTCTACAAGGGTTATATGATCCTCTCCGATGGGTATGCCGCCATCCGGGATATTTCCGAAGGCAACTTTTCCCTGCACAAGGCCTTCCTTGACGGATTGCTACTGGTGAGTCCGGCTGTCCAGGACTATAGCCGCATCACAGACATCATCAGCTGCCAGTCTGCGCTTGTCTCCGAATACAGATCGGCCTTCCGCCTCTTTAGCCGGGACCGGCATTTTACTCCCGGTGAGCTGCTGTATCTGGGCCAGGTCTACGGCAACCTCTTCCGCCGTAGCCTCGATGACATAAGCAACCTGATCAATATCCTGACTGCCGGATCGCTCAGGATGTCAGACGATGAAAGGCTCCGGGCAATCGATGAGATTTATTCCGGGTCGAAGGACAAACTCATCTTTCTTCGCCGGTTCAGCAGCGGAACACAAATTCTGGCGATACAGCGGTCGGTGGAGGACAATGACGCGGAAACCCTTAAAAACCTCTACGGCATCGGTTCCCCTCATGAATAGAAAATATTCCGACATCCGTAATTGAAGTGTGAAATCGCTTAAAGTATGATAAAGAGTGTGCGTATGAAAAAAGTGTTGGTGAGAAAAATTTTATTCGGATGTATAGGTGCGGTATTGCCTGCATCTGCATTTTCCCAGTCCGGAATTGCAGGCGACATCCGTGGGCTTCAGTCCGTGCTGGATTCGATCTATGACCAGATGCTTCCGATGGCGGGCAGTCTGATCGATGTGGGCCGCGGCCTGGCGGGTTTTGCGGCAACCTTCTATATCGGATACCGGGTGTGGCGGCATATTGCCAACGCGGAGCCCATCGACTTATATCCGCTCTTCAGACCTTTTGTCATTGGCTTTGCCATCATGATTTTTCCCTCCATCATTTCCCTGCTCAATGGCATCCTCCAACCGACGGTTACAGCGACCGGTGGTATGGTCACCGATTCCAACCAGGCGATCCAACAGCTGCTAGCCCAAAAGCAGCAGGCGGTACAGAATTCCGATTTCTACAAAATGTATATCGGGCCAGACGGAACCGGCGACCAGGAAAAATGGTACCAGTACACCCATCCCGATGACCCGACCGGGGCAGGTGAAGGAATCCTGGACCACCTGGGCAATGACATCAAATTCCAGATGGCCAGGATGGAATGGTCCCTGAAAAATACCGTGAAGGAGTGGATGAGTGAGGTTCTGGAAATTGTATATGAAGCGGCGGCCCTTTGCATCAATACCATCCGCACCTTCTACCTCATCGTACTGGCCATCCTCGGGCCCCTCGTGTTTGGGATCTCCGTCTTTGATGGATTTCATCATACCCTGACCGCCTGGATTTCGCGATATATCAACATATTTCTCTGGCTGCCGGTAGCCAATATTTTCGGAAGCATCATCGGCCGCATTGAACAAAATATGATCCAGCTTGACATCAACCAGATTCAGGCGAACGGAGATACCTTTTTCAGCTCCACCGATACCGGTTACCTCATCTTCCTGATCATCGGGATCATCGGTTATTTCACGATCCCTTCGGTTTCCAACTACATCGTCCAGGCAGGGGGTGGGGATGCCCTCCTGTACAAGGTATCCAACCTATTCAATGCATCGGCAAAGACAGTACTGTCTACAGCCAATCAGGGTGCGGCGATGACAGCGGATGCCCTGGGCAGCGGCGCATCGGTGGTAAGGGACAGTGTCACAGACCAGGGCAGCCATGCAGGTATACTGGGAAGATTTGAAAGCAGTTCTTCGGACGGTCAGCATAGTTCAGGCGGATTTTTAGCCAGTAAGATAAAAGGAGAGTCGTAAATCATGTTTCAGCGGGCAGACCATATGGATACAGCATTCAGGCATGTAAAAACATTTTCCATAGTTATGGTCCTGGGCTCCCTAGGGATCGCTCTGTACGCACTGTACGAGAACGAGCGGATTATTGACCGGTCCCAGAAGCGCATCTATATTCTGGCCAGCGGGAAGGCGCTGGAAGCCTTCGCCTCCGAGAGAAAGGATAATGTCCCGGTCGAAGCCCGTGACCATATCAAAAACTTTCATCACTATTTTTTTTCACTGGACCCGGATGAAAAGGTGATCAATGCCAATGTTTCCAGGGCACTCTACCTGGCTGACGCCTCTGCAAAGAGAGAGTATGACAATCTGAAAGAAAACGGATTCTATTCCAGCCTGATTTCAGGAAATATAAGCCAGCAGCTGGAAATAGATTCCGTCCTGGTCAATACCGACTCCTACCCTTATTATTTCCGCCTGATGGCAAAAGAAAAACTCATCCGCACCACCTCTGTCGTGACGCGCAGCCTGGTCACACAAGGCTGGCTCCGCAACGTCGAACGGTCGGACAATAATCCGCATGGTTTCCTGATCGAACGATGGCAGATACTTGAAAACAATGATCTAAAAGTTCAAAACAGATGAACAATTTTTTGAAAAAGACAACAGATGCGTTTTTCAGGAATCCGGGATGGCCATCCAAAAGATCGGCCCGGCTGTCCGGTCCCAGGTTGAATATAATTATCCTGGCTGTCTGTATTGCCTTTGCCCTCACAAATGTGTTGATCATCGTTAGGGCTTTCAAGCCCCGGCCTCCGGGACATTCATTCTGGGGCCGGGCGCCTGCCACCGTGATACCCCGGCCCAGTCAACAAAGAGATTCCATTTTTCCCCGTCGCCTGGTCATTTCCCGGGAACTGATGGATCAACTGGAACTCCTGACCTCAAATGACAGCCTGCTGCGGGCCCGGCCCAAACTGCTGGACTCCATCCGCAGGATAAAAGATTTTTATCAGTCACAACAAAAAAGATAACCCATGGAAAAATTGCAACATCCATTAAAAAGGAAAAGTTTCCGGAGATTTCTCCTGGTACTCCCCTTGCTTGTCATACCTATTGTCACCGCTCTTTTTATTGCCCTGGGTGGCGGTGGGGGGTGGCGGTCAGCGTTTGACCCGGGCCAACACCCAGTCGGACTCAACGTGAAACTGCCGGATGCTCATCTCAAAAGAGGAAAAGAAAAAGACAAGCTCGGATTGTATGAACAGGCGATCCGGGATTCCGCAAAAATCCTGGAAGCCATGAAAAGCGATCCTTATTACAAGCTGGAACGGCACCTGCAGGATTCCCTGATACGCATACCCACTCCCCTGCAGCTGGCGGCTGCCTCCTCCGCCACAAGAAATAATCAGCCCCTCCTATCGGGTCTCAATCCTTCCACAGGAAGGCCCGACAGGGAGCCCAACGACGAAAAGCTTGTCAAAAAGCTCGAGGAGCTCAGGTCGGTTCTAAATAACAAATCAACCACATCCCCGCAGGCCGGTATGTCTCCCATACCTGACAGCCGGCCTGTATCAGCAAATTACCAGGTCTCCCGTCTGGAAAGCATCATGCGTGCCATTCAAACTCCGGGTGAATCCGATCCCCAGATGGAGCGGCTTGAGCGGATGCTCGATAAAATTGAGCGGATTGAGCATCCCGGAACTTTTCCGGACAGCCTGACGCCCGGCCGGGAAAAAAATACAGCAGCAGCCTTTGAAGTCCGCCAAAAGGAAAGGGCGGACAATTTTTCCGTCCTGGAAAACCAGGGGGATGACGTCCCCGCCTTGCACAATGGATTTTATGGACTGGATGAGGAAAATACCCCTGCGTGGAACCCTGAACCAAATGCCATCCGGGCGGCGACAGCTGGAACCCAGACCCTGGTATCCGGCCAAATGCTCCGGATCCGGATCCTGCAGGACATAACCATTGGCGGGGTGGCGGTACCGAAAGGCACAGAGGTGGCAGGAATGGCCACCCTTTCCGGCGAGCGGCTAAAGGTGATGATCCAGTCTGTCATTTTCTCCGGGAATATCCTGCCCGTATCCCTGGAGGTTTATGATGAAGACGGACTACCGGGGATTCATATCCCAGGAAGCATCAGTCGACAGGTCAGCAAAGAGACGGCCGACCAGGCCATCGGCAACCTGGGTCTGGCCAGCCTCGATCCGTCCCTTGGGGCCCAGGCCGCCAGCGCAGGAATCCAGGCGGCCAAATCCCTGCTGGGAAAAAAGATCAAACTCGTGAGAGTCACCCTCAGGGCCGGATACCCGGTCCTGCTGAAAGATGCTTCCCACAGCAAGTAAATTTTTTAACCCAAATATTATGTTCATGAGATGGCTTTGCGCATTGACATTCATCGTGTTTTTTTCAACCGGTTTTTCCCAGACCCCGGTAGGCTCCTACTGCGTCCAGGTAAGCATGGGCAGGACTACCAATATCATTTTCCCCTATGGGCTGAAAAGTGTGGACCGGGGATCCAGGGATTTTATTGTGCAGAAGGCAAAGGGAGTGGAAAATATCCTGCAGCTAAAAGCAAATAAAGTCCATTTCCCGCCGACCAATCTCACGGTTGTTACTGCTGACGGAAAATTCTATTCTTTCATGGTCAGCTTTTCCGATGAGCCCTATCCCCTAAACCTTTCCTTTTGCAGGGATACGGCGATTCTGCTGACTGGTGGACGGCTGAATGATGCGATCCTGGACAGCATGAGCCGGAAGATCACCGGAGATAGAGCTTTTTTGCATATTTCCAATAAAGAAGAGGATATAAAAATCTCCCTGACTGGCTTGTATGTGAACCATGATCTCCTCTGGTTCCGTTTTTCTGTCCGCAACCAGTCTCCCACGGACTTTAAACCCTCATTAACCCGATTTATCCTGAAGGACCGCAACCAGGCAAAACGAACCGCCATGCACGAATCCACCCTCCAGCCCCTCTTCCAGACCGGCTTGAAGACCGTCACTGCCGGGTCAGAAGCTGTAGCCGTATTTGCTTTTGATCCTTTCCCGATCCCGAAGGACAGGCGCCTGGAATTTTTTCTCAGTGAAGAAAACGAAGGCAGGGCCCTGACGCTCCGGGTCGGTCACCGTAGCCTTAGAAAAGCCCATACCCTGTTGCCCTGAAAACGATGTAGGGAAATCCAGATTTATTTAATCACCGCATAAATCATGTATTATGAATGAACAAAATTTTGACTACCTGGCCCGGCAGCTGAAGTTCACCGGATTTGGAGAAGACCACCGCGTCGAACTTCTTGAAAAAATGCATTCCGAAGAGCCCGTGTTTACGATCGGACACCAGGCCAATTTTGGAACAGACCACGCCGAAGCGGAACTTTATTTCAGAAAACCGGACACGGGGGATGTCTATTTCTTCAACGGTTACCTGCTCAGACTGGAAAATGAGAAAATGAAAGAGACCCTGGCTCAGTCATTCCGGGTCGGCCGTGATTTCAGTGTTACCCTGAAGGAAGCCTATAACCTGATGAAAAGAAGGGCCATCCATAAGGAAATTACTCCCAGGGAGGGTGAAAAATACAAGGCCTGGATCCAGCTCAACTTCGATGAAACCGATGACTACGGCAATTATAAATTCCGGATTTTTCACCAGAACTACGGATTTGACCTGAGAGAGACGCTGGCCGGCTATCCGATCAGGGAGTTGG
>Ga0318563_10001111_pt1 | contig 11378 bp, 7 predicted proteins | sample GRESIP066b5f19_FD_203689 | JGI IMG/M metagenome (GOLD analysis project Ga0318563, IMG submission 203689) | Tropical soil microbial communities from Luquillo Experimental Forest, Puerto Rico - GRE.SIPMG.066b5f19 | ecosystem: Environmental > Terrestrial > Soil > Tropical forest > Bulk soil... | reverse complement strand
GCCCTGTTGACGGCTCTGGTGAGCTTCGGGCTTACGCTGCATCTGCCGGCGCATTTCCTGGTGGGGCAGCCTGGATTTCAATTCGAGAGCAACACGCCATGGATCGACCGGCCGGCGATTTTCTATCACGTGGGCGTTGACGGGCTGAGCTTGTGGCTGGTGGTGCTGACCGGACTGCTGGCGCCGGTGGGCGTGCTGGCAAGCTGGAACGCTATTAGGGAACGCAAGAAGATTTTTTATTCGCTTTTCATGGTGCAGCAGACGGCGATGTTCGGGGTGTTCGTCTCTCTGGACCTGATGGTGTACTACGGGTTCTGGGAGCTGTCGCTGGTGCCCATGGCCGTGCTGATCGCCATGTACGGGCGCAAGGACGGGCCGCACGCGGCGGGGCGGTTCTTCCTGTTCACTTTTATTCCGTCGGCGCCGCTGCTGGTGGCCATCATTTACCTGTACACGCTTACCGGCACATTCAATTTTCAGCAGTTGCAGTACAACATCGCCACCGGCGTTATCCCTATGGGCGCGCTGTTCTGGTGCGGGCTGGCGTTCCTGTTCGCGTTTGCCGTGAAGGTGCCGGTGTTTCCGCTGCACGGGTGGCTGGCCGAGACTTTCAGCGAAGCTCCGGTGGCCCTGGCGATGGTTGTGGCCGGCAAGCTTGGGCTTTACTCGATGCTGCGCTTCCACGTGGGACTGTTCCCGGTGCAGTCGCGGGCAATTGCTCCGCTGATGGTCGCCCTTGCGGTCATCGGGATTTTGTACGGCGCGTGCGTGGCCCTGGCGCAGCGCGATTTCTGGCGGCTGATCGCTTTCGCGACGCTGGGACACTTCAGCGTGACTACGCTGGGGATTTACGGGCTGAACCTCGTGGGCCGCGACGGCGCGGTTTTCCTGATGGTCAGCCAGGGCGTGATCGAGGGCGCGCTTTTCGTGCTCCTGGGGGTGCTGGAAACGCGCTACGCGACCAGCCAGATTGCCAGCTACGGCGGAGTTGCCGCGAAGCTGCCTCGGACGGCTACGTTCTTCGTCGTCACATCGCTGGCCATGGTGGGATTGCCCCTGCTGAATGGGTTTGTCGGCGAGTTCCTGGTGCTGTCGAGCACCTTTACCGCAGTGAGCCGGGGCTGGGCGATTGCGGCCACTGTCACCATCATCCTGGGCGCAAGCTACATGCTGTGGCTGGTGCAACGGCTGTTCTACGGGCCGGAGAGCGCAATGACGGTGAATCAACCGGTGCAGGATCTTCACCTGCATGAGTGGGCCGTGCTGGCGCCGCTCGCGGTGCTGATGCTGGTGATGGGCATCGCGCCGGGATACTGGCTGCGGTCGATCGAGAAGGGGTCCACGCCGGCGGGAATTGTGCAGCAGATACAGACATCGACATCCCAGGTCTCAAAATCGAGACCTGGGGCACCCAATTTTGAGGCAACTCATCGCGCGGAGGCGCACTGATGAACGCACACGACAGCCTCCGCATTCTGCCTGAAATTATTCTCACCATCACCGGCGTGCTGGTGATGCTCATTGACGCTTCCCTGCCTGTAGGATGGGCGCGCCGGCCGCTGGGGTGGGTGGCGGCAACAGGCGTCGCGGCAGCGTATGCGGGAAGCATCTACCAGTTGGGGCTTCCAACCGGGACTGGCTTTTACGGGACGGTCGAGACGAGTCCCTTCACCGTCTTTTTCCACGTGTTGATCTGCGCGATTGTGCTGGTAGCCATTCTGATCTCGATGGATGCGTTGCCGGAAGACAGCCATCACCAGGGCGAGTTCTACGCGCTGATTTCGTTCGGAGCAGTGGGCATGTGCCTGCTGACGAGCGCGGTTGAACTGCTGGTGGTGTTTATCGCGCTGGAGATTTCGTCGATCTCAACATACATTCTGGCCGGATATCGGAAGCACACCGGGCAGGGGCCCGAGGCGGCCATCAAATACTTCCTGCTGGGGTCGTTTGCAACCGGCTTCCTGCTGTACGGGATTGCGCTGATCTTCGGGGCGACCGGAACCACGCAGATTTACGAGGTGGCGGCGAAGGTGCCCGGCGCCCTGAATCACACCATGATCGTGGCAGCGCTCGCTCTGATGCTCGTGGGTATCCTGTTCAAGGTGTCAGCAGCGCCGTTCCATGTGTGGACTCCGGACGTATACGAGGGCGCGCCATCGCCGGTGGTGGCGCTGATGTCCACGGCCCCCAAGGCCGCGGCGTTCGCGCTGCTGTTGCGGGTGCTTTACGAGATGCTGCCGACGCTGCGGCCGGTCTGGGGACCGCTGCTGTGGGGCGTGGCCGCGATCTCGATGACGGTGGGGAACCTGGCGGCGCTCCGGCAGGAGAACGTGAAGCGCATGCTGGCCTACTCGTCGATCGCGCACGCCGGGTACCTGCTGGCGGCGTTTGCGGGGTTCGGGCCCTCGGGCATTGCGGCTGCGAGTTTCTACACGGCGGCGTATGCGGCCATGAATGTGGGAGTGTTCGCTGTGGTTACGCTGGCCAGCGGCTACGACGACCAACTGCCCATGATCCGCGATTTCCGCGGACTGATCTACCGTTCGCCTTTGCTTGGATCGCTGTTGATCTTCTTCCTGATTTCGCTTGTGGGTATTCCGTTCACGGGCGGGTTCTTCGGCAAGTTCTACTCGTTCTCAGCGGCGGTCGGGGGAGGCGCGATCTGGCTCGCCATCATCGGCCTGCTGAACTCAGGCTTGGCGTCGGCCTATTACCTGCGGCTGGCGTTCGCGGCGGCGCAGCGGCCGGACGATGACTCCGGCCGGACGCGGTATGCGATTCCGCAGATCGGGGTGGCGGTGGGAGCCGGGCTGCTGTTCACGGTAGCGGCCACTCTTTGGCTGGGCATCTGGCCGGGAAGCGCGCTGCACGCCGCCGAAACCGCGGCGCACACGCTGCGCGTACCCGCGAATGAAAACGCCGCTCCTACCGAGATCAGTCTCCGACCGTAGCCGCATCCGTTGCGAATACGGCGACGTCTTTCTGCGCAGAGGCGGGATCGAGCACCTGGCGGTAGAACCGGACAGTGAGGCCGAGCACGCGCGCATTCACAAAGCGCTCAATGACCCACGCACGCCCGGCGCGGCCCATACAGGAGCGCACATCCGGATTGCGGAAGAGGCGAAGCACCGCTTCGGCAATGGCCTCCGGATAACCGGCGGGAATGAGCAGGCCGGTGACTTCGGGAATGACGGTGTCGCGGGATCCTGTCGCGATGGTGGTGACCACAGGAATGCCGGTCGCCGAGGCTTCCAGAACGACGTTGGGAAACCCTTCGCGCCAGGTCGGCAGAACCAGGATGTCCATGGCGCGGTAGTACGGCGCAGTGTCGGGAACGTATCCGGTGAAGACGATGGACGGATGCGCCTCGATTCTGCGGCGAAGAGTCTCGTCGACGGCGTCGTCGGACTGGTCGAACCAGCCCACCAGGAGAAGGCGCGCGGACGGAACCGCCCGGAGAATGCGGTCAAAGGCATCGATTAGCTCAGGGATGCCCTTGTCCCGCGTGAGCCTGCCAACGAAGCCGAGGACCGGCGCGTCGTAAGGGATTGCGAGGTCGTCGCGGATCTTCCCCGGCCCCGGAGAGAAGCGGAAGATATCGACGCCCTGGCTGCTTCCGTCACCGATCAGGTGCAGTTTGCGCGCAGGAACGATGCGCAGGGCCAGGGTCTTGGCGCGCAGGCTTTTACTGTTGCAGACAACTTGATGCGCGCATGCGGAGGCAATGCGTTCGGCCTGGAGCAGCAGGGCCCGCCTGAAGCCTACGAGGGTTTCAAGGCGCAGGCCGCGCAGCAGGTAGACACGCGCGGGGACTCCGCAGAGCATGGCGGCCAGATTAGCCAGCAAGCCGGCTTTCGGGGTGCTGAATTCCGTGATGTGGGGCTGGAGACGACGGAGAATCCGGTAGATGCGAAACAAGGATACGATGTCGGCAAACGGCGCAAAGCCCCGTTGGATGGGAATCGGAAGGGCCTCGATTTCCTCTTCGCGGGCGATGCGGTCGAGCAGAGGTCCGGGACTGGAGATGAGCACTACGCGGAAGCCGGCGTCTTTGAGTGCGCGCAAACGGGCGGGCAAAACCATGCAGGTTTGCGCATGGGTGATCCCGACAACGATCAGAGGACGAAGATCCGCCCCAAGAACGCGGTAGGGTGACGCGACGCCCGGAATTCTATGACGCATCCATCTTCGCAGCTTCCGCTAAACACGGCTCCTGTAAGAGTTCGTTCACACTGGATCGATCCAGGACAGGAGATTAACGGAATCTCAAAGACTGTAGCAGTTACAGACAGTTTGAATGTGTGCGCAGGGTCACGTCACTTCGCCACAGTAACGCAGTACGCTCGTACCTTTCCGATGGATCAACGGCCAATAGTGCTTTTGCTGATCCCGCATCTTGGCGGAGGCGGCGCGGAGCGCGTCATTGCCCTGCTGACGCGAGGACTTTCGGCACGTAAATACGACCTTCATCTCGGACTCGTCACTGACTCGGTGATTGCTCCGGATGAGGTGCCTTCATGGGTGCGGATCCATGCGCTGGGAGCGCCGCGGGTCCGCTCGGCGGCCCTGCCGCTGCTTCGCCTCGTACGGCAGTTGGAGCCGGACGTGATCCTGTCGGGGATGGCGCACCTCAATTTCCTGGTTTTGCTGCTGCGACCGCTGTTTCCGCGCAAGACGCGGGTGATGGTCCGGCAGAATGCAACGGTCTCCGGCGATCTAGCTTCCTGCTCTGTGCCGCGATATACGGGCATCTTCTACCGGTTACTGTACCCGGCGGCGGACCGGATCGTGTGCCAGACCCGGACGATGGCCACCGATCTTGCGACCTGGCTGGGCGTGGGCGAGACTCAATTGGAGGTTTTGCCTAATCCGGTGGACGCGGATGCTATTCGCCAAGTGCGCCCGGATGCGGAGAGCCATTGGTGGGGGCCCGGTCCGCACCTGCTCGCCGTGGGGAGACTGTCGCGCGAAAAAGGGTTCGACCTGCTTCTGGAATCGTTCGCGTCGCTCCGGCTCAAGTTCCCTGAGGCGCAATTGACCATTCTTGGCGCCGGCCCGGAGCGGGAAGCGCTGCTTGCCCTTCGTGCTTTGCTCCAGCTGGAAGGCTCAGTTCAGTTCGAAGGCCATGTGCCGCATCCGGAACAGTTCTTTGCGGGGGCCAGCCTTTTCGTATTGCCCTCGCGGCAGGATGCACTCCCCAATGCCTTGCTCGAGGCGGCCGCAGGGGGGCTGCCGCTGGTGGCGCTGCCGGCGTCAGAAGGCGTGGCGAACCTGCTCGCAGGAAAACTGGGCGCGTGGCTGGGTGCGGACGTCTCGTCGCGGGCGCTGACCCAGGCGCTACTGGAGGCGTTGAGTTCCATTGAATCAGGCCAGCGGTTTCCGCACTCGTGGGTGGAGAGCTTCCGGATGGATTGCGCGGTCGAGGGTTACGAACGCCTGATCGATGCAATGCTGGACTCCCAGATCCTGCGCGAGCGGGCGCGATGAGCCACGTTGCTCTCCTGATTCCCACGCTTGATCGCCTGGCAGGCGCTGAGCGCCAGGTGATGCTGCTGGCTCGCGGGCTGGCAGCGCGAAACTGGCGCGTGTCGGTGGTTGCGCTTTCCGGAACGGGCAGGGAGGCGGCGACAGAATTGCGCGGCGGGGGAATCGAGTTCCTGAGCCTGGAAATGCGAAAAGGGCTTGCCGATCCGCGCGGCTGGATACGGTACGGAGCGTGGCTGCGCCGGGAGACCCCGGACGTGGTGCATGCGCATTTGCCGCATGCGGCGTGGCTGGCGCGTTGGTCGCGGGTGCGAGCGCGAAGACCGGTGGTGGTTGATTCCATCCACACTTCGGCAGTTGGCGGCTGGCAACGGCAGACCGGGTACCGGATGAGCCGTTCGCTCCCTCACCGGGTCACCGCAGTGAGCGAAGGCGCAGCGGAGAGTTACCGGGCGGCACGGATGGTTTGCACGCGCAAGCTGGTGGTGATTCCCAATGGCGTGGATGTGGATAGCTGGCGACCCAATTCAGCGGCGCGCGCTGAATTGCGCCGGCGGCTGGGGTTCGGAGATGAGTTTCTGTGGTTTGCGGCGGGACGCCTCGACCCGGTGAAGGACTATCCCGCGCTGTTGTGGGCCATGCTGGAACTTCCCCGGGGGGCGCGCCTGGCGATCGCCGGGACCGGGCCGGAGGACGCCGGCTTGCGCCGCATGGCGGAACAGTTCGGGATGGAGGCGCAAGTGCGCTTTCTCGGGTTTCAACCCGACGTGCTGCCCTGGATGCAGGCCGCCGATGCCTTCGTCCTTTCGTCGCGGTGGGAGGGATTGCCCATGAGCCTGCTGGAGGCGGGGGCCTGCGGCCTGCCGGCAGTGGCGACCGGTGTAGCGGGAACGCGTGAGGTGCTCGTTCACGGTGAGTCGGGATTTCTTGCCACGCCCGGCGATTCTCTGGCACTGCGCGGCGCGATGAGCCGAATGATGCGCCTGGATGCGGCAGCCCGGGCGGACATGGGCGAGAACGCCCGGCGGCCAGTAAAAGGGCGCGAGGATGGGGCACGGAAGTTTCGCGTTCCTACCTGCTTCGTTGCTTCCGATGGCGGCGCTGCATTCGCAGGAGCTCGATGCGTTCATGCGTTAGCTCCAACCATCCCAACGGTGCGCACGAGTACTCTTTCACGGCACGGTCGAACGATGTGAAGGCATCGGCGTGGAGTTCGAGGAACTGCTCCAGGCGCGCGGCGTCGGAGGAGCTCGCAGTGTGGGGATGAATACAGATGGTCCACAGCCCCCTCTGCTTCAACACCGGGCTCCAGAGTTGTTGGGGAATCCAGGTAATCCCGTGGCGGCGGTGGGGAATGCGCGCAAACCCGTCGGAGATGTACTCCACGCCGGTGTCGCGTAAGGCTTGCAGCGTATTCAGGTCGAAACCGTGGCGGGGGGCGATCCAAAGGCGCGGATGCAGGTTCTGATCGCGGAGAATGCGGAAGCCCGCCTGGATCCACTGACGCTGAGTCGCGAAATCCACGCCGGCAAATTCCGTTTGTGTGTGAAGGCCAAGCAAGCTCTTGCCTTTGCTTTGGCAAAGATGTTGATGGCCGTGTACCGCAACGCAGGCGCCGGCGGCTTCGAGGGCGCGCATGGCGTCCCAGAAGGCCGGATCGGCGGGGCCGCTGGCGAGCTCAGGATCGCGATTGTCGGGCACGATGGCCAGGATGGGATGAACCCCGAACCTCTCGGTCAGTTTCCGAAAGCGCTCCCAGCACTCGCGCGGAATGGTGGGACAGAGGTCGTCGAAACGCAGGAGGTACTGGGCGGCGCGGGAAATCATGCCCGCATTTCCTCACGGGCAAGCAGCTTCCCGGCCCAGTACCGCAAGAACAGGAGCGTGGCGACGCACCAAAGCGACGTGGCCAGCGCGATTCCCGCGACTCCCATCCAGCGCATCAGCACCAGGTTCAAGAGCACGTCGAGGGCGAGATTCACGATGCCGCAGTAAAGCACCAGGTCGGTTCGCCGCATCGCGATGATGAATCGGTAGTGCACGCGGCTCACTACGTAAAACGGGATCTGGATGGCATACATGGCCAGCACGGTCCGGACGATCGCTGTGTCGCGGGGACCGAAGGCGCCGTGTTGCAGGGTGATGCGGACGAGCGGCTGAGCGCCCGCGATCAGCAATCCCGCGATGGGAGCCGATAGAACTGCCATTCCCAACGACCAAGTGCGTAACGTACGGCGGCATGCGGCCCAGTCACGGCGGGCGGCCATGACGGAGAGATACGGCGTGAGGGCCGAAGCTATGGCCCCGGCGATAAGCGTGACCACGACGCTTACAAAGCGGTTGGCGAACACCAGCGCGGAGACGCTGCCAGCGGGCAGCATGGCAGCCATGGCCTGATCGACCAGCAGCCCTCCGGAGGCGACCACGGAGCTGAGCAGGATTGGGCCGTACTGGCGGGCGACTTCGCGGGCCGGCTCGCTGATTCCCTCCCATTCGGGCCAGAACCCATAGCCCTGCGCGTGCATCATGGAGGCAACGATGACGACATGCACAATTGCGCCAATGACGGTGGCATACACCAGCGCCCAGATTCCCAAGCGTGCGTGGAAGAACACGGCTCCGGCCGCGATGGACACGGGCACCGCGAGCTGGGCGAGTGCCGGCAAGGCAAATCGGTCCACGGTATTCAAGACGGCGGTGCAGTTGGTTGCTATCCCGGTGATCAGCACGACCGGCAGCAGCCCGTAGAAGAGATGGATAGCGAGTTGGAGCTTGGCGGGCGCGAATCCCGAGGCAATCATGGGAAAGATGGCGCGAGCCGCGGCAGCCATGGCCAGCGAAGCCATGACGAGCAGTCCGCACATGGAAAGCATGGAGTTCGACAGCAACTGGCGGGCTCGCTCCTGACCATCGCGAATCCTGACCCGTATGAGAGTGGGAATCAGCGCCTGGTTCATCGATTCCGCAATGAGGTTGATGAGCAGGTTGGGAATGAGGAATGCCGCCAGAAATGCGTCCATCGCGTCGGAGCGGCCGTAGATGCCGGCGAGAATGAACTCTTTTCCCGTAGACGCGAGCTTGACCACCGCGCCGGCGGCGAGCACAGATGTTGCCGCGCGGAGGACGCTGTGATCGGACATCATTGCGCGGGGCGACCCTATCCCGCCCAAGTGGAGCTTGGACGGGGCGCCCGGTTTTGGCTGAGCGGCCGTGATCATGCGATCTTTCCGGCAGGCGCTGCGATGGCTCCCCGAGAGCCGGAAGCAAAGCACGCGTCCATGAGTTCCGGCTGTTCATTGGCCAGGCGGCCGGCGAGCGCGAGAATTCCGAACAGGAGCCAGGTGGTACGGTTGGTTTCCACAGTGGCCGCCATGGAAGTGACCGTCCAGACCAGGAACGCGGTTGCCAATGCGAGGCGTACCGGCTCGCGAGTGGCGAGCACCGATCGGGCGCAAGACAATAGCACTGCCGAGGCAAGAATCAAGGCTACAATTCCGCATTCGACCGCGAGGGTGAGAGGCGTGTTGTGGGCGGTATCGATGGGAGCCATACCAGCGGCCTGCACGAACGTACCTGCTCCGTGGCCGAAGAATGGGGCGTGACGAAAGGCCTGCCACCCGGCCGACCAGATATTCAAGCGCCGGTTGAGATCCCCATGTTCAAGTTGTTGAGGAATTGTAGCGATACGGATTAGGGTCTCATGGGGAACGAGAACCCAGAAGCCGGCGGCGATAAAGGGCAGCGAGAGGGTCCCCGTGATGACGGTGCGGAGGTGGCTGCGAGCCATCAGCAGCCCGCAGCCACACAAAGCAACCAGAGCCGCCAGGAAGCCGCCGCGGGAGGCTGTGAGCAGCACTCCGACCAGACCGACGGGCAGATAGCCGAGAGCCATCCATCTCCAGAGGCGGCGCGATTCTGCCAACAGAAGAAGGGCGGAGAGTGGAAAGCCAAGATCGAGGAAACGAGCGACATCGTTGGGATCCTGTCCTTCGGCGGCGAAGCGGACCTGGGCGGCGGTGTCGAGTGACGCGAAGTTGGCGATGGTGAGAATGGCGAGAACCCAGGACCCAGCCACATACGCGCGCAGCAGATCGCGGAAATCCATGGGCGTATCGCAGAATTCCCAGATCAGCCAGACGGGAACGATGACCTGAAAATACGCGCGCAGGCGAATCAGGGTCGCGGCCTGATCGATGGTCCAGAACGCGGAGCAGCACCACCAGAGGAAGAGGGCGAGAACAAGGGCTTGGAGCGGGCCCGGGTTACGAAAGCGCCCCTGGAAGAGGACCGCCGGAATGGCGGCGACGACGAGGATGACGCCGGCGATGCGGGCGATGTTACCGAAAGGCGCGCCGAGGTCGAGAGAGTATTCCCAGGGAACCGCAAACGCGAACGCCAGCAGGAGCGCCCGGACCACGACCCGCACGACCCTAAAACCTCTGCGAGTAAACCATGCCCGCGTAAATGCTGACTCCGGCCGCGGACTGGATGGCCGACTCGATGGTGCGGTTGTAGAGGTTCTTCGCCATGGAATCGGGCACAAAGAGGATGTCGCGCGCGCGGATGGGCTGGTCTGGATCCTGGCCGCGCAGCATGCGCTTCAGGTTGAGCGTGGTGACGGTGCGCCCGTCGTCCTCTTCGCGGATAAGGAGGGCCTTGGAAACGGCGGCGTTCTGCGAGGGACCCCAGGCCAGGGAGAGGGCCTTGAGAACCGTGAATTGCTGAGTAGGGTCGACGATGAAGCCGCCGGGACGGATCACATCGCCGACAACATAGACAAGCCCGGCGCGCGTAACCTGGACGATGTCGCCGGGGGCCAGTTCCGGATTGCGATTCGGGCCAGCTTCGGCGCCGTTGGGATCGAGAGGCACCGGATGAGCGGTCTCGGGGTCGCTGCGATGGTAGATATTGACCACTCCGCCGGCGGCCGGGCCCAGACCCGAAGCGGCCGAGATCGCGTCGAACAGGCGATGGTGCGCGGTGAAGGGGTACACGCCGGGACGGGCCACTTCGCCGAGCACGCTCACGTCCTGGCCGACGAACGAGGTGACGAGCACCGATACCTGGGGATGATTGAGAATGCCGCCCGAGAGCAGTTCGGCCGCGATGGCGCGCGCGGCTTCAAGCTCGTTCATGCCCTCGATGCAGACCTCTTCAAGCATGGGCAGCTTCACGGTGCCGGCGGACGAAACGCGGACCAAGGAATGGAATTCGGGCGTGTGGAACTCGCCGATTTCGAGAATGTCGCCGGGCGCGATGGGGGCGGCGAGAGGCGCGGACGGATTGCCGGCGCCTGCGGCATTCCCGGCCGGATCCGCCCCGATGCCGGACCAAACGGGTGGCGCGTCTTTGGGGTTCGGAGCCGATTTGTTGTCGCGGGTTTGCGGAATGCGGGCTACCCCGGAAGGCAGGCCGGAGGTGCTGGGAGTGGGCGCCTGCGCGCGCGCCGATCCTGCAGTGAGGATACAAACAAGCATGCCGAACGTAAGGCGCGTGTGCGAGGACCGGATGGATTCGAGGAAAAACGCGGTTCCGCCTGAGACCCACAGGCCGGCGAACAGCGTGACGGCCATATACAGAGGTAGGTTCGGAGAGGCGGGTTTCGCGGGCGGGCGGGCTTCGTCGATCACGCGGATGTCGGCGCCATGCGAATCGGCGGCCAATGCGGCCTGATGAACCTTCTCCTGTACGCGAATGTAAAGGTCGCGGGTGGAATCGGCCTCGCGCCGCATTCCTTCATAGGTGGCCGCGGCCTCGGTGGCGTCCTGGCCCTCGCCGGTGCGCTTCTGGAGAGCCTGCCGCACCAGGCGCTCATGATCTGCGGCCGCCATCCAGGCAGTGCGCAACTGCTCCCGGAGACGCGCGCCGCCGGCTTCGAGCTGCCGGTCGATGTC
>Ga0318563_10001107_pt1 | contig 11384 bp, 13 predicted proteins | sample GRESIP066b5f19_FD_203689 | JGI IMG/M metagenome (GOLD analysis project Ga0318563, IMG submission 203689) | Tropical soil microbial communities from Luquillo Experimental Forest, Puerto Rico - GRE.SIPMG.066b5f19 | ecosystem: Environmental > Terrestrial > Soil > Tropical forest > Bulk soil... | reverse complement strand
CCGGCAAGATCGTCTCGACCTCACAGGAAGTCGAGGTGATGATCCTCGAGGTCGACCCGGTGAAGCGGCGCATCTCGCTCGGCCTCAAGCAGACCCTTGCCAATCCCTGGGAAACCTTCGCCCAGAAGCACCCGGTCGGCTCGACCGTCGAGGGCGAGGTCAAGAACAAGACCGAGTTCGGACTGTTCGTCGGCCTCGACGGCGACGTCGACGGCATGGTCCACCTCTCCGATCTCGACTGGAACCGGCCCGGCGAGCAGGCGATCGAGGACTACAATCGCGGCGACCATGTCAAGGCGAAGGTGCTCGACGTCGACATCGAGAAGGAGCGCATCTCGCTCGGCATCAAGCAGGTCGGCGGCGATCCGTTCGAGGAAGCCGGCGAGATCCGCAAGGGCTCGGTGGTCACCTGCGAGGTCATCGACGTCAAGGACAGCGGCATCGACGTCAAGATCGCCGATACCGATTTGACCGCCTTCATCCGGCGCTCGGACCTGTCGCGCGACCGGTCGGAGCAGCGGCCGGAGCGCTTCGCCAAGGGCGAGAAGGTCGATGCGCGGGTCACCAACTTCGACAAGAAGACCCGCAAGATCGCCGTCTCGATCAAGGCGCTGGAGATCGCCGAAGAGAAGGAAGCCGTCGCCCAATACGGCTCGACCGACTCGGGCGCCTCGCTCGGCGACATCCTCGGCGCCGCGCTCAAGCAGCGCCAGGAAGACGCGGAGAAGGCCAAGAGCGACAGCTGAGGCCATCTGCCCGGCACAGGAATGAAAAAGGCCCGCCTCGGCGGGCCTTTTTCCGTTTCAGCTCAGCGGCTGATCGATGTGCGCCTGAAATCCCGGTCGCGTTTTCAAACGCGCCAGCCAGCGCTCGACATTCGCGTGGCCTTGCCGGTCGATCGGCAGCTTGTACCAGCGGCTGGCGGACGCGCCCGCCGGAATGTCGGCGATGGAGAACCGGTTGCCGTTGACGTATTCGCGCCCGGCAAGCTGGTCGTCGAGGATCGTGAGCCACCCCTCGGCAAGCTCGCGATGCTTGGCGACGGCGGCCATGTCGCGCTTCTCCGGGGGAAGGCGGATCAGATTGAAGAAGACCGGGCTGATCGCCGGGTTGAGCGACGTCTGCTGCCAATCCATCCAGCGCTCGGCCGCAAACCGCTGATTGAGATCGGTGGGGCAGAGGGTGCCGGAGCCGTGCTTGGTTGCAAGATAACGGACAATGACGTTCGATTCCCAGAGGACGAAGCCGCCGTCGTCCATTGTCGGTACCAGTCCGTTCGGGTTCATCGCCCGATATCCGGGCGTTTCGACGACGCCAAATCTCATTCCGGCGTCGATCCGCTCGAAGCGAAGATCGAGCTCCGCCAGCGTCCACAGGACCTTCTGGACGTTGATTGAGTTGGTGCGGCCCCAGATCTTGATCATCGGCGGAGCCTAACCCAGCGTCACCTCGCCGGTCCACTGCAATGCCGCCGCACTTGCCCCTGGTGATGCGAAGGGCTACCCCACCGACCCGTGACCGGAAATCAGCGACCAGGATAGGCGGTCGAGCCACTGCGGCCGAGAGCCGAAGCATAGATGGCCTCTGGTCAATGATCACCGGTCGCTGATCACTGGCCAATGGAATGGAGAGCAGGAATGACCCTCGACGCCGATCAGATCGTCGATCGCCGACGCCTTCGCCGCAAGCTTTCCTTCTGGCGAGTGGCGGCGTTCCTTCTCCTCGCTGTCGTCGCCATCGTTGTGATCGGCCTCCTCGCCGGGCGCGACACGTTTTCCGCCCTGGCGCCGCCGCAGATCGCGCGCGTCACCATCTCGGGATTCATCACCGACGATCATGCGCAGACCGAGCTCTTCGATCGCCTCGCCAAGACCGATGGCGTCAAAGGGGTGATCGTCGCGATCGATTCGACCGGCGGCGCCACCTCCGGCGGCGAGGCTCTCTATGAGGGGCTGCGTCGCCTCGCCGCGAAGAAGCCGACCGTCGCCGCGGTGGGCACCTTCGGCGCATCGGCGGCTTACATGGCGGCGATTGCCACCGACCATATCGTTGCACGGCGCACCTCGATCACCGGGTCGATCGGCGTCATCTTCGAGTTTCCCGAGGTCAGCCAGCTGATGAAGACGCTCGGGGTCAATATCGAGGAGATCAAGAGCGCGCCGCTCAAGGCGGAGCCCTCGCCGTTCCGGCCGGCATCCGACGAGGCGCGGGCGGTGATCCAGGGGGTGATCAAGGACACCTTCGATTGGTTCGTCGACATCGTCGCCGAGCGCCGCGGCTTGCAGCGAAGCGACGCGCTCACCCTTGCCGACGGACGCGTCTTCACCGGCCGCCAGGCGCTGGCCGCCAAGCTCATCGACGAGATCGGCGGCGAGGACGCCGCGCTCGCGTGGCTTGGCAGCAAGGGCGTCGACACCGGCCTTCCGGTCCGCGACTGGAAGCCTCGGCGCTCGGGCGGCGGATTGTTTTCTGCCGACGCGGCGCTCCGCTGGATGGCTCGCGAGCTGGGTTTTGGCCCCGAGCTCCTGCGTGGCGGCTTGATCGACCGGGTCCTCCCGGACCGGCTCAAACTTGACGGTCTCCTATCGGTTTGGCAGGCTTCGTTAAGCGGGGAGGACGGCCCCGCCGAGGGGGCGGCCAAATGATCAAATCGGAACTGGTCCAGAGGATCGCCGAGGCTAATCCGCATTTGTACCAACGCGACGTCGAGCACATCGTCAACGCGATCCTCGACGAGATCACCGACGCACTGTCGCGGGGTGATCGCGTCGAGCTGCGCGGCTTCGGCGCTTTCTCGGTCAAGAACCGGCCGGCCCGGGTCGGCCGCAATCCGCGTACGGGCACCAGGGTTTCCGTGACGGAAAAATACGTTCCCTTCTTCAAGACCGGCAAGGAGATGCGCGAGCGCCTGAACCACGACGGCGACGGGACGCCGGCCTAGGCGGTCCGGCCAAATAGTTGCGATTCGATGCGTCGCTTCCTTTTCATCGTCATCCTGGTGCCGCTCGCCATCGTCATGGTGATCCTCTCCGTGGCCAATCGCGGTGCGGTCACTTTCTCGCTTGACCCGTTTGGCGGCAACGCCCTGTCGGTCGCGGGGCCGCTTTTCGTCTTTCTTTTCGTTGCCCTCCTTCTCGGTGTCGTCATCGGCGGCATTGCCGCCTGGCTGCGGCAGAGCCGGTGGCGGCAGGCGGCGCGCGTCGCACGTGCCGAGGTGGCCCGGCTGAAGGGCGACCTTGAGCGGCAGCGCGCTCACCTGGCCCAACCACAGGCGACGCGCGACGCGGCCTGATGCGCATCGTCAGCGCCGCCGAGATCGACCGCCTTCTCGACTACCGGAGCCTCATCGAAGCGCTGCGCGTCGCTTTCCGCGGAGGCATCGCCGTACCGCTTCGCCATCACCACACCATCCGCCGGCAAGCCGCCGACGCAACCGTCATCCTGATGCCCGCCTGGCACGAAGCTGATGGTTTCCTCGGCGTCAAGATCGTCTCGGTGTTTCCCGAGAACCAGGCAAAGGGCAAGCCGAGCGTCATGGGCACCTACCTGCTCCTCGCCGGCGATACCGGCGAGCCGCTGGCGAGCCTTGACGGCGTGGCGCTCACGCTCTGGCGAACCGCGGCCGCCTCGGCGCTCGCCGCGACCTATCTCGCCCGGCCGGACGCACGCGTCCACGCCATGATCGGCGCCGGGGCGCTGGCGCCGCATCTGATCGCGGCTCATGCCGCGGTCCGCCCGATCAAGGAGGCCGTCATCTGGAACCGGACGCCCGAGAAGGCGCGGGCGCTCGCCGACACCCTTAATCGCGCCGGCCTGTCGGTGCGCGCCTCGGACAACATAACGGACACCGTGCGTGGCGCCGACATCGTCTCCACCGCCACCATGACGCGCGAGCCGCTGATCCGCGGCGAGTGGCTGAGGCCCGGAGCTCATCTCGACCTCGTCGGATCCTATCTGCCGACGATGCGCGAGGCCGACGATGCCGCGGTAGGTCGTGCCAGCGTCTATGTCGATACGCGGGCCGGCGCACTCAAGGAGGCGGGCGACATCGTTCAGCCGATCGCGGCCGGCCGCCTCCGCGACGATGCCATCGCCGACCTCTCCGACCTCGCCATCGGCAAGGCCGCCGGCCGGCGCTCGGCGGACGAGATCACGCTGTTCAAGTCGGTCGGCACGGCCGTCGAGGACCTCACGGCGGCGGTGCTGGTCTACCGCCGCCTAAAGGCGGCGTAACCTCCCGACCCGCTTGGCGAGTTTTGCCGGCGTCCCGGCCGTTGGACTCATCGTCGCTTTCATGCCAAATCGCTCTCCCATGAAGCTGATGGTGAAGATCTGCGGGCTGACCAGCGAGGAAGCGCTCGACGCGGCGATCGTCGCCGGGGCCGACATGGTCGGCCTCAACTTCTTCCCGCCAAGCCCGCGCTATCTCACGCTCGAGCGGGCAACGGCGCTTGCCGGGCGGGCCCGCGGCCGGGCCGAGATTGTTGCCGTTACGGTCGACATGCCCGATCGTAGCCTCGAGGAAATCGTCGACAACGTCAGGCCGGACTGGCTGCAGTTCCACGGCAATGAGACGCCCGAGCGCGTGCAGGTGCTGAAAAGGCGCTTTCAGCGCCGTGTGATCAAGGCGCTCGGCATCCGCGAGACGGGCGATCTCGGCGCCGCGGCCCGCTATCGCAACGTCGCCGACCGCCTTCTCCTCGACGCGAAGCCGCCGAAGGATGCGGTGCTTCCCGGCGGCAATGGCACGGCCTTCGACTGGACCATGCTCGAGGATTTCGAGCCGGGGCTCGCCTTCCTGCTTTCCGGCGGTCTTGATGCCAACAATGTCGGCACGGCGATCCGCCTTGCCCGGGCGCCGGGGGTTGATGTCTCCTCCGGCGTCGAGACGACGCCCGGCAGGAAGGATCCAGCGCTCATCCGCGCCTTCATCGCCGCCGCGCGCCGCGCGGCGGTGCGCCAGCCCGAGAGAACCTTTTCGTGACCGTTCAGCCGAATTCCTTCCGCACCGGTCCGGACGAACGCGGCTTCTTCGGCATCTATGGTGGCCGGTTCGTCGCCGAGACCTTGATGCCGCTGATCCTCGAGCTGGAAGACGCTTGGCACGCGGCGCGGAGCGACCCGACCTTCCAGGCGGAGCTCGCCAACCTCAACACGCACTACGCCGGCCGGCCAAGCCCGCTCTATTTCGCCGAGCGGCTGACGGCGCATCTTCGTGAAGTTTCTGCGGCCTCCGGCCGCGGCGGCGGCGCCAAGATCTATTTCAAGCGTGACGAGCTCAATCATACCGGCAGCCACAAGATCAACAACTGCCTCGGGCAGATCCTGCTCGCCCGGCGCATGGGCAAGAGCCGCATCATCGCCGAGACCGGCGCTGGCCAGCATGGTGTCGCCGCAGCGACCGTCTCGGCCCGCTTCGGCCTGCCCTGTGTCGTCTACATGGGCTCGACCGATATCGAGCGGCAGAAGCCCAACGTCTTCCGCATGCGGCTCCTCGGCGCCGAGCTTCGTCCGGTCACCTCAGGCAATGCCACGCTCAAAGACGCCATGAACGAGGCGCTGCGCGACTGGGTAACCAATGTCGAGACGACCTATTACCTGATCGGCACCGCCGCCGGTCCGCACCCCTATCCGGAAATGGTGCGCGAGCTCCAGTCGGTGATCGGCCGCGAGGCTCGGGCGCAAATCCTCGAGGCGGAAGGACGCCTGCCCGACGCGATCGTCGCCTGCATCGGCGGCGGCTCCAATGCGATCGGTCTGTTCCATCCCTTCCTCGACGACCGCGAGGTCAAGATCTACGGCGTCGAGGCCGGCGGCCACGGGCTCGATGTCGAGAATGGCCACGCCGCCTCGATGAATGGCGGCCGGCCCGGCGTCCTCCACGGCAATCGCACCTATCTGCTCCAGGACGAGGACGGCCAGATCCTCGAAGGCCATTCGATCTCCGCCGGCCTCGACTATCCCGGCGTCGGCCCGGAGCACGCCTGGCTCCGCGACAGCGGGCGTGTGACCTACGTGCCGGCAACCGACCGCGAGGCGCTTGACGCCTTTCAGCTCTGCACGCGCATCGAAGGGATCATTCCGGCGCTCGAGCCGGCGCATGCGCTCGCCCATGTCACCAAGCTTGCCCCGACCATGGGCAAGGACCAGATCATCGTCATGAATCTCTGCGGGCGCGGCGACAAGGACGTCTTCACCGTCGCCAAGCACCTCGGCATGGAGATCGCATGATGCCTGACTTCGAGATCTTCCGGTCGCTCCACAACGATTGCCACTATGTTGCAGTCGTCATCGGCGATCGCGAGGAGAATGCCGAGGGCGTCCGCCACAGCCAGAACCTTACGCTGGTCACCCGCATTCCCGACGACGGCACTCACCATCTCGGCTTCGATCCGGTCGCGGCCAAGGCCGCGATTACCAACCACGGGTTCTATGCGTTCGCCGTCCTCGTCGAGGAGCGGGACGGGCTGCAGGACATCGGGATATGACCACCCGCATCGACCGCCGTTTCGCCAGCCTGAAGCACGAGGGTCGGCCGGCACTCGTTACCTTCATCACAGCCGGAGATCCCGACTACGACACGTCGCTCGCCATCCTGAACGCGCTCCCTGCGGCGGGCGCCGACGTCATCGAGCTGGGCATGCCGTTCTCCGACCCGATGGCCGAGGGCCCGCCCATCCAGATGTCGTCGCAAAGGGCGCTTAAGGCCGGACAGACGATGGTGAAGACGCTGGCAATGGTCCGGAGCTTCCGCGAGCACGATGGTGCAACGCCGATTGTGCTCATGGGCTACTACAATCCAATCTATGCCTACGGCAACGAACGCTTTCTCGCTGACGCCAGGGCGGCCGGCGTCGACGGGCTGATCGTCGTCGATCTCCCGCCGGAGGCCGACGACGAGCTTTGTCTGCCGGCCATGAAGGCCGGCATCAGCTTCATCCGCCTGGCGACGCCAACGACTGACGATAAGCGCCTCCCCGCGGTGCTCGCCAACTCCTCCGGCTTCGTCTACTACGTCTCGATCCTCGGCATCACCGGTACCGCCGCACCGGACCCGGCGCGGGTGGCCGAGGCGGTGACAAGGATCAAACGGCACACCATATTGCCGGTGGCCGTTGGTTTTGGCGTCAAGACCGCGGCACAGGCGCGTGCCATCGGTGCCTCGGCGGCCGATGGAGTGGTCGTCGGGTCGGCGCTGGTCAACGCCGTGCGCGACTCGCTCGATCGCGGCGGCCGGGCAACCGCCCGAACCGTGGCGGCGGTTAGCCGGCTCGTCGCCGAGCTCGGCGCCGGCCTACGCAGCGCCCGCGCCATCGCCGCCGAGTAGGAACGAGGCTTGGACCAGGACAAGGTGGTAGAGTGAGCTGGATCAGCAACGTCGTTCGTCCGAAGATTCGCAATCTCCTGGTCAAGCGGGAGGTGTCGCCGAGTCTCTGGATCAAGTGCCCCGAGACCGGCGAGATGGTGTTCCACCGCGACCTCGAGGCAAACCACTTCGTCATTCCCGGCTCTGGCTTCCACATGCGGATGACCGCGAACCAGCGCTTCAACCATTTCTTTGACCGCGGCGCCTGGGAATCGATCGAGCTGCCCGAGGTGCCGATCGACCCGCTCAAATTCCGCGACGAGCGCCGCTATACCGATCGCCTGCGCGACGCGCGGACCAAGACCGGCCACAATGACGCCGTCCTCGTCGGCGCTGGCTCGGTCGAGGAGCTGCCGGTGGTCGCTGCCGTCCAGGATTTCGATTTCATGGGTGGCTCGCTGGGCATGGCCGCCGGCGAGGCGATCATCACCGGCATGCAGACGGCCAAAGAGCGCAACCACCCGTTCGTCGTCTTTGCCGCCTCGGGTGGCGCCCGCATGCAGGAGGGCGTGCTATCGCTCATGCAGCTGCCGCGCACGACCTGTGCTGTCGAGGACCTGCGCGCCGCGAAGCTCCCCTATATTGTCGTCCTGACCAACCCGACGACCGGCGGCGTCACCGCCTCCTACGCCATGCTCGGCGACGTCCACATTGCCGAGCCGGGCGCGCTGATCGGCTTCGCCGGTCCGCGCGTCATCGAGCAGACCATTCGCGAGAAGCTGCCCGAAGGGTTTCAGCGGGCGGAATATCTTCGCGACCACGGCATGATCGACATGGTCGTCCACCGGCACAAGCTCCGCGAGACGATCGCCCGGCTCTGCCGCCTTCTCGGGGTGACGGCGCCCGCGCGCGAAACGCTGCCGGCGCTGATCGAGCCCGTCGAGGCATAGCCGGTCGCGACGATGGAACGTTCGACCGCGATCCTCGAGCGCTTCAAGGCGCTCTATCCGCGCGAGATCGACCTCTCGCTCGACCGGATGCGCATTCTCATGGAGAAGCTCGGCCATCCAGAGGAACGGATGCCGCCGGTCATCCATATCGCCGGGACCAACGGCAAGGGCTCGACCACGGCGTTCCTGCGGGCGATGATCGAGGCCGCCGGCAAGACCGTGCATGTCTACACCTCGCCGCATCTTGTCGGCTTCCACGAGCGCGTCCGCATCGGCCGCAAGGGCGGCGGACGCTTCGTCGAGGAGGACGACCTGGTCGAGGCGCTTCTCGAGGTCGAGCGGGTCAATGATGGCGCACCCATCCCGCAGTTCGAGATAACCACCGCGGCCGCCATTCTCCTCTTCGCCGAGCACCCGGCCGATTTCACCTTGCTCGAGGTCGGCCTCGGCGGCCGCTACGACGCCACCAACATCGTTGACGATCCGATCGTGGCGGCGATCACCTCGATCTCGATGGACCACGAGAAGTTCTTCGGCAACTCGCTTGCCGAGATCGCCCGAGAGAAAGCCGGCATCATCAAGCGTCAGCGTCCGGTCATCGTCGCGCCGCAGCCGGCCGAGGTCATGGACGTCATCGAGGCCAATGCCGCCCGGCTCGCGGCACCGCTCTTCGCCGGCAACCGCGACTGGGTCGCCTTTCCCGAGCGTGGCCGTCTGGTCTTCCAGGACGAGGACGGGCTCCTCGACTTGCCGAGCCCGCGCCTGGCCGGCCGCCACCAGTTCGGCAATGCCGGTATCGCCATTGCCGCAATCCGGCGTGGCGGGCTGCCGGTGCCGACTTCCGCCATCGAGGCGGGCCTCGTCAACGTCGACTGGCCGGCCCGGCTGCAACGTTTGACCAGCGGAGCGCTGGTCAAACGCGCCCGCGCCGAGGCCGAGATCTGGCTGGACGGCGCCCACAATCCCGGCGGCGGGTCGGTCATCGCCGAGGCGATGGCCGACCTCGAGGAGCGGGCGCCGCGGCCGCTCTACTTGGTGACCGGCATGCTCGTCACCAAGGATCCGGTCGGCTTCTTCCGTCCGTTCGCCGGGCTGGTGCGCAAGGTATTCACCGTGCCGGTACCCTCTTCCAATGCCGGGCGCGACCCTGGCGAGCTCGCCGAGATGGCCCGCGCCGCGGGGCTTCTCGCCGAGCCGGTCGCCGACGTGCCGGCGGCACTTGCCCACATCGCCGCCGATCCGCAGGTACTGGGGCCGCCTCGCATTCTCATCGTCGGCTCGCTCTATCTTGCCGGCACCGTGCTTGCGACCAACGGCACCCCGCCGGTGTGACCTGTCGGCGGGGCAGCGCTTCTTCGCGGCTCAGCGGATCGGCGGAGCGTATTGGATGCCGTTCCTGGTCCATAGCGCGTTCATTCCGCGCGCGATCTTGAGCGGCGAGCCGGTGCCGATGTTGCGCTCGAAAATCTCGTCATAGTTGCCGAGCTGGTCGATGACATTGTAGGCCCAGTCATTGCCGAGCCCGAGCCCCTCGCCGAACGTGCCGTCGAGGCCGAGCAGCCGGCGAATGTCCTGGTTCTCCGAAGTCTTCATGTCATCGACATTGGCCCGGCTTACGCCGAGCTCCTCGGCATCGAGAAGTGCAAAGTGGACCCATTTGACGATATTGAACCACTGGTCGTCGCCCTGGCGCACCACCGGGCCGAGCGGCTCTTTGGAGATGATCTCGGGTAGCACGACATGGTCGTCCGGCTTGGCGAGGCCGAGGCGGATTGCGTAGAGCGCCGATGCGTCGGCGGTGATCGCATCGCAACGGCTCGCCTCATAGGCCGCCTCGAGATCGGCGAGCTTCTCGAAGGTGACCGGGGTGTAGGTCAGCTTGTTGCGCTTGAAATAGTCGGCGAGGTTGAGCTCGTGGGTGGTGCCGACCTGGACGCAGATCGAGGCGCCGGCCAGCTGCAGCGAGGAGGCGACCCCAAGCGATTTCCGCGTCATGAAACCTTGGCCGTCGTAGTAGTTCACGCCGGCGAACTTCATCCCGAGCGAGGTGTCGCGCGACATCGTCCAGGTCGTGTTGCGGGTCAGCACGTCCACCTCGCCTGACTGCAGCGCGGTGAAGCGCTCGTGTGCGGTCAGCGGGGTGTATTTTGCCTTGGTTGGATCGTTGAAGATCGCCGTGGCAATCGCTTTGCAATAGTCGATGTCGAAGCCTGACCAGTCGCCCTTGTCGTTGGTCGCGGCGAAGCCTGGCAGGCCGGTATTCACTCCGCACTGGACGAAGCCCTTGGTCTTGACGGTGTCGAGGGTGCTGGCGTTCGCGGCAGTTGCGGCGAAGCCGAAGAAGATTAAGGCGGCAAAGCTGAGTGGTTTGGCGTTCATGCGCAATTGGCGTTGCATCGGCGTTGACCCCGGGAGTTGGTTGACACGCTCGGCTGCGGAACAGCCGCGCGGCTACCTTCACCCGCCGCAGGCGCCGGCGCGTCCCCCGATCAGGGGACGACTGGCGCCCCTTGATCGGCATCTACCCGGAAGGCTCGCGGCTGCGGTCGAGCGCGCTCGTGGCGGGCGCCGGCGGAGAGCGAGTCCCCCAATCGGGGGACGGCAAGACCGGACGCTGATGGCAAAGACCTCCCTTGTGGCTCACCACGAGAGAGCGGCCATCCGGAGGTGCTTGCAATGACGATGCAGAGACGCATACCGAACGAGCATGACGGTTTTGCGATGCGATACGATTCCCCCCGGCAGCAATGGTGCCCATGCGGTCCTTATTGCCAGCAGGACCGGCGCTGGGAGCATGTGCGCACCACGATCGTCTTTGCCGGGCCGCGGCTCATCCCTCCCGATCTTGTCTGCCGGACGGCCTGCGAGATGACGTCATCAGAGCCGCGAGCGGCCGTGGGCATGCCCCGCTGGGGGCGACGCAGACGTGACCGAAGAACGTCAAGCGCAGAGGCGGCATCGACGGCAGAGGCGGCATCGACGGCGCTCCTCCAGGATACCGTAACCGCGAGCGAGGTCGCGGCCATGCTGGCCGTCTGCGGCTCCGAGGCAGGCGAGATGGCCGCGGCGGCGATCGAGATGCTTGACCTGTTCGGTCGATGGCGGCAGCGAGGTTGACACTTCGTTGG